>Ga0182030_10021743_pt1 | contig 11996 bp, 11 predicted proteins | sample 812S3MmetaG_FD_121299 | JGI IMG/M metagenome (GOLD analysis project Ga0182030, IMG submission 121299) | Permafrost microbial communities from Stordalen Mire, Sweden - 812S3M metaG (Illumina Assembly) | ecosystem: Environmental > Terrestrial > Soil > Wetlands > Permafrost | place: Sweden...
CGAAGCCTGGTTGCGCGTCGCTGTTGAGAAGGTCGAGCAGGCCGTGGACCTGCTCGTTGATGACTTCGCTGAGCATCCTTATCGGCACCGGGTCGAACATTCACTTCATCTGCAGCTCTACCGTGCGCTGGCCGGCCACCGGCAGTTCGACGTCCTCGCGCCCGTCGGTACGTCGTCGCTGCGCGCCGGTCTCATCCATAAGGAGTGGCCCGAGACCCTGCCGGGCAGTGACGCCGACCGCCGCGGGTTGTTCGACCTCGCCGTGCTAGCGCCGTCACAGCTCGCCCAGGCCAGCATCGATCAGTTCCGGCAGGGACGGATCCACGCGCCGATCGTGATGGAAGTGGGCCTCGATTACGGGCGTGCACACCTCGAGCAAGACCTCGAGAAGCTCCGCAACAGCGAGGTGCCCCACGCGTACGTGGTGCACTTCTCGCGGCTACCAGCGGCCGGCGAGGTTGAAGACCTCCTGACAGCCGCCTATCCGAACATCAGGACGGCCTACGCGCACGTCCCGCCGACCGGCGGCAGGGCAGTCAAGCATCTAACTGATACCGACATCATCCGGCCAGAGTAGGCACTTCTTCGACCGGACATAGTCCAGTAGAGAACGCGGATACGCCAGCCGAGGCCTTCACCACTGCGCCCGCTTCTGCCGCTGGCAGGGTCTGTCTGCTTCTCAGCGCTGGGCCTTGGCTGATGAGCGTGTCCTTCGGGCGCGCATCAGTCCGGTTGGTTCAATTCGGGTAAGCACGATCCCAAGGTCCTGCGACGGCGAAGAGCCGGGGACGGATCCGCCGAGGTCTCTGCGTCATACTGTGAATTATGCTCTCTGAACGCGAGGCCGACCTGTCGAAATTCAGCGACTCCGGTCTTTTCTCCCTGTATCGGGACATTTTGAGTGAGCTGAAGAGTCGGCGTGTGATCAGGACGGAGAACGCTCCGGTCGGCGACTATGCCGAGTACCTAGTGGCCACCGCGCTCGGCGGCCAACTCGCACCCAACGCGGAGAAGTCGTGGGATGTGCTTGGCAACGATGGCGAGAAGCTGCAGGTAAAGGCCCGTGTCGTGACTGAACCAGCCCGGCCGGGCCAGCTGCAGTTGTCACCATTCCGCTCGTTCGAATTCGGCTCTGCGGTTGTCGTGCTGCTGTCGGCTGCCGACTACGCCGTGTCGAGGGCGTCGAAAGTGCCCCGCCACGTGGTTGAAACATTCGCAGTTTACCGGAAGCACGTGAACGGCAGGGTTTTGTTCGCTCGCCCGGACATCATGGGCCATCCCGACGCAACGGATCTAACCGCAGCACTTCGGGCGGTACAAACTGGCCTCATAACGCCCTAACGACACCGTGACCGACACTCCCCACCGCACTCTTCTGCCGCGATGAGCGGAGCGAATCTCTCCTCTTTAGCCAGGTCACCATGGACCGTGGCTAACGCAGTCCTGGCACCTGGTCCTTGCGGTCAAGTCGGGGCTCAACCCGCCGGTGGCCCGCATCTGCTCGCCGTTCCCCAGGCGTTCCCAAGCCCGTGCCGTCTCAAGATCTGCCCACCTGCGGTAATCCTGATGGTCGCCCTTGTGAGGACACCCCGGGAAGTGGGCTATCCCGTTCGGAGAGACCAGCAATCTGCTGACGCCCGCGACGACATTCCGGCGTCTGTCCGCCAGGCCGTGCTCGCAGAACTCACTATCAATGTCGCACAGGTCGCAGTAAGCCATGCACCTCATGATGGCGGAAGTCTCGGCGAGTGCCGCCTCTATTGGGCAATCGGCGTGGCAAACGGACTCCTACAACGCATACTCACATGCCGCGATGAGGGTGCGGATCATCCTGAGGCCCGAGCCAGATCTGGATGTTCCGTGAGCGGAGCAGACGCGCTCGGCTGCAGCCCCCCAGCCCGTGCGCGGTCGGCGACTAGGATTCTGGGAAGGCAGTCTGTCGTCGGTCGCGGCTGACCTTATGTTCACTCAGCACCCAGAGTCGATCGCCCGCCATGTCGAAGGTCGCGCCCCGCTCCGCCGTCGGCAGGCTCCGGTCAAGGCCCGGCCGCCCCCCATCCAGCGTCAGCGGCAGCCGCGCCGCCACTCCGGGGTCCCCGATCCTTATACGCTCCCAAACGGCACCCTCAGGTAATCCTCCAGGTACCAGCGCAGATCCTCCAGCGCATCGGCACCCAGTGGCCATCCCAGCGTGCCCGGCTCCGCCGCCCCGCCGTGCAGCTCACCCTCCAGCCGAGTGCTGACCGACACCCGCCCATTGGCGGTCAGATCGACACACAGCCGGTCAGCCACTCGCCGCCCTTCCGGTCTAAACTCACCGAAGGCATAACATTACGGAATGTAAAATTTGGTTTTGCCCGAGTAGCCTGTGTCGTCAAAGGCGGTGGTTCGCTACGCTGCGCGAGAACTGTACCGATGTGGACACGTTGTCCAGTGATGACCAAAGGGGCCGCACGATCGTGTTCGAAAGAAGATTTGCGGGGCTTTGAGAGATGCTGCTCACACTCTATGGCCCAGAGTGACGATATGAGCGCCCAGGAGGACCGGGTCTTCCTAGCGCGGGATGCGTACCGCTCTTGGAAGAAGAGGGTGCAGGAGGCCACCCAGTCAATCGTAGTCTTCACGCCATACCTCGATAGCTTGCTGGACCGCTTGCTCAAGAACTCCAAGCTCCAAGCAGATGCGGTCGCCGTAGTCACAGATCTCAGTCCAACTTCGGGGGTTCTCAACTACCGAGCGCAGTTGGTCGGGATACGAACGCTCTTGCAACGCGGCATCGAGGTACGCTCACTTCTTCGCATCCACGCTAAGGTGTTGGTCTGCGACTGGTGCACAGTGACTGTAGGGTCGCAGAACTTCACGAGTTACGGTCGCGGCAGCCACGAGACAACTACAGTGCCGCCTGACGACCTCGGGGAGTCGAGGTTCGTAGCCACCCTCAGAATGTGGCTCGATACGGCAGTGCCGGTTGATATTGCCCTCGTCGAGCGCCTGCTAGCTGGCCTTGAGGACGAGATGAAGGCTGTTCAGGATGCGCAGGAGGCGCTCGCTGCATCGTGCGAACGCATTTCGGATGAATATCAACGCGAACTGGAAAGTCAGCGGCAACTTGAGGAGGAAGAGGATCGACGACGGGCGCAAGCCGCACTGCCAGCGATCGCTACCCGGCTCGGCTATGTGGTGCAACGCGCTCATGAGAGACTGGCGCGTCCGGTCGTCTTGGCGCGACTCACAGAGGTCGGCTACTGGGACAGCTACGCCAATTGGGAGGCGTACGAAACCCTGCTGGCAGATCCGGACTCGGACCTTACGCGATGGGCTATGCGCGCCTCCAGCTCAGCTGATGCCGGTCAATCGCTACGCCGCCTTAACATGTACCCCCTGATCTTGGACCCGTCAGGCCAGATGGGGTTCGCCCGGGTGACCGTCACGCGCATCTCATACGTACGCAGGGCCGTGAACTGGACGACCCCAGTGGCCTTGGCCAACATGACTTACCGGATGCGCGTCGAGTTCACGGATGATGACATTGAGACCACCAACATGCAAATCTCTCTGCGGTCAGTGAGCGAGTCGTCGCCCGCTGCGGTCAAGCTGCTGGTGCGGTTCGATGGTATCGAAGCAGTCCTTGCTGGCCATCAAGTCATCGGGGACGGCGTGTTCCTCGGCCCAGGGCCGGAGCGGCGGGCGATGACCCCGGAGGACGTCGCTGCGGTTTTCGCGAACCCGGATGCCTTCAGCCAACTTATGCGGGCCGCCTTCGCCACCTTCAAGTACAGCGAGCTGGGAATCGGCAACCGCAACGCGGACAAGTTCTTCCCGGCTGGCTGGCTGCGCGTCACGCTAATCGAGTACGCCGGGCAGCCAGTTCTCGTAATATCAAAGCCTGAATTCACCGGGTAAATGGGTGTTCTTCCGGCGTGTCAACGCGAAAGATGCCTTCTGAGCTGGACGATGGGAATTCCTTATGCTTCCGCCGCCCGGCTGGAGAGGACACCTCGGAAGTGCGATTGTTGCATGAGCTCGCGAAGATCGGCGCGAGGTTCGATGACCCGTATCTTATGTTGCAGGCAGGCGGTGAAGAGCTGGTCCATGATTTCGGCGCGCCGATGAGATACACCCGGTCCGGAATACGTGCTCTCGGCTCGGGTCGGGCTGACCCAGCGCTTCGCTGGACAGCACCCAGCGTCGTCCCATCCTGGCCGGTCAGGCAGCAGGTGCCGTACCCAACTGGCGGATCTGGCATGACTACGAGACATGAACCGATGTCCGAATCTGCCGATGTGAGTGCGCGCGAACCTCCCTATGTGCGCAAGGCTCGGAGAAACGTGAAGTCAGCTGATCAAAATCACGAATATCACGCTAGAATGAAGCGTGAATATTCTTGGGAATCCCTATTTTCAGAACGTAGCTTCGGACTTTATCACGGTGGTTCTCCTGGTGTTCGCTGGGACGCTAGCCTATCATTTTTTTCGACGTCGACAACTTCTGCATTTCTTTGGCTGTGCAAAGACGCGGAAACTCCGGCTATATCTGTCGAATCTTGACATTCTATTCGGAGGAGCAATAGATCCGGAGGGGCAGCCTCGCGGATATCGTGGGCCATCAACGCCAGGCTACGAACTTCCTTTCATTCCAGCCATTTATAGACTCTTCCTGGCTCCGGTGCCAGGACTCTCATCCCAACCGGGCCTGTGGAAATACCTGGCGTTGCGGGATGTTGAAATTGTCGCCTCGCCTGCGCCAGGGTCGATACTAGACATTGACAATGAAGCCACACTCGTCACTGTCGGATCATTTGGTTACAACACGGTTTCGGGAGATGTGGAACGAAGCTTCGAGCCTAGTGTCCGATTGGATCCGAATGGTTACGTAATATCGCCAGATGGAGTGCGGCATGATGGGCTTGAGTATGCAATAGTGGCAAAGTGCTACAGCCTCGAGCGCAAGCAGTGGGCATTCTACGCAGCCGGATCCACTAGGGTGGGAACTACAAGTGCATTCTCGTATCTCATCAGCCATTGGGCTGATCTTCGAAAGACTTTCGGTGATAGGGCACCTTTCACCGTGACGATACGTATCCTCGATGGTGACCCTTCGAGATGCGAAGTAGTTCATCGCTTCCGACAAAGGGATTGAGAGCGGGGAATCCCAGACAGTACATCCGTCATGCCGCGAAGTGTGCTTCGGATCCACCGTTGCCACGTCATGTCTACTGCAGCGGCACCCCGGAACTATGCTCACGCTTAGGGGCGGCTGTGCGTGAATAACTTGATCGAAGCACTGAGAATCTCAGTGATCACGACCTATCTATGCCGCTTGGGTTCCTGCCAGGAGATCGATGGCTGCGAGCAGGTGAGGAAGCGCGGCGTAGTCATGTGCCAACTCTGACAGGTAGATAGAGGGCCATCCCTTCAAACCCGCTTCGCGTAGTCCCTTGATCCGGTCGTGTGCGCCAGCAATCTGTTCGAGCTCAGCCGCGGCGCTGTCGACACAGTCGAATCCTCGCGTCTTGACCAGGTCGGAAAACCGGAACTCGATTCGCCCGTGTGAGTTAGCGGTCTCGCCCGGAGCCCGCAGATTCCACAGTCCGAGTTGCTGACCGTCGACGTTGTACCAAGCACCGAAGCCGGGCTGTGAGCCCTGGCCCCAGACGACTTTGCCATGAGCTGCAAGGATCTGATCGAGCAGCTCCACTATGATTTGATATTCCTTGTCGGTGCAGCGGGCTCGTGCTGTGTCCAAAAACAGATCTCTGTCCCAGGGTTGCCCGCCGCTGGCCGTGATCTTCTTGCTCCTCGCTGCGGCAGTCCGCCCAACGAGCGTCGGCACATACGCGGTTCCCTCTTTTCCGACATATTGAGGGACTTCCACGCCGAGCACCTCCGCTGGGCTCATCTGTATATTGAGAAACTCTATAATTCTGCGAAGTGATTCTGGTATCTCATCGGCGATGAAAATCATCCGGATCTTACCCGAGGTGAGGTTGTCGGTGATTGTAGAAATCAGCACGTCGGCCGACATTGAGACCCCCTGCTCCTCAAGGAGCTCATCGACGGATCTGTCTGGACCAGCGCGCTTTTCCAACGCATTTCTGATGATGTCTGCGGGCCACTCTTGCGCCGCGTTGGCAGCATAGTCAAGCATCTGAGCAACGACTTCACGCCTCAGTCTGGTATCGGTGGACCGCTTGACCTCTACCAGGACAGGGATACCCGCAGCGTCGGCGTAGAGATGGTCGATCCGTAGGGTTCCGGTGTTGTCCGCGGCAGGAAGCGTCATCTCCTTCTTGATCAACAAGAGTCTGGTTGGTTCGTCACTTGTCGTCGTGAATCCCGCGATGACCTCTGGCGCATCGGCCAGGGCTTTCTGCAATACGGCCTCGTTTGGATAAGGCATCTTGGTGAGCTCTGCAAGCACCTGAGAGCCAGCTGTCTGAAAAAAGATCTTCGCCTTGGTCATGAGGCATCATCCCTGGGTCGCTTGGCCCGCGAGCACACCGACAGACTCGACCGATACGATCGCCTTGCTGGGCCGCCGTTGATCTCCTCGACCTTCATGAGCCCATCATCGCGGTCAGCGCTGCCGAGGCCAACTCGAACATCTACCCGACGAGGTGGGCGCTCGCATCGACCGCTCATGCCGCGGACAGGGTCTCTGTCTGCGGTTCTTGGTGCCGAGCTTCATCGGACGAGCGTTTCCTTCGGGCGGACGACGCAGAACTTGCGTCCCTCCGGGTCGGCAAGGACAGTCCAGGATTCAGCGCCGGTCTGCCCGATGTCGACCCGGCGCCCCGAGCGCCAGAAGGCGGTCAATCTCCTGATCGCGGCCCCCGGCGCTGCTGGTCGGGTCAAGATGCACGCGGTTCTTGACCGTCTTGGGCTCGGCGACCGGCATGAAGCACATGCCGACGGGCGCGTTCTCGTCGGTCCCGATGACGACCTCGTTCTCCCGCTCGGACGGACCTTCCAGCTAAGCGCCTGCGTCCAGAACCGGGCCAGGCCGGGCAGATCGTGAGCGTCAACGACGATGTGGTGGAGTCGGACGGGCATGCCGACAGTATGCGCGGCACGCTGGACCGTATCCCGGAAACCCGGTGTTCTGCCGCGAACGGGTCGATCATCGGATGTCACGCCACGCGATAGCGCCCAGATGATGTGATCAACCTGGTCTCGCGGCAGCCCGCGAACCCAGCCAGCTGGGCACGCGGCCTGACAGGAAGGCCATCACGGAGAGCAACCGAGTCCTTGCGTACCTGCGTAAAATACCTGCCGATCTGGCGCGCATTCGGGGCTCCTCGGACGGGCCGTTGTTCGCGCATACCGGAACATTATGGACGGCCACTCACAGCCTTACAGGGTGGTCATGCCGCCGGCTGTGTCACTGTGGGCTGGCAGCTGTGCCGGGTCGGACGCGCATTGGTGCTCCCAGGTTGGCTATGTGCGGTTCAGCCGGCCTCGACCGCCTCTCCGCATTCCGGGCAGAGAAACGGCTTGCGCTTGGCCCTGGACCGCATGAAAGCGTAGACGATGAACGGGAATCCCATCTTCGGGATTTCGCGGGTGGCCTGGACCGTTCCGTGGGTCACGCACTGCCCGGTTTGGGTTTGGACTTCGGTGGCCATGATCTTCCTCCTGTGATCGCGGTGGGCGGCCCTTCGGGCTAGCGCCCGAGTGGCAGCCAGCTGAACGTGCGCAGGGCGATGAGAAGGCCCGCGGCTCCCCATGCGGCCACGATCAGCAGATCCAGGCCGGCGAAGCCGAGCCCGGTGGTGTGCGGGTTGTAGGCGACGAGCAGCGCGTTGGCCAGGTGCCGCACGGGGAAGATCTCTCCTATGTCGGCGAGCCAGTGCGGCAGTCCCGCGACGGGGACGAACACCCCTGAGATGAAGTACAGCGGCAGCAGCAGCGCCTGGGTGGTGGGCAGCGCCGTGTCCTCGTTACGGATCAGCGAGGTGAGCGCGTAGCCCAGGCAGCAGAAGGAGGCGGCTCCGATCACCACGGTGACCACGAGCGCGAGGGCGGTGCGGCCGGGGACGTGGGCGCCGTAGGCGGCCCAGCCGATGCCGAGCAGCACCGCGGCCATGACCACCGCGATGACGACGGCGGTGAGCACCCGGCCGGCGATGATGGCAGCGGCCGGGACCGGTGTCGCGCGCCGCCGTTTCAGCACGCCGCGTTCGCGCTGTGCGGTTACCGAGGCGACCAGGTTGCCGAAGCACGCCGCGATCACCCCCAGCGCGATGATGCCGGGCACGTAGGAAACTGAGGTGCTGATCCGCCCGCCGGGGACCTGGGTGGTGCTCCCGCCGCTGCCGAACACCGAGGCGAAGATCACCAGGAACAGCACCGGCAGGGCGAGGGTGAAGAACTGGGACTGGCGGTTGCGGATGAAGGAGCGCAGGTCGTAGCTGGACTGGTGCAGTGCCAGGCGGATCATCGCTGGTCCTTTGCGCTGGCGGGGCCGGTGAGGGAGAGGTAGACCTCTTCCAGAGTCGGGCGGTGGACGCCGAGGTCAGGCAGGTCGAAGCCGCGGCTGAGCGCCCAGTTGCCGAGCATCTGGAGGTGAACGAGCGGGCTCTCGCTGTGCAGGAGTGTCGTTCCTCCCGGCCCCTGTCCGGCGAGCGGGCGCAGTCCTTCGGGCAGGTCGCGTGCCGCGAGGCCATCCGGGAGCGTGAAGCTGATGGCGGTGGCCATGTGGTCGCGCCCGCCCAGCGTCCGCGGGGTGCCCTCAGCCACGACGCGCCCCGCGGACAGCACGGCGATCCGGTCGGCCAGGTACTCCGCCTCGTCCATGTAATGGGTGGTGAGGAAGATCGTCTTGCCGAGCTGCCGCAGCCCGGCGACGACCTCCCAGGCGGCCCGGCGGGCGGACGGGTCGAAACCGGTGGTCGGCTCGTCAAGGAAGATGAGCTCGGGGTCACCGATAAGCGCGAGCGCGAAATCGAGCCGCCGCCGCTGGCCGCCGGACAGCCGGGTGGCGAGCATACCTGCCTTACCGGTGAGGCCGACCAGGGCGATGGTCTCGTCGATGTCCCTCGGCGCGCGGTAGAACCCGGCGTACATGGCCAGGCACTCACGTACCGACAAGCCGGGCTCGGGCTCTGACTCCTGCAGGACAACGCCCACCCGGTCGCGCCACGCTCCGCCCGCGGTGGCCGGGTCGTGGCCCAGGACGGAGATCTCGCCACCGGTGCGCTGCCGGAAGCCTTCGAGGATCTCTACCGTGGTGGTCTTGCCGGCGCCGTTGGGGCCGAGGAAGGCGAAGATCTCCCCGCGCCGCACGTCGAGATCGATGCCGGCCACGGCCTCCTGGCTGCCGTAGCGTTTCACCAGGCCGCGGACGCTGATCACTGGCTCCGCGTGGGCGCAGGCGATGACAGTCTGGTCTGTGCCGCGGTTCTCGCCGATGCTGTCCATCTCGCTCCCCAGGCTGGTGGGTCTTGCCAGGAAGCCTGCTGCGGGACGGCCGTGCCGTCTTCGGCGCGGCGGTGGAACTTGCCCGCCGCCAGAACCTGACCCGTGGGTGCAGGGGCCTCCACCCGTGGGAGGAGGCCCCGCTGGCCGCGAATCCACCCACCGGGCACGAGACGGCGGCGAGATCCCGCCGTACGGTTAAGGGGTGAGCACCAAAGCCGCCACTGCGGCCGGGGTGTCCGAGCTGGAACGGGCACGGGGCCGCGAACAGGCGGTCTACCTTTCGATCCGCGTGCTCGCGGTGGCCGTGATCGCATTCGTGGTGATCACCTCGTTCCAGGCCCGGCCAGCTCCGGGTGGCCAGGGCGAGGCGCTTGGTGTCGCCGTGGGTCTCATTGTGTTCTGCGGCGCCACCATGGCCGCAATGTGGCTGACTCAGGCCGGGTCGGCAGCGCAGCTAGCGGTGCTGGTCATTGCCGTGGTCAGCGCGGCGGCGCTGATCGGCTTGCAGGGCAACGACGCGGCGTTCCTCGGGGTGTTTCCCGCCGTCTGCCTGGCCGCCCTGATACTGCCGGTTCGTCTCAGCGCGCTGATAGCGGGCCTGGCCGCTGCCGCGGTCTCGGCGGCATGGCTGGCCAACGGACGCGCACCCATCGCCGGCATCGTCTTGAATGATTTCGGAATCCTGGCGTTCTTCCTCCTGTCGCTGTTCGCGCGGCGGCTGCGGGAGAGCAACCAGCGGGCAGACCTGCTGCTCGCCGAGCTGGAGCAGACCCGGGCCGCGCAAGCCCAGGCCGCCGCGCTGGCCGAACGCCAGCGCCTCGCCCGCGAGATGCACGACGTGCTCGCCCACTCACTGTCCGGCCTGGTGCTGAACCTGGAGGGAGCCAGGCTGCTCGCCGCCCAGGGTGGCGCGGACTCACAAGTCGGGGAAGCGATCGACCGGGCCCACCGGCTGGCCAAGACCGGGCTGGAAGAGGCGCGGCGCGCTATCGGCATGCTCCGCGACGACGCGCTGCCCGGCCCCGAGCGGCTGGCCGGCCTGGCCGCCGAATTCGAAGCCGGCACCGGCATGCCCTGCAAAGTAGCCGTAACCGGCGGCAGCAAGCAGGACCTGGGGACCGACGGCCGGCTGACCTTTTACCGGGTCACACAGGAAGCACTAACCAACATCCGCAAGCACGCCCACGCCGACCGGGTCGAGATCCACCTGGCATATGAGCCGTCCGGCACCAGGCTGACCATCGAAGACTTCGGCTCCTGCCGCGACCGCCCGGCTCCCGCCGACGAGACCGGCTACGGGCTCACCGGCATGAAGGAACGAGCCGAACTGCTCGGCGGCACGCTCACCGCCGGGCCCACCGGCGGCGGGTTCCTGGTCGAGCTGTGGGTGCCGGCATGAAGCCGGCCATCCGCGTCCTGGTGGCCGATGACCAGCGCGTGGTCCGCGAGGGACTCGGCACCCTGCTCGGGCTGCTCGCCGGCATCGAGGTGGTAGGCACCGCAGCCGACGGCGACGAGGCGCTCGCGCTGGCAATCCGGCTGCGGCCAGATGTCGTGCTGATGGACCTCCGGATGCCTCACTGCGACGGCGTCGAGGCCACCCGCCGTCTCCGCGACCACGACGCCAGCATCAAAGTACTCGTGCTCACCACCTACACCGATGACCGCTCCGTCATCGACGCGCTGCGCGCAGGCGCCCGCGGATACCTCACCAAAGACGCCAGCGCCGGCGAAATCCGCGAAGCGCTCGAGCGGGTCACCAGCGGCCAGGCCGCCATCGACCCCGCGGTCCAGCAGCACCTGGTCAACGCCATCGCCGCGGGCCCATCCACCGCGGCCACACCGCAACTGCCCGCCGGGCTCACGCAGCGAGAAGCCGAAGTGCTCGCACTGATCGCCCAAGGACTGTCCAACATAGAGATCGCCGGGCGGCTGGTAGTCAGCGAGACCACAGTAAAAAGCCACATCAATCACCTCTTCGCCAAGACCGGCGTCCGCGACCGAGCCCAAGCCGTCACCTACGCCTACCGGCACGGGCTCACCTGAACCGTCGCCGCAACGTCCCGGGACCGTCCTGCAAGGGGCAACCGGCTGGCAGGAGCAAGACGATGCCCCCAGCGCCTGGAGCCGCCAGCAAAGCGGGAGCAGGAGGAGGTCGCTGTCTGCGGCCCAACTGGCCACCTCCGCGGCGGCAAAGCCCCCGAACCGGCTCATCCGTGCTCGCCACTCACCCCCCGCGCCGACAATGAAGAACGCGCCGAATCGGCAGGGAGGATGGGTGATTTGTTAATTAGTGTACGTTTCGTTCGTCACGGTGCGTCATTCTCGGCCTGGCCGCAGGGGATGCTGGACGGACGGCGGACCAAGTCGGTCACCGGCGGCGGCCGGTCTTCGGGCCGCAGGCAGGCACGCCTGGTTCGAGGCGCAGGCGCAGTGGCTGACCGGCTGCGGCGGCCAATGGCCTTGCTTTAAGTGATCATGTGCGGGCTGAGCAGGTGGAACTCGATTTTCCGGATGACCTTGATGACGCTCGGCTCACCGGGCTTGCGGGCCGGGAAGTCGCCGGATTTCTTGGTC
>Ga0182030_10021745_pt1 | contig 11995 bp, 9 predicted proteins | sample 812S3MmetaG_FD_121299 | JGI IMG/M metagenome (GOLD analysis project Ga0182030, IMG submission 121299) | Permafrost microbial communities from Stordalen Mire, Sweden - 812S3M metaG (Illumina Assembly) | ecosystem: Environmental > Terrestrial > Soil > Wetlands > Permafrost | place: Sweden...
CTGGTACTTCAACAGCCAGCAAAAGACAGCAATGAGCGCGAAGCCGATCAAAATTACCGGGCGGCATCTTCCACGGAACACTTTGTCGACGAGAGTTCCTCCCATGAGCGCGCCGGCGATGCCTGCAATCAGGACCGTGGTCATCAGCCTCCCTGCAGTCGACGGGCCCAGCCCTACACCGACCGGCGGAGCAACGGCCAGAAACCCGGGAGTTAAGTCATTGAATGCGTTTTGGGTCCACACGCCGGCCGCAATACAAATTTGGCCAACCCAGAATGCAGGGTTGCGCAACGCCTGCCGGTAGAGATTTGTGTTTTGAGATGGTGTGGCAAGTACAGCCGCGGCCGGGGTTGCCGGAGGATGCCGCCTCGAGGCGAGATACGCTCCCGTAGCAATAAGGAAACCGACTGCACAGAGGGTCGAAACCCAGGCCACTCCTGCTTGCCAGGAGTCCGTCACGCGCATCAGGGCGGGAGAGGCGGCCAGACCAACAATGATCCCCACCGAAATCGAAATCGACTGAACGGCATTGGCGATCCCGATCTCTCGCGGCGGAAACCATCGAGCGACGACTGGGCCAATCGCCACCAAAGAGGGTGCAAATGCGAGGCCCTCCAAAATGCGGACACCGACAATGGCCCAATAGGAGTGGCCCAGCCAAGGCAGAAACGCATTGGGAATACCCAATAGCGCGATGCTCGCGATGAGCACCTGAAATACTCCAAGCCTGTCAATCAGTATTCCGGAGACTGCGCAGCCGAAAGCCGTGGCCAGAGCGAACATTCCCATTAGACCAAAGGACGCAGTTCCAAGGTCCACTCCCAGGCTTCTGGCAGCAACGCCCATCAACGGCGCGGGGGAAATCATGATCATTGCGCCAGCGCCGCCTGCCACGACAATGGCTGTTAGCACCCACCAACGGAGGAACGAATGCTCGCGGGGATCGCGTGCCTGCGCGTCGCATCTGTTTCCAAGGTCGCGGAAGGAACTGAGCATCGCGTGTTTCCTATCGCTGTCGCCGGTCCAAGCGGTTAGGGCTGGACTGGCAGGTTTTGTCGAAGATCTCGACAATCGTCATTGTCTGGCAGCCGATTCACGGCTTGTGCTAGGTTGCGGTAAAACCGCCGTCGATGTTGAACACGGCTCCGGTAATCCAGTTGGAAGCTGCCGAGGAGAGCAAAAGAACAGCTCCGATGAAGTCTTCCGGTTCGCCCAATCGCCCAATCGGTAGTCGGGCCAACAACATCTTCGTGATGGCCGCGTCTTCGAAGTACTTCTGCGTCATCTCCGCTCGAAAAACAGATGGCGCTATGCAGTTGACATTGATCTTGTGCGGGCCCCACTCGCAGGCCAATGCCTTGGCCAGCATGTGCTCGGCTCCCTTCGATGAGCAGTACGCGCTCAACCCCGAATAGCCGGTCTGCCCACGACTGGATCCGACGATGATGATCTTCCCGCCACGCCCCTGTTTGACCATGGCCAGGCCTGCCTCTTTGCAGCACAGGTATGTGCTCTTCAGGTTCGAGCGGATCATGTGTTCCCACTGCTCGTCGGATTGCTCATGGATTGGCTTGAGCATGTTGTCGCCCGCAGCGGCAATGAGTATATCCACGCTGCCAAAGTTCTGAACCGTGGCGTTCACCACTCGCGCGACGTCATCGGGAACGGTAGGATCGCCTGCCGCCACCGCCACGGACGATCCGTTCTGGCTGACGGACTTGGCACAAGCCTCCAGCTTGGAGAGCGTTCGCCCCGTCAGCATCACGTTCGCCCCCATTGCAGCCAAAGCCTTGGCTGCCGTAGAGCCGAATGCACCGGTTGCTCCTGTAATGAGAGCGGTCTTACCTGTGACGTCAAAGAGTGACAAGACATCTTGTTTAGTCATCGATTTTCTCCCAATATTCGTCGCTCAAAACTACTGTTGTAGTCTACGTTCGTAGTACCATACTGCGTTTGCGCCTCGAAGTCAAGAGATCGGGTTAACCCGCGTCTCAACGGGACGTAACATCCACTCTCCTTGCAATCGACTCAATGGTCCGCTGGATGTTGCCGCCCTGCTTGAAGATTATCTGGATTGCCTTCGATGGGCAGGCATCCGCGCAGGCACCGCATATCTTGCACCGCTCACTATCAATGACAGCTTGTTCATCGTTTACGTGGATTCCGCCAAACATGCAGTGTTCTTCACAGGTTCCGCATCCGCTACACTCTCCCGTCACGCGAATCTCGAGTCCGGCCATCGGGGAAAGTAATCTCTTGCTCTCTTGCGGATTAAGATACTTGTTATATGCCATGCCGCAACAGCACGTACAACAGTTGCACACCGTGAGCAGCTTCTCAATCGGAGCAACGTCTAGCCAACGAGCATCGGGATTGAACCGCCCTATAATCTGGTGTAGTCCTGCCTCGCGAGCCTTCGCCGCATATTCCAGACACTCCTCCACCCCAACCTGACGCCCCAGTTCACCCGAAATATCTTTGGCGGCGTCGCCAAGAAAGATGCACCCCATGTCCCTGGGATGGGTCTTGCATTCACGGGCTTCCCGGCAAAGGCAAAAGTTCGCTATCACCCGACAGGACGCGGTTCGGATGAAGTGCTCCAGAACTGCCGAAGGAACCATCGCACTCCCGCGATCGCCGAGTTCCTCCTCAACCCTAATAACCTTCTCTCGTGGAAGAAGAACAAAGCCATCGCCGTCCGGCAGTTTTCCCGCGTTCATGTCCTTGACCACAAAGTATTCTGGATCCTGCAAGTTAATGATCGCCGTCATCACCTCTTCGGCGCGCTGGCGTGCCGCGACATCGCGGACATCCTTTACAGAATGAACTCTTCGACTTGACATACTCTCCTCGCCCTCCCGGACGTGATCTGATGCACCGAAAAAGCGCGTCGAATGTCGTCAGTGGACCCTCTAGCACCGTGACCAGTGAGCTCCAGGTTGACTTGCTCCCCTAAATCCATACAGAGTTGAGTATGATTTCAGGCTCAGTTGATCGGTCCCCTTTGCTAGCGACTGCCCAATAACCATGCCAATACCGGCAGTCGGCATGGTTCGGTTGAAGGTGCTGCGGGCAACTTCAACAGAACCATGCTTTGCTTGTCTGAAATGAAGCGTCGAATTCGATTAGCCGGCATATCAATCTTTAAAATTTTCAGTGCTCACTCGGGCGGTAAGTGCATCGTCTTCGGAGAGGCGCTGAGTTAGATATTGGACTTTCGGAAGCTCATAATGGAAGAAGTATCGCATGGCATCCCACTTTCCTCTGTAGAAGGCACCATCAGCACCAGTGCGCAATGCTTCCTGGACTTTCAGTCCCTGCAACAGCCACTGCCATGCAATCGCAACGATTCCATAAGCTTCGAGATAAAGGGTTGCGTCGGCCAGCAAACTTTCCCGATCGGCGTGGGCTGAGCGGGCGATCAGGGCTTCGGTCACCGACTGCAAGAGTCCCAGCGCATGAGAGAGCTTCTCTCCGTACGGCCGCATCTCGGCATCGGCCTCGGCCTGAGTAATTGCCTTCCGAAGCTCCTCTACAAAGCGCGCGAAGGCTTTGCCACTCTTGGCAAGAACCTTGCGCCCCAGCAGATCGATGGCCTGGATGCCAGTCGTCCCTTCATGAATCGGATGAATACGAACGTCACGGTAGAGCTGCTCAAGCGGATATTCATCGCAATAGCCGTAGCCGCCGAGAATTTGCAGCCCCTGACTTACGGAGCTGACTGCCATCTCGGACGGGTAACTCTTCGCAACGGGCGTCAGCAGATCCAGCAGCAGTTCGTAATCCGCTTTCACATCGCCGGAGGAAACCCGAGCCATGTCCGCGTACTTGGCACACTGCAGAACCAGGCTCAGCGAGCCCTCGACCACGGCGCGCTGGAACAGCAACATGCGCTTGACGTCGGGGTGCTCGATGATCGGCACCGGTGGCAGGCTCGAGTCCTTCGAATTCAGACGCCGGCCCTGCGGCCTTTCCTGGGCATACTCCAGCGAAGCGTAGTAGGCCGCTGAGGCCATGGCAGCCGCTGCGGAACCCACTTCAAGGCGTGCCTCGTTCATCATCTGGAACATATAGGAAAGCCCGGAATTCGCCTGTCCCACGAGATAGGCGTGGCAGTCGCCCTGTTCGCCAAAGCTCAGCTGGGTGATGGGCGCGCCCCGGTAGCCCATCTTGTGGTAGATGGCCGCGGTAGTAACATCGTTCGGCACCAGGTTCCCTTTTCCGTCGTCGCGAAGTTTCGGCACGACGAAGAGGGAGATTCCCTTCACTCCTGGCGGTGCGCCCTTGATCTTCGCCAGTACCAGATGAACAATGTTATTCACCGCATCGTGGTCGCCCGAAGAGATGAATATCTTCTGTCCGCTGAGCTTATATTGGTCTCCATCCGGCACCGCAGTGGTGGACAGGTCTGAGAGCGAACTGCCGGCCTGAGGTTCCGTGAGGGCCATGGTCCCCTGCCACTCGCCGGAGAACATCCGGGGGAGATAGGTGCTCTTCATCTCCTCCGAGCCAAAGTTCTCAATCAGACGTGCTGCTCCGCTGGTGAGGAACGGATAGACGCAGAGCGAGTAGTTGGCCGCGGCGAAAATGAAGCGGAAGGCGCTCACGATCATCATGGGCATTTGCTGGCCGCCGTTCTCAAGCAATGCTCCGGCGGAGATCCAGCCACCGCTTCCGCACTCATCAAGGAACGTCTTCACGCTCGGATGGACCTTGAGAATGCCGTCAACAAGCTCCGGCGGATGCTTGTCGAGTTCCCTTAAATTCGGCTGCAGCAGTTCACCTGCAATCGTAGCGCCGGTCTGCAGCACTGTGTCAAAGGTCCCCCGGTCGTAGTCGAAGAACGGGTCCTTTCCTACGCTCTCGGCGTCGAACACGTCATACAGGAGGAACTGCAAGTTCCTCATACTAAAAAAACGTCCCTGCATATTCACTCCTTTTCACTCAGTGATGCGTTGTGATGCGTTCAGTCTGTTCGCTTGCCCCCGGGGTCGCTCCTAGGCCGAGACGAGCAGCGCCTCGCCCTGCGACAACCCGCCGCAGATAGCGGCTACGCCCTGGCCGCCTCCACGACGTCGTAACTCGTAAAGCAGAGCCATCGTGATGCGAGCGCCACTGGCGCCAACCGGGTGACCAATGGCGATTGCCCCGCCGTTGACGTTCGTCCTTTCTTGCAAGCTGGCATAGGCTGCCGCGTCGGAACCCGCCAACATCTTCAGCGACACCAGGGTGACCGCCGCAAACGCCTCGTTGATCTCGATCAGGTCCATCTTGCCGATTGCGCTGCCATGCCGCCCGAGCATTTTTTCGATCGTCACCGCCGGTATACATGCCATGTACTTTGGAGCGCCGGCCGCGCATTGCACGGCTTCAACGGTTCCCAGCACTGGAAAACCCTGCTTGTCGGCGGCTTCGCGGCTCATCAGCAAAATGGCGGAGGCACCCGAGTTCATGCCCGGCGCATTGCCCGCCGTAACCGTTGGGTTGTTGTAGATGGTGGGAAGTTTCGAGAGCCTTTCCAGGGAAGTATCCTCTCGTGGCGATTCGTCACGCTCAAACTGGATGGGATCTCCCTTGCGCTGCTTGACGCCGATGGGAACGATTTCCTTCCCCGTCTCGTACTTGCCTTCCTTATATGCCTGGAACCAGCGCTGATGGCTGCGCAGGGACCACGCGTCCTGCTCCGCTCTCGTCACGCCATATTCGACCGCGACCTCACCCGTGTCGGAAGCCACCGGCGCAAAACCGCTACGCCCGTAACCAAGCTCCCATAGAACATCTTCCAATTCGATCGGGCCGAGCCGGCTTCCCCAGCGTGCCTTCTCGGCGCGGGCAATCAGCGGTGTGTTACCCATGTTTTCAGCGCCCGCCGCAATGACGGTTTGGGCAATCCCAGCCTTGATCGCCTGGTAGCCCAAGCGGATCGCTGTCATGGAAGAGCAACATGCCCGGTCTATGGTCAGCGAGATGGTGGTATCCGGGAGTCCTGCGCCCAGGGTGACCTGACGCGCCGGCACGTTGGTAAACAGCGCGTACTCTGCAGGTATGCATGTGCCGTAGTACACTTCGTCAATCGAATCCGGATTCACCGAACTCCGCCGCACCAGTTCCCGGATCACATGTTTGCCAAGTTCCATGCTCCCTACCGCTTTCAGTACGCCGTCAAAACGTCCGAAAGGAGTCCGAAGAGCGTCTACGATTACAACGTCATTCGCTTGCTTCTGCTTTGTCATGCCTTGTCCTTTATCGTCTGTTGCGGGGTGCGGGACCTTCTGACCCCTTCTTCCCATCTGCGCATCGATTTTGAATGTTCTCTGTTAGCGCCCTTTGAAGGTCGGCTTGCGCTTCTCCACGAACGCTTTCATTCCTTCCGTCTTGTCTTCGGTGCCGTAGCAGAGGCAGAAGCAGCTTGTCTCAAGGGACAATCCCGTCTTCAGGTTCGTCTGGAGCCCCTCGTGAATCGCGCGCTTCGCCATCTGTAGGGCCACCGCGCCCTTGGATACCAGCTTCTGGCAAAGCTTGGCCACCGCGGCATCCAGCTCTGCAAGAGGCACGACCTGGTTCACCATGCCGATCGCCAGCGCCTCTTTTGCGCTGATATGATCGCCGGTGAAGATCAACTCCTTTGCCTTTCCCTCGCCCACCAACCGGCTCAGCCTCTGTGTACCGCCCGCACCCGGTATGATTCCCAGCTTGATTTCCGGAAGTCCGAGAATCGCATTCTCCGAAGCAACTCGAATGTCGCAGGACAGCGCGAGCTCGCTTCCTCCGCCCAAGGCAAACCCGTTGATCTTCGCAATCGTCGGCTTCGTGCAATCCTCAATCACAACTGTGACAAACTGCTGCCACGGGTTTACCGTTAGATTGCGTACATACCCCTTTTCATCGGCCATCACGCCAATGTCAGCGCCGGCCACAAACGACTTCTCTCCCGCGCCCGTCAGGACGATGACACCCACGCTCTCATCTGCCTCAAGCTCCTTGAAAGCCGTTTCTAACTCCCGCCACGTCTCATAGCGCAGAGCATTCAACACGTCGGGCCGGTTGACGGTAATGGTTGCCACGCCGTCGCCGATCGAAATCAGAATATCTTCGTACTTCATTGAAGCCTCCTCGTGCAGTAATGGGGTCCTGCGGTAATGGGGCCTTATCGGAAGCTGCGACCCCATCTTTCCCGCTAAAACCGGCTACGCCTACTTCGCGGCATAGCTGTAGAATCCTTCTCCGGTCTTCTTGCCGAGCTTCTTCTGCTCCACCATTTCGCTCAGCAGCTTGGTTGGCTTATATCGCTCCTCCCCCGTCATCTCGTACATGGCCTTGAGCGCCAGCAACACCACGTCCACACCGGCCATATCCATGATTTCTGTCACGCCCATGGGCCAGTTGCAGCCGAGCTTCACCGCCGCATCGATGTCTGCGGGGGTAGCTATTCCTTGTTCCACCATGCTCGCCGCTTCGTTGTAGAGGAGACACAGGAGGCGATTGACGACAAAGCCGGGAACATCCTTGATTACGATGGGGGTCTTCCCAAGCTTGCGGACCAATGCGATGGTCTGCTCCGCAATCGCGTCGGTGGTTGCCTCTCCGCGCACCACTTCGACGAGCCGCATCAGGGGAACAGGGCTAAAATAATGCGTGCCGATCACGCGCTCCGGGTGCTGCTTGGCAGCCTGCGCAATCTTGCTGATGCTCAGGGTGGAGGTATTACTCGCAAGGATTACTTCCGCCGGACAGCATTCGTCTAGCGTCTTGAACATTTCGTGCTTGAGGTCAATATTTTCAAATACCGCTTCGACCACCATTACAACATCACGGACTCCGCTTTTTACGTCCACGTGCCCGGTCAATCGGTCGAGCGCGCTGGCGCACTGCTCGCTCGTCATCTTTCCCTTAGCGACCTTTTTTTCCAAAAAACCACGAATACTCTGAATGCCTCGCGAGACAAACTCCTCTTTCACATCTATGAGGTTCACGCGAAAGCCGGCCTCAACTCCCACCTGGGCGATTCCCGCCCCCATGGTTCCAGCCCCAACGACTGCAATGGATTCTGAGTTCATATTGCCTCCTTATTCTTGTTCCACACGTGAAGCAGACTACCCCCGGTCCAAGGAGCTTACTATGTGCCGGACGGCGCTCCGATAAGGCGCGCTATCACAATGCGCTGTACTTCCGAAGTGCCTTCGCCGATGTCCAATAGTTTTTGGTTCCGGTAGTGACGCTCCACTGGGTAGTCCTTCATCAGTCCATACCCGCCATAGAGTTGAACGGCCTGGTTCGCGACGCGATGATACATTTCGGAACAATACAGCTTGGCCATCGCAGCTTCCTTACCGAACGGGCGATGGTTCTCGCGCAGCCAGCATGCTTTGTAGAGCAGATTTCGGGCCAACTCGATTTCGAGTGCCATGTCCGCAAGCTTGAATGCATTCACCTGAAACTGGCCAATGGCCTTGCCAAACTGCTTCCGTTCCTTTGCGTACTTCAGGGCAAGCTCAAATGCGCCCTGCGCTCCCCCGAGCCCCATGGCGGCAATGCTGAGCCGGCCGCCATCGAGCGTCTGAAGCATTTGCTTAAACCCGTCACCCTGTTTTCCGAGTAAGTTCTCTGCGGGAATGCGACAATCGGTGAAGTAGAGCTCTGCCGTGTTGGAAGCTCTCCACATCATTTTGTGGTGCATGGTTTTGGTTTCGAAACCGGGCGTTCCCACCGGCACCAGAAAACAGGAAATCTCGTTCGATCCGTCCGGGCGTTTTCCAGTAACCGCCTGGATCGTACAGACGGTGCTGATCGGATTGCTTGCGTTAGTAATGAAGATCTTCGACCCATTCAGGACCCACTGTCCGTTATCCAGTACAGCCGTGGTCTTCGACGAGCCAGCGTCCGAGCCAGCATTCGGCTCCGTTAGACCGAAAGCCGCCAGGCCACGCCCCGCACACAGGTCCGGGAGCCACTTCTGCTTTTGCTCTTCCGTGCCAAAGTAGTAGATTGGCCCAATGCCAAGCGAATTACCTGCAGCTAGCGTGGCTGCCTGAGACCCATCGATCCGCGCGATCTCTTCCACCGCGATGATGTAGGAAATGTATCCCAGGTCACTTCCTCCGTACTCCTCGGCAACGAATGGGCCAAACAGTCCAAGTTCCCCCATTCTCTGCGTCAACTCGACGGAAAATTCCTCCTTATCGTCGAGTTCTTGTGCGACAGGTAAAATCTCTTTTTCCGCGAAGTCACGCACCGTCTCGCGAAGGAGTTGCTGTTCCTCTGTCAGTTCAAAATTGAGCGCCATGCGCCGTCCTCCTGGATTTTGACCGCGTTACAGACTATCTTCCGGAAGCTGCCTTCACGCTCCGGCCGAAGCTTCCACTAGGCTTTCCGAATCGATAGCCAATCTTTGTATCATTGCTGTGCATATGTCAAGTCATTTTGTCATTAATTTATGACAATTTTGTCATTAACGTATGACACCGACCCAAAAACACGCTTGCCGCGCGGGCCTGCCAGACTATATCTATCCACCCGCGCATGACCGGCTGCATCGGCATATGCACTTTGCGTGGGGCTAAGAAGCGGTTTTGCTTGGGGCATGGCGGGCCGATATGAATTGAGCGGGGTGCAGTGGGAGCGGATCCTCGACGGGTACAAGAGATGGGCCTGCGCAATGACATCCCCTGAGACTTATGTCCTCAGCCGGAATCGGCAGCCATTATGACCAACATTAACCCAAGGTAGGATTGTCGCTCGCTGCGGGTTGAGCCGGATTGGCTCTAAGCGTGTCCTTCAGTGAAAATCGCAGGGCCGAAGATTGATCCAATTGCTTGCCACGTCTGCTGTACTGGACTTCGGCGCCGCATGTGCGCTGGCCCTATTACGTCTGTTCGTTGCCGTGGCAACTCTGCTGTCGCCTGCCTCGCATCGCTCGACTGGCAGGATATCTGGCCGACCCCTGCGCCATGGCGTGTGTGCCCACGCCGGCTCCCAATGGCCAGGCCAGATTTTCAGTACCCCGGCTTGCATCCTCAGCCAGATCAGGCTTTGAGTTTCCGTACCTCCTCGATGAGCGGCGGTACCAGGTCGAACAGGTTACCCACCACTCCCACATCGGCGACTTCAAAGATCGGGGCTTCGGCATCTTTGTTTACGGCCACGATGGTGTGCGACCCTTTCATGCCAACAATATGTTGAATGGCACCGCTGATGCCCAGCGCAATGTACAGCTTCGGGGCTACGGTCTGGCCTGACGAGCCCACCTGCCGATCCATCGGCAGCCAGCCGGAGTCGCAGATGGGACGCGAAGCGCCCAGCTCTCCGCCCATGGCTTCGGCTAGTTGCCTGACCATCTCCATGTTCTTCTGTTCCTTGATACCGCGCCCCACCGCCACAATAATCTGAGCCTGCCCCAAATCGACGGCCTGCTTGCTTTCCTTGTAAGGAGCTTCCGGCTTCGTAAGGATCGCGCCATCGGCGATGGACGCCGCTACCGTCTCCACCGCCGCTGGAGCCATGCCTGCTTCCACCTTATCGCCGCGGAAGGCGCCGGTCTGAAAACTGGCAAAGCAAAGCCCGTTGCCGGAGAGAGAGATGTCCGCTACGAACTTACCCTGGAACATCTGCCGGGTGAACAGGATCTTGCCGCCTTCATACTTGAAGCCGATGCAGTCCGGCAAAAGCGTCGTCCCTACAGCCGCGGCCAGCTTTGGGGCGAAATCGCGCACCTGGTAGGTATGCGGCAACAATACGACCCTCGGCTGCTGCTGTTCAATGAAAGGCTTCAGCGCCGCGACGAATCCGTCCGGGGTGTAGAGAGCCAAATCTTTGTGCTCAATGGCGTAGACTTTAGCCACCTTCTTGCCCGCGATTTCCGCGGCGATCGCGGCCACGTTATGTCCAACGACTGCAGCTGCAACGGTCCAACCGCTGGCAGCGGCCAGGGTCTGCGCACCTGTCAGCGTTTCCCAGGAAACGCCGTTCAACTTGCCATCACGCTGCTCGACAATTACCAGAATCTCATTCGTCATATCTCTTCCCTCTTTGGAAGAACTCCCGCAGAAGTTCCTACAGTCCCGATTGCTTGTTTACTCTGCAAACGCGAACGCCGTATTGCCTGCCGCAGACTAGAGCGCATGCGCTTCGTTGCGCAACTTCTCGACCAGTTTCCTGGCTATCTCGGCGGGAGTGCCGCTGAGATACTCGGTCTGTTTTGTTTTCTGAGGAACGTAGAGCTTTTCGATCTTATGCAGGTTCTCGCCCAGCGCCGCGCTCACTTCCTCCCACGTCACCTTGCGCATCGGCTTGCTTTTCGCCTGCTTGATTCCGATCAGCGTGGCGTAGCGCAGCTTGTTGATTCCCGATTGCATCGTCAGCACGGCGGGCAGCGGCAGGCTGACATACTGGAACGATCCGCTCTCAAGTTCGCGCTTGACCTTGATCCCGGTCTCGATTTTTTCCAGTTGCATGATAATGGTGGCGTGCGGCCAGCCCAGCAGATAGGAAAGCAGCACGCCTGTCTGGGCATAGCCATAGTCGTCCGACTGCAGTCCCGTGAAAACCGCGTCGAAGTTGTCGTCCTTGATTGTCGCGGCAATCGCCCTCGCGATGTTAAACGGATCCAGGGCGGCAAACCGGTCGTCTTCCAAATGAATAGCTCGGTTTGCGCCCTTGGCTAGCGCTTCCCGCAGCACGGCCTGGGATCGCGCCGGACCGGCGGTGATGGCAACCACTTCCCCGCCGTGCTTCTCGCGCTGCCGCAGGGCCTCTTCCAGCGCGTACGCATCGGCCTCATTCACTTCGAATTCAATGTCTTCCCGGATCCATGTCCCCGCATCGTTCAGCTTCAACGCTGCGTCCTTTTTTGGAACCTGCTTCATGCAAACGAGTATCTTCACGAGCACCTCGCTCCCCTGGAACTGCAACGCCGGACCGCGGTACGCCCTCCAGGACGTCTGGCCATAGTCGCTGCGTTAGAGCAGTCTGGCACATTAGGGCGCCCGGGGACAAGCAA
>Ga0182030_10021747_pt1 | contig 11994 bp, 8 predicted proteins | sample 812S3MmetaG_FD_121299 | JGI IMG/M metagenome (GOLD analysis project Ga0182030, IMG submission 121299) | Permafrost microbial communities from Stordalen Mire, Sweden - 812S3M metaG (Illumina Assembly) | ecosystem: Environmental > Terrestrial > Soil > Wetlands > Permafrost | place: Sweden...
AGCTCCGCCACCGGCGCCACCGACGCCCGCAGCACGCGCACCCCGGCCGCCCCCGCCGCGAGCTCCCGCGCCACCGCCCGCGCCAGCTCCTCCGGCCGCGCCACCACCTTCACCTCGAGCCCCCGCGCCGCCGCCGTCCCCGGCTTCAGCGACTCGTGCAGCGCCGGCACCCTCGTCCCCGGCGCAACCCTCGCCAGCACCGCCCGCGCCTCCGCGCGCGTCGTCGGATCCGCCACCGTCGGGCCCGAGCCCACGTCGTACGCCGCGCCTCCGAGGACGTCGCTCACCACCCGCGTCGCCACCGGCCCCCCCGCCGCCCGCGCCAGCCCTCCCCCCTTCACCGCGCACAGGTGCCGACGCACCACGTTCACCTCCCGCACCGACGCCCCCCCGAGGCGCAGCGCCCGCACGACGCGCACGTACGCCGCCAGCGTCAGCCCCTCCGGCAGGCACACCAGCGACGACGCGCCCCCCGACACCAGCGCCACCACGAAGTCCGCCTCCCTCACCACCGCGAGCGCCCTCCGCGCCGCCGCCACGCTCCGCGCGTCGGGATCCGGGTGCGCCGCGCGACGCAGCTCCACGCGCGCGTCGGCGAGACGCGCCTCCGTCCCGTCCGGCGCCACCACCAGCACGCGCGTGCACCACTCCCCCGCCCCGGGCAGCGCCCCCCGCGCCATCGCCGGCGCCGCCTTCCCCACCGCCACGATGGCCCCCGCGCGAACGCCCCGCGGGACCCGCGGCATCGCCGCCGCCACGCGGGCCTCGAGGTCCACCCCGGCGAGCGCCCGCGCGAACGCCGCGGCCAGCGCGCGCCGGAGCGCCGCCGACGTCATCGCGGCGCCTCGTCCCCCACGTCCACGAGGTGCGTCAGCACCACCTGGTGCCAGGCCAGGGTGATCGCCACGAAGCCCGACCGATCGTCCGCGTTTGCCACCACGCCCGACCCGAGCGCCGCGTCGCTCCAGCGCACCCCCGCGTGAAACCCGAGCCATGGGCCCGTCGCGCGCATCAGGAGCGGTACCTCCAGCCCGAGGCCCGCCTGCATCCCGGCCTGCGAGGCGAAGCTCGTCCCCGCCGGCTGCGTGAGCACGGCGCCCAGCTCCAGGCCCAGCGAGTCCACCACGAGGTCCACGCGCGCCCGCTGCGTCTCGCGCCCCGTCAGCCATCGGAAGAGGAACAGCGGGCGCAGCTCGAGGCCCATCGCGAGCACCCGCGTCGGCTCCGCCGCCGAGCCGACGAGCGCCCCGTCCTCGTACGACGCGAAGACGCCCGCGCTCTCGAGGTACCGCAGCCGCAGCTCCCCCTCCGCGCGTCCCCCGCGCGCCGCCACGACGCCGCCGAGCCCCGCCACCAGCGTCAGATCCCCCTGGAGCCGCCCGTACGTCGGCTCCGGCCGCCCCTCGGCGCGCGCCACCCCCGCTACCCCAGTCACCGCGAGCAAGCAGCCCGCCGCCAGGCGGGCTTTCGCCGGAGCCTTCATGCCCCGGCATTCATGCCGGGGTAGACCCTCACAGCCCCAGCGCATGCGTCACCGGCTCCCGGAGCTCCGGCGCCAGCACCAGCCGCACCCGCGACAGCGTCTGCCCCGCGAGGCGCCCGAGGAGGAACGACACCTCGTGCAGCGGCCGCACCGGCCCCTTCGCGTAGACCACCGCGAGCGGCGCCGCTTGCCCGCCGAACGGCTCGTCGCTCGCCTCGTCGAGGCCCGCGTACGACGTCGGGTCGAGCCCGTGCTGCTTGGCCACCTCCTGGGCGACTCCCAGTGCGTTCACCCGCCCTTCCGGCGTCGCGTGCTCGCCGAACAGCTCCAGCGTCTTGAAGAGCGCGCGGCCCCGGATGCGCCGCGCGAGATCCGCCAGCGGCCTGTCGCGCGACTGCTCCCATCCGTGCATCGCCCCCCAGAGAACGCCGTCATCGAGCTCCAGGTAATCGCCGAGCGCGATCTCCTCCCCGCGCGCCCCCGCCGCCACCGCCGCCGGCACGCCCTCCAGCCGCTCGCCCGCGCGAAGGAGCTCCACCGCCCGCCCCAGGATGCGGCGGATCATCCACTCGGCCGCGCGCGTCGCCTTGTGCAGGTACACCTGCTGGAACATGAAGAGCCGCGCCGTGATGAACGCCTCGATCGCCGGCAGCCCCTTCGCGCCGTCGATCGCCAGCTCCGGCGCGAGCCCCGCGCTGCCCGAGGGCGCGAACCGCAGGCTCCGCAGCAGCCAGTCGAGATCGTAGACGCCGTAGCGCACCCCCGTCGCGTGCGCGTCGCGAAGGAGGTAGTCGCAGCGGTCCACGTCGAGCTCCCCGCTCACCGCCTTGGCCATGTACGGCAGCTCGTGGCGGCCATGCACCAGATCCACCACGCGCGCCGGCATCGACGGGTCGACCTCCGCCAGGATCTGGTGCACCCCCGTCGACGGATCGAGCACGATGCGCTCGGTCCACGTCTCGTGCGCCGGAATCCCGGGGATGGCGTCCTCGAAGAGGTGCGACAAGGGCCCGTGGCCGAGGTCGTGGAGGAAGGCTGCGGCGAGCGCCTCGCGGCCCCTCTCTTCGGTGACCTGTTGCGAGGCGGGAAGGGCGCCGTGGATGGCGCGAAGGCGCGCGAGGAGGAGCTTCATCACGAAGGCCGCGCCGATGGCGTGCGCGAACCGCGAGTGCTCCGCCCCCGGGAAGGCCAGCGACGTCACCCCGAGCTGGCGAACGCGGCGAAGGCGCTGCACCTCCGGCGTGTCCATGAGCGCCTCGACGATGTGCTCCTCCGCCGTCTCGAACGCCACGAGGCCATGCACGGGATCGCGAAGGATCACGACGTCCCCTGGTCTTGACCACGCTGCGGGCGAGCCGCAGACGTGCCGTCCACCACACGCGTCGCCACGCGCCCGTCGTCGTACCAGACCCGCACGCCGAGCCGCCCCGTCGCGCGACCCAGCTCCGCCACGCGCGTCGCCGGCGTCGGCTTCGTCCCGGGCGCCCGCTCCGCGTGCCACGCGACGTGAAACGGCTTCCCGGCGACGTACGCCGCGTCCACGGCCCACGCCAGCGGCTCCCGCGGCTCCTCCAGCGTCACGCGCGCGCCCTTCCCTTCCCGCTCGACGTGCACCCGCGGCGCCTTGCCCGCCGGCGCCGCCCCCGCGCCGCACGACTGCACGACCAGCGGCACCCCGGCCCTCTGGAGCCGCGCCCTCGCCGTCGCCAGCGCCAGCGGCGACGCATCGCCCAGCACGAAGCGCCGGCCCAGCGCGTGCGCGCTCTCCCCCGTCGTGCCGCTCCCCGCGAACACGTCGACCACGAGCCCCCCCGGCGGCGACGCGCACGCGATCACGCGATCGAGCAGCGCCCGCGGCTTCTGCGTCGGGAACCCCGTCCGCTCCGCCGGGCGCGCGTGACGGAGCGGCGGCACATCGGTCCACAGCGCGTCGACGCGGCGCTCGCGGCACCACACGCCCGCGGCGTCCTTCACGAGGAAGTACTTGATGTACACCTTGCCGCTCGCCGTCCTGTGCACGCGCCCCTCCGCGTCGAGGCGCGCGATCGACTCGTCGGAGTAATCCCCGCGCGGCGCCGACGTGAAGAAGCGGCCCTCCGCGTCTTGCCGCATCGCGCCGAGCTCGATCGGCTCGAGCCGCGTCGGCGGGACGAGGCGCGCGTGCCCCTTGTCGTCCGCCTTGCCGTAGACGACGAGCGTATCCAGCGTCCTCCCGAACTGGTGGCTCGCGGCCTGGCGACCCAGGTTCGGGGCCCGGCGCCATACGATCTCGTTCACGAACGCCTCGCGCCCGAGGATCTCGTCGAGCAGCACCCGCACGAGGTACGACGCCCGCCAGTCGACGTGGACCCACAGCGTCCCGCCCGGCGCGAGCAGGTGCCCGAGCGCATCGAGCCGCGGCGCGAGCATGTCGAGGTACGGCCCGAGCGACCCGTCCCACCGGTCGTCGTACGCCTGCGTCCGGACGACGCGCCCGTCCGCCGGGCCGTCGAGCCGCGCCTCGTGCGTGTACGCCGCCTGCGAGCCGAACGGCGGATCCACGTAGACGAGGTCCACCTTGCCCGCGAGCCCCTCCGCCGCCAGCGCCCCCGCCACGTCCAGCGCGTCGCCCTCGACGAGCCTCGCCGCCGCGTCGCGCGCATCCCGGTTCCCCGCGGGCACCTCCGTCACCTCGAGCCGCGGCGCCCCTTGTCCCACGCCGGCCCCCGGCTCCCACACGCGGCCCGGCCACGAAAGCCTCACGGCGACACCCGTTCTCTCCCGAGGAGAGAGGGATCTACAGGAAGGGGGGAAGGTCGGAAGCACGGGATCTCGAAGCATTCTCTCTTCCGGTCTTCCGATCTTCCTGTGATCTGCCTCTTATCCTCGCGCCGGCCCCCGAGGACAAGGGCCTTTGGAAATATGGTGGCAGGCGGGATAGTCTTGGCGATCGTCCCCCCCGTGCCGACCTCGCGCATCCCCGAAGCAGCCCACAAGCTGCCCGACATCCTCCGCGCGCTACCGCAGGGGGAGCTCGACGCCCTCATCGTGCGTCTCGGCATCCGCATCGATCCCGCCAAGCGCATCGACACGCCGTCGCAGGTCGCGCGCGCGCTCGTCTCCCTCCCGGAGCTTCGCGACCCGTCCCGGCTTCATCCCGCATCGGTCGAGCTCGTTCATCGCGTCGCCGAGGGCCGGGGCTCGCTCCTCGTGGCGTCGGTGCCGCCGGCGCTGGAGCCGCTCCTCGCGCGCGGGCTCATGTTCGCGCGGTCGACGGGGATGGGCGTCGAGCTCATCCTCCCTCCCGCGTACCTCGTGCAGCTGAAGACCTGGGAGGGCGAGGATCCGCGCTCGCTCCGCGCCCTTCTCTCGCAGGCCCCGTTCGAGACCATGAGCGCCGTGGCCGCCCACTACCTGGGACGGCCCGCGACGCCGCCGATCGCGCTCTCGCTCGAGACGGCGTGGGACGTCCTCGGCCACCCGACGCTCCTCGCCGAGGAGATCGGCAAGCTGTCGCCCACCGAGCGGCGCGTGCTCGAGGGCGTGGAGGAGGACGGCGGCGAGGTCGACACGGAGGAGCTCCTGGAGCTCGAGAGGGAGCCGCTTCGCCTGCGGACGGCCACCGGCGCCACGCCGTCGCGTCGCGGCGTCGGCTTCTCGCTCGAGCGCCGCGCGCTGCTCATCCCGGTGCACCCGAACCGCCACGTCGTGCCGACGGAGGTGAGCGCCATCATCGGCGCCGCGCATCACAACCAGCGGCTCGCGCGTCGCGAGGAGGTGCGCGTCTTCGTCGCGTCGGGGGATCACGCCCCGCGCCGCGCGCGCTTCTCGCTCGATCCCGCGCCGCTGGCGCTCGCCCTGGCCGTGGCGTCGCGCGAGTCCCCCGTGCGGGCGGGCGAGGGACGGACCGCGTCGGGCACGTTCGCGGACCTCCGCGCCGGGGTCGGCACGCCGAAGTCGCTCGTGCAGAAGCTGTCGACGCGGTTCGGCCGCGAGCCGAACCAGGTGGCGCTCGCGTTCGCGCTGTCCCGCGCCATCGGCCTCTGGGATGCGTCGGCGACGAGCCTCCTGTCGCCGCCGGGCAGCTTCACCCTGCAAGAGCTGACGCAGCGCCTCTTCGTGGCGTGGCGCCGCGGCGGGGCCTGGGACGAGGCCCGCACCGAGCCCGAGGTCCTCCGCCTGGCGCACGACGCGCGCGACTCGAGCCCGGCGGGCATCGTGCGCGACATGGTGCTGGAGGCGCTGCGGGAGCTCGGCGAGGGGCGCTGGGTCCCGTGGTCATCGCTCCGGGGCTGGCTGAAGAGCGACGATCGCGTCCCGGGGATCGCGCGCCTCCTCCGCCGCTGGGCGGACCGCGGGCAGCTCGACCCGGTGGAGCCGATGGAGGTGGCGCGGCGCATCGTCCACGAGAGCCTGCCCGCGCTGGGCATCCTCGATCTCGGCGAAGACGAGGACCTCCCGCACGATCCCGAGGCCGACGGCGACGGCGCTCCGCGGGCCCTCCGGCTGACGGCGCGGGGTCGCGCGCTCCTCGCGGACAAGCTCCCCGCGGCCGACGCCTCGCCCTCCAAGTTCCTCGACACCCACGTGCTCCGCCTCGGCCCTCTCGCCCGCGTGGGCGCCATCTTCGCCGTCGCGCCGTTCGTGGAGGTCGGCCGCGCAGCGGAGACGCTCGACCTCATCGTGGCCCCGCAGACGCTGGCGCGCGCCCTCTCCGCGGGCCTGGAGGCCGACGTCCTCCGCACGCGGCTCGAGGCGCTCGCCCCCCTGCCGGAGGGCCTGTCGAAGACGCTGGCGCAGGCGAGCGTGGTGGTGGGCCGCGCGACGTACGAGGCGGCGGCGGGCTTCCTGTGGGTGGAAGATGGCAACGTGCGGGAGCTCCTCCGGACGCGCCGTCCGACGCAGGAGCTCTTCGTGGATCCCTCGCCGCCGGGGGGCCTGCTCGTCGCGCCGGGCATCGATCTGGACCGCCTGGCCCGCCGCTGCCGCACGGTCGGGGTGGAGCTCCTCGTCGAGGGCCAGGTGGTGCGCGCGCGGACGATGCCGCCGCCCGCGCCGTCGAGCGCGCCGAGCAAGTCCGGGGAGAAGGTGCGCGTGACTCCGATGCGGGGGACGGCGAAGGGGGAGAAGTAAGGACCGCCAAGGCGCCAGGCGGCCCTCCCTCCCCGGTTTCTCCTCCTCCCAGGGCATCTTCTCGCGCTCCCTCCGCGGGTTCTCCTCCTCCCAGGGCATCTTCTCGCGCTCCCTCCGCGGGTTCTCCCCCTCCGAGGGCATCTTCTCGCGCTCCCTCCGCGGGTTCTCCCCCTCCCAGGGCACCTTCTCGCGCTCCCTCCGCGGGTTCTCCCCCTCCTTCCGCGGTTTCCCGTCCGCCGCCGGAACTATTTCGCGGGGATCGGTCGATTTCCTGTCACGAGATGCCGGGCTGGAACGGTCTAGGAGAGAAGGGGGCGACGGTCCCGCTGCAATCCCGCGGCGGCCCGCTCGCGTCCTTCGCCAGAGGACACCATGTCGACCACCCAGAAGGCCACCGTGGCCAGCCGCACGCTTCTCTTCACCAAGATCATCGCCGCCATCACGCAGTTCATCGCGGCGGCGATCGTGCTCGGGGGCAAGAGCCTGACTCCGCAGGCTCTTTCCGCGATGTTCCAGTCTTACCTCCAGGCCGAGAAGGACCTGGAGGCCGCGCGCCTGGTCGTTGCCGAGAAGCAACAGGCGCGGGACGCGGCGTACGCGCCCCTCGTCGGCACGGTGCCGGCGCTGCGGAAGTACCTCGCCGCCACGTACGGCGAGGAGAGCACGACCTTCTCTTCGTTCGGGTTCGAGGCGACGAAGATCGGGACCAAGTCGGCGGAGACCATCGCCGCGGCGGTCGCGAAGAGCAAGGCCACCCGCGCCGCTCACAAGGCGGCGAAGGTGGCTCCGGTGCCGGCGGCGGCCCCGGTCACGAAGAGCTGACGGAGCAGGACCGTCGCTCACGCTCCCCCCGCCCTGCTTGCGGGGCGGGGGGCAAGGGGGGGTGGGGTCTCTACACGTCGAGGATCGTCTTCCGCTCGCTCTCCTCGTCCTCGGTCATCCCCGCCTTCACCCGCTCCTCGGCCCACGACTCCAGGGTCGCTCGCTGCGTCGTCCCCACGATCTTCCCGCCGCGGACGAACACTTCCACCGGCGTCTGGCGGCCGTTGTAGCGGCTGGCCATCGTGTAGCCGTACGCCCCGGCGTCGAGGATGGCGACCGCGCGCGGCGGGTAGCGCGGCAAGAGGTGCTCGCCGAAGTCGTCGCTGCTCTCGCAGACGGGACCGACCACGTGCCACGCGACCGCCTCGCCTTTCACCGACTCGCCGTCGAGCGGCACGATGCGATGGCGCGCCTGGTAGAGCGCCGGGCGCATCAGATCGTTCATCCCCGCGTCGATCATCAGCCACCTCGCCGCCGACGCGACCTTCGCCTGGATGACGCGCGTGACGAGCACCCCCGACGCCGCCACCAGCGACCGGCCCGGCTCGATATAGAGCGCGAGGTCGTCGAGACCCCGCAGGCGCAGCTCCGCCCGGGCCGCGCGCACGAACTCCACCGGGTCGACCGCGGCGCCCTCGCCGTAGTCGACGCCGAAGCCGCCCCCCGAGTCGACGTAGGTCAGCGCCTTGAGGACGCCCCCCTGACGGAGGGCGCGCACCTGGTCGAAGAGGACGCGCGCCGCGCCGAGGTACGGGGCGATGTGCTTCAGCTGCGAGCCGGCGTGCACCGCCATCCCGACGAGCTCGAGGTGCGGAGCGCCCTCCGCCAGCGCGACGGCGCGTGGAACGTCCTCCAGCGGGACGCCGAACTTCGCCTCGTCGTGGCTCGTCGCGATGTGCGCGTGCGTCGCGTCGCCGAGGTCGATGCTCGGGTTGATGCGGATGCCGACGCGCACGCGCCGCCCCGCGACCTTGGCCCGCACGCCGACGCGCGCGATCTCTTCGAGGCTCTCCACCTGGATGGCGCCGATGCCCTTGTCGCCGCACGCGATGGCCCGATCGAGCTCGTCGTCCTGCTTGGCCACGCCGCTGTAGACGATGCGCTCCGGCGCGATGCCGCACGCCAGCGCCACGGCGAGCTCCGCGCCGCTGACGACGTCCGCGCCGCAGCCCGCCTCCGCCAGCGTGCGGACGACGGCGCCCGCGGTGTTCGCCTTCACGGCATACGCCACGAGGTGCGGCGCCGCCTCGAAGGCCGCGTCGAGCTCGCGGGCCCGGACGGCCATTCCGTCGAGGTCGTAGACGTACGTCGGCGTGCCGACCTCGTCGATGACGTGTTGCAGGAGGACACGGCCGAGGCGGAGGCCGCCGGATGAGTCACGCGTGAGCGACATGCGAGCTTCGAGTAGTATCCTGCCAGCCTTCCAATGTCCGTCCCCAGACGCGCCAAGCTCGTATGCACCCTCGGCCCGGCGAGCCACTCGCTGGGTGGCCTCGAGGCGCTCATCGACGCCGGGATGGATGTGGCGCGCCTCAACTTCTCGCACGGGACGCACGCCGATCACGGCGCGGCGCTCGGGCGCCTCCGCCAGGCGTCGGAGAACAAGAAGAAGGCCGTCGCGGCCCTGCAGGATCTCTGCGGCCCGAAGATACGGACGGGCACGTTCCCGGCCCGGTTCGAGCTCCCCTCGGGGTCCGACGTCGACCTCGTCGAGGGCGAGGAGTCGAAGGACGAACGGGTCATCCCGATCCAGTACGAGGGTCTCGCGGAGGACGTGCGCGTCGGCGACCACATCCTCTTCGACGACGGGCGCCTGGTCTTGACGGTCAAGGGCGTCGAGGGGCAGCGCGTGAAGTGCTTCGTCGATCAGGGCGGAGGCATGCGCGACCACGTGGGCGTGCACCTTCCCAGCAAGACGATGCGCATCTCGGCCTTGACCGAGAAGGACAAGGACGATCTGTCGTTCGGGCTGTCCAACGGCGTCGACTACATCGCGATGAGCTTCGTGCGCCGCGCCGAGGATCTGCACAACATCCGCGAGATCTGCCAGGCCTGGGGCGCGCCAACGCCGGTGATCGCGAAGATCGAGACGCCGGAGGCCGTGGAGAACCTGGAGAGCATCGTCGCGGCGTCGGACGGCGTGATGGTGGCGCGGGGCGATCTCGGCGTCGAGTTCCCGCCCGAGCGGGTGCCCGTCATCCAGCGCCAGATCCTGCACATGGCGCGGCGCGTGCGGCGCCCGGTCATCGTGGCGACCGAGATGCTCCAGTCGATGACGAAGTCGACGCGCCCGACGCGAGCCGAGGCGAGCGACGTCGCGAACGCGGTCTACTCGGGCACGGACTGCCTCATGCTGAGCGGGGAGACGGCGACCGGCGATTTCCCGACGCTCGCCTGCTCGATGATGTCGCGCATCGCGCTCGAGGCCGAGTCGAGCGCGTTCTTCGAGTCGGTGCCTTACGTGTCGCGGGCGACCAGCGTGACCGAGGCCATCGCGCGCGGCGCATGCAACACGGCGCGCGAGGTGGGGGCGAGGTTCATCGTGGCCTTCACGGAGAGCGGCTCGAGCGCGATGACGGTGAGCCTCGCGCGGCCGAGCGTGCCCATCATCGCGTACTCGCCCAACGCGAAGACGCGGCGGCGGATGGCGCTCTACTGGGCCGTCAGCCCGAGGGAGATGCCGGCCATCCACGACGCGGACCAGCTGGCCGACTGGTGCACGGGGGATCTCCTGGCCCACGGCTTCGGCAGCCCCGGAGAGCGCGTCGTCATCGTGTACGGCGCGCCCATCGGCGTGAGCGGGAGCACCAACAGCATCCGCGTGCACGTCCTGGGGTAGCGGGCGTCACTGCGGGGCGCAGGTCGACACGCCCGCGCCGACGATCGTCCCGCTGAACGTGGTGGCCGCCGTCTCCGTCATGGTCGTCGGGTTGTACTGGGTGACCTGCGAGCTCGAGCCGCCGCTCGTGAAGACCCAGAAGTCGCCCCCCCAGAAGCCGAAGGCGTACGCGTCCTCGGGGTCACCCACCTGGAGCACGTAGTCGTGGAGGATGGCCGCCGTGTCCTTGTCGACCTGGATGATATGCGAGCCCGTGCCCCCGTTCTGGTTCGTGTAGAACGCATAGAGCATCCCGTCGCTCGTGCCGGTGAGCTCCGGGCCCGCGACGGGGCCGGAAGCGGGCACCCCGAAGGGCGCGACGAAGTCGAGCTTGTACGACGTCGTATTGATGCTCGCGAGCCCCTTCGAGTCGCGGGCCATGGGGTCCGTCACGTTGGCCTCCGCCACGAACAGCGTCTCGCCCGCGTCGCCCGTGTTGGCGACGAAGCCCATTCCGAAGGTGGAGAACACGTTCCCCCCGCCGACCTGGTCCGCGGCGTAGGTGGTCGGCTCGCAGGCGGCGCTCGCCGTGTCCACGCGGAAGAGGGTCCCGTCGGCGAAGACCGAGTACGCGATACCCCGGCGGTCGACGGCCATCGAGAAGGGGCTCGCCCCCGAGGGGTCGGGGCAGGCGATCGTGCCGATCGGCGTGAAGGCGAGCGTCGGCGGGTAGAAGCTGAGGAGCTGGTTGTCCATCGTGAGCACGTAGATGAGCGTCGCCCCCGCGTCGGGACAGATGTCGACGGCGGGGACGTCGCGGAACTGCACGTCGATGGGCGCGTCGGCCTCGGCCTCGGCGTCGAGCCCGGCGTCGGCGTCCGCCCCGGGGGCCGCGTCACGGAGGATGACGTGCTCGTTCGACGCGTCCTGGGGGGTCGTGTCCTCCGGGACGAGGAGCCCGGTGCGACTCCCGCAGGCGACGTACAGGAGCGCCGCCGAGAGGGTGGGCAAGCAGAAGATCAAGCCGGAGAAACGCCTCATCGCGAGCACCTCGGGTTACTTGGCACTGAGCACGGCACTGTTCAGCGGCTTGAAGTTCGCGCCCGCGGGGTAGCCGTAGCTCACCCAGCGCGTGAAGAGCGGGTTGGCCTCGTCGCCCGCGTTGATGTTGTCGGTGGGCCACGTCTGGTCGTTGCCCCAGCCCCACACCGTGACGCCGAAGCTCGCGGTGGCGGACGGCGTCGAGATGACGTGGACGCCGTTGTTGCAGTTGCCGACGCCCTGGAAGTCCCCCGTGGCGATATCCACCCGCGTCATCTGGAACGTCCCCGCCATGTCGACCGCCGTCCACCCCGTGACCGTGCCGAGGCAGTCCAGCGTGACGACGGGCATCATCCCCGTCGCGGGATCCGCCGTCCGCACGAGGACGAGGTTCGTCTCCGGGTAGGTCGGGTCCGTGAAGAACGTGTAATGCGGCAGGTACTGCGCGGGCGGGACCACGTTGACGAACTCCGGGTCCCCGAACCCGTTGAAGGGCTCCCCGCCCGTCATGTAGCTCGCCAGGTAGAACGGGTGCTGCGCGTCCTGGCTGCGGACGACGAACGGCCCGGGCGACTGGAACTCGGCGAGCTGCTGCGCCGCGAGCGTCGTCGGGGCGCCCGGGGGCGCGATCGGATCGTAGGTGAGCTTCGTCCCGTCGACGACGCCCACGAGGCGCCACGGCACCGACTCCTCCGTCGTGCTCCGGCTGCGGTAGCGG
>Ga0182030_10021748_pt1 | contig 11993 bp, 3 predicted proteins | sample 812S3MmetaG_FD_121299 | JGI IMG/M metagenome (GOLD analysis project Ga0182030, IMG submission 121299) | Permafrost microbial communities from Stordalen Mire, Sweden - 812S3M metaG (Illumina Assembly) | ecosystem: Environmental > Terrestrial > Soil > Wetlands > Permafrost | place: Sweden...
CTGTTTCCCACCGACGACACCGAGAGCATGAGCAATGTCGGCAAATTGTTCTTCTATGCGGGCGACAGGGTGGATTATGTCATCGTCCATAATCCAGCCAAAGCCAGAGGTGATTTGTTCAAGAGTTCACAACTGGAAAAGCAGTTAAAGGAGTTCGGCGCAAAATCCGTGACGTTGCCCGCCGTCACGCCAACCACCTTGCTGGCGATTGAAAAGGCCGAAGCGATTGCCAAGCGTGGCTTGAGCTTCGCCGAATTGTCCCACGTTGAGGCCGGTCACTTGGAACGGCTGCTGGCCGGGGAAATCCAGTGGGCGATGCAGAAGATGTTCCGGCAGTATTACGCCATCGCTGATTTGCTTTTGCCCGCCGAATTCATTCCCAAGGAAAAGCCCGCTGCGAAAAATGAGAAATCGAAGACCGAACCGCAACCGCAGTTGAATTTCGAGGAATGACGTATGGAGGACACTGATTTTGATTTGCTCTGCAAAGGCTTGTCTCCCGACGAAGCCAAGCGGATGCGGAAGATTGTGAAGGAATGGTGCGACGGCGATGAAAACGGATTCCCCGTGCAACTGGTGTTATTGATACGGGCACAATGGCGGGCGGCGGCGCTCATCCCGCGCGCCATTAAAGAGTCCGGCAGCCTGATTGAAAAGCACCTGGCCGAATGTCGCCTGCAAACTGCCGCCATCGTCAAAAATCTTTCAACCGTCGCCGCCGACAGCACCACCGAACTAAAGGGCATCGTCAAAACTCACGCCGAGGCGGTGAACAATACCTCGATCTCATTCCGCAATCAATTGTCGGAAACGGAAGAAGTCGCCAAACGAATCAGAAATCAGTTGTACGATGCCATCTCGGAATGGAAAAAGGCCAAGGAAGATTTCGCGGCCGAGCGGCTGAAATTGGAAAAGGAGCGCAAGGAACTGGCGGCGCGGCTTCAATGGCGCGATTGGTTTTGGGCGGGGCTTTTAATGCTCGGCATGGTGGCCATTGGCATTGTGATTGGCGTGAGCATATCACATTCAAAACTTAATCATGCGGTTTTTTTCAAGGCGCAGCAGCTTTTTTCGCAGCGGGATTGCCAATAGCGGATGCCATCTGGCTGTTAAAAATCCTTTGGCACAAGCCTTTCCAAAGGGCAAGCCAAAGCCTTCCTGATCCGAACGACAGTTGTGAGGAGCACGTCCAGTTCCCCCGCTTCAATTCGCTGAACGTTGCGAATGTTCAAATCGGCCATTTCCGCGAGCCGCTGCTGGCTGATAGCCTTTGCAAGACGCTCTCGACGTATGTTGTCGCCTAGCTGTTTTAACCACGGTGAGCGGATCTTCGATTTTGGCACGCACAATTTATCTGAAATTTCGTTGTTGACTGATACGGCGTTTGCGCCGTAATCTGATTATCGGCATTCATTATGATCAACAGCGGAAACCAGTCACCTCGGGAACAGCTTCAAGGCACGAAACAAGCGGAGCTCCCGTCAACAACGGGCAAGATAAGAATTTTGGTTGTCGAAGACGATACGCCGCTGGCGATGATGATGGTGCATGTGCTGTCGCGGGCCGGTTGCGACGTGCAGGTTGCGAACACCGGGAAAAAGGGACTGGAACTGGCGCAGGAATGCAAATTCGACCTCATCACCTTGGACATTGATTTGTCCGATGCCAATGGCGTCAGCATCTGCCTCGAATTGAAGCAACGGCATGTGTCCCGCAAGACGCCGGTGGTGTTCGTGACTGGACGGCAAAGCGAGCAGGACGTGCGACGCGGCCTTGATGCTGGCGCGGTGGATTACATTGTTAAACCGTTCGGCATGGAATTTGCGCCCAGACTCTTGTCTCACGTCGGACGAGAGCGGGAAATTTCACCTTGATCTTTGCAAAATAGAATGTTGGCAGCGACGCCCGCACTCAAAGTGGTTCCTGCGGCAATGGCAAGTCGCGGCATAAACTGCCAACATCGCATCCGATAGTCCTAGCGATGGCGCACAATTTCTTGAAGGAAGGATTGCGCTGCCCCCGTTCAACTCCGCCGATGTAGCTGGGAGCGGTATCCGATTGCAGCGCGAGGTCTTCTTGGGACAGCCCTTTGGCCTTGCGCGCTTCTCGAATCCGTTCACCCAGGAGTTGCAACGAAGTTGGTTTTTTCAACCATGACAGGCTCGACTAAAGGGCAATTTAGCGTCCAGTCACTATAATGACTATTTTGGGATTGCCCGCAGTTTTCCGAACGTTTATTGAATTGTCGGCTTGGCGCAAAGGGTTATCGAGATTTCCGTCAGGTTGGGCGCGCAACTCGCGGTAAGGAAATGCCAAGAAATGGTGAGCAATTCCGCAGGTGGCTGTTAGACCTGCAAGGATGGGTTGTGTCAGTTAATTCTTGAGTCCAAGCGAAGAAGTGGTGGGCCATTTTTGGCCGTCAACGCAGAAAATTTTTATGAAGCTAAATGCTTATTGGCGGGAGTTGATTGACATCGAAAAATTCGGCGAAGGAATGCCAGCCCGGCCTGAACGCCATTTCATTCATGCAGGCCGCTTGCAAACCAAATCAACATGAAATTTCACCGACTCATGATTTAACGCAAATGTCACCGGTCTGCCTTATGCCCGTATTGAAGAACAACAACACTGAAAGAAAATTCTCATGAAAACCCCTCCCAAGAAACCAGCCGTCATTGCCGCTATTTTTGGCGCGGTGAGCATCGCCGGATTGATGCTGGCGCAAGCCCAGGAAACCACCGCCAGCGGGACAACCGCATCGGCGGACAGCATCGTCGCCCTTGCCGCCGACTCGCAATCGCTGCCGCTGGTCGCGCCCGCCAGCGTGCCGGTTCGGGGCGGGACATTCTGGTGGGTGTATCCGGGCGGGCTGGCGGTTCCCACACCAATGTTGCCGCTGGATGCCAGCGGACCGATCTACGGAATTGCTTCCGACGAATACTTGGTTGATTTGACCGGCGGCACGGTGTCTGTCACCCCGTTCCAGTTGGGCCAGCAAGCACAGGCGACCACGAATGCCTATGCGGCCGCTGTAGCGGCCCAGGTGCAAGGACTGATAGACCTTATCACGATGGTTCAGACTCCGGCCCCAGCCACCACGACGGCCAGCGCCATGACGTTGAGCGCCAAGCCGATGGGCGGCGGCTTTTCCCCGGATGACCTGACGCAAGGCGCTTACCCGTATTTGACCATTGCCCCGACCGGCACCAACCAGCTTTTGATTACCGTTATCAACACCAATCCCGCGACCTATTATCTGCAAATGACGCCGGTGCTGGCCAACACGAATTATCCCTTTGCCGTCATTGCCAATGGCGTCGCCGGGCAGTCGAATTTTACGGTCAATGTCGGGCCATTCGTGGATGAATTTTTCAGAGTATTGATGGCGACAAACAACCCGGTGCAGGGCATCGCCGTGTTCATTGACAGTCCGGCCAACGGAGCCAACGTTCAATAACGGACAACCACCTTTACACTCAGGAATTCTATGAAACTCAGCCAAACACTTCGCGTCTCTTGTTTTTTTCTAATCGGTACGGTGACGTTGCACGCCGACTCATGGCAAATGACCACCGTGGGAATCGCGGCGGGACAGAGCCAGGCCCTGGCCTTGCGTTCCGACGGCAGCGTCTGGACTTGGGGAACCAATCAGGTTGGCGAAATGGGCATCAGCAACCTGACCGGCAGCTACTTTCCCTTGCGGGTTCCCGGCGTGAGCGGCGTCACGGGCATTGCGGCTGGCTGGCAGCACTCGCTGGCCGTTGAAAACAATGGAACCGTTTGGGCTTGGGGAGACAACAGCGGCGGCGAGCTTGGCAATGCGAACAGCAACAGTGCCGTCCCGGTGCCAGTCACCGGAATCACCAATGCGGCGGGAGTCTCTGGCGGATTTGCTTTCTCACTAGCATTGCTTGCCAACGGGCAGGTCTTGGCGTGGGGCACCAACCAAGCGGGCGAACTTGGCAACGGAACCACCAGTTCGTCCAGTCAGCCGGTCTTGGTGTCAGGTTTGACGAACATCGTCCAAGTCGTGGCTGGCGGGTATCATGCCGTGGCCTTGGACGCCTCCGGCGTGGTGTGGTGCTGGGGTTATGGCGGCTATGGCGAAATTGGCAATGGCGCGAACTACTCTGTCCTCACGCCGGTCGCAGTCATGAGCAATGCGGTGGCCATCGCCGCCGGAGGATTTCACACTGTCGCCTTGAGGAACGATGGGACGGTTTGGGTTTGGGGATCAGGTAACAACGGGCAGTTGGGTTTGGGCAATACCGGCAATGTGAACGTTCCCACCTTCGTCAACGGCTTGAGCGGAGTTTCGGCCATCGGGGCCAACTTCTATTGTTCGGGTGCCGCTGCGACCAACGGACAAAATTATGTCTGGGGATGGCAGTATGGCGTCGGCGTTTTGAGCTCACCGGCCCCGCTTGGTACGGCGGTGCCATTTGTCAAATTGGCGTTCGGGATGAGTGCCAACAGTCAAAGTTTTTCCTTCGGCATGGGTGCCAACGGAGCCGTCTGGGCTTGGGGCGACAACGAGTTTGGCGAGCTCGGGAACGGCAACACCCTCTCGCCGGCCAGCGCAAATTTGGCGCTGATTCCCACGGAAAGCTTCGCCCCGACGCCGCCGGCCCGCTGGGGTGAATTCCTCCGGGGCGACACTTTCGACTTCGGCAACACCAGCATCCACGATCTGGATTTTTGCTCCATTGTGGTGCCCATTGACATGGAACAGGGCGTGGCTTTGAACACGACCGGCAGCGACTTCTATTGCTATTCCAATTCGCCCCCGTGGTTCCTGAGCATTGCCAATCAGACACTTTATCTGTCCACCTCCCTGTCCGGCCCGGTGATTCCAATCGCCAATCCTGTGACGGCCTTTGGCAGCCAGGGCAGCGGTTCGCCCTTGCTTCCCAACCAGCCCTACCGCTTTGGCGTCTATGCCGGCGGCTTTGACGAAAGCACTGCTGCCGCCACCAACGTCATCCGAATATCGGTATATAACGCGACCAATTTTGTGGCCGGGGCAACCAATGTCGCCCCCTTCAGTGTCTTCACCATTCCACTGCCACGCCGCACAGTCGCGGCCGATTCCAATCTCTGGGTGGCGTTCATGAATAATGGCGCTACCACCACGTTTGCCACCAACGGCCTGACCACGACCGTGCAGTTTCTCGACAACGGTCTGACCAGCGACGAAGTCTTTGACCTCAGTTGGCTGAACGGCCAGGTCATCAGCAGCTATATTTTGACGGGGTATGAATTGACGCACATCGCCAGTTCGACCAATTATTTTTACAAGGTGGAAGTGCTGGGCAAAGTCCAGGTCGGCAACGCCAGCCTGAATCCCTTTGCCACCAATTCCGCCGGGGTTTGGTCGTACACGCCGCTCTACACGCTGGATTTCAACCAGCCTTCGCCGCTGCAATCCAGCTACATGAATCAACTGTTCTTTCAAGGGACACCCACGCCGCCGACCTACGCGGACGCGGCCACGGTTGGCATGGCGGGCGTGAACCCGGTCATGACGAACCAATATGTCCTGACCAACAACACCGCCTACACCAACCTGGACAACAGCCCCGAACTGCGCCGGCACCCGGTGCTGGACCAGTTCGTGTTGGACATGAACAAGGACCCGCTGGCATTGTCCAGCTATGTCATCAACCAGATTGAACTGGCCGACCCCTATGCCACCGGCCAGGCCAACGGTGGCGTCGCGCCGCAGGTCACCTGTGGCGGCATTGACCGGAGTGCTTTGACCACGTTCCTTGAAAGCCGCGGTTCGCCCATTGAACAATGCGCCCTGCTGGTGTATCTGCTGCGGCAGGCCGGCTATTCGGCGGCTTACGTTTTCCCCACAAACAACAATCTGTTCATGTCGGCAAACCATGTCAGCCAGCTCATGGAAATGCAGGTCAACGGCATCTTGTACCCCAACGGCATTCCCATCATTACAAACAGCCTCCTGTCACTGAATTATCCGTGGGTGGTCGCCAACGTCGGCACAAACACCGTCTATATTTTCCCGTGGCTCAAGGACCACGAGATTGTGGAAGGCGTCAATCTGTACGACTACATGCCGACCAATTACAACACGGCGCTGGCGTGGGTGGAACAATATGTGCGCGGCAACACCAACATTCTGAATCTGGACAGCGAGAACGTGGTTTCCAAGCTGTTCCCCGAATTCGTGCAGCAATATCTGGCTCCCTTGGGGCCGTCCTATTCGATGGACAATCTCGGGGTCCGGGCCGTCAACCGGCAACACCAGTTCCCAACCTGGTCCTACCTGCCGCAACCCGATGCCGTGACCAACTTGAGCACCCTGACGGTGGTGGACAATCTGAGCGACAGCAGCAGTTTTCCATTTCTGGCCAACGTGTTCAACACCGTGCGCGTGGCGGTTTACAGCAACAGTGTGAGCGGCAGCCCGGTGCTGGACAGCGGCATTTGGGATTCGTGCGATTTGGGCGACCGGAAATTTCTGGTATTCACGAATGGCGGGCGATTGGCGTTATGGCTGGCGCCTTACCGGTCAAGCGTGACCACCGTCCAAGCTTTTAGCGGGCCAAGTTCCCTTGCCCTGCAATCTAATTCCGTGGCGGTCGGCTCATTAAGCTATCTGGCAATTCAAAGCACCCACCACCGGCAAGTGGCCACTTTGACTTCGCCGTACATCTTTTTCCCGCTGACCGAATCCATCGGCGCAACCAACCTTGGCCACTGCAACTTGGGGGATGTCGCGGCCATCGCGCTGGATTATGGACAGGTTACTCCGCTCATGTTGCAGCAGCACGAGGACACCTATTGGGGGTTGCAGCGGGAGCGCGCCACCAACGCGACGATGAAGCTCAACGTGTGGGACTACCAGGGCACCGCCGCCTATTTGCTGGGCATGGGATACTTCCAAAAGAACGATGCCTTTGACGTGAACGACCAGCAATGGCATAAAGTGCGCGATTTGATCAAGTTTTCCTCCGGGCTGGGCATCATTGGGGTGACGGGCAATGCCACGAACATGCAGGCCAAGGTGGACATGTACAACAACGGAGAGTTGGTGATTGGGAATGGAAGCTTGCAACCGAACAGCGGCATTCCCGATTTCACCGCCTTGCAGAACTATTACATCATGTCCATCACGGCTGGTTCATCCCAGGAACATGACATGCTCCAGAGCATGTTCCCCGACCAGAACGCCGTTTCGACCGTGCGCCTGTTGCAAATGGCCCAAGCGAGGGCGACCAACGGGAATTCGCCGATTCTCGAATTTTATGCCAACAATTACGTCGCTGTCGGCAATCAGTCCTATCCCGGTTATGGTTCGACCCTGTTGAAGAATCAGGACACCAACGAGTGGGCTTCGGTCACCAACATCTTTAATCAGCCCGGCGGCGCTTATGCGCGGGTCTTGATCACCCCTTCCAAGATGACCAACGCGCCTAAGACCTACATTGGCATGGGCGCGTTAATTCTTGGCGAAACGGAGGACGCCGCCCTGATTTCGGCCAACAGCGCGACGCTCAACGGCGGCTGGGGCAGCGAAGAACCGACTTTTGACGACCCGCCGGCCACCGATCCGACTCTGTCTTGGAATCTGGACGTGAGTTCCTCCGGTGACCCCACTTTTATTTACAACAATCCGACCGCCGGGGACACCTACACGCCGGTGTTGTCGCCAGTGGATACCGCCGGATTAGGCGATAACACCATCAGTCTGACGCCGCAAGAGACGCAGCAGGCCCAACAATTCACCTTGTTGAGCGGCCAATCCGGGGACACCACGCAGGCCGCGATGGTTGGCGATGGCAACACCGGCTCATTCGGTCTGACCGACGCAGGCCAGCGAAGCGCCGCGCAAACCGTGGCCGAGCCGGTCAATGTGACTTCGGGCGAGTTTTACGAGGACACGGCGGATTTGTCTCTGCCGGGGCCGTTGCCTTTGCAGTTGCGCCGGAATTACACCAGCCAGAATCTGCAAGCGAACCAGTTAGGATACGGCTGGAAGATGAACTTCAATCCATATCTCGTGGTCGCCTCGAACGTCATTTACGCCGCCGAAATGGACGGCACGACGCTCGCCTATCGCCTAACGAACAATGTCTGGAAAGTATTGCCCAAGGACAATCCGACCCTGAACAACAACAGTACCTACGGTATTGGTTCGACCGCCAATCTTTTCAATTCCGTGCTGACCACCAACAGCGGCACAAATTATGTCATCGCCGCGCCGGATGGCAGCCAGCGCACCTACCAGACGATGTCTTTCCCCGTGATGAGCGGCACCAACACGCTCTCCCGCACGCGGCCCTACCTGACCCGATGGCAGGACGCCGCCGGCAATTCCGCAACGTTCTATTACGGCACCAATGCCACGGCGGATGATTGGGGCCAGTTGAACCGCATCAACATGGCCAACGGCAACACGCTGGTCTTAAAATACGATTTCTATGGCAGAATCATCCAGGCCATGAGCGGCGACGGGCGTTTTGTGTATTATCAATATGATAATTATGGCGACCTGATCAACGTCACCCTGCCGGATTCTTCACAGGAACAATTTCAATACCTGCATTACACCTTCACCACCAATAGCGTCACCAACACGGATTCAACCCACCTCATCAGCCAGGACATCAAGCCCAGTGGGCGCATCGTGGCCAACGCCTACGACAGCCTGCGTCGCGTGGTGACCCAGGCGGCGACCGTCGGCACCAATCTGACTTTATATACCAATGCCTATTTCTATTACACGAATAACATTAACACCAACAACTATCTGACCAACCAGCTTGCCAGTGGCGCAACCCGGGTGGATGACTTCTTTCATCATTCCACGGTTTATTATTATACCAACAACCTCATCACCAACACAGTGGACCCGCTGGGGCATACGACTCAGCAGGTGTGGTTCCCCGATAACGCCACGAACGCGCCCGGCTTTTATCCGCGCAGCCTGCAATACACGGTGGACAAGCGCGGCCTCACCAGTCAGTTCTTTTACGATTCCTTTGGCAACGCCACCCAGAAAGTCATTCTCGGCAACCTCACTGGCGAGGGATTGGCCAATCAGACGGCCACCAACACTGCCACGTACACGACCAACAACCTGCCAAGCCTGGTGCAAGACCCATCGGGCAACGGGATGCAATTCACGTATGACCCCGCCGACCCGTTCCGGCCAATCCAAACTCTGCGAGTCAGCGGCGTTACACCGGTGGCCTCGAATTACTATTCTTATACGAACGTTGCTCAAGTCTCCAGTTTGGGCACCACCGACTATGCTTTCGGCATGTGTTGGCAAAAGGTCGAGGGCGGCGCAACGAATGTCTATGCTTTCAATGGCAATGGCTTCCTGATTCAAAGTACAACCTACCCGGCCACGCCGGATGAGTCCGCCGACACCGACCCGGCCATCATACATTATTTGAGCTACAATCTGCGCGGTCAGATGTATCAGGATCAAACCGCCGGGGGCGGCACTGTGCAGTGGGATTTCGACCCGCTGGGCCGGGTGATTTCCAAACAGGGCTTCGATCCGAACGGCAACAACGTTTCGTCGGAATTCAATTACTACAATCCCAACGGCGAACTGGAATGGTATTACGGCACGCACTCCAATCCCCAGGATTACGTTTATTACATCTACGATGGCGCAGGCCGGAACATCCAGCAAATCAAGTCCCGTTCCCAGGCCAAAAGCGACGGCACGGGCGTGGAAGCGCCCGCCGGTACTGCGGCCTATGCCACGACGTTCCAAACGTTCGACGGCTTCGGGGAGCTAACGTCCGTCACCGACCCGCGTGGCGTCGTGACCACCAATCTGTTTGATCCGCTGGGCAGAGTTGTCCAGCGGCAGGTTTGGGAAACCAATGGCACGGTTTTGAAGACGGAACAGTTCGCCTACGAGAAGGGCGGGCAGGTCACTCTGGCCACCAACGCCTTGCTTGGCGTGACGCAAACCCTGTACACGCAGACCGGCAGCCCGTATTTCGTCTCCACCCCGGACGGAGCTACCAACGGCACGACGTACTATCTGGACGGCCGCGTGAAATGCCAATACCTCGTCAATGGCAGCTACTGGCAAACGGTCTATGACGATGTGAACCTGCTCGCCACGCGCACATTCTATGCCAGCGGCGGCGTGGCGTTGGCCACGAATGTTTCAGGATTTGACCGGCGCGGCAACGTCATCTTGAAAGTGGATGCGGCGGGCAACGCATTCGTCAGCGTTTTCGATGGCTTGAACCGGGTCAAAATGTCCGCCGGACCGGCCATCACCAATGTGATTCAGCAAACGTCGGGAATGACTCCGGGCGGCCCATACACCTACTTGACCAATGTGCTCCAGCATTCGGTGATCAATACCTTTGACGCTGCCGGGTTGGTGACCACATCGGCGAACGCCTTGGGCGAAACCAACCTCACGACAATGGATGTGCTGGGGCGCACCACCAGCGCCCTGGTTTTTGGTTCGTCCGGCTCGCTCGTGCGCGAGAAGTATTTCGCCTATTCCGCCGATCATAACAGCGTCACGGTGACGGACGGTTCAGGGGCCAACGCCGTCAGCCATACCACCTGGACAGATGACGACGGCCATACCGTGTTGTCCATTGCGTATCCGTCCAGTGGCTTGAATGAATTGACGCTGAATCGTTATGACGTTGCCGGGAACCTCATTTCGTCCCAGCACGATTCCTCTGCCGGAGGCTCCATCGCTAATTGGACGACCACCAGCGTGGCCTACGATGGCCTTAATCGGGTCATCCAAAAAATCGACCGCGACAATGCCCTCACCACTTACGCTTACGATCCATTAAACGACCTGACCAGTCGCGTCATGCCGGGCAATAATCTGGCCTATGCGGCAAATTACAATCCCGCAGGTCAGATGCGGAATGAATGGAATTCGAGCGGCGGCAGTTTTTCGCGCAGCAACAATTACACCTACTTTGCCAGCGGCAGTCCCTTCGCGGGTCTGTTGCAAACCAAGTCGGATGGACGCGGGGTGTCCTGCGTCTATGCCTACGATTCGTGGTTGCACGCCACCAATTTTGCCTACAGCGGCCCGCTGGCGGAACAGGATTTGACGACCACACTCCAATACGAGCCTCGCGGGTTCATCACCAACATCACCGAGCAGTTTACCGGCACCAACACCATTCCGGCAGTTTCAGTAGGACGTTCGTATGACGTTTACGGCCAGTTGGCAAACGAGTCCGTCAATGGCTCGTTCGGTTACACAGACAATCAGACTTGGGACGCCGCTGGGCGGCGCACCCAACTTGGCATTGGCGGTGCCGGCTATGGTTTCGGCTGGCAAGCGGACGGCAATTTGATTGCCGCCAACGACTCAACCGGCGGCGGTGTGTACAGCTACAACACGGCGGGTTTGCTGACCAGTCGCACCGTGGGCAATCGCTCCACCAGCATCACTTCGCGCGATGGTGAAGGCCGTCCGTTGGCCATCAACACCACCGTCAACATGGGGCAGCAACTCAATGAAACGCTCACTTGGTCGGGTGACGGTCTGCTTATGTCGCATACGCTGGCGCGGGGAGATTTCGGGATGGATAATCGCGCCTACGCTTACGCCAATGCCAGCCGCCGACTGACACAGGAACAACTCAACGTCAATGCCTCCACGACCTGGACCAACTCGTTCGCCTACGATAATGGGGTTGCCAGCGGCCCCGGAGTTTTGACTGCTGCCGGACAAAGCGGAACCTCGACGCCGCAGTGGTCTGGTCTCTCCGGTTCCTTCTCACGCGTCAGCGCCTCGACCAACACGATGATCTCGCTTGCGGCCTACGGCCATACCGTCGGCTTGGTCACGTTGAACGCATGGCTCGACAATCAGCCCGTGCCGGTGACCGGCACGGACAACGGCAGCAACGCGATGCAGTGGCGCGCGCCCTTGCAACTGACACCGGGAATCCACCAGATGACAGTATCTGCCCAAGTGTTGAATGGCATCTATACCACCTATGCCACCA
>Ga0182030_10021749_pt1 | contig 11992 bp, 10 predicted proteins | sample 812S3MmetaG_FD_121299 | JGI IMG/M metagenome (GOLD analysis project Ga0182030, IMG submission 121299) | Permafrost microbial communities from Stordalen Mire, Sweden - 812S3M metaG (Illumina Assembly) | ecosystem: Environmental > Terrestrial > Soil > Wetlands > Permafrost | place: Sweden...
AGCCACGCGACCGCACCAACTAGCTCGCCCGCATCGCCAAGCGCACAGGCCGCCGCACCGACAGCAAGCGTCACGGCGCCTCCGCCTCAAGATCCCACGCGAGAAGCGCATCGCACGCGCCCAGGCCGGAGGACACGCGACCAAGGCCAAGCGGGGAGGTAAGTAAGAGCACCTAGTACCACCAGCAAGGGAGCCAGGCTGCTGAGCGCCAGCGCTCACTCCGCGCGCAACGCGTCGTTTCGCTGCGGCCGGAATAAGGAAGCCGGCCGCGCAGCTATGCCGCCCAGGTGGGCGGCGAGGCGCGGCCGTTGGCGATGAACTCTGGCAAGCTGGCTGCAGCGGCTGTGAGCGCGCGGGCGGCATCTCAGTTTCTTATGCCGGCGTAAAAGCAGCGCCGGTGTACGGTCCTGCCGGCCCGGGCCCAGCCTTGATGTCGCGCTCGAAATCGCGCGGTAAGGTGTTCGAAGTGTGGGTAGGCGCGCACAATGGGAACCATGAGACTCACGATTACCCTGGCGCATTGCATTTTCCCAACCACAGTACTAACTCGATGGGACCGCTGGCGGGACCCGATATCTTCCCTGTGCAGCGGAGTCACGATTGTAGCTGGCGGCATCCGAATTCCCTGCCCCGCCGACCGGCAAATTCCGGGCTTGAGTACCAATAGTACTCTGCCGATTTTCCCAAACTACTCTAGTACTTACAGAACTATCTAGCCGCATGGATCCGGTCCATACTGCATTTTGGGCTACGACTTACCATGACTCTCACACTGGCCACGCTCATGGCATTGCTGGCGCCGGCGATAGGACTCACCGCAGTTTGGACCCTGCTATATCACCACATCGCCACTCTGCGGCGCCGTACTTCCCTGCTCCCGATGGATTGGGTCCTGGACCTCTCCGTGGATCGCTACCGGCCGATGTTCCGCCTGCTGGAACAGGAAGATATCCGCTTCCTGCGCTCGCAGCCCGGTGCTACCCCTGCCTTGGTCAGGCGCCTCCGCCGACAACGCTGTCAGGTATTCCGCGGCTATCTCCGAAGCCTGGAACACGATTTTCACGTGGCCTCCGAGGCGCTGATGCTGGTGGCGGTGCAATCGCAGTGGGACCGTCGCGATGTCATCCGCTCCCTGGTCGACAGCCGGGTAAAGTTCGCCATCGGCATTTTTCGCGTTCGCTGCAAATTGCTGCTCTACCGGTGGGATGTGGGACATGATTCCGTCGCCCGCCTGGTGGGTCTGTTTGAGGGGTTACAACTGGAACTGCTTGCCTTGGCCCCCACTCCGGAACGGACCGAAGCATAGCGGGTCCGGCCCCGCGTGAGTCATTCTGCCGCCAGGTACCGCTTCCCGTGCATGAGGTACAGCCATGAGATGCCGGTTCCCCCGTCAAATAGAGGTAAACGGATCTTAAAAAGACTGTATAATATCGTCTATAGCGAAGGCCCAAGGAACGCGGGGTATGAATTCTGCGCCGGTCGCCGATGGCGATATTACCGTATTGCTGCACAAATGGAGCGATGGGCGCGACGAAGCTTTCCGCGAATTGCTGTCGCTAGCCTACGATCGCCTACGGCTGATGGCCCGCGCCTGCATGCGCCGTGAACGGCCGGACCACACGCTCCAACCCACCGCGCTGGTGGGCGAATTGTACCTGCGCCTGGCCGGAGCGAAACTGGCGGACTGGAAGGACCGGGAACATTTTTATAGTTTTTGCGCGCGAGCCATGCGCTGGATTCTCACCGACCACGCCCGTGCGCGCGCCAGCGAGAAGCGGCGGACCGGACGCCTCCTGCCCTTTACCCTGGAAATCCGATGGCTCGGGGAGCGGGAAGAAGATGCCTTCGATTTAGACCGCGCGCTGTCGCGGCTTGAAGAGATCGATTCCCGAAAGTCAAAGATTCTCGAGCTGCGCGTCTACCTGGGATGCACGGCCGAAGAAACCGCGGGCATCCTCAACCTGTCCAAGGCCACCGTGGACCGCGATATGAGATTGGCTTGCGCCTGGCTTTGCCGCGAGCTCCGTCCCGAAAAATAGCGCTCTTTGGAGGGCACGTACATGGATCCACTCTGGCGGCGCGTGGAGGAGTTATTCCATTCCGCGCTGCAACAACCTGAATCCGACCGCGAAACATGGCTCGACTCGCAGGCTGAACACGATCCGGTGGTTCGCGAAGAAGTGCGCTCCCTTCTAGCCGCGGACCGGAGGCATGGCGAACTCAGCGAGCAAGTCGGGCTGGACGCCCCCACCGTAGATGACGACGAACGTGAATTGCCGGGGGCCGGTCAGCGCTTCGGTCCGTACCAGACCGAGCGACTGCTGGGCAGCGGCGGCATGGGCGCGGTATATCTCGCCCGGCGCGCCGACGGGCAGTTCGACCAGACCGTCGCGCTCAAGGTGATGGCCCCGCACCTGGCCGGCGAAGAATTCGTGCGCAGCTTTCGCAACGAGCGCCAGTTGCTGGCCGCCCTCGCTCATCCCCATATCGCGCGCCTGCTGGATGGCGGAGTGGCGTCCGGCGGCGACCCTTACCTGGTGATGGAATATGTCGAAGGCCAGCTCTGGGACCGGTACTGCGCCGACCGCAAGCTGCCCATAGAAGCGCGAATCCGCCTCTTTCTTCAGGTATGCGACGCGGTGGAGTTCGCACACCAGAACCTGATTGTGCATGGCGATCTGAAACCCGCCAACATACTCGTCACGGCGGACGGCACGGTCAAGCTGCTCGACTTCGGCACGGCCAAACTGGTGCGCGATCCGGAGGGGAGGGTCACCCAATTCGCCTCGCTGACTCCGCGCTACGCCAGCCCGGAGCAACTCCGCGGGGAGCGGGTCAACACCCTGAGCGACGTGTTTTCGCTGGGTGTGATCCTTTACGAATTGCTGACCGGCGCGTGGCCGTTCGGCAATCCCAAGTCGACGGCCGATGCGGTGGATCGCCTGGTGAACGGACGCGAGGCCAGTGCGCCGGTGCAGGTGGTGTCGGAAGGCGCGGCGGCGGAGCGTTCGGCCAGCCGGGAACGTCTGCGGCGGCAGATCGCGGGAGATCTGTCGACCATTCTGCTGAAGATGCTCGAAAGCGAGCCCGCCCGCCGGTACGGATCGGTGCGGGAGGCGAAAGAGGATTTGGAGCGCTTTTGCGAGGGACGTCCCATTCAGGCGCGGCCGAATACCGCCTGGTACGCCGCTCGCAGATTCGCCGCCCGTCACTGGCTTGCGGTATCGGCAACGGGCCTGTCGGCTGTGGCGCTGGCGAGCCTGACCGTTGTCTCGGTCTATCAAACCGCCCAGGCGCGGGCCCAGACCGCACGCGCCCAGAGGGTCAGCGAGTTCGCCAAGGACACGTTTCTTTCCGCGGCCTCTTACTGGTACAGCCCTTTGCGTAATAAGCACGACGCCATTCAGTTCAGCGACATTCTGGACAATGCCGCCGCACGGGTGGGCCAGGCGTTAGGTAACGATCCCGAGGCGGAGGCCGACCTGCGCTCGACGTTGGGGTTTACCTATGCCATGCTCGACGAGCCGGCGAAAGGGGAAGCGCAACTGCTTCTAGGGCTCCAACTGCTTCCGCGGATTCGCGGCGGCGCTCCCAAGATTGCCGCCAATCTTTATTCCAACCTGTGCGATGCCAGATCCTTTCAAGAACGCTACGCCGAAGCGCTGGCGGCATGCCGCCAGGCGGTGGCGCTCTATCGTGTGTTGGACCACGGCGTGCTCGGCTCCGTGCTGCACGACACCGCCTTTATGGCCGTGAACGCCGGGGAACCGTTGCCGGAAGCCGAAGCAATGTACCGGGAAGCCAGTCAATTCCCTCATCCAAACCAGCCCATGTTTCAGGCAATCATGAGCAGCCGGTTGGGAATGCTTCGCCTTCGCCAGGGCGATCTGCAAGGCGGCGAGCGCATCCTGCGGGAGGCGGAACTGGCGTTTCGCGGAAAAGAGGAACCGGAGATCGAGATCGTTCCGGTTCTGTACGCCCGTGCGTTTGGGGAAGATGTGGCCGGCCGTTATGCGGAGGCGGTCAGGCTGATGTCGGATGCGCTGGACCTGGCCACCCGCAAACGGGCGGCGTTTATGGGACCCGATGACCTGGCCCTGCAACTGTCCGCGTATGAGGCTCTCGCCGGAAATCCGGGCGGGCTGGCGCGCATGCACGGTGTGGAAGGGCGTCTGGAGTCCGCGACCGTCGCATCGGTCGACCGGATCAGGCGTGACCTTTTCTCGGGGATCGTGGAAGCCCGATGCGGGTCGAAAGTCGCCGCCGAACGGCATCTGCGATCCGCCCTCGCCGTGCAGGAAAAGGAGATGAACAGGCAACCCGATCTCAGCGTCGAGATCTACGTTCGCCTGATGGAGTTGTTGAGCGGCGCGGGAAGAAAGGACGAGGCCGCGGAGGCCGCGCGCCAGGGTCTGGTCGCGGCTCAGCGGGCATATGGCAATTACTTTGCGGGGCATCCTTTCGTGGTCGAGATGCGGAAGTGCCTGCGGTGAGGCCGGGATGCGATGCTGCACTCCGACAACCTTCGACTCAGTAGCGACGGCAATTTTGCAGCCGCCGGCCGGACTTCGGCACGCGAGGAAAACGACATTCACCACGGAGGCACGGAGACACAGAGAAAAGCAACTCCACGAATTGTCCCAGCGACGGCAGTTTTGCAGCCGCCGCCGGACTTCGGACTGTTCACCACGGAGGCACGGAGACACAGAGAAAAGCAACTCCACGAATTGCCCAGCGATGGCAGTTTTGCAGCCGCCGCCCGACTTCGGGCTGTTGCCGGCCATGCCGCAGCGGATTTTCTCTGTGCTCTCTGTCCCCTCTGTGGCCCCAAAATCACCAGGACGAGCACGCGACATCAATGTCAGTTGACGACATTCTTGATTTTTCTCTGTGCCTCTGTGTCTCCGTGGTGAATATTGGGTTTGGTGTTTGCCGGCTACCCCGCGCCTGCCTTACTGCAATACCCCGGCCTTCTTGAAATCGCCCGCCTTGACGAAGATCAGCGATGCCGGATCGACATACCGCCGGAATGCCGCCGACACCTGATCCGGCGTCAGAGCGGCCACCTTGGCTTCCAGTTCCGCCTGCCATTGGAAGGTTCGGTCATAACGCTCGTCGCCCAGCAGTTCCGACATCAGTCCGTAATCGTCCGACCGGTTCACCATCTCTTCGTCCTGCCACGATTTCCTGGCGGCGGCCACCTCCTCCGGCGTGAATCCGTCCTTCACGGTGCGCGCCAGCTCGTCGCGGAAACTGGCTTCCACTTTGGGAGTGTTTTGCGGAGCGCTGATGGCGTACACCGTAAGACTGGCGCCGTCCTGCATGGTCGGAGCGAAGAAAGTGGACCCGATCCCATAACTCAAGCCCTCGCGGTCACGGATCCGCTTGAAAAGCCGGGAGCCTCCCGAACCGCCGAAGATGTAATTGGCCACCATCATGGCGGCATAGTCCGGGTCGTCGTCTTTCATCCGAATGTTCATGCCCGACACGAACAGGGCATTCTGCTTATCGGCGGTTTCGATTTTCCGGTCGACGGCGTCCACTTTCCGATAGATGTTGGGGACTCGCGTAAACGGGCCGGGGTTCTGCCAGTTGCCGAGCAGGCCGGCCGCCAGCTTCTGCATGTCCGTGGGGGTGAACTGGCCGTTGATCGCCAGCATCGCATGCGACGCCCCGTAGAACTGCGCGTGGAACTTGCGGACATCGTCCAGCGTGACCTTACGCAAGTCGTCGATCTGCTCGTCCGCGGTGCCGGTGTAGCGGACGTCGCCCCGTGGGTAGGGGTGCAGCAGGCGCTGGAGTTCCACCTGGCCCAGGAATTGCGGCTCGCTTTTGTTGGACTCGATCGAGGCGATGCGCTCCTGCTTCAACTGGGCGAACTCAGTTTCCGGAAAAACCGGCTCGCGCAGGATCTCGGCCACCAGGCGTAGCGCACCCGGCAGGTTGGCCTCAATCGTCTCGATCTGGGCGGTCACCGATCCGGCGCCGCCGTAAACATAGATGCGCGCCTTCAGCCGGTCGCTCTCATCCTGAATCTGCTGGCGCGTCTTGCCCTTCGTGCCGCGCAGGAGCATGGCAGCCGTCAACTGCGCCACCGCGCCCTTACCGAACAGCGCGCGTTCGTCTCCGAACTCCAGCCCCACCTCAGCCAGCACGGATCCGCCGCGGGTCTTCTTCGGAAGCAGCACAAGGCGCGCACCGTCGGCCAGCTTGCTGCGAACCACGCGGCCCTCAATGTTGGCCACGGTCGGGGAGAACACCTCGCCCTCTGCAATCGGCGCGCCACCTTTGTAGTCTTTGAGCAGCGCCTCCGGATCGGGTCCGGCCGGCACTTCGGTGCGGTCGGGATTCCTGGTCGGAATGAAGACGCCGACGGTGCGGTTGGAATCCTTCAGATAGGCTTTGGCCACGCGCGCCACGTCGTCGCCGGTCACATTTTTGACGCGGTCGCGATCCAGGAACAACAGGCGCCAGTCGCCCGACGCGGCGTATTCGCTGATAGTGACGCCGATGGATTCCGAGTTGTTTAAATCCAGATCGACCTGTTTCAGGATTCGCGTCTTGGCGCGCTCCACTTCTTCCTTGCTGGGCGGCTCGCTCACCACGCCGGCGATGGTCTTCAGAGCGATTGCGCGGGCCTCTTCCAGCGACTGGTCCTGTTTCAGCCGCACGGAGGCCATCAGGAAACCGGGGTCGTGCAACTGAAACTGATCGGCGCCCGTGCCCACGGCTTTATTGCTCTCCACCAGCGCTTTGTGGAGCCGGCCTGAGGGTGTGTCGCCCAGGATGGTGGCGAGCACTTCGAGCGCGGCGGAATCGGGGTGCGTGGCGGCGGGGGTGTGGTAGACCACCATCACGGCCTGGCTGTCGCCCACGCGGCGCAGGGTCACCTCGCGCTCGCCATCCTGTGTGGGCTCCACGGTATACGTCTTGTCCAGCTTTCGCTCGGGACGCGGAAGCGCGCCCAGGGATTTCGCCACCAGGTCCAACGCGTGGGCGCTTTCGAAGTTGCCGGCGATGGTCAGCAGGGCGTTGTCGGGCTGGTAGTACTTGCGATAGAAGGCGGCCAGGCGCTCGATGGGAACGTTCTCGATATCGGAGCGGCTGCCGATGGTGGATTTTCCGTAGTTGTGAAAGCTGTAGGCGGCTTCGAGGGTCCGCTGGTAGAGCATGTTGAAGGGATTGTTTTCGCCCATCTCGAACTCGTTGCGCACTACGGTCATTTCGGTATCGAGGAGTTCTTTTTCGATGCGCATGTCAGTCATGCGTTCGGTCTCCAGCCCGATACCCCAGGCCAGGTTTTCGTCCGACGCGGGGACGGTTTCGAAGTAATTGGTGCGGTCGTACCAGGTGCTGCCGTTCCAGTCGGCGCCGTGGTCGGTAAGTTCCTTCTTGATATCCTTGCCGCTTTTCGTGCGCAGGAACAGCATATGTTCCATCAGGTGGGCCATGCCGGTCTCGCCATAACCCTCGTGGCGCGATCCCACTAAGTAAGTGATATTGACGGTAAGTTTGGGCTTGGAGTTATCGGGGAACAGCAGCAGGTGGAGTCCGTTGGGGAAGGCGTACTCGGTAATGCCCTCCACGGAAGTGAGTTTCTGCTGGGCCTGTGCGGCCAATGTCAAAAGGACGGCGGTAAGGACAGCGAAACAAATGTTTCGGCGCATAGCTTTCTCCCAAATAAGAGTAGTGAATGAATTATACCGCCTGCGCGCGAATCGCCTCCAGCAACGCTCCTTCAGCCGGTCCCCGCAGAGGCGCCGCGCAGCGACTGCCAGCCTCCAGTTCCACCAGCAGACGGTAACGTTCCAGCAGCCCCTGGCTGGCAAACACGCCGCCGATATAGGCCACTTCCACAGCGTCTCCGGGCCGCCACAATTGGGCGCGCACGGATGCCGCCAGTAGAGCCAGTTCCTGCGCGGCATTCTCGAGGAGGCGCAGGGCCACCGCATCCCCCTCGGCGGCCACCGTGTCCACCAGGGAGGCCAGCGTCGCGACACGGGAACGGGGCCACTCGGGAGTGTAAAAGGCGTGCAGCAGGTGGTTGGCGCTGGCCGACGACGTGGCGCGGAGCAGAGCCTGGCGGAGGACGGTCGGCGGTCCCCAGCCTTCCTCCATGCGCAGGGCAGAACGCAGCGCCTGGCGTACGATATCGAACGCGCCGCCCTCATCGCCGAAGACGTAGCCCCAGCCGCCGGCGCGCGCGGTTTGGCCGGCATCGTTGCGGGCGAAGGCAATGGAACCGGTGCCGGCGATGGTCACAATTCCCTGCCCCGTAGTGGTGGCGCCCGAAAGTGCGATCGCGGCATCGTGGGTGACGATCAGCCGGTCGGCGCGCAACACCGCCGCGAGGATCTCCTGCTTGTCGTCCGGGCCGCCGCTCATGCCGAAGCAAGCCGCGGCGAAGTGTACGGTACGGGCATCCAGATTGGCCTCCTGGCACGCGGCTGCGACGCTGGCGGAAACGGCGCGTTCCAGCTTGGCGCGGCCCTCGGCGGCGGTGGCGTGGTTGCACGGTCCGCCCACGCCGCGTCCGAGGATGTGGCCATGCTCGTCGCCGATTAACGCCGTGGTGCTGGATTGGCCGCCGTCCACGCCCAGGAAAAGTTTCATCGTAATTGGGATTGTAACAGCGGGCGGGGGCGCCTCGGGATGAGAAACAACTACATTCACCACAGAGACACGGAGACACAGAGAAAAGCTCAAGAAAACCTAACTCAAAGAAGGAGGCCACAGAGGTGACAGAGGGCACAGAGAACATCCTGCTGGCGCGAGCACGAATTCAGCTCGGCACAGGGATTCACCACAGACACGGAGACACGGAGAAAAGCTTAGAAAAGCTCAAGAAAGCTAACTCGAAGAAGGAGGCCACAGAGGTGACAGAGGGCACAGAGAACATCCTGCCGGCGCGAGCACGAGTTCAGCTCGCCACAGGGACTCACCACAGAGACACCAAGACGCAAAGAGAGACGTTAAGACAAACTGATTCAAAGATCGAAGCCACAGAAGTTAGCTCTTCTCCATGTTTTCTCTGTGTCTCCGTAGTGAAGGCAGGGATCTTCGTACCGGCGGGTATCGGAATCGCGGAGACAAAAAGGACGCGGGCGGTCGGGTTCGATCCGCGGCCGCCCAGTAAGGTGGGGTCTTGGCAGGTATCGGGCGGTTAACTCTTTGTGGCGGGGTTTTCTACCACGAGGCGGTTCACAATCGGGCCGAAGCTCATTCCAGCCGTGGAGGCGCGCGTGCCGGCGATCTGCTTATCGAACTCGCTGGCGACTATTCCGGTGAGCGTCACGTGCCCGTTTTCCACCAGTATGTGGATCGGCTTCAGCGGCTCGACCGCGTATCTGGTCATTGTCGGATCGCCATAGATGGCGCGCGCGATGCGCAGTCGCAAGCGGTCGTCGTTCGGCGACAGCGGCAGCACGCGGATATCGTCCTGCACCTGGGCCGCACCGGCGACATTCCTGGCCAGCCGGTCGATGGCGGCCTTCTTATAGGGCTGCGTCACAACGCCCGTCAAATGGACTGTGCCATTGGATACTTCGATACCTACATCGTCCCAGATAGAGTACTTGCCATACATCACGATTTCGTGGCGCACGCTATTGGCGAGGGCGGCATCCGTCTCGGGTTTGGCGGCGGCTTGCTTGCCGGCCGCGGCGGCCATCCCGGCCCCCACCAGGAGCGCGGCAGCCATCAGAGAGTGTCTCATTTCCGTGTCCTCCTGCCTATATAAACGTGCGGCGGCCGGATTTGGTTTTGGGAATCCGTGTAAAGAGTTAGTAAATATTACTTGATGAGTTGGATCCGGGCCTGCGGCCATCCTCTCAGCCCTTGCCAATATCCCTCCGGCCGGCGATCTTCAGCGCCGTCGCGAGAATTGGTTTGGCCCATTTCGGAATTACTTGTAGATCCCGCGAACTGCAAATCTTGCCCAACGCCATATGCAGAAGGAGCTTCGGCTCCGGACGCTCACCCGCGTCCGGATCGGCTTCGGTGCTGTTATCGTAAACGAGAAGTTCGGTCAGCCGCGGCATGAGCCGGATCAGATTAAGGCGGCTGCGATCATACCGCTCGCGAATCTTATGCTCCGGGATCGCGTGCCCTCCTTTCCCGACTCTCGCTCTCACTCGCGCGATATGAACCTCAACGCCGCTCAGGCCCACATACCAGATGCGCACGGCAAGTCCCGCCGATAATGCCGAGCCGAGGAGCGCCGGGATGGTATTGCCGCCCAGCGTTGTCTCAAACGCAAAACTCAATCGTTCGGCGATTGCGCGTTGGAGCAGCCGCTTGCCTTGATTCCAAGCTGCGCTATTGGCCTCTGCCCCAGTGAGGCCGGAGTTTGCAGACCGGATTCGACTCGCCACTTCATCGGGATTGAAGTACTCGGCGCCTTTGGCGAGGAACATGGCGCCAGCGATGCTGCTCTTTCCCGCACCGTTGGTTCCTGCCAAGACGTAAATGCACGGGAGCGGGTCCGGATCAGGCACGTTTGCGTGCCGCGGCTACGGCCGCTTTTCCCAGTTCCTTCGGCGCTGCATGGAAAGCGGCCTTCATGCCGGCGTGCGCCGCCGGAGTCTGCATTCCTGCAAGGAGCCTATCGAATTCGGCGGTGAGCGTTTCGAGTGCGGCTCTGTGAGCGGTCGAAAGGGTACTGAATTCCTCCATCGAAATCAAAATTGCTTTCGGCGAATCGTGCTTCGTAATCACAACCTTGCCGCCCTGGATCACCTTTTCAAGAATCCGTCCAAACTCGTTCTTCGCCTGCGTTGCAGAAATGGCGATAGCTTCCATCGGTTCAGGCCGACGCTGCTGCAGCGTCACTGAGCTATTTCGCGCTTTTGGCATCCGCCCCGATCCTCTCATAGGCCATTTTAGCCATTTTGGCCGAAACAGTCAAAACTGCATTGGCTATTGGCTCCCCACAAAACCCGGCATTAAACGACCTCTCCGGGGCGCAAGTTTTTGAATCTAAGAGGCGAATGGATGGCGATGCGAGAGGGGCAGTTCCTGGGCCTCAGAAACCGGAAGCGGTTCAGGATTGGTATGGGCTCACGAAGAGCAGACGGTCGTAATCGACAATGGCGATGCGCAGGCGGTCAAGCCAACCGGAACGGCCGAGGAAGTTCCTGTTGAATGCGGAGTCCTGGGCAAAGAAGACGACCGCTGAAAACTCGATGCCAAGCGTCTGAACTGTGACTTCGTGCCGATAAGCTGCAAACGAGCCAGCCACGGTCCGGAAACGTTGAAGCCGGCCGCGGCGCCCGTATCCAGTCTTGCCAAGAGCTCGACCGATTGCCTCCCGATGCATAGCGTGATCGGCACCTCGATTCCATCGAGGGCGTCGGGATAGTGATGAGCGGCATCGAAGGCAAGCGAGACCGGCATGCCTACCAACCCGGAACAAACGGAAGCGAATCTTCGGGCAACATGTGCACGACGAACGGAATTCGGATGCCCTCTTCCTTTGCCACAGCAAAGACCTTTAGAGGATCATTACCGGCGGCCACCAAACGAATCGCCTTCCACAGCCACCCATTGATCCGCGTAGGCGGCGCGGTTGAAATCGATCCACTTCATTTCCACGGTTCGAATCGCGGGACGGAACAATTCGCGCCCTGGCACTGTCCTGCAAGCCATCTGCGAAACGCAGCACTTCCTCCTGCTTCGCCGGCGGAAGGCGGCGAACCTTGTCCAAGATAGCTTCTTCGAGACTCATGCTACGTCCTACTTGATGATACCCGAGTCGGCCGCGCCCAAGCACGTCGCATGCAGCATGCACAGCCCGGAGGTCGGCGGGATCGCCGCATACAGCCTCAGGTGCAGCTTCAGAACTCCTGATGTCGGCCCGCAATTTCAGCGTCGGCGGGGAAAATGGGCTGAGCCATTCCTTTCGATGGCGAGAGCTTCGCGGGTGGGGCAGGCGGTGCTCGCCTTCGCTCGATCCTATTCGAGCAGCGGGCCTAATTCGGCGCGGGCGGGCAGG
>Ga0182030_10021751_pt1 | contig 11992 bp, 10 predicted proteins | sample 812S3MmetaG_FD_121299 | JGI IMG/M metagenome (GOLD analysis project Ga0182030, IMG submission 121299) | Permafrost microbial communities from Stordalen Mire, Sweden - 812S3M metaG (Illumina Assembly) | ecosystem: Environmental > Terrestrial > Soil > Wetlands > Permafrost | place: Sweden...
CGAGACCTGCACCGCATGCTGATCCTCGAGGGACGCCTGCACGCCGGCGTCCGCCGCTTCGACCGAACGGCGTACCCGTCCGAACAGATCGATCTCCCACGACGCATCGGCACTCAGCTGGTAGTGGCTGTAGGGATTCGGAATACTGATGCCCGCAAGACCCGGCAGCTGGATGGTACCCACCGAATTGAGCAGCGATCCGGTGGGCGTGGTTTCGCTGATGCGGTTGCGGCTGTAGGACGCATCCAGCGACAGGCTGGGCCACTCGGCGGCGGCCGCCACTTCCCGCTGCGCGCGCGATTCCTGCATGCGCAGCACCGCGACTCGCAGATCCAGATTTGACGTGACGGAGCGCTCGATCAGCGCACTCAAGCGCGGGTCGTTTAAGGCGCTCCACCACGCGCGCAGGTCCGCCTGTTCGGTCACCGTGCTGCCCGGCGGGGCAAGCGCCGCTGCCGCGGCGGTACTGTCGGGTGCAGACGCGGGCGCCTGGGACCAGTGCGGCGGCACCTGCGGTATGGGTCGAACGAAATCGGGCCCCACCGTGCAGCCGGCGAGCAACCCCGCAAGGACGATGGCGGCGGCGCGGGGAACGGTCGAATGGCGATGGAAGCGGATCGTTTTCATTGCATGCGATGACTGAACAACCAGGAAGCGGCGGACAACGTGAGCAGCGCGGTCACTCCGAGCGGCCACAGATCAGCCTCCAGCAGCCCGATGCCGGCGCCCTCCAGGTAAACGCGGCGGGTGATGTCGATGGCGTAGCGCAGCGGATTGATGGCGGTCAGGTACTGCACGGGGCGTGGCATGCTGCTGATCGGCGTCGCGAGTCCGGAGAGCAACGAAAACGGCATGTTGAGCAGCATGGAGTACAGCATGGCCTGCTGCATGGTCGCCGCCACCGCCGAGAGCAGCAGCCCGATGCCCACGGCCGCCAGCAAGAACAGCAGTAAACCGACATACAGCGTCAGATACGAGCCCGCGAACGGAATCCGAAACCAGAGCTGGGCGACCAGCAGCACGCCCGTGGCCTGCACCACGCCGATCAGCATGCACGGCAGCGCCTTGCCGGCCATGATCTCGTAGGGCCGGAAGGGAGTCACCAGCAATTGATCGAACGTCCCCTGTTCCCGCTCGCGCGCCACCGACATGGCCGTGAGCATCATCGTCTGGAGCAAGGTCAGCGTGCCGATCATCCCGGGAATCATGAACCATCGCGTCTCCAGGTTGGGGTTGTACCAGGCGCGCACGACGATCTGCACCGCTGCTGATGCGACACCGTGCACGGCGCCCCAGTCCGCGTTGAACTGATTCACGATGCCGGTGACGTAGCCCATGGCAGTGCCGGCAGTGTTGGAATTGCGCCCATCGGCGATGATCTGCACGTCGGCGCTGCCGCCGGCCAGCAGCCGCCGCTCGAAGTCCGGATCGATCTGCACCACCAGCAGTGCCCGCCGCGCGTCGATGAAGGCGGCCACGTCGCTCGCATGCTGCAGGTCCCCGACGCGTTCGAAGACGCCGGAACCATCCAGTCCCGCCAGCAATTGCCGCGAGGCCGCCGTGTGATCCTGATCCAGGGCCGCGTAGGTGACGTGACTCAGATCGTAGGTCGCGGCGTACCCGAAGATCAGCGCCTGCACCACCGGCGGGATCAGCAAACTGAAGCGGCTGCTCCGGTCCTTGAGCACCGCCAGCAATTCCTTGCGCGTCAGAGCCAGGATGCGCAGGATGGAGGCGAGCATGACCTTCAATCCAGGCTCTTGCGCATGGCGGCGCGGCTGGCCAGCGCCAGCGCGGCGCCCATCCCCGCGAGCACCAGGGAATTCGGCACGATCACCGACCATACGTCGCCGGCGAGGAACACGCTTTGCAGGAGCGCCACGTAGTAGCGGGCCGGCAGCACATAGGTGATGAGGCGGACCACCGTCGGCATGCTGCGCAGATCGAACAGGAATCCGGACAGCATGAACGCCGGCATGAAGGTGACCAGCAGGGTCAGCTGGCTCGCCACCAGCTGATTCTTCACCCACGAGGAAATCAGTAGGCCGATACCGAGCGCCACGAACAGATACAGGGTGGAGGCGGTCAGCAGCACCCACGGAGAACCGCGCAGCGGCACGTGAAACAGAAACCTAGCCGATAGCACGCACAGGACGAAGCCGATCAGACCGAGCACGAAGTACGGCAAGGTCTTGCCGAGCAGGATCTCCTCGCTGCGCACCGGCGTCACCAGCAGCGCCTCGAGGGTTCCCCGCTCCCATTCGCGCGCCATGACCATGGCGGTGAGCAGCGCGCCGATCAGGGTCATGACCAGCACGACCAGGCCCGGCACCAGGAAATAGCTGCTGTCGTTCGCCTCGTTGAACCACAGCCGTTCCACCACGTTCACCGGTGCTGCGGCCCCGGCGCGGCCCTCCGCCGCCTGCCGCGCGGCCCAGACGCCGACGACGCCCTGCACGTAGCCTTCGATGATCCGCGCCCGGTTGGCGTCTCCGCCGTGAACGATGAGCTGCAGCTGCGCATCGCCGGCCGCCACGCGCCGGCTGAAGTCGGCCGGGATGCGCACGATGCCATCGACGCGGTGTTCGAGCAGCAGCTGCTGCGCGGGCGGCATCGAGCGGGTGATGCGGGGGTGAAAATACGCCGAGAGCTGGAATCCTGCGACCAGTTCCATCGCCTCGGGCGTCGGCTCCTCGATCACGAGGGCAACCGGCACGTTCTTGACGTCGAGCGACAATCCGTAGCCGAAAAAGAGGATGAGGATCAGCGGCAGCACCACCCCGATCGCGATGCTCGAGGGGTCGCGCGCCACTTGATGGGTCTCCTTACGCACCAGCGCCCGTATCCGGCGCATCTTCGAGCGCCAGGCATCGGAGGCGGAAGGCTGGTGATGCGGGGTCATGGCGCGCCCTCGATCATGCCGCGACCTGTTGGCGACGCGCCCGTTCGACGATTGCGATAAAGGCATCTTCCATGTCGGGCTCCGGCACGGCCGCCGACCGGGCGGACTCACGCACGGCCGCCGGCGAGCCCTGCGCCAGCACCTGGCCGGCGTCCATGATGGCGATTCGGTCGCAGTACTCCGCCTCCTGCATGAAATGGGTGGTGACGATGATGGTCACCTCTTGTTCTGCCAGCGTGGTGATGCGCCGCCAGAAGGCCCGGCGCGCCAGCGGGTCGGCACCGCTAGTCGGCTCGTCGAGGAACAGAATCTCCGGTTCGTGCAGCAGCGCGGCGGCCATGGCGAGGCGCTGCTTGTAGCCGCCCGGCAGTTGCGAACTCGTGGCGTCGGCGTGCGCGCCGAGTTCGAACTGCTCCATGGCCCAGGCGATGCGGGTGCGCTTGCGCTCCCGGCGCAGCCCGTAGGCGCTCGCGAAGAACTCGAGATTCTCCAGCACGCTCAAAGGCCCGTAGAGCGAGAACTTCTGCGCCACGTAGCCGAATCGCTCGCGCGCCGCGGCCGCCGCATGGCGCACGTCGACGCCCGCCACCTGCAACTCGCCGGCGCTGGGAGCGAGCAAGCCGCACAACATGCGGAACGTCGTGGTCTTTCCGGCCCCATTGGGCCCGAGCAGCCCGAAGATCTCGCCGCGACGGACCTCGAAGTCGACGCGGTCGACGGCAGTGAAGTGCCCGAAGTTCTTGGTCAACTGCCGCACGTGCACGGCTGCGGCATCGGTCACGCTACCGACCGGGCGCGCGATTACGATGCTCCTGGCTTGCTCGCGGTCGGCGTTGTCGTGCAGCAAGAGCATGAAACCGTCCTCGATGCGGGGCGGCACCGGCTGGACGCTCAGGCTCTGCAGTAGATCAGGACCCGACTTCTCGCCCATCGCATCGGGAGTATTGCGGACGAAGCGCACCCGCCCGCCGTCCGGTACAGCATCGATGATGTCGCTACGATCGAGCAGCCGGGCCTGCAGCGCGCGAGCCGACTGGTTCGCGGCGGGCGTCGCCACGAAGCTGCGTCCGGCGGCGCGCGCCGCAAGTTCGGCCGGCGGCCCCTGCGACAGAACCTTTCCCTGATGCAGAACGATGGCCTGGCTGCAGCGCTCCGCTTCATCCAGATAAGCGGTGCTGAGCACCACCGTCAGGCCCTGTTCGGCAACCAGCCGGCGCACGATGTCCCACAGCTCGCGGCGCGACAGGGGATCGACGCCGACCGTGGGCTCATCGAGCAGCAACAGCTCCGGCGAACGCACCAGCGTGCAGGCCAGGCCGAGCTTCTGCTTCATGCCGCCGGACAACTGGCCCGCCAGCCGCGACCGGAACGGCGCGAGCGCCGTCATCTCCATGAGTCCGGGGTAGCGCTGTGCGCGCTCGGCGGCGCTCACGCCGTGCAGATCCGCGTACAGATCGAGGTTCTCCGCGACGCTCAAATCTTCGTACAGGCCGAAGCGCTGCGGCATGTAGCTGATACGATCCTGCACCTGCTGGGGATCGGCCGCCACGTCGACGCCGAGCGCCGTGAGCACGCCGCCGTCGGCCCGCATCAGGCCTGCCGCCAGGCGCAACAACGTCGTTTTGCCCGCGCCGTCGGGACCCACCAGCGCCGTGAGTTCGCCATGGCGCGCCTCGAGCGCGACTCCGTCGAGCGCGCGAATTGGAGGCTCGTGCGGGCGTGCGAAGAGTTTGCGCAGATCCCGCGCGATCAAGGCGGGTGCCCCCGCGGCACCGCTCACGGGGCACCACGCAGCGGGATATGCACGGTCGCCGGCATCCCAAGCCGCAGCGCATCGGCCGGATCCTTGACGAAGACGCGGATCTGATAGACCAAGCTGGACCGCAGGTCGGTGGTCTCCACCGATTTCGGCGTGAATTCCGCGACAGGGGAGATGAAGCCGATCCATCCGGGAAAGCTTCGCCCGGGAAAGCCGTCGACCGTCACTGCGGCATGCATGCCTTCGTGCACGGCGCCCAGGTCCGTCTCCGCGACGTAGGCCCTCACCCATTTCGGATCGGTGATCGCCAGCGTGAAGGCGGGCTTCTGCGGCGAGGCCATCTCGCCGGGCTCGACGATACGCGAGCGCACCACGGCATCGAGCGGCGCGAGCAGACTCGCGTCCTTCAGCTGCTGGCGCAACAGGGCGAACTGCGCCTGGTCGGATCGCAACTGCGCCTCCGCCTGCGCGATATCCTCGACCCGGGGCCCGATCCTCTCCAGCACCAGCGCCTGCCGATTGAGGGCGAGCTTCGCCTCTGCCGAATCGAGCGCGGCCTTGGTCGCGTCGAGGTCCTGGGGGCTCACCGCACGACCGGCCGAGCTGTCCGACAACGTGCGCAGCCGCGCATATTGCGCGCGCGCATTGACTGCATCCGCGGCCGCTGCGTCGACGTTCGCCCGCGCCTGTGCGATCTCCTCCGGGCGGTTGCCATGATGCAGCCGCGCCACGACCTGCTGCTGCGCGGCCGCGTCGGCTTCCGCCTTTGCAACCTGGGGCTCCAAGCGGCTGGTGTCCAGTCGCGCCAGCAACTGGCCGCGGGACACGTGGTCACCTTCCTGCGCCAGTACCTGCGCAATGCGTTCGCTGCCATTGAAGGGCAGCTCCACCTGGCGCAGGTCGACGTTGCCGTAAAGGAGCAGTTCCGTGCCCCCGTGGCCTCTTCCCAGCCACCACCACAGCGCTCCTGCGCCCAGGACGACGACCACGATCACAGCCGCTGGACGCACGAACCTCGGCATTGGTAAATCCTTGCTTTGGTGGCACTGACTAATCAGCAACCGCACCACCGAAATCTTTTCCGGAAGGTCGCTGCGGCCTATGGGCAGTCCACAATATCCCATTTCAAACTCTACCATATTCTTTTACAGATCCACTGTACAGTCTACCTGTATATCTGGTATCGTAGGTTCATGGCTGGGACTTCAAGTGCTTCCAAGGATTCACGAGTAGCCGCTCTGGCGGGCGAACTGCGGGTTGCCATTAGCATACTGATCCGGCGTGTGCGGGAGCAGACACAAGCGGGGGATTTAACCTCGGCTCAGAAATCGGTCATTCTTCGCCTGGAGCGCGATGGCCCGGGGACGGTCTCGATGCTTGCGAAAACCGAAAGCGTCCGTCATCAGTCAATGCGAGTAACGGTCGCCAGTCTGGAGACGATGGGGATGGTGAGTGGCGCGCCCGATCCGGCCGATGGCCGGCAAACCATCTTTAACCTGACTCCCGCCTGTCTGAAGACCCTCAAGACTGGCCGAGTGGTGAAGGAAGACTGGCTGTTCCGTGCCCTGCAGGCACAACTCACACCACGCGAACAAGATGAGTTGGCGGCCGCGATCAGACTCCTGCAACGGCTTGCCGATTTTTGATTGGCACTTGCGCTCTCTTAGCGGAAGGCCACGATGGCACTCAGCGCGCTTGATCCGAAAACCGCTCTGATCATTATTGACTTGCAGAAGGGTATCGTATCTCTCCCCCTGGTACATCCGGCCGCAGAGGTGGCGAACAACGCTCGCGCTCTTGCGGACACATTCCGCAGCCATGGCCTTCCGGTCATGCTCGTCAATGTTGCCGGCGTAGCGCCGGGGCGAACGGAGCAGCCCCGACGAACGATGAGCTTCCCACCGGGATGGACCGACCTGGTCCCCGAGTTGAACCGGCAACCCACCGATCACACCATCACGAAGCACACGGCCGGGGCGTTCGCCAAGACGGGTCTCGAAGGGCATCTTCGAGGCCAGGGCGTCACGCAAGTGGTGCTCGCAGGCATCTTGACCAGCGGTGGCGTTGAGTCGACCGCGCGCCAGGCATATGAGTTGGGGTTTCACGTCACGCGTGCGATCGACGCCATGACGGACGCGAGCATGGACTCACACATCCATAGTCTCACGAAAATCTTCCTACGCTTAGGGGAGAGCGGTACGACGCAGGAAGTTCTTAACCTGCTGAACAGCACTCCGGCTTAAATTCACGCAATTTACTGCATATCCACTTTTGCACTGAAAGGCAGGACTCACGATGGAATGGTTGCATTACCTCTCCTACTTCTTCGGCGGCGCTTTTCTCAGCAACGCGATTCCACACTTCGTGAGCGGGGCGATGGGCCGTCCTTTTCAAAGCCCGTTTGCCAAGCCACCGGGTGAGGGACTGTCTTCTTCGACCGTAAACGTGCTTTGGGGTGTCCTCAACTTCGCGGTTTCTTATATCCTGATCTGTCGGGTCGGAGAGTTCAGCTTACGCTCTACGACTCATGTGGCGATCCTGGGACTGGGGTTTCTTCTTATAGGCTTGATAAGTGCGCGCCACTTTGGACGCTTCCATGGCGGCAATTCCCCTGCGGAGTCAAATGCCAAGTCCGGCTGAAGCCCATCGTGAATCCGACTGGCTCGATCCATCGATTTGGAAAATCGGTTCGGTTGCAGTGCTCGGTTCCTTTCTCGCTCAACTGGATGCCACCGTTGTCAATGTCTCCCTGTCGAGTCTTGCGGTAACGCTGCACAGCAGCCTTTCGACGATTCACTGGGTCACGAGCGGTTATCTTCTCGCGCTTGCGCTCATGTTGCCTTTGAGTGGATGGATGGTGGACCGCATCGGCACTAAGGCTCTTTATCTCTGGTGCTTTTCCGCGTTCACACTCTCGTTGGCGCTCTGCGGACTTGCCTGGTCCGCGAACTCCTTGATTGGATTTCGCATCCTGCAGGGCATGAGCGCAGGCCCGCTCGCGCCAATGGCCCAGATGATGATGGCTCGCGCAGCGGGAAAGCGCATGGCCAGTGTTCTTGGTTTCGCCGCCATGCCGATCCTTTTGGCGCCGCTCCTCGGCCCAGTGATCGCTGGTGCGATCCTGCAGTTCGCTTCCTGGCGATGGCTCTTTCTGGTCAACCTGCCCGTCGGCATATTAGCCCGACTTCGCGGATTCGCCCTGGATTCTGGGAGTTTGCGAGGCTTCGGCTGATGGATATTCAAGCACTTGCGCGCGGTTGGGGAGCGAAAGTGGCTGTAGTGAAGACCTTGGTTCTGGTCAGTGCAGCGGCGATGCGCATAATGGATCCCCAACATGTTTCTGTGCGCCACGACCCGCAAGAAGGACGGCAAGCTCCATCGCTACTTCAGCGTAGTGGAGAACAAGCGCGTGCACGATGGACGGGTGGTGCAGCGTCATGTGTTGTACCTGGGCGAGATCAACTCTTCGCAAGAACTGGCGTGGCGTAAATCGATCGAGGTCTTGGATGAGGCGCGCGAGGGGCCACGCACCCTGGCGTTATTTCCGGAAGATCGCTGTGAGGGCGTTGCGGTCGATGAGTCGATTGTGCGCCTGCGGCTCTCGCAGATGCGGCTGCAGCGGCCGCGGCAGTGGGGCGGGTGCTGGCTGGCACTGCAGTTGTGGGGAGAGTTGGAACTGGATGAGTTTTGGCTCGAGCGCTTGCCGCCGATTCGTAAAGGCACGCGCTGGGACGAGGTGCTGCAGATTCTGGTGGTGTACGGGCTGCTTTCCCCAGGCAGCGAGTGGCGCTTGCATCGTGAGTGGTATGGACGCAGTGCGCTGCCGGATCTGTTAGGTTCGGACAGCGTCATTGATGAGCATGTGCTCTATGACTGTCACGATCTGCTACTGGAGCACAAGACGGCACTGTTTGATCATCTGGTGGGTCGCTGGCGCGATTTGTTCAACGTCAGCTTCGATGTGTTGTTGTATGACCTCACGTCCACTTACTTTGAGATCGATCCGCCGCTGTCCGATACGGATAAACGCCAATTCGGTTACTCGCGCGATAAACGCTCCGACTGCGTGCAGGTGGTGATCGCGCTGATCGTCACGCCGCAGGGCTTTCCGCTGGCCTACGAGGTGCTCGCCGGGAACACCGCGGACAACAGCACGCTGAAGGATTTTCTCGCCCGCATAGAGAAGCAGTACGGCAACGCGCGCCGCTGTTGGTGCATGGACCGCGGAGTGCCGACCGAAGAGGTGCTGCAGCAGATGCGCTCGAGCGATCCGCCGGTCCAGTACGTGGTGGGCACGCCCAAGGGCCGGCTGACGGCGCTGGAGAACGCATTGCTGGAGAAGCCGTGGGCTCAGGTGCGGCCGGATGTACGCGTCAAATTGCTCGCACAGGAGCAGGAGCTCTATGTGTTCGCCGAGAGCCGCGATCGCATCGGCAAGGAGCGCAGCATGCGCCGGCGACAGTTGAAGTGGCTGTGGCAGAGGCTCAAACAACTGTCCACGATGTCCAAGCTCACACGCGAAGCGCTGCTGATGAAGCTCGGCGCAGCGCAGAGCAAAGCTCCCGCCGCCTGGCGGCTGGTGACCGTGGAAATGGCCGTTCAGGGCGCCTCCTTCGGTTACTGGCTCAATCGCAAGAAGCTGCGCGAAGTGCGTCGGCGCGAAGGTCGCTATCTGCTGCGAACCAATCTGACGGAGTCAGATCCGGCCAAACTCTGGGAGTATTACATCCAGTTGGTGGCTGTCGAGGAAGCGTTCAAAACGCTCAAGGGCGATCTGTCGGTCCGGCCGATCTTCCATCAGAAAGAAAAACGCATCGAGGCGCACATCTTCATCGCCTTCCTCGCCTACTGCCTGCACGTGACACTCGGCCATCGACTGAAGCACCTGGCCACGGGGCTCACCACGCGTAGCGTGTTGGAGAAATTCTCCGCCGTGCAGATGATCGACGTGCACATACCGACCACCGACGGGCGCGAGCTGATGCTCACGCGTTACACGCAGCCCGAAGCGGAACTGAAGCTTTTGTTGGAGCGACTCAAGATCGCCTTACCGCCCCAGCCGCCGCCGAAAATCTCCTCCGTTCAGGCCGCCTCAGCCGTCCCCGTGTAGTGCAGACTTACGCGTCTACCCCTTGATCAATCAAGCACTTGGCCTCGCTCTACCCCCCGAATCCGCGAAGTCGGGTTAGCGCTCGTGCTCGCCATTCTCCTTCTTCCCAACGATCATGAAGAAACGAAGCCGCGCGACCTCGACCTCGTTGGGTTGGCGCTACTCTCTCCTGGGCTGGTGCTTTTCCTTTACGGGTCGGATCACATCCGAGATCGCATCGGCATTGTGTCTCTGGTCGGTTCCGTTCTCCTGCTCGTTGCATTTTTTAGATGGGCAAACAGAAGAAAGGACAAGGCCCTGATCGACCTGAGATTGTTCAAGGGGAAGGTCTTTTCGGCCTCTGCCGTCACACAATTCATGGCGAATGGAATCTCGTTCGCCGGCCAGATGCTGATTCCTATCTTTCTAATCCGCGTCGGGGGACGTTCTCCCAGCGCGACCGGTCTGCTGCTGGCTCCGCTTGGACTGGGGATGATGTGCGGCTACCCATTCGTGGGAACATGGGTGAAACACTTCGGCAATCGCAGGGTTTCGGCCGCAGGTGCATCGTTGGCGCTCGTCGGCACGTTGCCCTTTATTTATATGGCTAACCATGGGCTTGTGATCGTTTTACTCGCTTGCGCCCTCTTTATCCGAGGGGTGGGCCAGAGCGCTGTTGGCGTACCTTCCATCTCGGCTGCGTACTCCTCTGTAAAGCGGGAAGATCTCCCGATGGCCACTACCACTCTAAACATCGTGATGCGCATCGGCGGACCCACTCTGACGACGATCTGTGCAACCTTTCTGGGGTGGAGATTAGGATCTACGCGCGGCTATGAGGGGATGCTCAGCGCTTTTACTGCGGCCTTTATTCTCCTATGCACCTTCCATGGTCTTTTGATTGCCGCAGCCGTGCGGCTTCCTCTTTCGGTTAAGGGGGGTATCAGTCAAGACGATAGGCCGTCGCGAATACGAGCTTTTTGTATTAAGTGCTAACCAGTGGCTGGACGACGACCTCAAGGCGAGCCTTCGTGATTGCACCGTTTCTCAATTTGCATGGTCTGACATCGCCACTTTGGTGCCACCCGATCTTCTCTTCCGAGTTCTGACACGTCTGTTGCCACAGTCGAACAGATCACCGGAGCCGCGACGGCACGATCCTTGCCATCAGGACAGACTTCGGAAACTACTACTGTGACGGGAACTGACGACGCCGCGATGCGGCCTGAAGGGTGGGCGCCAGCTGGGGGGTGTCCAGCGCGGTCCTGTTGTTGTCTCTCAATCGCCGATAGGTGTTTACTCTAACCCGTCCAAATTTCTACCAGGCTGTGGTTGCAATCGACCAGTTCCTTGAGGAGTTCCATCGCCGCTTGGTTCAGGGCCGATAATAGTGTTTATGGTAAATGGGGAATCGGGCGGTCATCTGAACCGAGTCAAACACCATCTATTTCTTCAGACGTAATTGGGCCACAGGTTTGGATCCAAAGCCTCCAGTGATCGACGCCGGTTTCTCGGCGACCGGCGCATTTCACCGACGCGCGGCCGTTAGCAGCACCGATCGCAAATCTCCGCGAAGGATTTGCGATAGCTATCGGTCAAATCTTTGTGCGTGGCATCGATTGATGGGCATTTGCTTTCACTTGCAAGGCCGGACGCGAAGCACGGCGTTCTGCAATTGATCGAGAACGCCGAATGACGGGCAGGCTCCGACTGAGCACCCTGAATGATGCCGAGCCACAGAAGATGTCTGTGTCCAGTAGCTGTGAGGGGAAGATCTCTGCGGCGTAATCGGCAAAGCCAGCGCGCCAATGATCATCATCTGCAAAGTATTTGCCTTCAGCGGAAATTTCCGAATCGCCGGTAAATCCCAAGAAAACAAGGGCAGTCGGAATGCCGAGGGTTGCAAGTTTCCATGCCATCGCGATTCTGTTCGACAGCTGATAGTGACGATCCAATGATATTAAAATCGGCGGATTGATGCGGGAAAGTGCGTTCGCAGCCTCGGCTATGGCTCGGCGGATCTGCAAATGATTTTCGTCCGTTCTGGCCTGCGCATCGGGGTCAGCGCGGTGGGTCCGGGATTTCGGCTCACGGTCGAACTCACCTAAGTGTGAATGCTGCTAAGGGCTTGTGAAATAATAACTTAGACATTATGTCGAGTGTCTAATATCCTACGAGGGTGGATGTTAGAGACCAAGTCCTGCGTCGGAAGCTCGCGGCGATATTGCCGCTGATGAATGAG
>Ga0182030_10021753_pt1 | contig 11991 bp, 12 predicted proteins | sample 812S3MmetaG_FD_121299 | JGI IMG/M metagenome (GOLD analysis project Ga0182030, IMG submission 121299) | Permafrost microbial communities from Stordalen Mire, Sweden - 812S3M metaG (Illumina Assembly) | ecosystem: Environmental > Terrestrial > Soil > Wetlands > Permafrost | place: Sweden...
AGTGTAACAGCGAACGCCATTTTCGGCTTCATCGCTCCATCCCATGCTGCACCATATATTTCCAGTCCTGTCGATTTTTATGCCGTCCGTTGTTCCAGGGCTGAAGTCATCGACAAGCACCCGCCCATTTGTCAATTTGTCGTCGTCTACATCAAAGACGCAAATCTGCGCTTCGCCTTCATCTTGTACGGTGCTGTTCACCACATACAATTGCCTCTCGTCAGGCGAGAGCGCCAGACCATTTGGGCGTGCCAGATCGCTGGTTGCGACCGTTAGTCGTTTCTTGTGTGTGTCGTAACAATAAACATTGCGGGGAAGCTCGGCTGTTGCCGCATTCCCTTCGTAATCCGAATCGATACCGTAGCCGGGGTCCGAGAACCATACGCGATCTGCTGAATCTACAATGATGTCGTTGGGCGCGTTCAATTTTTTACCGGAATAGCTATCCGCGAGTATTGTTATACTGCCACTATATTCGGTGCGAGTTATTCTTCTCGTCAAATGTTCGCAAGTGATCAGGCGTCCCTGTTTGTCTCTTGTATTACCGTTGGCATTATTAGCTGGCTGTCTGAACACGCTAGTTTCCTGCGTTTCCTCTAGCCACCGCATAATTCGATTATTGGGAATATCACTGAAAAGAAGACAGCGCTGATCGCCTAAGTAAACAGGACCCTCGGCCCAGCGAAATCCATCGGCTATCTTTTCTACGGCCGCATTTGCCAGCTTGAACGTGAACTTTTCGCTCAATACTTCGATGCGAGGATCGGGATATAAGCTTGAAAGGAATGGTTGATGTTGATGTTGATGTTGATAACGATGATGCATGTTTGGTTACGGAGTTATTGTTGAATGTCAGGAGGGACAAGGTTTTCCAGGTGGTGTGATATCAGGTAATCCCGAAATAAGGGCTTCAAATCTGTGCCATTATAAGTGTCCTTGCGCACGAATGGTTTCGTCATCTTTAACGTCATAACCGATTGCTCGATGCGTATTGGGTTGCCGTCAAAATCAAAGCATTTAACCGAAATATCCATGTGTAAAGTGCCGGGAACAGGTGACGTTATGGTGTTAATTTGTTCTTGTTGTAGAACCTGCAAAATCTTGTTGCTATGCTTATTGACGCTTATCGAAAGCTCTTCGTACTTTAGTACTATCCGTTCTTCGTTCCCCATAACAGGCGTGATTTTTTTTACATACAAAATCGCGTTCACCAGATCGCTCTCGACATGCTGAATGCTTGGAATCGCGTGGTAGTCCCAGATGCCACCATTTTTGTCTTGCAAATAACCGGATGTTGAATCCTGCCGATTCAGTTGTTTTTGCATCGGAGTAGTAGTCTTGCCTGTTTTGTAATCGTACCTGTAGACGATAAGACAATCTTCTGCGTGCCGCGATCCGGCAAACCATGCTGGTATGTAAAACCACAGGTTGTCTGTTGCCGTACCTGCTGCGATCAGTAAATCGTCACTAAAGACTCGACCCGGGCGTAAGCTATCTTCGAGAGCTGGCAGCTCTTCTGCATGATTAACACCGCCTTGAAGAATCGGCTTTTTGACTGTACCAGTTTGACTGTCTAAACCGGTGGAAGTGGTGGAGTTAGTTGAAGTACTTGACGCCTGAGCAACTGCGAATAGCGGGTGACTTACCAATGCTACTGCAGCTATTGCCAGACCAGAGTTGACTTTGTTTAAACGTATCAATCCAATCTCCTGGTCTGTGACAACTAACTTCTTTAAATGATTCCTGGCATATTCTAATGAGAAGGCATTTTATTGGCGAATTCGTTTCTCTGCGTGCAATTTCAAACGACTATTGTAGAACGTCCGAATCAATCATGCGTAGTAGATCCCTCAGATGATGTGTCATCAGAGATGTCATAGACGAAACATCTGAAATCATATTGATTTGATCGCTTAAATCATCTATGGACATGACCCGTTTCTGCTCACCGATCCCGCACACCAGGTCTAATTTAAGATCTTCGCGCTTGCTACCATGAGGTTCAAGTTCCGAACGTTCAATCCAAGATTTTTCGAGAACCTCGACGCGGGTCCTTCCTGATGTTTCCGGTGACTTGCCGTGAAAGAATCTCCAGACGCTCTCTGGATAGGTTGTTTGCTCGTTTGTCGGCCTACCGAAAAGTTCAGCTAGCACGGTTGAGGCGTTTTCACCCTTGATCTTGCCGCCCGCATTCTGTTTAAGTGCATATGTGGACATTGTTGCGGACACGACGCCTGAAAGCATCTGATTGAAGTTGCCAGGAAATGGGGGCAGCCTGTTGTTGAATCCAAGCACTGAACCTATGGTATTCAAAGTACCCGATGCTATAAAGTTAGTCGCATTATTTACCTCGATCTGTTTGTCTCTTTTAGATGTAAGTGTCTGTCTTAGCGCTTCTAGCCTGCCTTGCTCTCGTTCTGCTTCTGCTTGAACTGAGGCGGCGTCGAAATAGCTCTCTAAAATTGTCTCCAGCACTTTTTCGCGGAGCAGAGCTTTTCGTTCTGCCGTTAGCTCCGTGGTTCTCCCATTAAGCTCGTCTAAGAGAGGTGAAATTTCAAGTTGATCCGCTAGCTCTTTTGTTGAAGGAGATAGCTTTGTTACTGACAATATTGAAAATAGCTCCTGATGCTTTCTTTGAGCAAGGTTGCTCTTTTGAACATCACTATTCATTTTAGGTTTTTTTTTCTCGGCCGCAAAAGCCAGGCTTGTGGATAGCAAAGTTGCTATCAACGCAATGCTTACCAGGTTTCGTAGATACGTGTTCTGCAAAAGATTCAGTGCTCTACAAAGTTGCTTTTAGTATCGTGATAAAGCTAACGGGTTCATTCAAACTTTTCCAGTGATAAACCTGAGAAAAGAAAGCGAATTCGTTAAAAGTTTGCCTGGTATGCCGTTGGCAAATGCGTTCGCAGGAGAGCAACGGTTTCTCTATACCAGAAACAAGTTCAAAAATACTAGTTCATAGCCTAGTTCACGACCTCTACGAGATCCCCTACGCAGATCTCGTTAAGTATTTCTGGAACTAGATTTTGTCCGAACAGAATTTTGTTCATTTCGTTTCGAAACCCTGCAAGGGTTTTTAGCGGCTCCACGCCAACTTTACTGGTGTCCTGGTCTATGCACGTGATTACGCACCTTGCACAGGGTTTAACCAGGTGCAGCTTAGCCTTACCAATATTGACAGTCTTCCAGTTGTCTTCTGCATACGGTTCGCAGCCCCTGACCACTATGTTCGGACGGAATCGATTCATTGGTAGAACTTGCGGCATCCTTTCATTTAAGTCCTCAAGCGAACTCTCTGAGATTAGTAGGAATGGAAAACCATCGGCGAAACCAACTTGATCCTCTCGGGTTTTTGCATATTTTTCATCGACGGTTCTAACGAAGCTTTCGCTAAAACGCACCAGTCGACATTTGGTTTTCAGGAATGCGCTAAGCCATTCTGCAACAAGATCGCCTTCGTCGGTAGCTTCACAGGTGTCTTTCCAGACCACAACTTGACGTGAAGTGCCGGCCGTAGAGGATTGAAAATTAAGTGATGACATTCCCGGTGCTGAGAGCTGCATTTCGACTTCTTGTGAGGGCTCTTGAGCTGCTGTTATCTGCGGCAGAATCTGAGACATCGTAGGTAGTTGTCGCTGGGTGAGAAAGTCACCATCATCAGTTACGATCATCCATTGTCTGTCAAACTCGAAGCCGCGCCTGGTCATCATGCCCGATGGCAAGCTAATACCTCGGCAAGACTTTATCGGAAAAATATTTATTTGAGAAACGGTGACGGACATTTGGAAAATTGACTCTTCTTATTTGTCAAATTCTTGTTCTAAGAGATCTTTATCTGTGGAGTAAACAACATGAGTATCCGGCTTCCACTCAAGTTTCTTACTTGCACTGAATTGAGCTGCCTGGCTGAGCTTTTTCTGGAGGTCAGCTGAGGGATTCTTGAGAAACAGTGCATTTTTTTCTCGTTTATCGTTGCGGCTTTCAATCTTGGAATTGATTGCCATCAGCGCCAACCAGCGCACTGCAGGAACAGCTACGAAGAAAACACCATAAGCAACTAACCAGCATATCAAGCCGTGAAATGAGTTCAAGATAGTGATGTGCTCTGTTTGGGTTGACTGACCCCATAACCACATTCCTCCCAGCAAATTCGCACCTGAAAGAATATAAACGCTGGTCAATTCTTCTCCATCGTAAACGGAAAATTCTCGTCTGAATTCTCGCAAATATGGTGGCAATTTTCCGCTAAGATTCAAATCTGAGGCTGAAACCTGCAGTGACGGGAATGTATAAATTATGTGTCCATCATCTGTTACTTCAGGCGTTCCGTTGAAACGAACCAGTGCAGGCAGTGCACCGTCTTCATTCGTCGGGTCTGCACCTGTATATGGTGCCAATTGTTCGGCTGTCACCACACCGCCATGACTGCGAATAGCCTGGGCAACCATTTGCCATTTCCGTTCCTCAAGATGGGCGTTTGGGTCGCCGTCTCCGAACAAAAAAGAGAAGCACTTGGTGAGGAAGTTACCTTTGCCTCGTGGTTTTACAACTGCAGGAGTAGAGTAGTCGACATAACTTGGATAAGTCGAAAATGAGCCCCACCATAGCAGATCTTGAAAGATCATAAGGTCTATGAAGTCGAAATCAAACCCACCTGGTCCATCGCTATCGCGGTCGCCTTTGCCGGCAAACATGGCAGCGATGATTAAAAGAACGACGATAACAAAAGAGAGCAAAAGCATTATGCCGAATGATGCTTTTAAGATTAGATATCCAATTTCAAAAATCTTTTGACCGATTTTTTCAAATTGAAGCTGAATGCCTTTTGCAAGATACGAAGTCTGAAAGCCAGGATTGAACTTGTACGCGATATTACCGGCAGTGCTAACTTCAAGGTGCCCGTTAGTTTCCGAAGCTACTTTATTCAGCTCTGAAGTGGCAAATAATATTGGCAAGCCGGTTTTTGAAGCGATATCGGCCGCGGTGACAGAGCGACCAAGTTCGTCTATCGCCTTTATAACAAGTTTTTTTTCCGCGGTTTGAATCATTGCTGAGAGAATTGCCGTCAAAGACTTATCAATCGAAAGGTCGACTCAATCGACCTTTCACTGAGGGCATTATAACGAATTCCACCCAACATACTCTCTGCACTGATGAAGAAAAAACACAGGACCGTTCGAATTGATTACGAATGGATAATGTTGTTAACCTGTTGTGGCAGAGGTTCGTGGACGCTGCGGGCCAGTCCTAAATTTTTCATAGCTAAGATCGTCAACCATGAAATGTCGATTTCATGCCACAGCATGCCTGTCTTAGCAGAGCCTGGAAAGGCGTGATGATTATTGTGCCAGCCTTCACCCAGCGCCAGCAGTGCAACCCACCAGACATTGACGCTATCATCGGTCCCTTTGAAAGTTTTGTAACCTAGTTTCGGCATGTGACAAACAACGTTCAGCATAAGAGGAATGACCCATACTGCCGCTCCAGCCACAGCGCTTGCCAGTGCTGCTATCCAGCCAAAGCACACAAGGAGAAGCAACCGAAATAGAACGCAGCTTGCGAATGAAAGAAGATGAGCTCTGTGCCATCTGCCGCCTTGCTCTAAAAATTTATACAGCGGGTCATTGATCAAATCTCTTGCTTGCACTGCAGGATTGATGTGCGCTGGATACTCTTTTGGTGTCATCCATCCGACATAAGCATTAAAGAGCCCGCGATGCGGTGAATGCGCATCGAGTGGTGTATCCGCATAACGGTGGTGCGCCCGGTGCATCGTTGTCCACCAGATGGGAGAGCCCTCAAATGCTAGATATCCAGCCAGAACAAAGAAGTATTCAATTGGCTTCGGACACTTGAATGAACGATGAGCAAGCAGCCTGTGTAAGCCAACGGTGATACCAAGAGCATGCCAGACATAAAACAAGAGAAACAACGATATAAATTCGAGCATGATGCACCTGCGTTTGAGCACGCAACATCGTGGCGTCAGAGACGCCATTGACGTTGTGTTCGAGCATAAATTGGGTCGCCAGAGGATACCTGCCGAGCCGCGTGTGCTCTACAGGAAAATACAGTTCGGTCGAAGCCTCTGTCTACCTGTGAAATACGGGCAGACTTCGCGCTGTGCTAAACCTGAACTTTGTTGTTTTAAATTGTAGTTGCGTGATTACAAATTGTAGTCACTTGCCTATCATAACATCCGGCGAGTATTACGCAAGCATCCTCTAAAAATCTAACTAAGGCTGTTACGATCCGAGTCAGGAGCGCTCTGTGGAGGCTGAACCTCTTATACTCTGGAGCATTGATGAGGTTTCTATTGATGAGCTCAATAAAGTCGAAGGACTTGCGAAGGAAGAATTTAACACTGCTCTGGATTGTGGGAGTCTTTAGCTTCCTTCTTTGCGGAGCCATTTGTGCGTTCATTGCTTACGACAATAAGATGATTACTCCAAACGACACCCCGGCAGAGCTTGCTGAGCACACAAGAGAGCTCAAAGTAGTGCTTATCTCCTCGTTCATCGGTGGAGGATTTCTGGGCGGAATATTTGGCGCCGGAGGGTTCTGGGTCGTGCGCCGCGGAAATTCCGACAATGAGCCAATCGATCACGAAGACGAAGTAGCCTGAGTTTTAGTGCAAGGCATAGCGGTTGGATCTGCAAACCAGCCAAGCTCCATCCATTCAGAAAAGTTTTTACGCAAGCGTGCAGGAAAAGTCGAAAGATCTTCAGGACTCATTTCGTTTGCCAGAGTCACACAAAGCCGTTCTAGTGTTGCTCCGGTCTCTATCAATCTCAGAAGTTTGAACTGTTCCTGATCCACTCTTTTGTAGTAGACACTATTTTGCTGCCTGTGAATTACGAGAAACAAATGCTGCTTTTTTGGCCGTTTCGATTTGTGCTTTTTCTGTTCACGACCGGCCTGGGCTGTTGAAACACCATGGTGAGCGCTTTGTTTGTCAACAGCGAGAGCGAAATTATCCAGGGCGTAATCACTTTCGATGAGTGAAATGAATGGCTGAAGCGTGAGCACGAGAGTATCCGGATTGCCTGACGCAATAGCATTTGGCGGAATAGTTGGATAACGCTTGCGGTCAAACGCCTCGATAGCGGCCCATTCGAAGAGGCACATTTGATGCGCCATCGCAGTGTCTTTCCCAGTCAATTCCGGACTTTGCAAGATAAATTCTGGAAGTTTCGCGCCGAGGTCACGCAGGGTGTGTGTTGTCGATGGATGCGCAGTCACATATGCGGTAACCAATGTGTCAAATTTCTCCGCGCCAAGAATAGCGTGCAGTCCAGGGAAATCTTCGAGTATTGAATCAAGAATTCGAAACCAATATTGTTTGTTGTAGATTTCCAATCTGTCAGCTGGGGTCAGGCTCCAGCTGGGTCTAAACAATGTTTCTGCTGTGCTTTCGAAAATTGCATCGCGCACCGCCGCTGGTTCGCCACCATTTACTTCTGATGATTTGAGCGGGCGCATTACGCTCGCGGCCATCAACGCTTGTGCTGAAGCCAGCGGGCTATCGTCAATGGTCGGCGTGGATTCTATTGACTTAGATTTTTGCTGGCGCTCTGACTTCATTTTCGATTTCCTGTAAGAACCGAGTGGCCTTGTGCGCTTCTGCCGACAATGTTTCGAAATCAGGAATATTACCGTCCCATTCGAGCAAAGTATTTGTTGGTCCGCACACAGTGATGGCTCGTTTGTATAGATTCCAGACCTCGTTTTTTACTGGTTCATCATGAGTGTCCAGGATGTACCCGTCACAATCCGTATGTCCGGCAACATGCATCTGAGCGACGCGATGATGTGGAATGTTGTCTATGTACTCACAGGCATCGAAGCGGTGATTGAATGATGAAACAAAGATGTTATTGACGTCTAGCAAGAGCCCACAATCGGCAAGTTCGACTACTTCTGAAATGAACTGCCATTCGGTCATCTCAGAGATTTTGAATTCGGTGTAGCTGCTTATATTTTCAACGCAAATCGGCACTTCAAGGAAGTCCCGCACCATCATTATTCGCTCGGCGATATGTTTCGCCACTGCATGAGTGTACGGAACTGGAAGCAGATCGTGAGTATATGCACCATTCACACTGCCCCAGCAAAGATGATCTGATAGGAAAGGCGTTTTCGTAAGCTTGACGAGCTTCTTGAGTGACTTCAGATACTCTTTATTGAGGGGATCTGTCGAACCTAAATACATGGCAACGCCATGTTGAACGACTTTGTAATTGTCCAAAATCTCTTCAAGCACTTCCAGCGGTCGACCATCTTCGATCATGTAATTTTCGGAGATGATTTCGAACCAATCAATGGCGGGTTTGTTTTCGAGTATATGCTCGTAGTGAGGGAAACGAAGTCCTACACCAATTCCCAGATCAGTAAAGCCGTTGAATTTGTTTGCAGACATTTTAGTGGCCAGAAAGGAAAAGACCGGTAGCGAACTACCGGTCTTTATCAGATTTACTTAGCGGAGCAACCACTCTTTGATTTGCATGAGCTCTTGCTTGCTTTGCAAGTGGATTTACCCTTTGCTGACTTTTTAGCTTTCTTGCCAGCCTTTGCAGGAGCTGCATCACTTGCAGGAGCTGCTGTCTTGTCTGTTGATGCAGCGCCACCAGTGGTGTCGGCAGCAAAAGCCATTCCGGACATCAGACCAGCGAGGGCAGCAGCGGCCAAAAATGATGAACCAATCTTGTTATTCATATGGTTTTTTTCCTAAAGGTGAATAAATAAGTCGTAGTGTTAAATACGATACCAACGGACTCCTGAGAGGACGCACCTCGGGTGCGAGCTCGGAAATATTATCCTATGTTTGAACCCAGCTGTCTCGCTCTTGAAGCCGGATGCCAAGCGGCGCTGCCCATGACTTTCATTCTCTTTTCTTCCCTCATAGACTGGGCAGTCCAGTTGTCTTTGAGTGGTTCCAGAGGTGCTATTCAGAAGGCTTAAGGTTCCTGAAGCTTAGGTAAAAATCATCCACACTCGGGTTTCTTTGTCGGTTTTCCCGATGATTCCTCTGAGGATGCCTGGTTGTCAGGATCTGCCTGGCGTCGTAAGAAATTGCAAAAACTGCTCATGTCTCCAACAGCCCATGATATGCCAAAGCCCAAAGCCCAAAAGCGTAGCATGTTCATTGCAGTTGCTAAGGCAGGTTCTGCCTCCAGGCCTACTGTTGATGAATGTTAGACCAGGCGGCGACGTCTTGGAGACGATGTTCGACGAGCCAGAGTAGCTTTTTTAGGTTGTCCGTTAGGATCAAGAATGCGGCCCGTGATTTTTTCAATATCACGTATCAAATGGCGCTGTTCTTCAGATACAAAAGAAAACGCGACGCCAGATCGTCCCGCACGGCCAGTTCTGCCGATGCGGTGAACATAGTCTTCTGGAGAATCAGGTAGGTCGTAATTAACGACGTGTGTGATGGTTGGAATATCAAGTCCGCGCGCTGCAACATCGGTTGCTACGAGGACCGAGAAAGAACCACTGCGATAGTTCGCTAAAGTCTTTTCGCGCTGATTCTGTGAGATGTCGCCGTGAATTTCTTCTGCCATGATCTTTGCATCGCGTAAACGATTCATGACCCAGGTGGCTCGGCGCCTTGTTCTGGTGAACACTAGAACCGAATCCATCTTTGAATCCTTGATAAGCTGCGCAAGAAGGGCATCTTTACCGAACTCATTTACATTGAACAGTTTTTGTTCGATTTCAGCTGGCTCAATATGAGCAGAATTAGCACGAACAGTGATTGGATTCATCTGAAATTCACTTGCCAGATGTTCTACACGTCTGTCGATCGTTGCTGAGAACATTAGCGTCTGGCGTTCTGTGGAAAGTTTGGAGATGACCTTGCGAACTTGAGGCATAAAGCCCATGTCCAGTAATCTGTCCGCTTCGTCGAGAACCAGAATCTCTACGGCAGAAAGGTCGCAAATTTTGTTCTCGACCAGGTCTAGCAATCGTCCCGGGGTCGCTACTACGATGTCTACTCCGCGCTTTAATTCGCGGGTTTGTTTCTCGTAACCGCTGCCACCGTAGACAGTGACCGCTCTGAGCTGTGAATATTTTGCGAACATTTGGAATTGCTTCTCTACTTGCAATGCCAGCTCTCTGGTCGGTGCAAGGATAAGTGCTCTTGGCTTTTTCTCTGGTTCGTCCAGGCACTCGATAATTGGAAGGGCGTAGGCGGCTGTTTTACCGGAGCCTGTTTGCGCTGACGCAAGTACATCTAAGCCGGAGAGAATATGTGGAATTGTTTTGTCTTGAATTTCGGTGGGTTGCGTAAAGCCCATTTCGTTTAACGCAGCGGAAATCGGCTTGGACAGACCAAGCTCAATGAATTTTGTCAATGTAAAGTCCTTATACTGATATATGGCCTATTGTTAGCCAGTTATTGTGAAATTTGGGATTCGATTTATAAGCCGCTTACATACAGAGCCTTTTTCACTCTGTGCTGGTTGTTGCTTATGGCGGCTAGGGCTCTCGCACTGGTAGCCTCGCGCCTGTTCATCGCTCGACTTAATCGCAGCTCACTCCGCGGTAGGTCTCTCGTTGAACGTTGCGGCTCAGACACTTATTTGCCCTCTTCCGCGTCTCCTGAGAATGCGACCTGTTTATGCCTTTTATGCTCTAAGGCTTGGAACTGTCGCTATATCGTGGGTGAAGCTCAACTAAATCGATTCACCAACAGACTAATCAGAATTTCTGCATTATGCCATAGAAAGCCCTGGATGTCAAAGAGAGTCAAGTTTCGTGACCGCGTGACGAATTCTTGATGCTGTTAGGAGAGGGTATTCATGGTCCCATACATCAGGCCCGCCTTAGTTTAAGCATTCGGAGCCAGGACCTTTATGTCGCGCACTTCCGTCTGATATGCCTAATGGCTGCGTTTGAGCAGAAATTGCAGGCAAGAACGGTTATGCTTTATATAGCATCAATATTTAAAGACAAAATGCAGGACTATTTGAACGACACTACATTAAGCAGGAAGACAACTATGATCATATCGTGGGGCGTGCGTCAGCGTTTTAAATTCACCGCTGCCGGTGCACTTGCTACCTGGGCGGCGCCAGTGATTCCAGCTGTGTATGCCATCACGTATAAACAAGACCCTGAGCGTAAGCCCAAGAGCCACACTGTTCTTTATTTTGGTCAGGCTGAAGATATCTCAACTCAGACCGCTGTCTACAACAGAAGCGTTCTTGAAGTCTGGTCCGATAATGGTGGAGACATAAGAGACCTGTTTATCTTTGTCCATCCAATGCCTGGTTCTAACAGCTGGGAGCGCGGACAGGTGCATCAGCAACTAATCGCTGAGTATGGTCCTGAGTGCAATAAGTACTAATTTTCCAAATAAGTGCTGATTTCCAAAATCTGCGCTGACTTCAAGATAATGCAGAACTTTTTCCTCCTTACGGTGTAATCACTTTTGTAAGGTGAATAGCACGCGGTTTAAGTGCAAGGAGAGAGAGCATGTCTATCAAATGGGGTAGAAAATCCATTGTCGCTCTAGCGATCGCATCCCTGACTGTGGGGTGGCAGCTGAGCCCGATTTTCGCCAGCGACAGCGATTCAACTGTCAGTCAATCAGAGGACGCTGACTGGCATAAGGCAGTCAGACGCCATTTTCAACAAAAATTTTTCAAATCGATAGATGCGACCAAAGAACAGCAAGACAAGCTATCCACAATATTCGGCGATGCTATGGAGTCCAACCGTGGACTGAATTCTCAATTGAAAGAGAAAGTCAGCGCGATTATCGATGGATTCAGCGAAGAAGGAACCACCAACGAGCAACTCAGGCAGCAAGCTGCTGATTTTAGAGCTGTGCGTGATAAGTTGTTCGATGCCAGACTTGATGCAGCGTTGAAAGCAAGAGCAGTGCTCAATGCCGCGCAAAAGAGAACGCTTGCAGATAAGATCAAGCAAAGAGCCGAATTCTGGCTCAAGAGCTGAGCCAAAGCAGTTTAATGCCCGATC
>Ga0182030_10021754_pt1 | contig 11991 bp, 10 predicted proteins | sample 812S3MmetaG_FD_121299 | JGI IMG/M metagenome (GOLD analysis project Ga0182030, IMG submission 121299) | Permafrost microbial communities from Stordalen Mire, Sweden - 812S3M metaG (Illumina Assembly) | ecosystem: Environmental > Terrestrial > Soil > Wetlands > Permafrost | place: Sweden...
CCACCGCCAGCGACAAACTGGCCGCCATCGTCCGGTTGACTGCCTCGGCCCAATTGAGGGGAGCCGCGCCCTGCCAAAGCGGTAGCCAGTCGGCGCCGCGAGGTAATTCTGTAAGGAGAAGATCGGCTACCAAAGTGGCCCGCGATTTATCCTTCTCCGTACGCCAACACTGTTTTATAGCCTCTCGAAATCCGGACGCCACACTCAAGAACCAAGGCATCTCCGCCGGAAATCGCGGCATCTGCCTAACGCGGGCGAGCCTGATGCTATTGCTAATTTCCCTAAATTCAAGCGATTCTGTATTGCCGCCTCGTTGAGCAGCCGCCAAAATCTCATCAGATTCGACAGGAATCAACCCCGCACCCGCGACCCGCAGGCGGTGGCGCAGCGCGACTCTTTCATCCTTGGTGATAGCGTTGCGGGCGCTCAACTCCTCGATTACATCCAGACTTGTCGCGATTGGTACGTTTCGCTGCGCATTGTCTGTTATGAAGGATTCCTTGTTGAACGCCCGATCGTCCAACACCGCGACATCCGCGCCTAACGAAGCTCCGAGCAAGTTAAACGTAGACATCGCTATGTCATCATCAAGATCCGATTTAGGCCTGTGAGGGCCGAACTGGACTCGTCCCGCACTATATCCGCCGGCAATGGCGTCTCGAATCGATTGAATGACGTCCGATGCTTCTTGGGATCGCCGGTCTACGGTTAGCCAGGATTCAGACTCCTCTTCGGTGCTCGACAAGATGAATACTGAATCGAAACCATTGACCACAGCACCTAGTAGGTTGGTCGTCTGCAGGTAAGAAATCGCCACATCATCGAGGTAAATTGGACGGCTCTTGTCCGGGGCTGCGCTCGAGGCCCAGCCTTGGTCTTGAAGCTGAAAGTATTTGTCTGCGACAGTTTCACTCTCGCTGCTCACAAGACCTAGGTCCCGCATTGCAATCAACAAGCTGTGCATGTCGCACAGGCAATCAGAATATCGGCTTAGGTCGGCCAACTCCTTGCCTGCTGACTTCAGCTTGAACACCGGAGCGGGTCGTACGACGACGCCTCCATCCGCCCGCGCTGCCTGTATCAAGGTGGCCAGATCGACCCCCACCAATTCGTTGAGGTCACTCGTCGCGCCAGCCGTTGGCCTCACAACCTTGAGCTTTGCTGATAAGAGCCTTTGAACCTCCTTTGCTCTGGCGAGTTGAGATTTCTGGAACTGCCTGGCCTTTTTCTGGCCATCGAGCAGTTCGCGCATCAGCCCCGCTGGGATGATTACTTCATCAAAGCATTGGATGACCTTCGGCAAAAGCCCGAGGTATCCCAACGCGAGCACGGCCGTGATATCGAGCGCGACTCGTTTGGCCTCTTGCAGACGCGTTGGGCTGCGTCGCCCCGAAAACAAAGGAACAATTGTTCGGCGGCGAGCGTCCCGTTCCTCAAGATTGCGGATGAAATTGCCCAAGATTGCGTCCACGACAGTTGTACGCAATGAGGGTGCCGCCACAATGAGCGGCACATCACCGCTAATAATCAAATCATTAACCTTCCGGGAGTGCTGATTCCATTCAATTTGCCGGTCCAATAACTCCTTCAGCTCGAATCTCTGAACCGGGCCGTCCGGTCCGGAGGCTTCCATTGACCGACGAAACCAGTCGTACGCTACAGAGTCCTTATCCTCCAGACCGCCTTCAACGGCGATGGTATACGCGCCAAGCAGAACGTCAGCGCCCACGTCCGGTTTGTCAACTGCGGCATTCATGAGCGCCCGGTAAGGCCCGTAGCCTGTCGCCAATGCCAGTTGTGCGGCTTGTATCAACGTCAGTGCGTCGATCTGATTTTTGTTCGCCAAATAGACGCCCAAGGGCTCAGCCAGGAAATCCCACTGACCGGTTTCAATCGCAAGGTTGATCTCAAGTGGGATATCGCGCGTCTCAGCGTCCGCCCGAAGCGAATTCGCGATATCCCGCGCCTCCTTGAGGCGACCGGAGTGGAGCAGCCGCCACGCGTAACGCTGCTTCACTTCGAGGCTTCTTTCCACCGTAATCGGATGCGACTCCACTACACGCAGGAAATTCGCATAGTCTTCGACGGCCAAATATGCTTTGGCTGCAATGACCATATCACGAGGATCGCGAGACTTAGCGTAAAGTTTCTCCGCATAAGGACCCAATAGTCGATGGTTCCCATGTTGGATCAACTCTGCCACGAGAGCTCTGAGAGTGACCTCTGATTTCAGTTGCTCATACAGCCGCACATATTCCGCGACCGGATCAGCACCCGCTGCCTTCGCAATTTCCGCCTCCAAGGTCGCAATGACAGTCGGATCGAGCGCGGCACGCGCTTCCTCCAACGCAGCGCGAGCGGAAGTCGCGTCGTTTGCATAGGCGAGCGCCTGGATCTGCATCCCCGCCACCATTTGAGCACCGAGACGATCCGCATATTGCGATGTATATTTGGAGAGGAGCGCCGCAACGGCCGGATGCTCGCCCCTATGAGTCCGCAATATCAGTGCTGCGACAAGGTCGTCATCATCGAGACCGCCGGTCGATTCACGGCGCTTTAGGTATTGATCAAGCGGGGCGGAATCGAAATCTTCGAGGTAGCGGAAGGCAAGCTGCAAGCGTTGAACGGCGATCGCCGGCACCTTCAGATCAGCCTCAAGTTGCTTCCGCGCCTCTGTCTTTCTGTTTGGGTGTATCAGACAGGCCCACGTCACGTACCACTCGGCAATGATCAATGATCGAGGTAGATTTAGATTCCGAATCCTTTCGACACTTCTTCGCAAGTCATCGATTGCACCGTCCAGTCGCGTGATTAGCTCCGCGTCATCAAGGACCGGGCGCGCAAAATCCAAATCGAGAAAAATGCCTCCCAGGCCCGCGGTCTGAGCAGACCTGGCAAATATTGACACTAATCGAATAGCCCCGCGCAAGAACAATAAATAGGGAGAAGCATTGGTCTGATCGGGTTTCAATTGATCTAAAAGAATCCGCAGTTCATCAATACGATTTAAGCGCAAATACGCCAGGCTGAGTGCCATCACGCCATGCGTCGTCAAGTCGGCAATCCGGACCGCTTCTGAGGCGACCCACGCCAGGGCCTGCTCGTCACCGCGCACGCGCGCCACCACTCCCAGCATGGTAGACACTGAATCTGCGTCGATTCGATCTCGAAGAAGTTTCAGTGCTGCGTCGGAATCTCCGCGCGCCTCCAAGATGAGCGCACGTGCGGGCCGATCTGAACCGGAAGGTTCCGTCAGCTTCCCTGCCTCGTCAAAGAACCGCTCGGCTTCGTCGACTCGCTTGCGAAGCGCGGCGGCTCTTGACGCTCGAATGAGTATAGTTCGTCGAATCTTCTTAGGTAGCCTGGCACTGGACTTCTCCAGCATTTGCTGACCAAGAATGCTCAATTGGTCTTGGTCGTGAATTTCTGGAAATGGGCTGCGGTCGATGGCTTCCTGGAATCTGTTTTCGACGTCGCGCTCAAGTGCTTCCGTATCGTCATCCGAAGACACCTCGGCCTTTGGCTTGACGTGTTTGCGCACAATAGCCGCCACGCGCTCGGCCTTGTCCAATTCAAGCAATTTGAAGGCCTTCACTACGTCATAAGAATCCAAGATATCTTTCTTTGCATTGAATTTGAGGGCTTCGCCTATTGTCTTATCGATGGACGCCTGCTTGTAGCTCCTCTGCTTCCCTGTAACAACGTAGACTTGGATTTGAGGATACTTTTTGTGGACCTCTGCTCGTATCGAGGTCTCCAATGTCGACAGGACCTTGTCCAAGCTCGCGTCTGCGGTGATCTGAAACGCTCGGCCCGTACTGTCATCGCCCAGGTCGATGCCCGGATAATTTGACTTCTCTGAGTTGACGTTACGCAGGCCCGGAAGGTCAAATAGCTCGCGAAATAGTTCGACGAGAAACATATCCGATGCCGCGCTAATATCGGTCAAGGACATTGCACTTAAGAGTCTGGCTTCCTCGACATAGAGCGCCATAAGATGGGCCACTTCCTGGTGCAGCTCAGCTAGGCGCATTTAGTTCGCCCAGATGCGTGTAAGCCATGGCGTAACCCGTGATTCGCCAAATCAAGTTGAGCTTGGGTAGTCACAGTCACCAGCGCGCCTCCTCCGTGAGACGGTATTTGTTTTTACTCGCGGACGCCTTCATAGGCTCTGTAATTGGGAAGGCAGTCCTAGCCGATTGTATCGGGAGAAGTCTGTCTAAACTCGATAAGGTTTCTGCCGCGGATAAGCGCTGTTCAACGCGTCAAGGAGCTTGCGACTTTTAGCGCTCGGTTTGAGATCCGGTTGGTAAATCGTCATTCCGCTCAGAGACGTCCGCGACCGAGCGCGCTTCGACTCGGAGGCCACACCCTTTGACTGCTTTTTACGCCGCGTCGCAACCTGCCTATGCAATTTCGTCGTCCCTGCCGGTTTGCGTGTGCGCCAAATCAGCTCGCTGTCGATTGTCGCGTACCTTTCGCGCGGCCTGTAGCTTTAGACGTTGTTCCTGGTACGAAACGACGGCCGCGTCGGTGGCCAACATAAGTCCATCCAAAACGCGTTCATCTAATGGGGTCTTAGGCTCAGTCACAATTCCTCCCATTGTCGGTAATAACGCAACCTTGAAGTTGCGAGGGCGGCACCCAGCGGCCCAGGCGACTCGACTCTCTCCAATAATCATACGCCTAGACTGCAAAAACTGGCGCCGCGAAGTCGCCCGCGTCGCGGGGGCGACTCACCCGGGTTGCGGCCGCTTGCGCGTCAGCGCCTTTCGCTCTCGCTCAAGGGCGCGTTCGCGGAAAATCGCGATGGCCTCTTCGCTCGTGATTTCGCCCCGCTCGGCCTTTTGATGAATGGCTTCATCCTCGGCGTTTGGAACATAGCCCTCATGCTTGAGGCTCCCGATGATGCTCGCGGTATGACGGGCTTTTTCGGCTGCGGAACGGGTGTCTTTCGGTGTTTGACTCATCGGTCGTATTCCTTGGCGGGAAAACCGGTGGATCGCGATCGGTTGCTCCCGCAATTTTAACCGGTTCTCTCATTCAGTAATCGAATCCCTTCCCGTCTTTTCCGCCGCCCGCGCCATTCCTGATCTTCCCACATTGATCTTCTCCGCATATTGCAACGGCATGCGCGGAGATTTCCACCCGCCGGCCTGTGTGATTGCCGCAAGATCAATGTCGAGGGCCGCGAGATCCTGAGTGGCTCCGACGCGTGTCGAGTGCCCACTAACGCTGGCGACGTATCGCGTCGGCATCCCAATCCATTGCGCCACCCGTTTGAAAATCAACGCGACGCTACCCGAATTCAATGCCCCGCCAATTTGAGCACGGCCGATCAGTCGACGAAATATGGCCCCTTCCTCAACTCCCGCATGCTCCAGCCATACTTTTAACCATCGCACTGTCGTGCGCGACAAATAGGCCACTCTCCCCTGCCCTATCGCATCCGTTTTACCGCGCCGGATCAGCGCCTCGCCGGTACCGTTCGGATGGAAATCAATGTCTCGGAGCTCGAGCGCCACCAGCTCGCCGCGACGGGCCAGGGTTTCGTACGCCACGCAGAGCATGGCGCGCTCGCGATCGGCTCGAAGCCCTTCGCCCGCGCTATCGATAAATTCCTTGATGTCCTTCCAGTTCAAGGGATGCGCCTGGTCCTGGCGTGCCGAGGTTTCGCGTCCCATCTTCTTCAATCCCAATCGCACGGCTTCGCTTGAGCAGGGATTGGGTAAATGGGCGGCCGTGTGCACGCGCGAGATCGTCGCCACATAGCGCTGTATCGTCGCGGGCTTCTTGCCGGCCTTCACCTGGAAAGCGATGAACTCGCGCACGGTGTTGGGATCCGCCGGTAGATACGCCTCGCCAAGGGATTCGCAAAACGCCTGGAATATCGCGCCGTCCGCCTTCTGGGCGCGCAGCGTATTGGCCGAATAAGCGCCCTGCGCCATCGCTTGCCATTCGAGCAAGGCCGCCAACGGGCCTTGAAGCACCGGTTGCGGCGCGATCGGGAGTGGCTTGAATTCAGAGGGCCGCTGGGTCATTTCCACTAGAGCATCATAACATGCGGAAAGTTGCACTTGTGATAACTGTATTTATCAGCGGTAAGTGGCATAGATACACGCGGATTTTCAATCCGCTGTGGGCGCCTTCCGCTCGAGGGTGATGAAACTGTAGGCGTAGGGGTTCTTGGCGTCGGCCTCGTGACGCTCGCGGCTCGACTCAACCCATTCGGGTCCGCGCCAGTCCGGGAAAAACGCGTCGCCGTCCTTGACCTCAGTGTGTACCAGCGTCAGATGAATTCGCCGCGTGGCAGGCAGACACAGTCGATAGACCTGCGTACCGCCGATCACCATCAAGGGCGATTCGCCGACCGCCGCCTGCGCCTCCTCGAGGGTTCGAATAATCTTGCAATCATCCGGCGCGAAGTCCGGCGAGCCGCTCAATACCCAGTTGGTGCGGCCCGGTAATGCCCTGCCGATCGACTCATAGGTCTTGCGGCCCATGAGAATGTGATGCCCTACGGTTAGCGCCTTGAAATGCCGCAGGTCCGCCGGCAAGTGCCACGGAAGACGGTTGGCGCGGCCGATGACATCGTTTTCCGCAGCCGCGACCACCAGCTCCAGAGCAGCATCCGCCATCCGTTCATCTCAAAAACGAAAACGGATTTATACGCTCGCGTGGCCGATCTCGCCAGCTGTGCTCCGCGCTCGAGCCGCGGCACCTCTGCGCCGAGCCGCAGCGCTAGAGTTTGGCCGCCAGCGCCGGCGATGTCTCCAGAGGCGTGGCCGTCAGTGCGAGCACCGCGCCGCGCGTGTCCGCAGAACAGGTGGCGCGCGCCAGCGTCGAACCGGTCTTCGGGTCATGAGCTTGCAGGTTGAAGGTGTAGTCATGGCTTCTGTAGTAGTCAGCCAGCGTGCTGGCAGATGCACAGCGATATTTCAGCTTGAATGTCGGCGCGCCCGAACCGGTCGCGAGACTCGTGCGCGCCCGCCTGCTATGCCACCCGGCACTCACTCAAGATCCAGCGAGTCAGCTCCTGCAGGTCCTCGCGCGCCCGGTCCTCGGGCCGGTGCAGCAGGTAATAGCTCTCATTGGTGGTCAGTTCCGCGTCGAACAGCTTCACCAATCCGCCAGCATTGAAACGATCGGCGCTGAGACGCGAGGGAACCAAGGCAATGCCCACGCCCTGCTCTGCGGCCCGGACCACCGCCGACATGGTATCGAGCCTGACCAATCGATTGGGCTTGATGGGCTCGATTCCCAATCCCGCCGCCCAGCGCTCCCACGCCTCGCGCCGTTCCTCGTGCAGCAGCAACGTCTTGCCATTGAGGTCCCCATAGGAATCGATTGGATTGTCCAGCAGAAACGCCGGCGAACACGCGGCGATGAAGTTCTGCGCGAACAGCTCGTGCACGACCAGCCCATCCCAGGGGCCCGCGCCGACGACGATGGACAGATCAGCCTCCGGCGGATGGGTTTTCGGCGCCGAAAATGTCGTCTCAATACGAATATCGGTTTCCTCGCGAGCCTGCGAGAAGGACGCCAGTCTCGGCAGCAGCAGCTCATTCGCGAAGAATGAGGGCACATTCAGCCGGATGATGGTTCGGCCATAACGAACTTGCAGCTGTTCCGTGACGGATTCGAGTTTCGAGAAAATATCGTTGATATGTTCCAGATAGTTGGCGCCGGCATCGGTCAGCGTCAGCGTGCGCACTCCGCGCTGGAAGAGACTGACACCCAGCTGCCCTTCGAGCGCCTTGATTTGGTGGCTGATCGCCGACGGAGTAACGAACAATTCTTCGGCCGCGGCCTTGAAGCTTTGCAGCCTGGCCGCGACCTGAAAGGTCTTCAGAAACTTGAGCGACGGCAAGCGCATAGAGAAAACCTATAATACATCATCCTTGCGCAGCAACATTCATGCCAGCTGCGCAAATCCCTTAAATTGCCGAGGATGACCTGGCATTAGCCTCTCGCGTGCCTTGTTCGCGGGCGGCTCGCGGAACATACCGCACGATGCTAGCGCGCCATGACATCGGTTCCAATGACGCGCGCATTGAACACCGCTTCGATGACATTACTATACTCACCCTGCCCCTGACATGCGCACATGCGGATGTTTTATTGAATCAATGAGTTAACGCAGATGAGCCTGACTCGAGCACATGTGATTACCGGCAGCTTTGGCAGCGGCAAAACCACTGCCATTCGCTGGTTGATGTCTACCAAGCCGGAGGGTGAATTGTGGATTGTCATCCTCAATGAATTTACCGACGCCGGCATCGACGCACTCAAGGTCGCGCAGTCCGCGCGCGGAAATTACGACGTGCGGTTGGTCGCGGGCGGCTGCCTGTGCTGCGTGGGAGAACTGGAATTCGGCAAGCAGCTGCGCGACATTTTGCGCAATTTCAAACCCGCAAGATTATTGATCGAGCCCAGCGGCGCCGGTCACGCCGCGGACATCGTGGACACGCTGGCCATTTACGAATCGCAGAAGGCATTGGAACTCGACAGCGTGGTTTGCCTGGTGGACAGCCAAGACGCCGCGCGCATTCTCGCGAGCCGGCCGCCCAATGAATGGTCGCAAATCCAATCCGCCGACGCCCTGCTGCTATCCAAACCGGATCTCGCGCATCCAGCCGAACGCCAGGCATTCGAGGAAATCGCGGCAGTGCAATACCCGGCAAAATCCTATCTCGGTACTTGCAGCCACGGCGAATTGCCCGAAGAAGCGCTGCGCAAATTCGAACGCGCGCCGCGCTTTTCGCTGGTTCCCAAAGCTGATGCCGCCAGCTCGCCGATCTCGGTCACGTTCGACATCGGCGGCCTCGCCGGCACGGAAACTCAGGTGCAGGCGCTGGGATTCTGGGCGGTGCAGTGGATGCTGCCGCGCGAGCTGGTGTTCTCCCGCGCCATCCTGGAGCCGCGGCTCACCTGGCTGCTGGAGGCCGATCAGGGGTGGCTGCGCCGCATGAAAGGCGTGTTTCGCACGGGATTAGGCCCTTCCTGGTTGGTGCAAAACCACGGCCGCGGGCTCGCCGCCGAGGACAGTGCATTTCGGCGCGACAGCCGCATCGAAATCCTGCTGAACAGCGCGCCGACGGCAGATCTCTTGGAGACCTGGCGCAGCCTGCTGCGCGACGCTGCGAATCCGCCCCGCGGCTGAGCTGTGTACGAGATATCTGACCGGCGCCGTGCTACTCACGCCCGCGGAACCAGCCGCTGATGCTCAGGCGCTCGCGCCGCGCCGGCAGCACTTCGTGCTCGCGCCCCGGCGTGAGAAAACAAACCAGTCTGCCGCCGACGGGTTCGATATCCAAAGTTCCGCGCTCCGTCTCGTGTATTCGCAGCACGCCGCCGTCGGGAGGCTGCCACTCCACGTTCAAATACAGCGCCAGCGACACTTTGCGCAGCGTGTTCCCAAGCGGCTGATCGACGTGGCGCGCATAGCCTGCGCCTGGCGGATAGCGCGCATAGTGCAGTTCCAGCTCGAACAGGCCTAAGGTTGCTTCGCGGTTCAATTCCAAGCGCAGCGCCTCGAGTTGCTCGAGCAAGCTGCGCTCCGCCGGATACAGCGGCGCGCGCAGCCAGCAAGTGAAATCGCCGCGAATTTCCTCACGCCGCTGCGCACTTCCCCGGCCGCCGATGCGGGCCGGAGCAAAGTCTCCCCGCGCCTCGCGGGCCTGCACGCACTCGAGCAAGGAGTGAATCTGCTCAGGCGCGATGAAGCGATCTCGAACCCAGATCCCGTGCCCGCTCAGCTCCGCGCTCGCGCTCACCGCGGCCGTTTGCGCACCGCTTTGCGTTTACGCGGATGAGCGCGCCGCTGCGCCGCCTTTTTGGACACCCGCTTCTTGGACGCCGGCTTTTTGGATTTCCGCTTCTTTTTCGGCGCCTCCAGCATGCTGCCGCGGCAGCTCTGCGCTCCGCAGCGGCACGCGAATATCACCTCCACATCGGCGGGATCATCGTCATCGCGTTGGATTTGATAGTCGTAGGCGAGTTCCTCGCCAGGCTGGATGGTGCGCAGCGCCTCGATGAAAATCCGCCTGCCGGTATTGACGGTCTGGCAATTCGGGTCGCAGCCGTGGTTTATAAAGCGCGCCTCATTGCCATCGACGCCGGCATCGATCACGGTCTTCGCATCGACGGTGAACAAAAACGTGTGGCCGTCCTTCGGATCCTTATCCTCATACCGCTCGTCGGCTTGCTCGTGACTGACCCGGTCGCCGAGATATTCGATTACCGTGGTTCCCCTGCGAATCCGCCGCAGTGCGAACACGCCGTAACCATGAATGCGTGAATGGCGAACCTCAAACAGAGGTTTTCGGCGGCGCGCGTCCTGGGTCATACGGCAATCGGCGCTTTGATCGCGGCATGGTAGCGATAGTCGAGGATCTCAAAGTCTTCGTAGGCGTAGTCGAACAAGCTTTGAGGTTTGCGCAGAATTTTAAGCTGCGGCAGCGGAAACGGGGTGCGGGAGAGCTGCAAATCGGTCTGCTCCAAATGATTCAAGTACAAATGGCAATCGCCGCCCGTCCACACGAACTCGCCGACTTTGAGACCGCATTGCTGAGCGATCATGTGCGTGAGCAGCGCATAGGAGGCGATATTGAAAGGAACGCCCAATAGCGCATCGGCGCTTCTCTGGTAAAGCTGACAGGATAGGCGGCCGCCGGCCACATAGAACTGGAATAAGGCGTGACAGGGCAGCAGCGCCATGCGGTCCAATTCGCCCACGTTCCACGCGCTGACCAAGATGCGGCGCGAGTTGGGATTGCTCTTGAGCTGCTCCATGACCAGCGACAACTGATCGATGTGCCGTCCGTCCTGCGTCGGCCAGCTACGCCACTGTTTGCCGTAGACAGGTCCCAGTTCCCCATTCTCATCCGCCCACTCGTCCCAAATACTGACCCCATGCTCGTGCAGATATTTGACGTTCGTGTCGCCGCGTAGAAACCACAGCAGTTCGTAAATGATGGAGCGCAGGTGCAGTTTCTTGGTGGTCACCAGCGGGAAGCCCGCGTTCAGATCGAAGCGCATTTGATAGCCAAATACGCTCAAGGTGCCGGTGCCGGTCCGATCGTCTTTGGCGGCGCCGTGCTCGCGTATGTGGCGCAGGAAATCCAGGTACTGGCGCATTACGCCTTCACTGCGCTCAAGTTGCCGGTGGGTGCGTTGCGCCGGTAGGCATAGATGATCAACGCGGCGCCGATGAAAATCATCGGCGTCGTCAGCAGCATGCCCATGGTCAACCAGTCGCCGGCGAGGTAGCCGATGTTCGCATCCGGGAGGCGAACCCACTCCACAACGAAACGGCCGCAGCCGTACAGCAGCAGAAACAATCCCGTCGGCGCCAAGCGCGGACGGGGCTTGCCGGTGAACCACAGCAGAATGAGAAACAACACCAAGCCTTCGAGCGTGGCCTCATAGAGTTGCGATGGGTGCCGAGAGATCAGCACGCCCTGCGCATCCGGCACGCCGAACCCCCATGGCAAATCCGTCGGCCTGCCCCAGAGCTCGCCATTGATGAAGTTTCCGAGGCGGCCGAAAAATAGACCGATGCCGGGCAACGGTGCCACGAAATCCAGCACGTCCGCGGGATTCTTGTGCTTCACGCGCGCAAACACGATGGCGGCGATCAACACGCCGGTCATGCCGCCGTGAAACGACATGCCGCCGTCCCAGATGTGAAAGACATTCAGCCAGCTCTCGGCAATCACGTCGTGCCCGTAAAAAAGGCACCAGCCCAACCGGCCGCCGACGATGACGCCGATGGCGCAGTAGAAAATGAGGTCGTCTATGTCAAGCGGGACCCACGTCGAACCGGGACGCCGAGCGCGGTATCTCGCCAGCCACCGAGCGACGACGAAGTCGATCAAATACATGATTCCGTACCAGTGCACGCGCAAGAGTCCTAAGTCAAATACGGGCCCGATGGACACGGCGATGGGATTGATGTGCGGATAAGTGAGCATGGCCCCTACTTTAAAC
>Ga0182030_10021755_pt1 | contig 11991 bp, 8 predicted proteins | sample 812S3MmetaG_FD_121299 | JGI IMG/M metagenome (GOLD analysis project Ga0182030, IMG submission 121299) | Permafrost microbial communities from Stordalen Mire, Sweden - 812S3M metaG (Illumina Assembly) | ecosystem: Environmental > Terrestrial > Soil > Wetlands > Permafrost | place: Sweden...
CTTCAGCGCAAACGCAGCATGGCAGCAACAGTAATCGAACTCAATACCTTGTCCGATGCGGTTCGGCCCTGAGCCGAGAATGATGACCTTGGGCGTTTGCGTCGGCGGCGCCTCGTCCTCCTCGTCGTAGGTCGAATATAAGTAGGGAGTCATCGACTCGAACTCGGCGGCGCAGGTGTCGACTAACTTGAAAACGGGCTTGATTCCCTTCCCTTCGCGCAGTTCCCTCACCTGCTGCGTACCAGCGTGGCCTTCCAGCTTCCACTCCATGGCAATGCGCTCATCGCTCAGGCCGAGTCGCTTGAGCTGGCGCAGTTGCTCGGTCGAAATCGTCTCCGGCGTGGTTTCGGCAATGGCGCTCTGCGCCAGCGTTATCTCGCGAATCTGATAGAGAAACCAGGGGTCCATGGTGGTGAGCCGCGCCACCTCGCGCACGCTCAAACCGCGCTCGAATGCATAGCGGATGTAGCCGAGACGCTCCGGCTGCGGCGTGACCAGCCGCTGCGTCAGCCGGCGCGGTTCCAGAATCTCCGCGCCGGTCTTCTTGCCGGTTTCCAGCGAGCGCCAGGCCTTCATCAGCGATTCCTTGAAGGTGCGGCCAATGGCCATTACCTCGCCCACCGACTTCATCTGCGGGCCGAGCGTCTCGTCGGAGCCGGGAAACTTTTCAAACTGCCACTTGGGAATCTTGACGACGACATAATCGATCGTCGGCTCGAAGCAGGCCGGCGTCTTGCGCGTGATGTCGTTGGGAATCTCGTCAAGCGTGTAACCCACGGCCAGCTTGGCGGCGATCTTTGCGATGGGAAAGCCGGTAGCTTTCGAAGCCAGCGCCGACGAGCGCGAAACACGCGGATTCATCTCGATAACGATCATGCGGCCATCCACGGGGTTGACGGCGAACTGCACATTGGAGCCGCCGGTCTCGACGCCAATCTCGCGCATGATGGCGATGGAGGCGTCGCGCATCTTCTGGTACTCGCGATCAGTGAGCGTCTGCGCCGGAGCCACGGTGATGGAGTCGCCGGTATGCACGCCCATGGGATCGAAGTTTTCGATCGAACAAATAATGATGACGTTGTCGGCGAGATCGCGCATGACCTCAAGCTCGTACTCTTTCCAACCGAGCGCGCTCTCTTCGATGAGGCACTCGTGGACCGGTGAAAGGTCCAGGCCGCGGGCGAGAATCTCCATTAGCTCTTCGCGGTTGTAGGCGATGCCGCCGCCCGTGCCGCCAAGCGTAAAGCTGGGACGGATGAGCACCGGGAAACCGAGCTTGGCGGCAAATTCCAGGCCGTCGCGCAGGTTGTTTACCAGAGCGGATTTCAGAACATCGAGGCCGACGCGCAGCATTGCATCCTTGAAGAGCAGACGGTCCTCGGCCTTCTTGATGGCTTCGAGTTTGGCGCCGATCAACTCGACCTTGTAGTGATCGAGAATCCCCGCATCGGCCAGATCGACGGCCAGATTCAGCGCCGTCTGCCCGCCGACTGTGGGCAGCAAGGCAAACTTGCCGGACGGCTTGCCGTCGAGGCCAGCGGCGAGCATCTCCGCTTCGATGCGAATGATCTCCTCGACGTACTCGCGGGTGAGCGGCTCGATGTACGTGCGGTCGGCCAAGTCGGGATCGGTCATGATAGTGGCGGGGTTGGAGTTCACCAGCACCACCTCATAGCCCTCCTGCTTGAGAGCCTTGCAGGCCTGCGTGCCGGAGTAATCGAACTCCGCCGACTGCCCAATCACAATCGGCCCCGAGCCGATTACCAATATCTTCTGAATGTCATTTCTGCGTGGCATTGTTTTCTTAAGCCTTTACTTTGGTGGACAGAATTCAAATGGCAAATCGGATCCGTGAATGTGCTGTATGGCCTCGATCCAGCATGTTGATTCACCTGAGCAAGAGATCGACTTTGGTTGATCCGCTAGTGGTTGTCTCTCTAGTGTTCCATCCTTCTTCTTCCTGGCTGCTATCAAGCGAAACTCTCCTGCCGGAACAACACCGAGATCGAAGTGTCCTTTCGCATCGACCGGCGCTGAAATCAAAACAGCTTTTGTCTTCTGATTTCGCACCTGCACGAATGTGTCCTCATAAGAAAAGACATTGCCCCACTCACCGAGCAGGACACCTTGAACCTCAACTGGCTTCGCAATCGAAAGGTTGGGAGGAGCATCGGCTTCTTTATCGCAACTACAAGCGTCCCCGGAACAAACCAACTGTCCTGGCAGGGACAGCGGCGAGATAATAATGGCCACCAAGCAGGCAATCTGTATTAGTTGCTCCATGCGCGCTCCCCTTTTCCGTTCCCTCGGTGGCTAAAGCCCGCGGACTCAGGCAAATTCACGGACGGGCTAAAGCCCGTCCCCTTCATGGTCTCTTGGGCAGAGGTCTTGGGGACTTCCGGTTGAAGGGTACGGGCTTCAGCCCGTACATTTTCAGCGCCAAATTCTGCGGGCTTTAGCCCCTGAGGGAATTCAATGCTTGGGAACCCCATGAACTCATAGAGAGCAACATTCTCGACCAATCTTGCCTCTATGGGGTTTGTGCGAATGTATTCCAAATGCCTCTTCCAATCTTCCTCATCTCGAATTCGGTGATCGGTAAAGCCGGGCTGCCAAATCTCACCATTCCATTGCAGTTCTCTTTTGGCTCGGAAAGAGAATCCGCCCTTGATGAGTTGAACAGACTTTTCGACCGACTCGATTGGCGAAATGAGCAAGTGCAGATGGTCTGGCATGATGACAAAGGCATGAAGTTTGTATCCGGGTCCGTCATAGTGATTCAGGATGTCGACCATCAGGCGTGCCCAGCGCTCGACCCGAAATAGCGACCTGCGGCCCACTGTCTGAGTCGAGACGAAGTAGGCAAATTCATTATTCGGAATTGTTTCTCGCTTTGGACGCATCCCATTCCCTCAGGGGCTAAAGCCCGGTTCCTTGGGCCTTGCTGATGTACGGGCTAAAGCCCGTACCCTTCATCGTGGTCCACAATAAAGCCTGCTTGACGCAAAATCTCATCGAACTGGTTCATCTTCTTTGCCTTATGAATGCGCCGTTCGATGGGATTCAAAACGCAATTCATCAGAGCACATTGTGTCGTATCTGTATCAGCAATGACAAAGTTTTCGATCAATCTGCGCAAGAATGTATCATTCAGATTTTCATTGGCAATTCTGATCGAATTCAAGGACGTATTCTCAATGAGAAGAATTTCGAGCTGGATTTTCAGGCCCTTTTGAAATTGTTTTTCCAAAGAATCATGTATACGATGATCAGTCGAATCTCTGCTGCCTGGACTCAGATATTGCCCAATACGCCTTGCTACCTTTTCGGCTTCGCCGATATAGACAGCCCCGGGCCGTTTCCCCTTCCAAATAGACCAGCGGTAAACACCCGGTTTGGAATAATTCTCCTTCATATAGGCCGAAATTCTACTGCCCCACACAAAAGGAACTCCCTCTTCTGATTCAACCGGATTCCATTGATAGTCAATATCGGTCATGGATCCCCTTTATCCGCCCATCCTTTCCACTCTTCTGCCGCCGAGGGATGCAGTCCCGCTCCTTCAAAGCGTCTTCTGCCTCTCATCCTGAAAGAGTTCACCGATACTACTGGTTCCCCTTAAAGCTTCAAGTTCGGCTAATCTTTCTACTAACGGCCTCGATGGTTTGATGTGCGGACAAACTCCGTTGTTGCGCGTTCTGCCACAGTTACAATTCATACACAGCACTTGATACCCTGGCGGATACCCCTGTCGTCTCAGCAATCTAAAGAGATGATGGCCTCCCCAATCTTTTCTCCCTGGACTGACTTCGCGCCGGTGCGCCCCACCATCAAGATTAACGTGATCAAGACTCAAGAACTCGGGATCAGTAACGCCACAGCAGGCACATTTGCAACCGCCATACTTCTCGAAAGCCTGAATCTTAAGCTGCAAATGTTGATACTTCAACTGTGTCGCATTGTCAGGGAATCCTCGTTTGGCCCTTATCGCTTTCATCCCTTCCACTCCTCCATCATGCGCCGGAAGTCGCGGAAGAGGTAGTTGGAGTCGTGGGGGCCGGGGGCGGCCTCGGGGTGGTATTGCACACTGAACAACGGCAGCGTCCGGTGGCGCAGGCCCTCGAGCGTCTGGTCGTTCAGGTCTACGTGGGTCAGTTCGACCTCGTTGGCGTTGATCGAGTCGGGATCGACGGCGAAGTTGTGGTTGTGGGCGGTGATCTCGACCTTGCCGGTGAGGTTGTTTTTGACCGGGTGGTTGCCGCCGTGGTGGCCGAACTTGAGCTTGTAGGTGCGTCCTCCGAGGGCCAGACCCGTGAGCTGGTGGCCCAGGCAGATGCCGAAGACGGGCACGCGCCCCAGAAATTTGCGGATCGCTCGTACAGCGTAATCAACCGGCTCGGGGTCGCCGGGACCGTTGGATAGGAAGACGCCATCGGGCTTCAGGTCGAATACATCCTCGGCGCTGGTCTCGGCTGGAACCACCGTCACGCGGCAGCCCTCGCGGACCAACATCCTTAGAATGTTGAGCTTGATGCCGAAGTCGTAGGCCACCACATGCAGCTTCCGCTCTTTCGCATCCTGGATAAGAGCTTTTGCGAGGAGAGGATCGCCCGTCTGGTTGCGGCTGTCGGCGGAGTCGAAGGTAAAGATCGACTTGGTCGAGACGACGCGGGCCAGGTCGGTCCCGTCCATCTTGCGGATGCTGCGAGCCTTGGCAATCAGGAGATCTGTATCGGATTCCGCCGTCGAAATCACGCCGCGCATGACGCCGTGGGTGCGCAGGTGGCGCACCAGGGCGCGAGTGTCGATCTCGGCCAGAACCGGAACCGAATAGCGCTCCATGTACTCGTCGGTGACCAGCTCGGAGCGCCAGTTGGAGCCAATGGGCGAGAACTCGCGGACGATCAGGCCCTCGATATAGGGCCGGGCCGACTCGTTGTCCGCCTGGTTGGTGCCGTAGTTGCCGATCTGGGGGTTGGTGAGAACGACGATTTGTCCGGCATAGGAGGGATCGGTCGCGATTTCCTGGTAGCCGGTAAGGGAAGTATTGAAAACGACCTCGCCCCGGCATTCGCCCGGGTGCCCATAGCCGAGGCCACGGAAGATACGCCCGTCTTCGAGCGCTAGAATCGATTGCATCGCCTCTCCGAAGAGTGGATTCTACCGATTTTAGCAGCTTTGCGGCGACTGTGCCGGTGGATATCCGGGCCGCAATTCAGCGCCTCTAACGCACCACTCCGGCATCGCGGGCCGGCCAGTAGACGAAGACAGCTTTTCCGTAGATAAGCGCGCGCTCCACGGGGCCGAATTCGCGGCTGTCGGAGGAGATGGAGCGGTGGTCGCCCATCATGAAATACGTGTCCTCAGGGACAATAATCTCCGCAAAGGAGCGGTTGTCGCGGTACTCCAGCGGAACGTAGTTCTCCCGCTGCGGCTTTCCATTGAGCCAGACTGTGCCGCGGTCGATCGAAAGCCGGTCCCCAGGCAAGGCGATGACGCGCTTGATGTAGCTCTTCTGCGGATCACGCGGATAGTGAAAAACCACCACGTCACCGCGCTCGATGGAAGAGATGTGATAGACAAACTTGTTGATAAAGAGGCGGTCTTCGTCCTCAAGCCGCGGCAACATGCTGGTGCCTTCCACGCGCACCGGCTGGTAAAGAAAGGTGATGATGAGGACCGAGGCGGCGGCGGAGAGCAGCACGTCCCGCAGCCATAGCCCGATGGTACTGACTTTGGGGGATGGGGCGGGTGCCGGCTGATTCGATTCAGCCATCGGTGCGGCAGCCGGGTCGGGTTGGGGAAGGTTGGGGGTTAACGGATCCATCTGCTCCTGCTCACGTAGTGTCAATGCCTTACAGTTCCGTTCGGCGAACCACGGCGGCGAGAGCGCAAAGCTGCCCGTCTTCCTAGAGTGTAATCGCTGCTTGCCCGAAGAGGCTACCCCGCTGCCGTCCCGCCGCGATACTCTTAAAGCCAACGTGATCAGTGAAGACAACCAACCCGTTGCTCCGCCCTCCCATCCTTTGGACAAGAGTTCCGGAGAACTCACTCCGTTCATGCGACAGTGGACGGCCGCCAAGCGGGAGAATCCGGATGCGCTGGTGTTCTTCCGCATGGGAGATTTCTATGAGCTGTTTTATGACGATGCGGTGACGGTGAGCCGGGAGTTGCAACTGACACTGACGGCGCGGGACCGGGAGCGGAATCAGCCGATGTGCGGGGTTCCTTATCACGCGGTTGAGGGCTACCTGGCGCGCTTGTTGCGCATGGGCTATCGCATCGCCCTCTGCGACCAGATGGAGGATCCCAAGCTCACGAAGAAGCTCGTCCGGCGTGAGGTGACGCGGGTGCTCTCGCCAGGAACCGCGCTGGATGCGGGGCTGGGACAGGAGCAAAACAACTTTCTGGCGGCGTATTTCGAGTTTGGGGGCGAGGCGGGGGAGACCGGTACCTCAGGTGCTAAACCGCGCTTCGGTTCGGCTGGCGCGAATCTCAGGGCCAAAGCACTGACCTACCAGCCCGTACCCTTCACTCAAGCAGGGATCGGCGCCGGTGAAAGCGGACTGGTTTGCGCCGTGGCGCTGCTTGACATTTCTACCGGGGAGTTTCGAACGGCGGAGTTTCGGGGAGCGGCGGCGCGGCAGCAAGCGGTAGACGAGATTGTGAAGGCGGGGTCGAGCGAAGTGCTGGTGGCTGCGAGCGCGCAGCTGCCGGCGCCACTGGAGAGGATTCCGGCGCGGACGCGGATCGAGGATTATGTTTGGGCGCGGGAGTTCGCGATCCCGCTGGTCGAGCGGCAACTGAATGTGCAGTCGCTTGAAGGATTTGGGCTCACCGGCCATCCAGCGGCTGCGATTGCCGCCGGCGCCGTGCTGCACTATGTTCGCACCACGCAAAAGAACGAGGCCCTGCACATCGACAGCCTCCGATTTGAAGAGCACTCGACGGCTCTGGAACTGGACCAGGTGACGGTTCGAAACCTCGAACTGGTGGAACCGCTGTTTGTGGGGCAGGACAACCGGGTAACGCTATTTCATACCCTGGATGCCTGCCAGACACCGATGGGCAAGCGCCTGCTGCGGGCGACAATTCTGCGGCCCCTGATCGACGCCGAGGCTCTGGAAGCGCGCTATCAGGCGGTGGGCGAGGCGCACGCGGAGTTGGTGAAGCGGGAGGAGATTCGACGTGCGTTCTCCGGGCTTTTGGACCTGGAGCGGTTGCTGGCGCGGCTCAGCCTGGATTCGGCTGGGCCGCGGGACGTGCGGGCGCTCGCCGGCAGTCTGTGCCGGCTGCCGGGGTTGAAGACGGCGCTCGATGCGATGCGGGCGGCGCGCTGGCGGGAACTGGCCGAGCGGCTTGACCCGCTCGATGACGTGGCCGCGCGGATTATGGCGACGCTGGTCGAAGAGCCTCCGCTGACGCTGGTCGATGGTGGGGCGATTGCCGCCGGCGTGGACGCAGAGTTGGACGAGCTGCGAGCGATTTCGACGACCGGACGGCGGCAGATTGCGGCCATCGAAGAACGGGAAAGGGAGCGGACAGGAATAAGTTCGCTGAAGGTCAGGTATAACTCGGTCTTCGGCTACTACATCGAAATAACGAAAGCAAACATGGCTCTGGCGCCGGCGGATTATGAACGCAAACAAACGCTGGTGAATGCGGAGCGATTCACAACGCCCGAGTTAAAGGAGTATGAGCGGAAGATTCTCTCGGCGCATGAGCGGTCCATTGAGATCGAGAGACGGCTCTTCGGCGAGCTGCGGAGATCCGTTCTGGAAGCGGCGGGGCGAATCAAGCGGTCGTCGGCAGCCGTGGCGGAGACGGATCTGCTGGCTTGCTTTGCGCATCTGGCGGCTGGGCGGCGGTACGCGCGGCCCCAGCTCACCGATGAGCCGGTGATCGAGGCGGTCGCGGGACGGCATCCGGTGATTGAGCAGTGGATGGAGGAGAGGCGCGAGGGACGATTCATCCCGAACGACATTTATCTGAGTGCGGCGGGCGATGGACCTAGCCTACTGCTGATAACTGGGCCTAACATGGGCGGAAAGAGCACTTATCTCCGGCAGGCGGCGATGTTAGTGCTGATGGCGCAGATGGGCAGCTTTGTGCCGGCTGAGAGCTTGCGGTTTGGCCTGGTTGACAGGATTTATACGCGCATCGGGGCCAGCGACAACGTGGCGCGGGGGCGTTCCACGTTCATGGTGGAGATGACCGAGACGGCAACGATTCTGAATACGGCAACCAACAAGTCGCTGATCCTGCTGGATGAGATGGGCCGGGGTACGGCGACCTTCGACGGGCTTTCGCTGGCCTGGGCGACAGTCGAGTTTCTCCATGCGGAAACCGGGGCGCGCACGCTATTCGCCACGCACTATCACGAACTGACGATGCTGGCCGAGAAGCTGCCGCGCGTGAGGAATCTGCGCGTAGGCGTGAAAGAGGCCGCGGGAGGGATTGTCTTTTTGCATAACATCGAGCCGGGAGCCGCAAGCAAGAGTTATGGCATCGAGGTGGCGCGGCTCGCGGGCTTGCCTGCGGTTGTGATCGAGCGGGCCAAACACGTGCTGCGGCAGCATGAGAAACAGGAGCGGCAGAGCGTGCAGGTGGAGACGGCCCCGGAACCGGTGCAGTTGACCATCTTTACGCCGCTCTCACAGCGGATTGTGGACCGGATCGAGGCGACGGATGTGAACTCGCTGACACCGCTGCAGGCGCTGAATCTGCTGGAGGAGTTGCAGCAGGAACTGAAGGAGCGGGGATGAAGGCAAATCTACGCCAGGCCGTTGGAAGCCTGCTGGTGGTGGGGCTGGAGCGTACGGAGCTCACCGGGCTGGAGCGCGCATGGCTGAAGCTGGTGCGGCCGGGAGGCGTCATTCTCTTCCGGCGCAACATTCAGGATGCGCGACAAACGCGAGCGCTGCTGGACGAGTCTACGGCCCTATGCGCGCCCAACGGTTTTCGCTGCGTGGACGTGGAAGGCGGAAGGGTGGACCGGCTGCGGGACGCGCTAGCCCCGATGCCCTCCGCGCAAGCGGTGGCGCAGGCGGCGCAGCGGACGGGCAAGGCAGGCTTGGCCCGTGAGCATGGGGAGCTGGTCGCGCGGGGCGTCAGAGCCTTCGGCTTTAATACGACATTGGCGCCGGTACTGGATTTGGCTCTGCCGGAATCGGCCAAGGTCCTGGGCACGCGCACAGCGGGTCCGACGGCGGAAGAGGTGGTGGAGTATGGGCGTGAGTTTTTAGCGGGACTGACGGCGCAGGGTGTGGCAGGCTGCGGTAAGCACTTTCCCGGACTGGGCGCCGGAACGTTGGATTCACACCATGAAACACCGGTCATCAAGCGCACAATTCGTAAGCTATGGTGCGAAGACATGGTTCCTTATCGCGAGTTATCGAGCGAACTGCCTATGGTCATGGTGAGCCACGCGAGTTATCCGGGTATGCCGAGCAAGAGCTTGCCGGCGAGCGTGTCGAGTTATTGGATTGGGACCGTGCTGCGCAAGCGGATCGGCTATTCGGGGATCATCATCTCCGACGATCTGGAGATGGGCGGAATTCTCAAGTTGGTGCCGATTGAAGAAGCTGCGGTTGCAGCGATTCGAGCCGGGATGGACTTGCTCGAAATCTGCCAAAGTCCGGAGTTGATTTTGCGCGCGTATGAAGCGCTGATCGTCGAGGGAGAGAGGTCCGCGGCGTTTGCCAGGCTTCTGATGGCGCGCGCGGCACAAACAGCACGGCAAAGGGCGAACATCTTTGCGGGCAGGGTTCCGGCGGCGCTGACTGCGGCGCAGTTCGAAGCGCTGCGGATGAGGGTCCTTCGTTTCGGCCAGGCAATCTTGAAGGCGCAGGAGCAAGCATGAACGCGAAGACCATGACGGTAGCCGGCATCATGAGCGGAACCTCGGCGGACGGCATCGACGTTGCTGTGGTGCGGATTGCGCCGGGCCGGAAATGCCCCAGCGTCACGCTGGTAGCGCATGAGGGGTTCGCATTTCCGGCCGCGCTGCGGAGCGCGGTGCTCGGAGCGATGAACGCGGCCGCAACCTCGACGGCGGAGCTGGCGCGCCTGCACTGGCGGCTGGGGATGGCTTACGCCGAGGCGGTGAACGCGACCGTCAAGCGGCATGCGGTGAAGTTGGACCTGATTGGCTGCCACGGACAGACGCTTTATCATCAGCCGCGGGCGGAGGGCTATGCGGGAAGGCGGTTCGCCTGCACCTGGCAGGCCGGCGAGGCGGCGGTGATTGTCGCGGCGGCCGGGGTTCCGGTGGTCTCGAACTTCCGGCCCGCGGATATGCTGGCGGGGGGCCAGGGAGCGCCGCTGGTTCCGCTGCTGGACTATGTGCTCTTTGCCGACGCGAAGCGGGGGCGCGTCTTGCAGAATATCGGCGGCATCGCCAACCTGACGGCGATTCCCGCCGGAGCCGCGGCGGATGCGGTTCTGGCCTTTGACACCGGCCCCGGAAATATGGTGATCGACTGGCTGGCGCAAGAGCTCTTCCAAAAGAATTTCGACCGCAACGGAAGGTTGGCCGCGCGGGGCATTGTGTTGGCGGAGGTGCTGGCGGAGGCGCTGCGCAACCCTTACTTCAGGTTGAAGCCGCCGCGCACGGCGGGGCGCGAACAGTTTGGGAGGATGTATGCGGCGGAGTTTCTTGCAGCCTGCCGGCGGCAGTGCGCCAAACCCGAGAACGCGCTGGCCACGGCGACGGCACTGACCGCGGAGACAATTGCGCGCAGTTATAAGGCATATATCTGGCGCGGAATGAAGGGCCACGGAGTGGATTACATTGTCTCCGGCGGTGGAGCGCGCAATGCGACGCTGATGGCCATGCTGGCGCAAAGGCTGGAACCGCTGGGTTGCGAACTGGCGGCGAGCGAGGAGTTCGGGTTGCCCGCCGAGGCCAAGGAGGCCGCTGCCTTTGCGCTGCTAGCCTGGCAGACGTGGCATCACATGCCGGGGAATCTGCCGCGGGCGACCGGAGCGGCCAGGCCGGTGATTCTTGGACAGGTGACCTATGCGTAGGCTATTGGCGCTGACCGCGCTGGCCGCGCTCGCGGGCTGCCATTCGGCGGCTCGGGACCCGCGAACGGTGGTGTTCCTGATCGAGAGCAGCCCGGCAAGCCTCGATCCGCGCATCGGGACGGACGCGCAATCGGAGCACATCGACGAGTTGCTCTTTGACGGGCTGGTGGCGCGCGATGCGACCTTTCACTTTACTCCAGCGCTGGCCGAAAGCTGGGAGCAACCCGAGCCGCTGACGCTGGTCTTTCATCTTCGCGATGGGGTGCGCTTCGGCGACGGACGCCCCATGACGGCGCGCGACGTGGTTTGGACAATCGATTCGATGCGTTCAGGCCAGGTGATCTCGCCCAAGACCGCGTCCTATGCCTCGGTGGATACGGTGGAGGCTCGCGATGCGCGGACCGTGGTCTTCCATCTGAAGCACGCGGACAACTTTCTGCTGACCAATCTTTCGACGGGGGCATTCGGCGTTGTTCCCGAGGGAAGCGGGCGCGACTTCTGGCGGCATCCGGTGGGCACGGGGCCGTTTCGCTTTGTGAGCCAGCAGATCGATCAGGATGTGGTGGCGGAGCGCAATCCGCTGAGCTGGGCCGGAGCGCCCAAGATTGAGCGGGTGCGCTTTCGTGTGGTTCCGGACGCGATCACTGAGTCGCTGGAGATGGAAAAAGGCTCGGGCGACGTAGCCGTCAATTCCCTGCCCATGGATGCATTGCCGGTGCTGGCGGCGCGGCCAAATCTGGTGGTCGAAGACTCGGCAGGAACGCAGGTCCAGTACCTTGGCTTCAACCTGCGCGACCCTCTCCTGAAGGATGCGCGGGTGCGGCAGGCCATTGCCTGCGCCATCGACCGCAAGCTGATTATTCAGACGCTTCTGCGGGGCCACGCGCAGTTGGCCGAGAGCCTGCTGCCCGTCAGCCACTGGGCCTACACCGGCGATGGGCCGCGGTACGATTACGATCCGGC
>Ga0182030_10021757_pt1 | contig 11990 bp, 12 predicted proteins | sample 812S3MmetaG_FD_121299 | JGI IMG/M metagenome (GOLD analysis project Ga0182030, IMG submission 121299) | Permafrost microbial communities from Stordalen Mire, Sweden - 812S3M metaG (Illumina Assembly) | ecosystem: Environmental > Terrestrial > Soil > Wetlands > Permafrost | place: Sweden...
CGCGTCTCGGCGGAACCGCGCAAGGCTCGCCGACAGCGGCTCGCCCGGGGCGCGGCGCCAGCCGGCGGGGTGGGGTTGCGAAGGGGCATGACGGTGAGGCAGCAGTCCGCGCCTCGACAGCGCCACGACCGGCGCCGCATGACCGTTGGCGTCGAGCGAGGCCATCACGTCGACCATGGTCAGGCCCGAGCCCAGCAACAGCACCGGTGCGTCAGGTTCGATCGCCTCCAGCGCACCGTCCGTCCACGGATCGCCCACATAGCGCGGGTCGCAGGCGAAGGACGGATCGGGCAGGATGGCTCGCGCGGGGGGCGCGTTGCCGGTCGCCAGGACCACCGCATCCGCCTGCAGCCGTCGCCCCACCGCCAGGTCCAAATCGAAACGCCCCCCTCGCTCGCGGATGGCGACCAGCGCGTCGTGGACCAGATCCAACCGGTCGGCGGACGCGCGGGTCTGGACCACCCGGCGCAGCCGGTCCTGGATATAGGCGCCATATTCGGCGCGCGAGGCGAAGGCGAAGGGTTCCGGCGGCCCATCGCGCCGGCGCCCCAGCCACTGCGTGAAATCGTCCGGCCGGTCCGGATCGGCGCTCATGTTCATGGCGCGGACGTTCAGCAGGTGATCGGGCCTGCACGCGCTGTAAGCCGCGCCGACGCCGAACCGGTCGGCCTGTTCGATCAGATGAACCCGCGCGTGTGACCCTGTCGTTTCAAGGATGTTGAGCGCCGTCAGCACGCCGCTGAATCCGGCGCCCACGATCGCGACATCAGGCTTTTGCATGCGAGGGGCGCCGATCGGATCTGGCTATGGGCGGCCGGCCCGCGCCGTGTCCTGACGGGCCCCAGACGCGGTCTCGATGTCGCAACAGCCATCACCGCTCATGGAGAGCCTCCTCTACGTCACCGATCATCCTATCAATCAAATAGGATTTAAAATGTCCAGGCACTCCGCTCACGCGGACCGCCGATCCGCGATATATGACAGTCATATGAATGACTTGCCTCAATGCAGGCCACGCCAGGGCTCGTAGCCTGCGGCAGTCTGGTGCGAGGCGTCATCATGAATGCATTGAGCGGGATGGGTCTGGCGTTCGAGGCGAACGGCGCGGGGCGGAGCGACCGCCAGACGCCGGATCCGCCGGCGAAGATCACGGCGCGACATGTCAGCTTCCGCTACGGCTCGGAAATCGCGTTGGATGACGTGTCGATCCCGCTGTTTCTCCACAAGATCACCGCGATCATGGGCCCCTCAGGGTGTGGCAAGTCCACGCTGTTGAGAATTTTCAATCGCATGTACGACCTCTATCGGAACCAGCACGCGGATGGCGAAATCCTGCTCGACGGCGTGAATATCCTGGGGCCGAAGGTCGACATAAACATCCTGCGCGCGCGCGTGGGCATGGTGTTCCAACAGCCGATCCCGTTCCCGATGTCGATTTTCGACAACGTCGCGTTTGGCCTGCGCCTGTTCGAAAGACTGGCGCGTTCGGAGTTGGCGGACCGCGTCGAGGGCGCCTTGCGGCGGGCGGCTCTGTGGGATGAGGTCAAGGACCAACTGTCCGACAGCGGCCTTGCCCTGTCCGGTGGTCAACAGCAGCGGCTTTGCATCGCCCGGGCCATCGCCAATAGTCCGAGGTGATCCTGCTGGACGAGCCGTGCTCGGCGCTTGATCCCCATTCGACGGCGGCGATCGAGGAATCCTTGAAGGAACTCAAGGTCGACCACACGATCGTCATCGTGACTCACAATCTGCAACAGGCGGCCCGGCTTGCCGACTACGCCGCCTTCATGTTCCTGGGCAAGATGGTCGAGTTCGGGCGATCGGAGGCGATTTTCGGCCACCCGGTCGACCCCAGGACCCAAAGTTTCGTCTACGGACGGATGAGTTGATCCTCAGCGTCGGATCCAGAGGGGTGACCCATTTCGCCGTTCATTTCGACGTAGATCAGCCGAAGGCGATCTATATCCCGTAATTCGCCGGTCTGAGCCTCAGCGCCCACGCGGCGAAGGCTGATGGCGCCGGCCATTCCAGCTCGCCGGCAGGACATCGATCTGGCCTGTTTCAGCGCCATGCACGGCGATGCGGTCCAGTCCGCGCACATCCGCGAAGTTATTCCCTGCGCCGCGACCAAGTTGAAGGTGGACCTGATTTTCCACCGGATAGGCCGCTGACGGCCGGCGTCCGGTCAAATCGATCGGGCAAAGCCGAAATGACAGATAGTCATAAACAGCATTGGCGACTCTCATGGGCGTCCTTGTGTGAATGGCGAACGCTGGCCTATCCGAATATCCTGCTCAAACGACGAAGCGAACCATTCAAATTTACTCATTTGACACTTGTCGATTAAGCAATTGTCCCTCGCTCGGCGGCGGCGCACGATCCCTGGTCACTTTCTGGGAACATCCCGCAACCTTGATGGAGGAGCGCAATGGGCGCCGTTACAGAGCTTGAGAGAGGCAGTGTCGAAACGCTGACCATTACACCGCTGCAGCCGACCATTGGAGCCGAGGTCGGCGGCGTCGATCTGCGTACCCCGCTGTCGGACAAGCTTCGCGATCAGATCAAGGCGGCGCTGCTCCAATACAAGGTCCTGTTTTTCCGCGATCAGCAGATCGACCGCAGGCAGCACCTGGATTTCGCCAAGCGGTTCGGTTCGATCTATACGCCGCCCTATCCCGCAGAGCAGCTTATCGATGTGGACGGCGAGTCCGGCGTTCATCGCATCGCCGCGAACAAGGAACAGGCCAACATCTACGAAAGCCAGCGGCGTCCAGGCTTGATCTATGACGGCTACCATTCCGACACCAACTGGCGTCTGGTCCCGAGCTGGGGCGCCGTCCTGCGCGCGGTGGACGTTCCGCCGGTCGGCGGCGACACGATCTGGGTCGACGCGGGCCTTGCCTATCGCGAATTGCCGGACGGGGTGAAGGAGCGGCTGGAAGGCCTCCACGCGGTCGTGGACTTCAAGGCGTCCCTGAAACGGACCGGCAACGACGACTACCCGCTGGTCGCCCACCCGATCGTGCGCAAGCACCGCGAGACGGGCGAGAAGATCCTGTGGGTCGACTTCGGCAAGCACGCCCAGATCATCGGCGTCAGCGAAGCGGAGAACCGCGAGATTTTGCAGCTGATCCTGGATCGCTATCGCAAGCCCGAGTATCAGGTCCGCTTCAACTGGAAGCCGGGCTCCATCGCCTTCTGGGACAACCGCGCGGCCGTGCACCGCGCCGTGCGCAACTACGACGACTATCCCCGCCTGCTGGAGCGGGTGCTGATCGACGACGAGCCGCTGTGGCGTAATCTCTAAGACGGGCTGACGGCGAAAGGGGGCGGGACTGTCCGCCCGCGCGGATTCGGGCTGACCGCCCCCTGGAGCCACGCAGTGTCACCCCCGGCGCTGAGCGGACGCCTCGCCTTGGCGCGCCACGTCGGCGGCCGCCCGCAGGGATGCAGAGCCACGCCGCAGAAAATCTGGCTCGACCGAACACCCAGTGATTCACTAGGAAATTGGCTCCGTCGATGGATTGGAGTTGGGCGTGGCCGATCAGAAATTGCATCCGGAAACCCTGGCGCTCCACGCGGGTTGGCGGGCCGATCCGGCGAGGGGCGCCGTGGCGCCGCCGATCTATCAGACGACATCCTATCAGTTTCGCGATGTGGAACACGCCGCCAGCCTGTTCGCGCTGAAGGAGCTGGGGAACATCTACACGCGCATCGGCAATCCGACCGTCGACATTCTGGAGCAGCGTATCGCCGCGATCGAAGGCGGCGTCGCGGCGCTGGCGGTGTCATCCGGCCAGGCGGCGTCGGCGTTCGCGGTCCAGAACTTCGCCAGGGCGGGCGACAATATCGTCAGCTCCACCGATCTCTACGGCGGCGCCTGGAACCTGTTCGCCAATACGCTTCGGGATTTCGGCATCGAGGTGCGGTTCGTCGATCCGGCGGACCCGGAAGCGTTCCGGCGCGCCACCGACGATCGCACGCGGGCCTACTACGCCGAGACCCTGCCGAACCCCAAGCTCACCGTGTTCCCCATCGCCGAGGTGTCGGCGATCGGCCGTGAATTCGGCATCCCCCTGATTGTCGACAATACCGCCGCGCCGCTGCTGAGCCGGCCGCTGGATCACGGCGCCGCAATCGTCGTCTATTCGACCACCAAATATATCGGCGGACACGGCACTTCGATCGGCGGGGTGATCGTCGATGGCGGAAACTTCGACTGGACCGCCCATCCGGGGCGCCAGCCCCAGCTGAACACCCCCGATCGGAGCTATCACGGCGCCGTCTGGACCGAGGCGGTCAAGCCGCTGGGGCCGATCGCGTACATCATCCGCGCTCGGGTCGTGCTGTTGCGGGACCTGGGCTCGGCGTTGTCGCCGTTCAACGCCTTCCAGATTCTGCAGGGCCTGGAGACCTTGCCGCTGCGCATCGCCCAGCATTGCCGCAACGCCCAGGCCGTGGCTGATTTCCTCGCCGCCCGGCCCGAAGTGGTGAACGTGATCCATCCGTCCCGCCAACAGGGGCTGCACAGAGCGCGCGCCGACCGATACCTCTCAGGTGGCTATGGCGGTCTGGTCGGGTTCGAGCTGGCGGGCGGCCGCGAGGCCGGCCGCCGTTTCATCGACAGCCTGAAGCTCTTCTATCATGTGGCCAATATCGGCGACGCCCGCAGCCTGGCGATCCATCCCGCCACCACCACCCATTCCCAGCTCTCCACCGAGGAGCAGCTCGCGAGCGGCGTGTCCGAAGGCTATGTCCGGCTGTCGGTGGGCATTGAGCACATTGACGACATCCTGGCCGATCTTGACCAGGCCCTCGCCGTGGCGGGAACCTATTCGCGAGCGGCGGAATAACGTCGGTTACTTCGCAAGATTAATCTTGTCAACGGTGGGGAGATGCACGCGTATAGGTTCAGAATTTGAAGCGTTACATTGCATTCTGGTGTGTAAATATCAGTTCTTCGAATATCAAGCATTATAATAGATCAATTATATTTAGCGTGCGTCAATCCTAGACTGTCACGAGCAGACGCTCAGGAGACGGTCATGACGCAATCGCCCACCCCACGGCAGCTCAAGCTGGGCGCCATTCTGGAAGGCGTGGGGTCCGACCACTCCACCTGGCGCGATCCGGATCTCAAGGGCGACGCCAGCATCGACATCGATTGGTACATCGCCAACGCCCGCCTTGCCGAAGAGGCGAAATTCGATCTCGTCTTCATCGTCGACAGCCCGTTCATCACGCCGGACACCGCGCCACACTTTCTGAACCGGCTGGAGCCGCTGACTCTGCTTTCGGCGCTTGCGGTCTCGACCTCCAAGATCGGCCTCGTCGGCACGCTGACCACGTCCTACTGGGAGCCCTACAACGTCGCGCGCCAGTTCGGCTCGCTGGATAACATCAGCCGCGGCCGGGCAGGCTGGAACGTCGTCACGACGGGCCTGGAGGGCGCGGCGCGCAACTACGGCCGTGAAGAACACTTTGACCACGCCTTGCGCTATCGCCGCGCCCGCGAGTTCGTTGAGGTCGTGCAGGGCCTGTGGGACAGCTACGAGGATGACGCCTTTCCGCGCGACAAGCAGGCGGGCGTGTTCCTCGACAAGTCCAAGCAGCACGCGCTGAACCACAAGGGGGAATTCTTCTCGGTCGCCGGGCCCCTGGCGCTCAGCCGCTCCAAGCAGGGCCAGCCGGTCATCTTCCAGGCCGGCGACAGCCATGAAGGCCGCAATCTCGGCGCTCTGATCGCGGAGGCCACGTTCGCGGGAGTCGACAGTTTTGAATCGGCTCAGTCCTACTACGCCGACCTCAAGGGTCGGGCGGCCGCCCTGGGGCGCGATCCGGACCAGATCCTGGTCCTGCCCGGCCTGTCGGCGCTGATCGCGGAAACGGACGCAGAGGCCCAGGCCCTGGCCGACGCCCAGCGCGGCGAGATCGATCTGGACAAGCTTCTGGTGCAGTTGGGCCGCGCCTTCGGCTATCACGATTTCCGCAAATACCCGCTGGACGAGCCGTTTCCCGACGTGTCGAACCTGAGCCTGAACAGCTACAAGGGTCACGCGGAGCGCATTCTGCGCGGCGTGCGCGAGGAGAATCTCACCCTTCGCCAGGCGGCCTACCGGTTCGGACTGTGGCGCTCGGATTTCGTGGGATCGCCGGAGACCATCGCCAACGAGATCGAGCGCTGGTTCGTCGGGCGCGCCGCGGACGGGTTCAATCTGCGGGTGACCAAGCCGGGCGACTTCCAGCTCTTCCGGGAGCGGGTCGTGCCGATCCTCCAGGCTCGGGGTCTGTTCCGCACCGAATACGAACACGACACACTGCGTGGGCACCTCGGGCTGCCGGTCCCGCTAAATCGTTATGCCGGCAAGTCGACCGCGATCGCCGCCGAATAGGCCTGCACGCTAGGGGCGGGTCCGCACATGGGCGTGTCGTCGTGCTTGCGGGCATGCCCGGGCGCCCATATCAACCGGTCTGGCGGGCCTTGAGGGGCCGCCCCACAGCGCGCGGTCAGGCGCCCTCGGAGTCCAGTGTGAAGCTCTACTATTCGCCACCGTCGCCCTATGCCCGAAAGCCTCGCGTCGTCGCCTTGGAGCTCGGTCTGGAGCTCGAACTCGAGCTCGTCGCCGTCCATTCGCTTCAGTCGGACTACGGCCGCATCAATCCGGTCAATCGCATCCCGGCGCTGCTGGCCGATGACGGCGCGCTGGTCTTCGACAGCCGTGTGATCTGCGAATACCTCGACACCACCCATCACGGCGGGCTCCTGCCCGTGTCGGGACCCGAACACTGGGCGGTCCTGAAACTCCAGGTGATGGGCGACGGCCTGATGGATGCTGCGGTGCCGCGCAACGCCGAGCGCCACAGGCCGCCGGCTCAGCAGAATCCGGATCGCCTGGCCGAATATGAGCGCTCGATGACGCAGATTCTCGACGCGCTTGAAGCCGGCGCCGCGGCGCTGGGCGGCCTCAATCTCGGCGTCATATCCATTGGGTGCGCACTGGGTTATCTGGACTTTCGCTACCCGGACCTGCCCTGGCGCCCGGGTCGGCCGCGGTTGTCGGCTTGGTATGAGGGTTTCGCGGCGCGCCCGTCGATGATCCAGACGCGCCCGGACGCCTGAGGCGCCTGAGGTCCGCCGGGACGCGCGCACGACCGCCGGATCAGACGAATCCGTCTGATCCGGCATTCTTGAGGGCGAGATCGGCCCCGGGCCGCGGCCCAGCGCCCGTCAGGCCCCGACGGGCTCCAGCCGGTCCTCCAGCACTTGGCGAACGGCCTCGATCACCGGCTCGGCCTCGGTGCGGGCCATCCAGTTGGGCGTGACGTCGACAAATCGCACCCCGTGGTCCGCATCGATCACGGCGACCGTCGGGTGGGTCAATTCCGCCAGGCCCTGGGCGATCGAGGCGGGCTTGGGTTCGCCTTCGGACTTGAAGGTCAGGCCGAAGCGGCGGCCCAGGCGCGCGCCAGGGTCGGAGGCCACATGGAAGGTGAAATCATGCCGCTGGCGCACCTTAATCAGCGCCTCGGCGATCTGTGGACTGATCGCGACCAGCGGGACGCCGAGCGACGACAGGGTGGGCCACAGGTTCCGGTCATAATAGGGCAGGGCGATGTTGCAGGCCGGGCAACTCTCGTGGCGGAAGAAGACCAGCACCGCCGGGCCGTTCTCGACCAGGTCCTGAGAGCGAAGCGCGCCGCCCTCGACGTCCTCGAGCTCGAACGGTGCGATGGTTTCGCCGACCTTGGGGGCGCCTGCGGGGTCGAACCGTTCCACGTTGATCCGCCGCTGGTCGATGTTGCGCTGCAGCTGCTCAGGCTCCCAGATCTTGATCCGTTCGGCATGTAGCGCCCCCAAAAGATCGACTAAGCGTTCGGCCATGACGGTTCTCCCTTTCAACTCTTCCCGCGCAGGCTAGGCCGCATTTCACCCGCCGAATAATGCGTTTCCCTTCTCAGTCTGTTTGAATCCGCTGATAGGGCCGGCGCCCGCATGGCGGCTCATGGATTTCTGAAGCCCCGCGGACCACGCGCCGGTCAGAAGGCCGCGACGACGGCGCCGTGATAGTGGTCGGCGATGAAGGTCTTGACCTCCGGCGAGGTCAGGGCGTCCGCCAGTTTGCGCACGTCCTGATCGTTCCGGTTGTCCGCCCGCCCGACGAGATAGTTCACGTACGGACTGCGCGAGTCCTCGATGATCAGGGCGTCGCGTCTGGGGTTGAGCTTGGCGTCCAGCGCGTAGTTGGTGTTGATCAGCGCAAGGTCGACCTCGTCCAACGCCCGCGGCAGGGACGGCGCCTCCAGTTCGCGGAACCGAAGGCGCCGCGGGTTGTCGGCGATGTCGCGCAGGCTCGACAGCGCGTTCTTCGGGTCCCTGAGCCGGATCAGGCCAGCCTTCTGCAGCAGCAGCAGCGCGCGGCCCTCGTTCGAGGCCTCGTTCGGCAGCGCCACCTCCGCGCCGATCGGCAATTCCGCCAATGCCTTGTACTTGCGGGAATACCCGCCCATCGGCTCGATATGGACGCCCACGATCGGGATCAGGTGGGTCCCCTTGGCCCGGTTGAATTCATCGAGATAGGGCAGGGTCTGGAAGTAGTTCAGGTCGAGCTGCTTCTCCTCGACCTCCGTGTTCGGCTGCACATAGTCGTTGAACACCCTGATCTGCAGCGTCACCCCTTGCCTCGCCAGTTGCGGGGCGATGGCGCGGAGGATTTCCGCGTGCGGAACTTCGGTCGCGGCGATCCGGAGCGTGTGCGCCGGGCGATCGGCGGAGCGGGCGCAGGCGCCGAGCGCGAGCATCAGGACCAGCGCCACGAGTTTGGATTTCAAGGCGGCGCCCCGGCTAGCTGCGAGAGAAATGGCGGACGACGCGGTCGCCGACGGCCTGCAGCGCCTGGACGATGGCCAGCAGCAGAACTACGGTGACGACCATGACGTCGGTCTGAAAGCGCTGATAGCCGTACCGGACGGCCAGATCGCCCAAGCCGCCGGCGCCGACCACGCCGGCCATGGCGGTGAACGAAACCAGGGCGATGGCCGTCACGGTCACCGCGGCGAGGAGGCCCGGCATCGCCTCGGGAAGGAGCGCGCCCAGCACGATTTGCCGCGGCCGGGCCCCCATGGCGCGCGCCGCCTCGACCACGCCCGGATCGACCTCGCGCAGCGACGCTTCGACCAGGCGCGCAAAGAAGGGCGCGGCGCCGGCGACCAGGGGCGGAATGGCGCCCGCCACGCCGAGCGAGGTGCCCACGATCAGCCGCGTCAGCGGCATCATCAGGATCAGGAGGATGATGAAAGGAAGGGCGCGCAGGGTGTTGACCACGAACGAGAGGACCGCCTGCAGCGCGGGCTGCTGCAGCAGCCGCCCGCGTTCGGTGAGAAACAGGAGAACCCCGAGCGGCAGCCCGAGAATGACCGTCAGGGTCAGGGATCCGCCGAGCATGGCCAGGGTCTCCAGCGTCGCCTGAACAATCTCGCCGACGTCGATGTTCGAGCCGGCGATAGTCATGCCCCGGCCTCCTCGACCAGCACGCCCATCGACCGCAACCGGGCGATCGCCTCATCGGGCCGGCCGCCCTGGATCGCCAGCGTCAGCTGGCCGTAGCGTTCCCCGCGGATCTCCCCGAACTGACCGGACACCAGCTGCAGCTCCACGTCCGTCTCCCTGGCGATCAGGCTGAGGAAGGGACGGTCGAAGGCGTCGCCGCGGTAGGTGAGGTGAACGTGGCGGCCCGGCGCGGAGAGCGTCGCCCTTTCCGATCCCAGCATCCGGCGCGTGACCGGGCTTTGCGGCCGCAGGAGGAGGTCGATCACCCGCCCGGTCTCGACGACCAGACCGGCGTCGAGCACCGCGACCCGGTCGCAGATCCGCCGGACCACGTCCATCTCGTGGGTGATCAACACGATGGTCAGGCGGAGTTCGGCGTTGATTTCGGCCAGCAGGTCGAGCACCTGGCGCGTGGTTTCCGGATCGAGCGCGCTTGTCGCCTCGTCGCAGAGCAGGATGGTCGGTTCGCACGCGAGGGAGCGGGCGATTCCCACGCGCTGCTTCTGGCCGCCCGACAATTGCGCCGGATAGCGCCGCGCGTATTCGCCAAGGCCCACGCGGTCGAGCAGCTCGGCGACGCGCGCGCGACGGGCGGCCGGGCCGAGCCGCCCCTCCAGGACCAATGGAAAGGCTACGTTCTCGGCGACCGTCTTCGATCCGAGCAGATTGAAGTGCTGGAAGATCATGCCGGTGCGCCGCCGAAAGGCCCGAAGCTCGGCCGCGCCAAGAGCGGCCACATCCACGCCGTCCACCAGCACGCGCCCCGAACTGGGCCGTTCGAGCAGGTTGATCATCCGGACCAGGGTCGACTTCCCCGCGCCCGACTCTCCGATCACGCCGAACACTTCGCCCGGAGCAATGCTCAGGCTGACCCCTCGGACAGCGGCCCGCGCGCCATCGCCGGTTTGAAAGGTCTTCGCAACGTCGATGAGCTCGATCCTGGGCCGGTTCTGTTGTTCTGACGTCAAGACATCCCTCTGACGGCCTCCGATCGGCCCCGGTCCGCAACGTTCCCTAAATCCGATCGGGCCAAACGGCCTAGAAGAAATGCTGAGACCGGCCTTCGCCCGACTAACAGGCGGGCCGCCGCCTCCGCGCGGGGTGTTCGGCGACCTAGGATCGCGCGGCGTCGACGAGGCTGTCGACCTGGACGTTCAGGATCTCGATCAGCCGCTCGAAGCGCTGGTCGCGGGCGTCGGGCCAGCCCAGGAACTTCAGCGACACCGGGCGAGCCGTGCTGAAGGCGGAGAGACTGGAAATCAACAGCAGGGCCTGTATGCGCGCGGCGGGGCCCGTATGGGCCTGACCGGCCGCGCGGGCGATAAGGCCGGCGGTCAACTCCACCCCCGGCGCCCACAGCTGGCCGTAGAGGATATCGAAGGCCGGCCCCTGCTCGCTCATTTCCTTGAGCACGAAGGCCATCCACACCTCCGCTTCACCGGCCCCAACCAGAAGCTCGGCCAGGAGGCGCAGCACGGCTTTCAGTCTGGCGGCGGCGTCGGCGGGGGTCATCGGCGCGCCAAGGGCGGCATGGGCCTCGCTCACCAGGGGCAGCATGCGTGTCTGGTAGCGGCCGACGATCTCGTGCGCACACGCCAGATAGAGACCCTGCTTGCCGCCGAAATAGTATTTCAGGGCCGGCAGATTGACCCCGGCCGCCTCCGCGATCAGGCGAGTGGTGGCGCCCTTGAAGCCCTGCTCGCCAAAGACGATCAGCGCCGCCTCCAGAATGCGGGCGCGGGCCTGCCCGCCCTTGCGATAACCGGCGGGCGGGGCCTCGGCCGTGGTCAGGTCCGGGATCGGGGCGTCCGCCATGGGAGGGGCCAATAGCAGACCGGCGCCGCTTGCCAAGCCTTTGGCGGCGCCGTACGACTCAATTGCTATCGATTGATACATATTATGCGGCGCCCTGAACGCCGCCAACGGAGCGCGCGATGAACGCCATGACCGGTGATATGACCGCCTATCTGGGCTGGAAGATCGACTTCGCCCACCCCGCGGGGGAGGCGGCCCTGGCGGGTCCGGGCTCGGTGCAGTGGCGGGTGTTCAAGAACCCGATCGCCCTGGGCGTTGGCGGCGTGGCGGCTGTGCTCATGGAGTTCGCCGACGCACGGATTCGCTCCGGGGTCTGGGACCACTCCACCTATAAGGCCGATCCCATCGGCCGATCCCGGCGCACGGGCGTCGCGGCCATGGTCGGGGTCTATGGCCCGGCCGGCGCCGCACGAAGGGTGATCCAGGGCGTCGGCAACATGCATGCCCGCGTCACCGGCGCCACGCCCTCGGGGAAAGCCTACCGCGCCCTGGACCCGGAGCTTCTCGACTGGGTCAGCGCCACGGCGGCCTACGGGTTCCTGACCGCCTATGACCGGTTCGTGGCCCGGGTAAGCGAGGCGGACCAGACCCGGTTCTATGCCGAGGGCGAGCCGGTGGCGCGGCTCTA
>Ga0182030_10021760_pt1 | contig 11988 bp, 6 predicted proteins | sample 812S3MmetaG_FD_121299 | JGI IMG/M metagenome (GOLD analysis project Ga0182030, IMG submission 121299) | Permafrost microbial communities from Stordalen Mire, Sweden - 812S3M metaG (Illumina Assembly) | ecosystem: Environmental > Terrestrial > Soil > Wetlands > Permafrost | place: Sweden...
CCGGTCATCGAAGAACTGAAACTCCAACCCCTCCCCGACGGCTATCTCGATTACCTCAGGCTGAAGCTTCGCAGACTGTCGGCCTGATGCTCGAAAAAAAACGTTTTCTGATGACCGTTAACAAGCTCCGATCGGCTCCGCTCTCCCGAGTTGCGCGAGCTGGCCCGGTTTCAACCATCGACACAACGCCACACAATCAAAACGGTTCAATCGTCAACCATGAGCGCGAATGCTGACACCGTCGCGCCGGATCGGGAACAGCTACATGCAGCCATCTGATAGCATAGGCTGCTGGAGAGCGAGTCTCATGGCGAGGACCTTGGCTATCTTCGGTTGTTTCTACCTGCTGGGTCAAGCGCCTGAGAGGAAGGAAGTGGTTGCCTGGGTGACCCAATGCGAAGGCGACTGGGAAGACCACGCGGTCGCAGATCACCCGGTTAGAATTCCCTGCACAGGCGTTCGCGGTGAGCTCTGGTTTCAGCTATTACGCGATTCGAAGCTGGCAGCGTCTTCCCACAAATCGAGGCAGTGGATCAATGTTCGAATCGCGAGAACGGGCGAGAAGCATCACTTCGATTGCGAAAAGCCGGGCGAGTGTTATCCACCATTTCTGCCTTTCGCGAAGTTGGTACCGAACGAAAAGAACGCGGGAATTCTGGAGTTGTTTCTTGGGTCTCCGGGGAACTCTTATTCCCGCGCGCGACTGCTATTATCCAGATCCGAGACCACCGATTCCGGGCGAGTCACCGCGGATCACGTAGTGATTTCAGCGAACTCGCCGGTTGCACTCCGCGATTTGCTTCGACCAGCGACAGCCCAAGGAACATACCTCTTAGAGCTCTGTCCATTCGATGAAAAAAGCGGCTGTCCATCAACCGCCAAGCCTTATTCAGTGAACTGGCCGCGCGATTCAAGCGCGATGTGGCCTAAGGGCGTTGACCTCGGGCTTTATGAGATCGTCCTCAACAAAGTTGTAAATGGCGTCACAATGCGCACGGCCGATCGAGGTCTATTGCTCGTTGCGCCCGAAAAGAGTGTGGCATCCGTGCGATCGAAGATAGAAGCTGGGGAGCAACTCTTCCTTGATGACTGGGTGAACAAGAGTGAAGGCCGTCTTATGTTTAAGGCGCTACTGATAGATTTGGCGCAGCCGGCCAGTAGATAACTCTAAGAAGTAGAGAGGCGCCGCATGTGGAGCAATCTTCGTCGCTGGGCATTGCTGGACCCGCCCCATTCACTCATTTCGGAATTGAAGCCCTGGGGGCCCGAATGGAGGAAGGCTGCATGGTTCTGGGGGATTTTGATTCTGCTGCTCGTCACGGGACACCAGCTTGCTCGTGTTTGGGTATTCGAGTACGTCGGACTCTGGTCGGCCGATAAACTCGCCTCTCTACGCGCGCCGGAAGGAGCGACCGAGACCAGTGTCGTCATCATCACCGATGACGAGCGCCGGACGCTGCTCTCGGGTAACTCGCCGATTCCAGCCCGCAACCTCCGTCAAGCTGTGTGCGCAATTCTTCTTGAGAAGCCGAAGGTCTTAGGAGTCGATCTCGACACCTCTCAAGTCGCGTTAACTCCTCCACGAACTTCAACCAAGGTTGTTTGGGCCCGCGGCATCAAAATCACCAGACAACATGACGCAAGCGGGAAGGCAGAACTCAAAGTGGGGCCGGACTACCTGCTCGGGAAAGCTGATCCTGACGTGCTGAGCGGCTTGGCCGTGGCGCCGGTAATGCCCGACTGGTCAGTCCGCTCCATTCCAACTTGCTATGAATATGATCGCGGACGAGTGATGCCGACTATGATTGCGGCCCTCGCCAATGCCGCCGCCGGTCGCCCGATCCCCGATTGCGAAGGCAAAGAAGGAGACCGGGAGGTTGGCGCGTACGCCGTAAACTACCAGTTCGATCGCTTCACCCTGGCCGACTTCTCGCCCCAGAGGCTAGACGATCGGGCAATCGAGCGTTGTCAGCGAGGGGAAGGCGAGTGGAGCGACGCCGCCGCATCGAATCATCCATTGAAGGGCCGAGTCGTCCTGCTGGGAGGAGAATACGATGCGCAGGATTGGCATCAAACCCCCTACGGTCTGCAGCCGGGCGTGGAAGTATTAGCCGGCCTCACAGAACACGTGCTCCGAGGCAGCTCGGCTTACGCCATCGAGGATTGGATGGAGTGGGCGTTTAAAATTGTGCTGGCGCTTATGATTGCGTGGATTCACAGCCGTTGCCGTCCTGTCGCGGCGTTATTGCTGAGTCTCATGGGCCTGGGGGCTCTGATTCTGACCGGAGGATTGTTGGCCGTCTTTTTCACAGCGTACAGAGCGACGGTTGTGCCCTTCCTGCTGGGAATCATCCTGGAACAACTGGTTACGAGCGCGAACAAGGCGCAGAAAGGAGGCGAGCATATTACCACTCGTATTGCTGCTCCAGCCGGGGCAAGGATTACCGGCTCAGAAATACCGTAATTGGCATCCCAAAGGCTAGGGAGGGAGTTTAGCGGTGGCTATGTTTGTTTTCGGACAAGTAACCGAACATCGGCGCAAGGTCCTGCGTTTAGTGGCGGCTCTGTTTGTTATGGCACAGGGATTGGCGGCCCAGGGCGTTCGTGAAGCTGGCGCACTGACCCAAGAGACGGAACGCCTATACGCCCAAGGCAAATATGCGGAAGCAATTCCCATCGCTGAGCAGGCTTTGGCCATCATTGAAAAGAGCCGCGGGCGGGATCACCCCGACACGGCCGCCAGCCTCAACAATCTCGCTGCGTTGTACCAGGCGGAAGGGGCATATGAGAAGGCTGAGCCGCTCTACCAGCGCGCCTTGGCGATCCTCGAAAAAGCGCTGGGGCCCAACGACCCAAATACCGCGAGTTGCCTCAACAATCTCGCCATGCTGTACCATTCGAAAGGCGACTATCCAAAGGCCGAGCCGCTCTACCAACGCGCGCTGGCGATAAATGAAAAAGCCCTCGGGCCCAACCACCCGGGTACTGCCACCAGCGTTAACAATCTTGCGGAGTTGTACCGATTGGAAGGTCTGTATCAGAAGGCTGAGCCGCTCTACCAGCGCGCCTTGGCGATCCTGGAAAAAGCGCTGGGGCGGGACCACCCAGATACAGTCGCGAGCCTCAACAACCTGGCCATCTTGTACCAGGCGGAGGGGGCGTATCCGGCGGCCGAACCACTTTTGCAACGTGCCCTGGCGATAAACGAGAAAGCCTTTGGGCCGGACCACCCTCAAACCGCCACCAGCCTCAACAATCTTGTGGAGTTGTACCGGTCCGAAGGTCTGTATCAGAAGGCTGAGCCACTCGACAAACGCGCGCTGGCGATCCAGGAAAGAGCGCTCGGGCCGAACCATCCTAGCGTCGCCGTCAGCCTTAACAATCTCGCCATTCTTTTCTATTCGGAAGGGGCGTATCAGAAGGCGGAGCCGCTCTACCAACGCGCTCTGGCAATAGACGAGAAAGCCCTAGGTCCGGACCACGCTCAAACCGCCACCGATGTTAACAATCTCGCGGGGTTGTACCATTCGCAAGGGGCATATCAAAAGGCAGAGCCGCTTTACCAACGCGCGCTTGCGCTCCAGGAACGAGCTCTCGGGCCGAACCATCCGGCTGTTGCCGCCAGCCTCAATAATCTTGCCGCGTTGTACGAGTTGGAAGGTGCGTATCAGAAGGCCGAGCCGCTCTTTCAACGTGCTTTGGCGATCAAGGAACGGTCCCTCGGTCTGGACCATCCTGATACCGCCACCAGTCTCAACAATCTTGCCGCTCTGTACGACGCGCAAGGTGCGTATCAGAAGGCCGAGCCGCTCTACCAACGCGCCCTGGTCATTCAGGAACAGGCGTTCGGTCCGGTACACCCCAAGACCGCTGCCACCCTCAACAATCTCGCCGCGTTGTACAAATCCCAAGGGGCATATCAGAAAGCCAAGCCGCTCTATCAACGGGCCCTGGCGATCCTGGAAGAAGTTGTAGGGCCGGACCACCCGGATACCCTGCTCTCCCAAGGGAACCTCGCCCTCTTTTACTGCGAAATTGGCGCTTGGAATGAGGCCGCTCCGAGGCTTGCCAGTGTGATTGGGAACCGAAGAAACCGTTGGGACTTGTCTTTCGGTCGTGACTCGCAGCGGCAGCATGTAATGCTTGACCGCGAAGGGCTCATGACCGCCATCTACAAGGGCTCGTTACTCTCGGAACAACGCCAAACCTACCTTCCACTCCTGCTTGAAACCATTCTTGCGAGTAAAGCACGGGTGACGGAAGAAGAACGCGTGGTCCTGGAGATGTTAAACGTTGAGGGGACCAACGAGGACCGGACGCTCATTCAGGAACTGCAGGATACAATCAAGCACGCCAGTGTTGTCAACCAGCGAGGCCCGGGGACGCACTCGCTCGCGGAGTATCGCAATGAGCGTCAACAGCTTGAACTAAACGAGAGTGATCTCAGGGCAAAGCTTTCTGCCCGCAGCGCCGAGTTTCGGGCGTTAACCGATGAGCCGTCTCCATCGAAGGTGGCCGCAACACTACGGAATCGAGTTCTAGTGGAGATCGTCCGCACGCGCCTGTTTCGTCCGACCCCTGAGAAGCAATTCGGTAACTGGCTATACGCGGCGCTCGTGCTATTCCCCGACGGTCATATCGATATGGCGGAACTGGGGCCAGCCAAGCCCATCGACGACCTGATTGCCACCTACCGACAGGCACAGGAAGTGCTCGATAATCGCCGGCAGGCAGAAGCGCTTGCCGACAAACTCGGGGATCTCATTCTGGCTCCGATCGCCAAGATGGCGGGGTCGTACAAGGAGTGGTGGGTGGCTCCGGACGGTGAGATCCGCCAGCTTCCTTTAAACGCGCTTCGGCTCAACGGTAAGTACGCGGTGGAGAGTTACAAGATCTGGCCGATTGGCAGCGGGCGCGACATCTTGACGCTGGACTCGCACATCGAAAGGGGACGAGATGACCTGATTATCGCGAACCCCGATTTCGGTGCGGGCTCGGCCTTCACGGCTCTTTCCGAGACGGAGGACGAGGCCGAGTCGATCCGTGAAGCGCTTCCCAACGCCAAGATCGTGGAGCCGGCCAACCGCACAAAGTCGTTTCTACTAAATCTGACGACTGCACCGCGTATCCTGCATCTGTCAACACACGCCTTTTACCACGCTGGAGAAGGCGACCCGACGCTTCGTAGCGGGATCGCCTTAAAGGGAGCGAACGTGGGGGCAGCGGGGATACTGACGGCGAAGGAGGCGCAGACACTGCGACTGAGGGGGACACAGATGGTGGTGATGTCGGCGTGCGACACGGGGGTAGGGGAGGTTTCGTTTGGAGATGGACTGATAGGACTGCAACGTTCGCTGACGCTAGCAGGGGCGCGGACGCAAGTGTTGACGGAATGGCCGGTGAACAGTGCGGGGACGCGGGAGTTTATGGTGCGGTTCTACTCGAAGCTGGCGGGAGGCAAGACGAAGGGCGACGCCTGGATTGAGACGCAGCGGGAGATGATCGCTGAGGGCGTGAGCCCGCACTTCTGGGCGCCATTCGTGCTGTATGGAGATCCGGGACCGCTGGGGGAGAAGTAACTCTCTGCGTACAGAGCGCCGGTCGTGCCGATCTTTTGGGATAACCTTGGAGCAACTGGTCACGAGCGCGAACAAGGCGCAGATAGGAGCCGCGCATGCGATTGGTAATGGCGCTGTTTCTGCTGGGACAGGGGCTGGCGGCGCAGGACACTCGTGACGTTAACGCACTGAGCCAGGAAGTGGCGCGACTCTATGGCCAGGGCAAGTATGCGGAAGCGATTCCTCTTGCGGAGCGGGCATTAGCATTAAATGAAAAAAACCGCGGGCCGGATCACCCCGACACTGCCACGAGCCTCAATGATCTCGCAGGGTTGTACCAAGCGGAAGGGGCATATCGGAGAGCCGAACCGCTCTACCAACGCGCCCTGGCGATTAGGGAACGGGCGTTGGGACCGGAAAATCCCGACACTGCTGCTATCCTCAACAATCTTGCGGGCTTGTATTACGCGGAAGGGGCATATCAGAAAGCCGAGCCGCGATTCTTGCGCGCTCTGGCCATTACGGAAAAGACCCTTGGGCCGAACCACCTCGACACCGCAACCAAACTCAACAATCTCGCGGAGCTGTACCAGGCAGAAGGGGCGTATCCGAAGGCCGAGCCGCTCTACCAACGAGCCCTTACGATCGTGGAAGGTGCGCTGGGTACGGACCACGTCTACACGGCCCGTGCCCTTAACAATCTCGCGGGCGTGTACTACGCGGAAGGGGCGTATCAGAAGGCGGAGCCGCTCTTTCAACGCGTAGTAGCGATATTTGAGAAAGTCCTCGGGCCGGACCACCCCAGCACCGCCGCCAGTCTCAACAATCTCGGTGAGTTGTATCGGGTGGAAGGGTTGTACCAGAAGGCCGAGGCGCCCTTCCAACTCGCCCTGGCGATATTTGAGAAGGCCTTGGGTCCGGATCACCGTAGTACCGCCGTCAGTCTCCACAATCTCGCCGCGCTGTACTACGCGGAAGGGGCGTATCCGAAAGCCGAGCCGCTCTACCAACGCGCCCTCAGCATTAAGGAAAAGGCCCTGGGGCCGGACCACCCCGACACGGCAACCAGCCTCAACGATCTCGCTTATCTTTATCAAGCGGAAGGGGAGTATCGAAACGCCGAACCGCTCTACCAACGCGCCCTGACGATACGGGCAAACGCCCTCGGGCCGGATCACCCCGACACCGCCGCCAGCCTCAGCAATCTCGCCGCGTTGTACCAGGCGGAAGGAGCGTATCGGAAAGCTGAGCCTCTCCACCTAAGCGCCCTGGCGATCCTGGAAAAGGCGCTGGGGCCGGATCATCCCGACACTGCCACCGGTCTCAGCAGCCTCGCAAACCTGCATCAGATGGAAGGGGTTTACCAGAAGGCCGAGCCTCTCCTTCAACGCTCTCTGGCGATACGGGAAAAAGCCCTGGGGCCTGACCATCCCGACACCGCCACCAGCCTCAGCGATCTCGCCGGGCTGTACCTGGCCGAACGGGCATATATGAAGGCCGAACCGCTCTACCAACGTGCCCTGACGATACGGGAAAAAGCCCTAGGACCGGACCACCCCGACACTGCCGCCAGCCTCAATAATCTCGCTGAATTGTACCAGGCCGAAGGAGCCTACCAGAAGGCCGAGCCTCTCCTTCAACGCGCCCTGACGATACGGGGAAAAGCCCTAGGACCGGACCACCCCGACACTGCCGCCAGCCTCAATAATCTCGCTGGGTTATACAATGCGGCCGGTGCCTATCAGAAGGCCGAGCCTCTCTTTCAACGCGCCCTGGCAATGCGGGAAAAAGTCTTGGGACCGGATCACCCCGAGACGGCCAACAGCCTCAACAATCTCGCAGGGTTGTACAGCTCGGAAGGGGAGTATAAGAAGGCCGAGCCTCTTTATCGGCGCGTTTTGGCGATCGATGAGAGAACCCTCGGGTCAGACCACCCCCATGCCGTTCTCCATCAGCAGAACCTCACCCTCCTCTATTGCAAAATGGGCGATTGGAGCAGCGCCGCCGCAGCCTTCCCCAATCTGATCGGCAACCAGAGAGACAGATGGGATCTGTCTTTCGGACGCGATTCACAACGGCAACACGTAACGGACATGCGGGGGAATCTCATCGCTCTCCTCCACGCGGGATCGTTACTGCCCGCGCAACGCCGCGTCTACCTTCCACTCCTGCTTGAGACGATCCTCGCGAGTAAAGCGCGCGTGACTGAAGAAGAACGCGTGGTGTTGGAAGTTTTGAAGGAGCGGGGCGCCACCCAAGACCGGGCGCTCCTTCAGGAACTGGAAGATACCATCAACTCCATCGGAGTTATGAACCAACGGGGTCCCGGCATAAAACCGCTGGTGGAGTATCGCAAAGAACGCCAGGCGCTTGAACTGAGGGAGAGCGACCTGAGGGCAACACTTTCAGTTCGCAGCGCCGAACTCCGGGCGCTAACTGAGGAACCGTCTCCCACAAAGATCGCCGCAAATCTGCACGGCCGGGTTCTGGTCGAACTCGTGCGGACGCACGAATTTCACCCCGGTGCGAAGCCATTCGGCGACACCCTGTACGCCGCTGTCGTGCTGTTCCCTGACGGCCACATCGATACGACGGAACTGGGGCCCGCCAAGCCTATCGACGACCTTATTGTCGCCTACCGGCAGGCACAGGAAGTCATTGATAACCGCGAAGCGGCGCAAGCGCTAGCAGAGAAGCTCGGCAACGTTATTCTGGGTCCGATTGCAAAGTTGGTGGGTTCGCACACGGAATGGTGGGTGGCGCCCGACGGTGAGATCCGCCAGCTCCCGCTGAATGCGCTTCGCCTCAATGGTAAGTATGCGGTGGAGAGCTACAAGATCTGGTCTATTGGCAGCGGGCGCGATCTTTTGTCGCTGAACTCGCGCATCGAAAGCGGGGTAGACGACTTGATCATCGCTAACCCGGATTTCGGCGCGGGCAAGGCATTCACGGCCCTTTCCGAGACGGAGGACGAGGCCGAGTCGATCAGAGCAGTCCTTCCGAATGCGCAGATAGTGAAACCGGCCAACCGTACCAAGTCGTTCCTTCTGAATCTGACGTCTGCTCCGCGCATTCTGCACCTGTCGACGCATGCTTTTTACCACCAAGGCGAAGGCGACCCGACGCTTCGCAGCGGGATTGCGTTGAACGGAGCAAACATCGGTCCAGACGGCATCCTGACGGCGAAGGAGGCGCAGACGCTGCAGTTGCGCGGGACACAGTTGGTTGTGATGTCGGCGTGCGACACCGGAGTGGGCGAAGCTTCGTTCGGGGACGGACTAGTGGGTCTGCAGCGCTCTCTGACGCTCGCTGGGGCGCGGACGCAGATGCTCACCGAATGGCCGGTGAACAACGCCGGGACGAAGGAGTTTATGGTGCGGTTCTACGGCGCACTGGCAGCCGGTAAAACCAAGGGTGACGCCTGGATCGAAACGCAGCGAGAGATGATCAGGGAGGGAGTGAGTCCGCACTTCTGGGCGCCTTTTGTGTTGTACGGCGATCCCGGACCACTGCGGTGAGCCTTCAATTCCAAGCTGCTGAGCTTCTCGATGGACGGGCCGTCAACCGTAGATCTCTTGTTCGTCGCGAAGTCTAATTTGCTGGCTCGGGAATGGGGGTTGATGGAATTTGAGTTCTTGGAGGTGCTGCGGGTAAAGGCACGGGAGTATCCTCCATCACGATCCCGATGACCTGGGTGCCTACCGGCACAACAGCATTTTGACCTCTCTTCAGGATACCGACGCCACTGATGGTCGCGAGCGCGATCGCTTGTCCGTGTTTTGATACCCCTTCCGTCTCCTTCGCACCCCGAAGCTCTAACTTAAAGTCGCCGATCCGGACATAATTGGGTCGAATTATCAAATCTCCTGCCTTGCCCGCCATTCCATGCTTTTTTACGAGGGTGACTTCTCCGTGGCCTTTCGATCCTCTGGGCACTATCAGTCTGCCGCTGACACGCACATCGTCGGTTACTTCCAAAGCCACGGGATCGCCGACTCTTGCCGTCTTGGAAGAGAGAGGCTCGAGAGTCTTCATCTTTACGTCGGTTCCTTCAGGCACAACAATCTTGTCCGCGGGGGCAGTCGTTTGGCCAGCCAGGATGCCAGTGAAAATCAGGGTAAATGCAAACGACGCTGGTCGTAAATGAGCTTTCACGTTTTCACTCCACTTGATCGAAATGCCCGGAACCGATGATTCGTACCCCAGCCGGGAACCCGCGTTCTGATGCCGATTCGCCGCAAAATGGCGGCTCAAAGACACGTCAAGGTTATCACAACTAAATCAGCTCATGGTCACAAACCTACCGCTGTGGCGAGTAGGTGCGCAGATCCTACTATTCCTGTCGGAACATGAGCTCGGCGTGCCAGGTATGGTTGAGACCCTGTTGTGTTCGAGGATTCCAAATTGAACCCCTCGTGGAGATCGCCAAAATGTGAGAAAATATCGGCACGCTATTTAAGGAAGAGCGGGATTGAGCCATGGCCGGAATGTCCTCGAAATTGAGACAGGTGCTGACGGCAGCCGTGCTCCTGCTGAACTTCACCCGCCCCGCGGAGTTGGCTGCGCAGGACATCGTCAGACTCGTTCAGGAATGCGGGCAGGGACGGGAAAAATCCTGCCAGGAACTGGTGAAGATCGCAACGTCTGCGAAGGACTCAACGCTCCGGGTCAGTGCGATCCGCGGGATCAGCGACCAGAGCGCCCTCTCCAGAATCGCGCTTACCGATCCGTCTGCATCTGTGAGACGGAGTGCGGTAGTCAGACTTTCCGATCAAAATACACTTCGATCTGTCGTGACGAACGACCGGGACTCAGATGTACGTTCCGAAGCCGTAAGCAGACTTCAGGATCCGCCCACTCTTGCTCTGATCGCCAGAACGGATACCAGTGCGATGGTCCGGCTGGCGGCAATCGATCACATTGAGGATCAAACCGTTCTGAAGGAGATCTCATCGAGTGACCCGGATATTTCGATCCGGCGCGCGGCATTAAAGAAGATCTCCGAGGCGGGCACGAAGGCCCAAATTGCGCAGGGCGGCCGCGATGGAGCGGGGGACAGCCGGAGACAGAAACTGACGGTGGATGATGTCGTCGAGCTAAAGCGCGTTGGCGCGGCGAACGACCTGATCATCGGCCAGATTAAGAAATCCGCTCCGGGCTATGACATTTCGAAGAACGACCTCGTTCGGCTCTTCGACGCGGGAGTTTCGACCGATATTATTCGCGCGATGGTGCAACGGAGCGAGGAGCCACGGGAAACATCCGAAACTGAAAACCGGGCCGCGCAGCCAGGCTCCCTCCCGGGCGCATGGCCCTTGGATCTCGGCGAGAACCCGCGAGTCGTGTATCTACCGGCAATCTCCTACGGTCCAAATCAATGGTCGGTGGTTAAGATTGTCAACTCGGGAACGGATAAAACACCGATTCGACTCGAAGCTTATCGTGCTGACGGATCCACGCATCCCGCGAGCGCAGAATTCATCTCGGAACCACAAGGAGAACAGGACATCAGAATCGAAGGCGATCAGGTGGGCTTCGCGGAGCCCTGGACCAACGCTTGGGTCAGGTTGACTTATCCCGAGCAGGCGCAGGGAATCAAGATTACCACCAGCATGGACCGCCTTGACGAAAAGGACAAGAACTTATTGCATTCTGTTTCCAGAGAGCTGCAGGTGCTGGCAGACCCGCCGCGAACGATATGGGCCTATAAGACAGACGGCCTTCAAGGCAAGAGTTTATATTTTCTGAATGTCGGGGACGAGCAGGCGACGGTTCGCTTGTGTCAAGGGAACAATACCGGTGCTCTGTGTCCATCTTCTACTGTGGAAATGCACATAGAAGCCAGAACTTCTCAGTTCAGGTCGACGCTGGTTGGTTTGAGGTCGCCGTTTCTGATCATTCAGACGGAACAGCAAAGCAAACTAATGGTTATGCTGCTGATGCCAAGCGCGGGCGAACTCAAACAGTTCACAACAAATTCCACGATTACTTTTGGGGGGCCGTCTAAGTGATTTTGAGTTCGAAGGCTGTCCGATTCCTTTGCGTATCTGGCGAGGCCAATCCGCCAGCGCGAGTTGCGCAGTTGTAAAACCCACGATGCCTTGTATCCGGTTATTCCAAAAGCCTCGCAATCGCTCTTTTCGCGAACTCTACTCCGCAGGCTAGACCGTGGCGGCTTGAGATTTTAGCACAGTTTTGATGTCGTTTTATTGTCAATTGACAGGCGTATTCCCAAGCTGGCATTCGTACTGGAAGGACTCGCGGCGCCCGAACAATAACCGAACATCGAAGAGGCGAAAACAGCCCAATTGCGTATTCCGGCGATGTGAATCGAACATTCCGACGATGTGAATAAGCCGTCGAAGCGAACGACGCTGGCAGTTGTAATGATGCCTGAAGGTTATTCACATGGTCAAGGGTGGTGGGCGGA
>Ga0182030_10021761_pt1 | contig 11987 bp, 12 predicted proteins | sample 812S3MmetaG_FD_121299 | JGI IMG/M metagenome (GOLD analysis project Ga0182030, IMG submission 121299) | Permafrost microbial communities from Stordalen Mire, Sweden - 812S3M metaG (Illumina Assembly) | ecosystem: Environmental > Terrestrial > Soil > Wetlands > Permafrost | place: Sweden...
CTGACGACGCCGATGCAACTCTTCGAGGAATTCCGGAGTCGGCTCGCCTTCTTCGTCTTCGCTGGCGGCCAGAAGCAGGAGATAGTCCTCCTCGGGCAGCACGGCGAATCGCTCACCCGAAGGCGTCACGATGATCTGAACGGCCTTGTTCATCTCACGACTCCGACCGATAAACTTCTCTTCGATGGGCGATTGCCAAAACGACGATCTCGCCGACATGAACGTCGAATATGATGCGCCAGTCTCCGACGCGCAAGCGCATCGCCGTGTCGCCCTTCAATCGCTTGATCTGGTTTCTAAGGGCAAGCGGGTCGAGAGCAAGTTGATCGAGCGCCTGCTCGACCCTCTGCCGCACCGTCGAATCAAGAGCGTCGAACTCCCGCGCCGCTTCCGCAGCCAAAACGATCGTTTTCGCCGCGCTCACGCCGGCTGCTTCAGCTTCACCACGTTGTGCAGCGTCTGGTCGGCCGACTCGAAGAAGCGTTTGACCCCGCGCGCCGCCTGGCGGATGCGCTGCTCGTTCTCGACCAGCGCCAGGCGCACGTAGTCGTCGCCGTGTTCGCCGAAGCCGATGCCCGGCGAGACGGCGACGTCGGCCTTCTCGATCAGCAGCTTGGAGAACTCGAGACTGCCGAGATGGCGGAACTTCTCCGGCACCGGCGTCCAGGCGAACATCGAGGCGCGCGGCGGCTCGATCGGCCAGCCGGCGGCGGCGAAGCTCTCGACCATCACGTCACGCCGACGCTTGTAGGTCGCGCGCATCTCCCTGATGCAGTCCTCGGGGCCGTTGAGCGCCGCCGCCGCGGCGACCTGGATCGGGGTGAAGGCGCCGTAATCGAGGTAGGACTTGACGCGTCCGAGAGCCGCGATCAGCCGCTCGTTGCCGACCGCAAAGCCCATGCGCCAGCCCGCCATCGAGAAGGTCTTCGACATCGAGGTGAACTCGACCGCGACGTCGAAGGCGCCGGGCGCCTGCAGCACCGACGGCGGCCGATCGTTGTCGTCGAAATAGACCTCGGCGTAGGCGAGATCGGAGAGGATGAAGATCTCGTGCTTCTTGGCGAACAGCACGAGGTCCTTGTAGAAGTCGAGCGAGGCGACCATCGCTGTCGGGTTGGATGGATAGCACACCACCACCGCAATCGGCTTCGGCGTCGAGTGGATCAGCGCCCGCTCGAGCGCGACGAAATATTCCGGCGACGGCTCGGCCGGCACCGAACGGATGACGCCGCCGGCGATCAGGAAGCCGAAGGCGTGGATCGGATAGGACGGGTTCGGCGTCAGCACCACGTCGCCTGGCGCGGTGATCGCCTGCGCCATGTTGGCGAAGCCTTCCTTCGAACCGAGCGTGGCGATGACCTGGGTCTCCGGATCGAGCTTCACGTCAAATCGCCGGGCGTAATAGCCAGCCTGGGCGCGGCGCAGGCCAGGAATGCCCTTGGACGCTGAATAGCGGTCGGTGCGCGGCTTGCCGACGGTCTCAACCAGCTTGTCGACGACGTGCTTGGGCGCGGCGAGGTCGGGGTTGCCCATGCCGAGATCGATGATGTCGGCGCCGGCGGCGCGGGCCTTGGCCTTGAGCTTGTTGACTTGCTCGAAGACGTAAGGCGGCAGGCGCCGCACCCGGTGGAATTCCGACATCGCGCGATCTTTCCTCTATCGGCCAGGCGCCGCTGCGGCGCTGGCGCCGAGACTGTTACCACCGCCGCAAACCGCGCGGCAAACCTAAAGGGGCGGCGCGCCTGCGGCGGCAGCCGGCTTCCGCATCGATTTCGCCTTTTTTTCGGCCGCCGCCGCCGCTGCCGCTTTGGCGGACGGCGGAAAGGTCGCCAGCAGCGCGTCGTGACGCTTGGCGATCGATTCGAGGTCGCCGCCGATCGCCTCGATCTCCTTGGCGCCCTTGGGCTTGCCAGGCGGCTCGTCGGGCGGGGTGAAGACCGGGATCTCCGCCCCCGGTTCGGCCGGGCGCGACTGCCGGACGAAGTCGGGCGGCGGCTCGACGTCGGTGGCGAAGCCGAAGCCCTTGGCGAGCGAATGGAAGGGCGAGGGCGATTCGTCTTGCGGCGGCGTCGGCTCCTGAGCCGGCGCGGCGCAGGCGACAAACGCCGTCGCCGCGACCGCCACGGCCGCAACCCAGCCTCGCCGGCGACTGAAAATCGTCGAGATCGCGCTCAAACCTATCCGATCCGTCTTCCCCCGCGCGCCCCCCGGCGCACGGTTGGGCTCCGCACTAGCGTATGGCCTTCCTTGAAGCTACCCGCATATTATGTCTGAAACGGGATTGCCGGCGCGACCGCGCCGCGAGAGGAGCGCAAAAGGAGACTCTATGCCCAAGAAGCCTCCCGCTCGTTCAGCCAAGACTTCGCGGGCGCGCTCGCCGGCGAAAGCCGCCAACGCGAACGTCGGCCCGGCCGCGCCGGTCAAGCGCGCCGCGCGGCGGCCGACCCCCGAGACTGAGCCGCCGCCTGCCAAGGCGCCGATCGCCGCGCCGGCCCCCGCCGCCGCGGACGCGGCGCCCCTGCCCGACTTCAACCTTCTGTCGCGCAACCTTGCGCAGATGATCGGGGAAGGCGGCAAGCTGCTCGCCGCCTATTTCAGGCCGCTCGAAAACGGCGATTTCGGTCAGCCCGGCGAAGACGTCGCCCGCATGGCGGCGACGCTCGGCCGGATCGCCGAATACTACCTCTCCGACGCCCAGCGGGCGCTCGCCGCCCAGGCCGCGTTGTCGCGCCAGTTTCTCGACTTGTGGGCCTCGACCTTGCGTCGGCTGCAGGGCGAGGCCGCCGCGCCGGTCGCCGCGCCGGACCCCGGCGACAAGCGCTTCGACCATCCCGAATGGCGCGACAACCCCTATTTCGACTTCCTCAAGCAGGCCTATGTGCTGACGACCCGCTGGGCCAAGGATCTCGTCGCGCGCGCCGACGAGCTCGATCCGGAGACGCGCCAAAAGGCGCAGTTCTACCTGCGGCAACTGACAAGCGCGCTGTCGCCGTCGAACTTCGTCCCCACCAACCCCGAGCTGCTGCGCACGACGCTCGCCGAGAGCGGCGAAAATCTAGTGCGGGGCCTGAAAATGATGGCCGAGGACATCGCCGCCGGCCGCGGAAACTTGCGCATCCGCCATGCCGACGCGTCGAAGTTCACGCTCGGCGTCAACCTCGCCGCGACGCCGGGCAAGGTCGTCTATCGCAACGACCTCATGGAACTCATCCAATACGCGCCGACGACCGAGACGGCGTTCAAGCGTCCGCTGCTGATCGTGCCGCCGTGGATCAACAAGTTCTACGTGCTCGACCTCAACCCGGAGAAGTCCTTCATCGCTTGGGCGGTCGCGCAGGGGCTGACGGTGTTCGTCGTCTCGTGGGTCAATCCCGACAAGCGCCACGCCAAGAAGGGCTTCGAGGACTATATGCGCGAAGGCGTGTTCGCGGCGATCGAGGCGATCGAGCAGGCGACCGGCGAACGCGACGTCGCGGCGATCGGCTATTGCGTCGGCGGCACGCTGCTGGCCACCGCCTTGGGCGCGATGGCGGCGACTGGCGACAAACGGATTTCCAGCGCGACGCTGCTGGCGGCGCAGATCGACTTCACCGACGCCGGCGACCTCAAAGTGTTCGTCGACGCCGAACAGCTCAAGGCGATCGAACGCAAGATGGAGAAGAGCGGCGGCTTCCTCGAAGGCGCGCATATGGCCAACGCCTTCAATATGCTGCGGCCCGACGAACTGATCTGGTCCTATTTCGTCAACAACTATCTCAAGGGTAAGGAGCCGATGCCGTTCGACCTGCTGGTCTGGAACGCCGATTCGGCGCGCATGCCCGCCGCCAACCATCATTTCTACCTGCGCCATTGCTACCTGCAGAACGACCTCGCCAAAGGCCGGATGAAGATCGGCGGGCGACGCATCGACCTGTCGAAAGCGACGATCCCGGTCTATGAGCTGGCCGCGCGCGACGACCATATCGCGCCGGCGCGCTCGGTCTTCACCGGCGCCAAGGCGCTCGGCGGTGCGGTGCGATTCGTGCTCGCCGGCTCCGGCCACGTCGCCGGCGTGGTCAACCCGCCGGGCGCGGCGAAATACCAACATTGGATCGGCGGGCCGCCCGAGGGCGACTTTGACGCCTGGGTGGCGGCGGCGCAGGAATATCCCGGTTCGTGGTGGCCCGACTGGATCGCCTGGCTGGCCGAGCAAGCGCCGGCCAAGGTTCCGGCGCGCAAGCCCGGCGGCGGCAAACTCGCCCCGCTCGCCGACGCGCCGGGCGAGTACGTCCGTGTGCGCGTCTAGACGCGGCGGAAATCCCTCGCCAATTCCCGCCGCCGCTCCTATAAGCCCGGCAAACCGGAGCCTGTCCCGCATGGCCAAAGCCGCCCATTCCCCTGCCGCGCCGCGCCTCGAGCTGGCCCATCGGCTGCGCCGCAATCGCAAGGCGGATTGGGTTCGGCGGCTGGTGGCCGAGCATGTCCTGACGACCTCGGACCTGATCTGGCCGCTGTTCCTCATCGACGGCGTCAAACGGCGCGCGCCGGTCGCCTCGATGCCTGGCGTCGACCGGCTCAGCGTCGACGAGGCGCTGCGCGAAGCCGAGCGCGCGGTCCAGCTCGGCATCCCGGCGATCGCCTTCTTCCCCTACACCGAGGGCAGCCTCAAGGACGAGGAAGGCAGCGAGGCGTTCAACGAGCGCAACCTGGTCTGCCGCGCCTGCCGGGCGGTCAAAAAGGAGTTTCCTGGCCTCGGGCTCGTCACCGACGTCGCGCTCGACCCTTACACCAGCCACGGCCACGACGGACTGATGTCAGGCGAGACGGTGCTCAACGACGAGACGGTGGCGGCGCTGACCCGCCAGGCGCTCAATCAGGCGCGCGCCGGCGCCGACGTCGTCGCCCCTTCGGACATGATGGACGGACGCGTCGGCGCGATCCGCGCCGCGCTCGACGCGGAGGGGTTCATCGACGTCCAGATCATGGCCTATGCGGCCAAGTACGCTTCCGCCTTCTACGGGCCGTTCCGCGACGCGGTCGGCTCGGCGAGCGCGCTGAAAGGCGACAAGCGCACGTATCAGATGGATCCGGCCAATAGCGACGAGGCGTTGCGCGAAGTCGAACTCGACCTCGCCGAAGGCGCCGACATGGTGATGGTCAAGCCCGCCATGCCCTATCTCGACATCGTCCGTCGGGTGAAGGAGACGTTCGGCGCGCCGACCTTCGTCTATCAGGTCAGCGGCGAATACGCGATGATCATGGCGGCGGGTCAGAACGGCTGGATCGAGACCGACCGCGCGATGATGGAGAGCCTCGTCGGCTTCAAGCGCGCCGGCGCCGATGGCGTGCTCACCTATTTTGCGCCGCGCGCCGCACAGGCCTTGCGCAAGATGCGGTAAGCGCCGTCGCCCGACTTCTCCCCGGCGGTCGCGAGAACGCGTAGTCTCGCGGTTCGAAACCCTTGGCTTTGAACGCGGCGAGGACGTTCTTGGCGAACCCGCTTTCGAACGCCGCCGCAGCGCCGTCGCCCAGCAGGGCGCGCCGGCCAAACAATGGGCGACTGGAAGGATCACTTCATTTTAACCCCCTAATCAGCTATTAATGGTTAAGACAGAGAGCTGGCGTCACCTCGCTAACCTGTAACGATGGCTATGGTGGTTATCCCTCAGCCCCTGCCCCCTTCGCGCGCCGGCGCTGTCGCGCTGATCGCCGGCGACCTCGCGCTCAATTTCGCCAACAGCGAATCGGGCCGCGGCTTTCCGACCCACCAGGACCACCTGCAGGCGCCGGCTCACGTCGCCGATTGGCTCGAGCACGCCGGCGCCCTCGACGCGACGGCGACGGCGGCGCTGCGCGCGCTTCTCGCCGCCGATCCCGCCCTCGCCGAGGCGCTGCTCGCCGAAGCGCGCCGCCTGCGCGACGACGTTCACGCCGTCGCCGCCGCGATCGCGCATCGCGCCGACCCGCCGCCCGCCGCGCTCGACGACCTTGCGACGCTGCATGCGCGCTGGCTCGCCGCCGCGCGGCTCGCCCCTGACGGCCTGCGCCACGCCTGGCGCTGGCGCCTCGCCGACGCGCCGCTCGCCGCAGCGCTGGGGCCGATCGCGCTCGCCGCCGTATCGCTGGTCGCCGAGCGTGATCCGGTGCGGATCAAGGAATGCGGCGGCGTCGCCTGCGGCTGGCTGTTCTACGACGAGACCAAGAACAACCGCCGCCGCTGGTGCGAGATGGAAGTCTGCGGCAACCGCGCCAAGCAGCGCCGTCGCGCGGCGCGGGGACGCGACGCGTGAGGCGGCGCTTCGCCGTCCTGCTCGCCGCTTTGGCGCTCGCCGGCTGCTCGCGGCTGGTCGAGACCGACCAGGCCCGCCTGTGTCGGATGGCGCTGCCAGCCGTCTCGCCGCCCGACGCGACCATCGAAGTCCTCGGCCAGCACGAATTTCCCGACGGGCGCGGCTTGCGCGTGGTCTATCAACTCGAGCCCCCCTCCCCGGCTTCGACCCATTTCGCCGACTGCCGCTTCCGCCAGCCGGGACGGCCGCTGCGATCCGATGAACTGACCACCTTGGCGATCGACGGCCGGCCGCTCAGCGACGTCAACCTCTATTTCCTCGTGCGCTTCTGGCTGGCGACGCCGGAAGCGCGCGACGCGGACCCGGCGCCGCTCGGCGACGTCGCCGATCTGCCGCGCCTGCCGCGCTCCGCCGCCTACGCGTTGCAGCAGGCGCTCAACGGCCTGCCGCTGGCGGCGATCTATGCTCTGCTCGCCGCCGCCTATTCGCTGGTCTACGGCCTCGTCGGCCGCATCAACCTCGCCTTTGGCGACTTCGCCGCCGCCGGCGGCTACGCGGCGGCGCTCGGCGCTCTCCTCGCCGTCGGCCAGACGCCGGCGACGATCCTCGCCGCCGCGTTGACGCTCGGCGGCGCGGCGGCGGCGATGTGGGGGATCGCGACCAGCCGCTGGGTCTTCTATCCGCTGCGCGGCGCCACAGGCCAACAGGCGCTGGTGGCGAGCGTCGGCCTGGCGATGGCGATCGACGAGTTTCTGCGTCTCGCGCAGGGCAATCGGCCGGTCTGGGTGAGCCCGATGCTCAACGCGCCGTTCGGCGTCGCGCGCGCCGGCGACTTCGTCGTCACGTCCGCCCTCGACGCGCTGCTTTCCGGCGGCTTCGCGCTCCTCGCCGGCCTGACGCTGCTTGCGGCGATGCGCTTCACCCGCTTTGGTCGCCGCTGGCGCGCCTATTCCGACGATCCGCTCGCCGCCCAGCTCTTCGGCGTCAGCCCGCGCGCCATCCTTGCCCAGACCTTCGCGCTGGCCGGCGCGTTCGCCGGCCTCTCCGGCTTCGTGATGACGATCTACTACGGCTCGGTCGGCTACGCCGCCGCGACCGGGCTCGGCCTCAAGGCGCTGGTCGCCGCCATTCTCGGCGGCGTCGGTTCGATCCCCGGCGCCCTCCTCGGCGGCTTTCTGGTCGGCGCCTTCGAGGCCGCTTGGCAGGCCTGCTTCTCGGTCGACTATCGCGACGTCGCCGTCTTCAGCCTGCTGGCGATCACGCTGGCGCTGAAGCCCGGCGGGCTCTTCGGCGTTCGGTCTTGACTCGCGCCCCCCGCCCCCCACATCCCCGCTGATCGGCCGCTCTGGCCGAGGGAGGCAAACTTGGCTCACACCGCGAGCGCAACCATGCTCAGCTCTGATCCGCTCGCCGGCGTGCGCACCCGCCGCATCGTCGCGCTGGCGCTCGATCTCGTCCTGGTCTCGATTCTCGCGACCGTGATCTGGATCGCGTTGCTGATTCTGACCCTCGGCCTGTCGCTGTTTCTGTTGCCGCCGCTCTATCCGCTGATCGCATTCTTCTACAACGGTCTCACGGTTTCCGGGCGGAAGATGGCGACCCCCGGCATGCGCGCGCTTGGGCTGGAGATGCGCATGCACGAGGACGGCGCGCGCGTGCCGTTCATCAACGCCGCCGCCCACGCGCTGTTTTTTTACCTAAGCTGGTTCTTTCCGCCGATCTTCCTCGTTTCGCTGGTCGACCCCGAGAAACGCTGCCTGCACGACATGCTCGCCGGCGTAACCGTCGTGCGACGCGTGTGAAATTGGGTCCGGAAAAGTTTGACCGGCGTATTCCTCTTCGGCGCGATCCGTTCTAGCCTTGCCGCGTCGTGCGACGCTTTGAGGAGGGCGACAGCGTGACTCGCGAGATGCGGGACGCCCCCCAGTTCTATCTCACCGCCCCTTCGCCCTGCCCCTATCTGCCGGGGGCGCAGGAGCGGAAGGTGTTCACGCATCTCGTCGGCCGACGCGCCGTGGGCTTGAACGACGCGCTGACCCAGACCGGCTTCCGTCGCTCGCAGACGATCGCCTACCGGCCGGCCTGCGAGAACTGCCGCGCCTGCGTCTCGGTCAGGGTCCTGGTCGCCGACTTCCGTCCCAGCGCCAGCCAGCAGCGGGTGCTGCGCGCCAATGCCGACATCGTCGGCGACGCAGCGCCCAACAAACCGTCGGGCGAGCAATACGCGCTGTTCCGCCGTTACCTCGACTCGCGCCATCCCGACGGCGGCATGGCCGACATGTCGATGCTCGACTATTCGATGATGATCGAAGACAGCCACATCGACACGTCGCTGACCGAATACCGCTGCGGTAGTCCGGCGGGACGCCTGGTCGGCGCGTGCCTCACCGACCGGCTCGCCGACGGCCTGTCGCTCGTCTACTCCTTCTACGCGCCCGACGAAGCCAAGCGTTCGCTCGGCGCATTCATGATTCTCGACGCCATCGCCCGGGCGCGTCAGCTCGACCTGCCGCACGTCTATCTCGGCTACTGGATCGAAGGCTCGCGCAAGATGGCCTACAAGGCCGCCTACCTGCCGCAGGAGCGGCTCGGGCTGAACGGCTGGGTGAGAGTCGAGCGGGAGTGAGGTCGCCGAAAGACGGATTGGGACGCACGTCCTACGCCGTCGCTCTCATGGCGATGGCTCCGAAGTGAGAATTGCAGCAGCTGCAATCTTGATTGCACGTGGGCAAGTGTTATCCTCTCTCTATGGCGAACAAATCAAGCGACGTCTCAAAAGGGCGCTCCGCCCGCGCGGACATGAAAATCGCCGCCACGCCTCGCCAGGCGCGTCCGGGATTGGCCCAAGGCCGGTCGAGCGAGGTTCGCAAGACGACGAACGAAGGCGAATCAGTGACGATGGTCAGGAGTAAGGCAGGAGCCATCAAGAGAATCGCTTCTCATGGAAAGATTGAGGCCGCGCGTCCGAGAGCCCACATAGACTCGTCACATGGCAAGACTTACGTAATGCGTTTTGGATCGGTCACGATTAAGGGCCGTGCTCCGGCCGCTGCGACAGTCAAGCATAATATCGCGTTGGGCCAAGCCGCGCTGAAGCGCGGACTGATGGCGTTCGTCAAGCCGGGGGTGAAGCTGCCTCGCAGCAAAGGCATTCCGAAATATCGCGCCGATCCCAACGACCCCTCGATCCTCATCCGCGAACTGAATGGGCGTGACGAGCGCGGCACGCTGGCGGCTGGGGAATTCAAAATCGCCAAATGATCAATCTCGCGGCCGCGGTGGACCGCACCTTGCGAACTCAGGCGGCGTCTGGAAAACCGCTGGGCGTTGTCCTGGCCGGCCACAACGGCTCCGGCAAGTCGACGATGTGGCAGAAACATCTTTCGCCGCGAATTCGAATTCCGCTCGTCAACGCCGATCGCATGATGCTTTCGCTGCTGCCCGAGCGCGACCGCCGCGGCCATTTGCCGCCTTGGGCGAGTGAGCTGCGCGACACTGACGAAAGCTGGATGCGCGTAGCCCAAAAGGGCGTCGAGGCCTTTGTCGCGCAGGCCATGTTGAACAAAGTGCCGTTCGCCATGGAGACCGTCTTCTCTTACTGGATTGAGCGGGCGGACGGCACGGTCGCATCGAAAATTGAACTCATCGAGCAGATGCAGGCAGCGGGCTACTTCGTGCTGCTCGCCTTCGTCGGCCTGACGAACTCAGCGCTATCGATCGCGCGCGTGCAAACGCGCGTCGCCTTGGGCGGACACAATGTTCCTCTGGAGAAACTGCTCGCGCGGTTCGAGCGCACGCAGCAAGCCATAAGCGCCGCCTCTCGCGTCGCCGACGCGAGTGGGCTCGTGGACAACAGCCTCGACGAGAAACGCGCCTTCTCGGTCTGCCGCATTCAGCTGCGCGACGAGGAGGTTTTCGATGTGCGACGAACCGAGGCGCCGCCGCCAACCGCAATTCTGGCATGGTTGAATCTCGTCTGCCCGCTGAGCGCCAGTGGCGAAAGCTGAAAGGCCGCTCGTTTCTGATCGCGCCCAGAGTTGGCAAGCGCCCGTTCAGCATTCGACGAAGTTCACCGCCAGCCCGCCGAGCGAAGTCTCCTTGTATTTCGACTGCATGTCGGCGCCGGTCTGACGCATCGTCGCGATCACGCTGTCGAGGGACACCTTGTGGCGGCCGTCGCCGCGTAACGCCAGCGAAGCGGCGGCGATCGCCTTGATCGCGCCGAAGGCGTTGCGCTCGATGCAGGGAATCTGCACCAGCCCGCCGATCGGGTCGCAGGTCATGCCGAGGTGATGCTCCATCGCGATCTCGGCGGCGTTCTCGATCTGCGCGTTGGCCCCGCCGAGCGCGGCGCACAGACCCGCCGCCGCCATCGACGAGGCGACGCCGACTTCGCCCTGGCAGCCGACTTCGGCGCCGGAGATCGACGCGTTGAGTTTGAACAGCGCGCCGATCGCCGCCGCCGTCAGCAGCATGACGCGCAATCCCTCCGGCGTCGCGCCGGCGCAATGGTCGCGATAATAGCGCAGCACCGCAGGCATCACGCCCGCGGCGCCGTTGGTCGGCGCGGTGACGACGCGACCGCCGGCGGCGTTCTCCTCGTTGACCGCCATCGCGTAGACCGCAACGTAATCCATGATCTCGTGCGCGGCGCGCGCGTTGCGGCCGGCGTCGGCGACCAGCTTGTCGTGGATCGCCTTGGCGCGGCGGCTGACGGCGAGCCCGCCCGGCAACGGCCCCTCCCGCTTGAGGCCGCGATCGATCGCGCCGAGCATCGTCGCGAGAATCCGGTCGAGCCGCGCGTCGAGATTGACGGCGCCGCTGACCGCGCGCTCGTTGGCGCGCATCAGCTCGGCGATCGTCATGCCGGCGCCGGCGGCGCGCTTCAAGAGCTCGGCCGCATTGGCGAACGCGTAAGGCGTCGTCGCCTCCGCCGTCGCCGTCGCCGGCTCTTCGTCCTCGCGCTGGACGAAGCCGCCGCCGATCGACAGCCAGCGCTCTTCGGCGACGATCGCGCCGATGGCGTCGCGCGCCGAGAACGCGAGCGTATTGGGGTGTCGCGGCGGCGCATTGACGACGTCGAAGACGATGTCGGCGGCGGGATCGAAAGCGATCGGCTTGCGGCCCGCGAGCCGCAGCGTCCTGCGCGCGGCGACCTCGACGACCAAGGCTTCGGCGCGGTCGGGATTGACGCTTTCCGGCCGCTCGCCGCTGAGGCCGAGCATCGCCGCCTTGTCGGTGGCGTGACCTTTGCCGGTGAAGGCGAGCGAGCCAAAGAGCGTGACGCGCACGCTTTCGACCCGCGCCAGCGCGCCGTCGGCGGCGAGCGCGTCGGCAAAGGCCGCCGCCGCCTTCATCGGCCCGACCGTATGCGACGAAGACGGCCCGAGGCCGATCTTGAAGAGGTCGAAGACGCTGATCAAAGGGCCCTTGCCGCGAGGTAGCCGAGACGACGACATTGCCGCCGCCGGCCGCCGAGCGCAATGGCGGTGATTGAGGTCAGCCTGCCGCCTGGTCGCGCGCCGAGGCGGTGAGGACCGCGGCGACGTAAGGCGCGAAGGAGCGCGCGACCTCGAGCCGGAAGCGCTCCGCCTCGCGCCGCCACAGCGTGATCTCGGCCTTCAGCAGCAGCGTGCGCGCGACCATGCCGACAGGAAACGCCTCGACATCGAGGTCGAGCGGCACGCCGGCGTTGAGCAGCCGCGCCGCGCCGGGGCC
>Ga0182030_10021762_pt1 | contig 11987 bp, 13 predicted proteins | sample 812S3MmetaG_FD_121299 | JGI IMG/M metagenome (GOLD analysis project Ga0182030, IMG submission 121299) | Permafrost microbial communities from Stordalen Mire, Sweden - 812S3M metaG (Illumina Assembly) | ecosystem: Environmental > Terrestrial > Soil > Wetlands > Permafrost | place: Sweden...
GGCGCCGAACAGATTGGCCCGGTCGGTCAGGGCCGCGGCGGGCATGCCCGCCGCGGCGGCCAGCTTGCCGATGGCCTCCGCCTTGATGGCGCCTTCCAGCAACGAATAGGCCGAGCGGACGCGTAGGTGAACGAATCCAAGGTCACTGCTCTGCGCCATCTCGATCCACTCCCGCCCGCGGCCCGGGCCCCGCGACTCACGCCACCCGCAACGCCACCGCGCACATCATCCAAACGAACCCCGCGACAGACGCAAGCGCCAGCGACTCCCGAGCCAAACGAACCATGACCGCCTCCATTTCCCGTACCTGTTTTGTTCTATTCCCGTTTTGTTCCCCTCGTCAAGGGGAGAACGGGCGTCATGGGCGGGGTGTTCGTCGGACGCCATGATGGGCGCAACAATCCGCTGCGGAGCGCGCCTGCACGACAACGTAAACACCCGTTATCGAAAATGGACGACGAACGGTTAAGCGAAGGCCAGGCACGTGTAACTATAAAAATGCTACCAATAGGGTCATTTGTTCACTCTGCATTAAGTCAACTGCGGCAATGTGTCGTTCATTCGATCCAACCCGTCCGGTTGCCCCAACGGCCAGGCGCTATGCTTGTCTATGCAGGAGTCATTGTGATGTCCCAGTTCATCAAACAGTTTGCGAAAGACGAATCCGGCGCCACGGCCATCGAGTACGGCCTGATCGTCGCGCTGATCGCCGTCGTCATCATCTCGGCCGTTACGCTCATCGGCACCAACCTGACGACCGCCTTCACCACGGTGTCCACCAACCTCGTGGCGGCGTCCTAACAGCGAAGGCGGGGCCGGCCGATACTGGCGCCGGCCATCCCGCCATGGCGTACGGCCTGGATCCCATGCGGCCCAGGCCCGAAAAGGCCCACTCTGGAGCCCGATCACGCGCCAAAATGCGTGATCGGGCTTTTTCCGTCCGGGACGGCGGGTCCCGGGGTTCCGGGGCGGAATTCTCCCGCCTGAGGTGATCCGCCCGGCGGGCGACTCCCCGTCCAGGTGAATGGGGTTTTCAAATCGATCCCGGCGACGTCCTTTCGGCGGAAAGGGGCTGGAGGTTGTTCGCCTCCGGCTCCCGAGCCGAACGCAAAGAGACAGACCATTGACCGAATCGAGCCCGGATCAGGACATCGATCTGCACATCGGCCGGCGCCTTCGGGCCCGGCGCCGGCTGCTGGGCCTCAGCCAGCCGCAACTGGCCGAGGCCGTCGGCGTGCGTTTCCAGCAGATTCAGAAGTACGAATGCGGCGAAGACCGCATCTCAGCATCGCGCCTGTGGCGCCTTTGCAAGGCCTTGAACGCGCCGGCGGACTATTTCTTCGAGGGGCTGGCGTCCAGGCGCCGCGCGTCGACGCGCACGCGCGACGGGGTGGACGATCCGCTCACGGGCCAGGAGGCGTTGGATCTGGTGCGCTCCTATGAACAGCTCGGCGAACAGCCGCGCCAGGCCCTGCTCAACCTCGCCAAGTCGCTCAGCGGCGATCCTCACTCCGATTGACCCCTCGGGCGCACGCCGCCGGCGCCGCCGTCTTCAGTCAATCCAAGGTCGCGCGGCGCTCGAAACGCAAATCCGCACCGCAGCTTTTCCGCGCAAGCGATCCTAGACAACCGCAGGTTTGATGATCGGATTCGGCCGGGTCGATCCCGGCCGATCGCCCCGCGCTGGCGGGCGTAGATTGTTGCCGAAACAGCAACGCGACCCCACGCATGCAACGTCGGCAAGTCCTCTGGAATCGGATGAAACGTTTCTATAAGAAACGAACAACGTGAAGCCAGCACAGATATATTATCGCCCGTAAGTTATCACTGATCTGTCCGGCGACATTCCTTGTTCATCACAGGAAAAGCGGCTCGCAACAAATAGTTGACGGCCCAGTGTGATGCGCGCACCTTTGCTCTACAGCGCCAGACGCTGGAGGCGGACGCCCCGCCCAGGTGGGTACGGCGGGGAGCCCGTTCATCAGAAGATCGACGAATATCGCCCGACCACGTTCGGGCAAGGGGGAGACACATGATCAAGCGTAATCTGCTGCTGACGTGCGCCGTCGTGACAGCATCCAGTTTCGCGGGCGTCTCGATGGCCGCGCCCGCCGCCGCGCCGTCGGCGGCGGAGGAGACCAGTACGGTCGGCGAGGTCATCGTGACGGCTGAAAAGCGCGCGGTGAACATCCAGCAGGTTCCGGTGGCGGTGACGGCCTTCAGCAGCAAGGAACGGGCGATCGAGGGGATCAGCACGGTCCAGGACATCACCAACTTCACGCCGGGCCTGACCTATTCCAGCCAGTTGGACCGTCCGGTGATGCGCGGCCTGGCCCGCAACAACAACATCTACCTCTCGGACTCGGCCGTCGCGGTCTATGACGACGACCTGTTCACCAACTCCACCTTCCTGGTCGGCCGCGACGACATGCTGATCGACCAGGTCGAGATCCTGCTGGGCCCGCAAGGCACCCTCTATGGCCGCAACGCCATCGGCGGGCTGATCAACACGATCTCGAAGCGGCCTTCAGAGACCTTCGGCGGCGAAGTGCGCGTCACGGTCGGCAACTACGCCTACACCAAGACCGAAGGCACCGTGACGGGGCCGATCCCCGGGATCGACGGGCTGAGCTTCCGCCTGGGCGCCTATTTCCTCAATCAGGACGACGGCTACTTCAAGAACCTGGCGCCGGGCCACGCCTCGGAAGGCGACGTCCGGCACGACCCCTACGGTCAGTTGCAGTTGCAGTACAAGAAGGACACGGACGACATCTGGCTCAGCATGTACGACCTGACCTTCAACGGCGACCGGGGCGGACCCGGCGCCTTGCTGGGCATCCCGACGACCGGTCCGTACGAAGGCGCCCTGACCGGCGCAGGCCAGCTGATCTTCAACCCGAACTTCGCCCTGAACCCCGGGGTTCCCGAGATCAGCGGGGGGGCGGGCGGCACCTCGACCCTGTCGCCGGCGGGCGGAGCGCTAGGCCCGGTCGCCGGATCGGTGGTGAATTCGCTGGGGCTGACCAACAACCCGGCCCTGCAGAACATCCGGGACTTCGCCCACTCGGTGTCGACTCTGATCAAGGTCAACGGCGCCTATTCGTTCAACTTCCACTGGATCCATCATTTCGACGGGTTCGACGCCAAGTATGTCGGCGGCTACAGCCAATACCAGTATTCGCTCTACACCGCCGACTTCTTGGACGACAATTCCCCGGTCACCTCATTCCAGATCCCGCTGAATCCGAACGGACTCTGCGCGTCGCTGGTGGCGTCGGGGGCCTGCGCGCCGCTGACGGTCAATCCGCGCCAGGGATTCACCTACGAGACCCACACCAAGTGGTTCAGCCACGAACTGACCTTGTCCTCGACCAGCAGCGGTCCGGTGCAGTGGATCGGCGGCGTCTACTACTACGATGAGAAGGACAACAACCCGGAAACCTTCACCTCTCCGGATCAGCCGCAGATCGGTCACCCGATCACGCTGGCGGGCGCGACGGCGATCGCCAATCCGAGTCAGGACTTCCTGCTGCTGGACTACCAGGACGATATCCGCAGCACCGCCGTGTACGGCCAGATCGACTGGAAATTCACCGACACGCTGAAGCTGACCGGCGGCCTGCGCTACACCTATGACCAGAAGACCGGCATGGAAGAGACGCGCTATATCGCGTTCCAGGACCTGGCGTTCGGGGTCGGCCCCACCGCTCTGAACGCCGAGAACCTCGGCTCGTTCTTCCCGGCGGTCGACATCACGCCGCTCGAGATCAGCACCGCTCCAGCCAAGGGCGCCACCTGCGCGCCGTTCCTGCAGACCACCGGCGGCTATGCCGGCGACGAGGTCCGGTGCCTGGGGGATACCTCATCGGCCCTGACCGGCACGGCGGGGATCGAGTGGACCCCGGACCGCGACACCCTGGCCTATGTCCGTTACAATCGCGGCTACAAGGCGTTTGGACTGAACGCCGGCTATGTCGGGCCGAGGCCCGAAGCCCTGCCCGAATTCGTCGACGACTACGAGGTCGGCTACAAGCGGACCTTCAGCCGCAATCTGGTGATCGACGCGGACGCCTTCTACTACAACTACATCAACCAGCAGGTCCCGCTGAGCGTGCCGCAGGGCACGGTCAACCTCACCGAATTCGTCAACGTTCCCAAGGCCGTCTCCGAGGGCCTCGAACTGACCGCCCTTTGGACCCCCGTCGAGCACCTCAATCTGAGCTTCGTCTACGGGTTCGACGACACCTTCATCACCAGCAACTGCAGCCTGGCCAACGGGAACGCGGTCGGCGCCTGCTATGTCGACACCAACGACCCCAAGGCCTTGGCGAACGGCGCGAAACCGGTCCTCACGCTGCCCAACGGCTCCGTCGTGCAGAGCGTCAAGGGCGACAGCCTGATCCAGGCGCCGAAGAACAAGATCGCCTTCAACGCCACCTACACGTTCAATTTCGAGCCCGGCGACCTGATCCTTTCCGGCAGCTACATCTGGAAGGACAAGTCCTGGTCGGCCATTTTCACCCGCTCCTATTACGAGGCGCCGTCCTGGGATCAGGTCGACGTTCGCGCGACCTGGAGCGGCGGCCACGACAAGTACGAAGTCGTGCTGTTCGTCAAAAACCTGTTCAACACGCTCGGATATGACGCAGCGGCCGGCGTGCTGAACGGATACTTCACCAATCCGCTCGGCGGCGGGGGAGCGACCCAGGTCACGGGTTACGACCTGACGCCGCCCCGGCTCTACGGAATCGAGCTGCACTACAAGTTCTAGGACGGCCGGAATGGCTTCCGGATTTCAGGCGCGGCAGCCACAGCCGCCGCGCCTGCGCCCCATCGGACAGTCGCAGCAACAGGTTTGATCGACAATGAAACACCGTCATTGTTCGACTCCCAATGACCGCCCCGCCGTGCTCGACGGGATCGGCGTTCGGACGGACGTCCAGCGGCCGCGTGGATGGTCATGATCCATTCCCAACGCCTCGCCATTTTCGCCACCATCGTCCAGGCCGGCAGCATCAGCCGCGCGGCCGCCGAGCTGGGCTGCGACAAGTCGGTGGTCTCGCGCCAGCTGACGCGGCTGGAAGCGGAACTCGGCTCGCGTCTGATCCAGCGGACGACCCGCGGCATGGCTCTCACCGAGATCGGCAGCCTGGTGCTGCAGGAGGCCCGCCAGATCGACAGCGCCCTGGCCAGGATCGAACGCCTGACCGGCTCCGGCGTCCAGCGTCCGCTCTAGCGGGCGTCTTTCGGCGGCCGGAGGCCTGGGCTATCGTTGCGCGGGCGGTCGGCGATCCTCGCCCGGTCAAGACGGACCGATCCGCATCCAGATGAACAGACCAAGCCGAAGTCTGCTGCTGGCGGTGCTGGTCGGTCTTGGCGCGGCCGGTTGCGGCGGTCGCCCCGCGGCGACGCAGGCCGCGCGCACCGACGGCGGCGATCCGCAGGCCCGGGCCCGCGCCGCGGACTGGCTGCGCACGGCCCGGTTCGAGGACGCCGACCCCGCGATCGATTGCCGGCCCGACTGCCGCGAGCAGGAACGCGGTTTCAACTACGCGCGCAGCCGCCGGATCGAGCGGCCGGGAGATTGCGATCTCACCCGGGTCGAAGCCCGCGCCAGCGAAGATTTCATCGAAGGGTGCCGGGCTTACGGCCAATACCTCGAAGCCGCCGAGCGGGGGCGCTAAGGCGGCGCCGAGGGCGCGAGAGCCCGCCAATTCAGTTTTTTAACCGTCATGAATCCGTGATACGGCTGCGATTCACCTCGGGCTCAGACCCGCCGACGACGGAAATTCACACCATGTTCGATGTCACCATTGAGGTCTCGGGGAAGGAACACACGGGCAAGACGTCCGTGATCGCCGCGATCGCGACCCATCTGGAGTCCCTCGGCGTGAAAGTGATCCTTCAGCGGATCGATCCGCAGCTGGACGAGAAGCTGAGCCTGAACGAACACGTCCTGGAGCGGCTGAAGAACACCACCGTGTTCATCCGCGAAATGCAGACGACGATCTGACCTGCGCGGCGCCGCCGGCGCCGAACCCCGACATTGCCTGGAAGCGTGGATGGTCTAGCCTGTGGCCGCGCGCCCGCGCCAACGCAAAAACCTTCAAGGGAGGTCATGATGAAGATCGAGCGGCTGGACCCGGTCCTCACCACCCTCGAACCCAGCAACCACCCGTACCTGAACGGCGCCTGGACGCCGCTGCACGAGGAGGTCAACGCCTTCGACCTTGACGTGATCGACGGCGCCATCCCGGCCGACATCGACGGGGTTTATCTGCGCAACACCGAAAACCAGGTGCATCAGCCGCTGGGGCGGTTCCATCCTTTCGACGGCGACGGGATGATTCACCAGATCGAATTCCAGGGCGGACGCGCCGCCTACCGCAACCGGTTCGTGCGCACCCGCTGTTTCGGCGCCGAACAGGAGGCCGGCGGATCCTTGTGGGGCGGCCTGGCCGATCCGGCGGCGCTCGCGCGGCGGCCCGGCTTCGGCGCGCACGGCGCCTTGAAGGACAGCTCGAGCACCGATGTGGTGGTGCATGCCGGCCAGGCGCTCTCGACCTTCTACCAGTGCGGCGAGGGCTACCGGCTGGACCCGGTCACCCTCGAACAACTGGGTCTGGAAAGCTGGACGCCGATCGACGGCATCTCGGCCCACCCCAAGGTCGATGAGGCCAACGGGGAGCTCTTGTTCTTCAACTATTCCAAGTTCGCCCCCTATCTGCACCTGGGCGAGGTCGGCGCCGACAACCGCCTGATCCGCTACACCCCCGTGCCCCTGCCCGGCCCGCGCCTGCCGCACGACATGGCCTTCACCGAGAACTATGCGGTGCTGAACGACATGCCGGTGTTCTGGGACGCCAGGCTGCTGGAACGCAATATCCACGCCGTGCGCTTCCACGAAGGCCTGCCCTCGCGCTTCGCCATCGTCCCCCGCCACGGCCGCGGCGGGGAGATCCGCTGGTTCGAGGCCGCGCCCACCTATGTGCTGCACTGGCTGAACGCCTATGAGGACGGCGACGAGGTGGTCCTCGACGGCTATTTCCAGGAGGAGCCGACGCCGCAGCCCCGCGCCGACGCCCCCCCGGGCTTCGAGCACATGATGGCCTATCTGGACGAGTACAGCTTCCGGCCCAAGCTGCACCGTTGGCGCTTCAACCTGAAGGACGGGACGACGCGCGAAGAGCGGCTGGACGAGCGGATCATGGAGTTCGGCATAATCAACGGCCGCTTTGCCGGGCGGAAGTACCGCTACGCCTATTCGACCGTGGCCGAGCCGGGCTGGTTCCTGTTCAAGGGCTTCGTCAAGACCGACCTGGAGACCGGCGAGAGCACGGAGTTCCTGCTGGGCCCGGGCCGATACGCCAGCGAGGCGCCGTTCGCGCCGCGGATCGGCGCCGTGGAGGAGGACGACGGCTATCTGGTCAGCTTCGTCACCGACGAGAACACCGGAACCTCGGAGTGCATCCTGCTGGACGCCCGGCGCATCGAGGCCGGCCCGGTCTGCCGCATCGCCCTGCCCCACAAGCTCTGCAGCGGCACCCACGCCTGCTGGGCCGACCGCGACGCCCTGAAGCCTGTCTAAGGCTCGGACGCTGCGGCCGCACGAGGGGCGGACCGCGTCAACGCCACGGGTCCGCGGGTCTCATGATGAAGTTGGCCCACACATAGGGCCAGGGGATCACGACCAGGAAGATCACGGCCATCAGGCATTCGATGGCGGTCTCCTGCGTGTCCGCGTCCATCAGGTGGCCGGACCATAGCGGCAGCGCCACGACGATCAGCCAGATCGCCTTCCAAACCACTTCGAAGAACAGCAGGGGCAGCATCTGGAGCGGATAGCGAAGTCCGAGGATCGCCAGGGCCGACATCGCCGCCAGCATGCAGTGGACGACGCCCTGCATCAGGCCCCATGGCTTGTCGTGATGGATGATCCCCGGCCAGACCACGAGGCCCAGTCCGACGACGAGGAGAAGATAGCCTGCTCTCAGGGCATGCAGGCGCCATACCGATATCTGGGTCATCCCAGCGGTTCCTTTGGGTTGAAGATTTGGAGGGGATTTCCGGCGCAGGCCCCGCGCCGGCGGGTTATTCGACCGCTTTGAGGATCGTCTCGACGGAGGCTAGGCGGGTCCTGACATCGGCCAGCGCCGCCTGGATCGAAGAGAGCGACGCCGCCGTCTCGGACTGGGCGGCGGCGGCCTGTTCGGCGATGCGCCGATAGGCCTCGTCCTGGGCGAAACGAGCCCTGGCCTGCAGGACGGCCGAGAGATACCGCATCCCGAAGACGAGCAGGATCGTCGCGAGCGGAAGGCAAATGGTCAGGAGATAGAGAACTGTGGTCATGGGATCCTCTAGGTCTCGGCTTTGCTGGTGAGGGATTTCGCCGCCACTGCGATCGCGGCGGGGGTGAGTTCGACGCCGAAATCGGCGACTTCGAAATAGTTGAGCGCCTTGCCGTCGTGCGAGAGCTCGAGCCGGCTGGCGACCAGGCCGGCCTCTTCGAGCTTCTGCAGGTGCAGGTGCAGCAGCGGGCGGCTGATGCCGATCTCGCGGGCGAGTTGGCTGACATAGTTGCGGCCCCCGGCGCTCAGGGCCGCGATGATCCGCAGCCGGTGCGGATTGGCCAGGGCCGCCAGCATGGCCAGCAGTTGGTCTCCTCCGATCGGTGCGGCTGGTTGCGCTTTCATGTGTAAGAATTAACTGACACATGAAAGCGAGTCAAGGGGCGCGATCGATCGCCCGTCGGGGCGGGTCTTTCAGGGGCGCGGCGTTCCGGATGGGCTCGCCGCGGGGGCATCGGCGCCGGGCGGCGAGAAACGGGCGGGATCGACCGGGCCGTAGACATAGTGCTCAAGCTGCTGGGTCATATGGTGCGGGCCCTCGCTCTGGCTGAGCTCGAAGCCGATCCAGGTTCCATCGACCACCTGGTAGCGCACGATCTCGCCCTCGCTATGAACCCCGTCCGAGTCCGCGACCAGGCGCGCCAGGCGGTGGCTCTGGCGATCGAGCCAGAGCTCGGCCGTATCCCCGCCCTCCGGCGTCACCGCCACGACGTCGTAGGCGGCCGCGCCCTGACGACGCCGGCCGCGATAGACGAAGCGCGCGGGGAACCGGTCGGGATAGAAATAGCCGCCGATGCTGACATAGGCGCCCAGGCGCGCGGCCTTGACCGCCTTGGGCGTGGCGTCGATGAACACCCTGCCCTTCGGATCGATCGACCAGGCGGCCTTGCCGTCGTAGCCACCGGCGCCGCTCGCCCCATCGACGGTATGGCCGCCGGCGCTGCGCAGGGTGCGCAGATCGCCCCAGTATTCGTAGACGCCGGCCTTGCCGTCGCGGACCAGGGTCCCGGATTCGTGGAAGCCATCCGGCCGGTCCAGCGCCGCGCCGCCGCTGGCGGCCTTTAGCGCCGCGATGAGCTTGGCCGCCTTGTCCGCACCAGACAGGGCGCTAGCGTCACGCGCCGTCGCCGCCAGAACCAGCGCGAGCGCCCCCGCCGCGATAAACCGGATCATCGCCATCCTCCAGGTTGCACGCGATGGCGCCCCGGCAATGGGTCGAATTGAAGGCGGCCTAGCTTGAGAGCGCTAAGCGGCCTTCTTCGGCGGCCAGGGGATGAAGGACGAGGTGCGCTGGACGTAGGCCTCATAGTCCGGCCGCTGACGGCGCATGCGGCCTTCGACGGTCGGCACGCCGCTCCAGCGGGTCAAGAGGAAGGTCAGCAGCATGGGCGCAGGCAGGGACCAAAGGCCGATCGGGCTCTCCGCGGCGATCAGGAAGAGACCCCAGCCGACGCAGGCGTCGCCGAAATAGTTGGGATGCCGTGTGAAGCGCCAGAGACCGCTGTCGAGCACCTTGCCCTGGTTCGCGGGATCGGCCTTGAACTGGGTCAGCTGCCAATCGCCGATGGTTTCGAACAGGATGCCAATCGCGGCCAGCACCGCCCCGGCGCTCGCCAACGGGCCGATCTCGCCGGAAAATTTGCCGAACTGGCCGAGCTGGGCCGGCAGGCCCACCAGGAACTGAAGGGGCGCCTGCAGCGCGAAGACCAGCAGCAGGGACGAGATGGCGAAGCCCCAGCCGCGCTCCTTTTCCGCCAGGCCGAGCATGGTGACATAGCGCCGGTCCGGCCCGTGCTGACGCCAGCGCCACAACAGATAGCCGCCCAGGCGCAGGCCCCAAGCGGTGCATAGCCCCACCAGGAGCAGCCGGCGCGGGCTGGGATCGCCGGATTGCAGGAAGCTGACCCAGGCGACCACGACCATGCCGACCGGCCACCAGCTGTCGACGAAACTGACATCCCGCAGCCTCAGCCCCAAGAGCCACAGGCCGATGAAGCAGATTGCCAGGATCAGCGCATTGACGCCTAAGAATTCGACCAGAGCCATCAAGTCCACCCCATCGCACGGACCGCTCGCAAGTGCGGCGATGTCCCCCCGGCGAACTTCGCCGGATTTGGCCCGCGCGTCCAGACGCCTAGGCCCCGCCGGACGCCTGGATCACCTGGCCCTGGATGAACTCGGCCTCGGGGCTCAGCAGATATTCCACCAGCGAGGTGTATTCGCTGTCGCGGCTGGCCCGGCCGGAGGGATTGGTCCTGGCCGCGCGCTCGACCACCTTGGCGGCGGCCTCCTCGCCGCCGACCATGGCCGCGACCGAGGTGGTGTGGACCAGGCCCGGCGCCACCGCGTTGATCCGCACCCCGCGCGGCGCCAGTTCCGGCGCCAGATAGCGGATGATCCCCTCGGCCAGGGCCTTGCCGACGCCCAGCGCCCCATAGGTGGTGGAAATGGCGGAGCGCGCGCCGGCGCTGGTGATGAACACCACGCTGCTGCCCCGGTCCAGCAGCGGCAGGGCCTTCTGCACCAGGTAGAGCAGCGAAAGACCGTTGGTCTGCATGGCGCGGGTGAAGGTCTCCAGGTCGGCGCCGAGCAAGGTGGTGGGATAGATCATCGCCGCGCTGTGGATCAGGTGCAGCGGTCCGCCGCCCAGTTCGGCGACCTGGGCCATCAGGTCCGCGCAGCCTTGGATCGTCCCGATATCGGCGCGGATGAGGACGGGGTTCGCGCCGGTCCCGGCGATGCGGACCTCGGCGGCGGCGGCCGCCGCATCGTCGCTGTGATAGACTAGGACCATCGGCTCGCCCGGCCGCGCCAGGCGCGCCGCGATCGCCAGACCGATCCCCTTCGTGCCGCCCGTCACCACGATCGCCATGTTTCGCCCCTTCCCTGTCGCCCCTGCCTTGGGCGAGGGTAGCGTCCGGGCGGGCGCAAGGGAAACGGAGCCGGACCATGGACGAGGACGTTGTACGCCTACGCGAAAACCTGCAGGGCGAAATCGACGGCGCCACCCTCTATGAAACCCTGGCCGCGAGCGAACCCGATCCCAAGCTGGCCGAGGTCTATCGCCGGCTGGCCGCAGTCGAGCGGGCCCATGCCGAATTCTGGCGCCAGAACCTGAGGCGCAAGGGCGCGACGGCTCTGGAGCCGCGCCCGACTTTCCGCGCCCGCAGCCTGTCATGGCTGGCGCGCCGGTTCGGGGCGGCCTTCGTGCTGCCGACCATCGCCGCGGCCGAGGCGCGGGACATCAAGATCTATGACAGCCAGCCCGACGCCGTCGCCGGCGGCCTGCCCGCGGACGAACGCTCTCACGCCCGGGTGATCGCCGCCGCGGCGTCGACCGGCGCGGGGCTTGCGGGGGGCTCCATCGCGACCCTGGAGGGACGCCACCGCGGCGCGGGCGGCAATGCGCTGAGGGCCTCGGTGCTGGGGGCCAATGACGGGCTGGTGTCCAATTTGAGCCTGGTCATGGGGGTGGCCGGCGCCGCGCCGGCCGGTCACGCCATCCTCCTGACCGGCATAGCGGGCCTGGTCGCGGGGGCCTGCTCCATGGCCATGGGCGAGTGGCTGTCGGTCAACAGCGCCCGCGAACTCTACCAGCGCCAGATCGCCACCGAATCCGCCGAGCTGGAACAGTCGCCC
>Ga0182030_10021763_pt1 | contig 11987 bp, 7 predicted proteins | sample 812S3MmetaG_FD_121299 | JGI IMG/M metagenome (GOLD analysis project Ga0182030, IMG submission 121299) | Permafrost microbial communities from Stordalen Mire, Sweden - 812S3M metaG (Illumina Assembly) | ecosystem: Environmental > Terrestrial > Soil > Wetlands > Permafrost | place: Sweden...
CATCGATATGCCCGCGTGAACAGGTAAAGCACGGCGATGAGCGCGGCCAGATAGATCAGGATGGCAATATAGATGCGCCGCCACGTGCCCAGGAATGGAGGTGGCTCATCGGGATCCGGGGGAAGCTGCGGCATGAGTACATAGTGGCACAAGGCCCCGCCCTATACCAACAGATCGGCGGTCATCACGGTCACCGCCTGCCCGCCCAGCAGGACGCGGTCCCCCGCCAGTTTCACGCGGACCACGCCGCCGCGCGCCGAGGCCTGGAAGGCCGTGAACTCGCTCTTGCCGAGGCGCTCGCTCCAATACGGACCGAGGGCGCAGTGCGCCGAGCCGGTGACCGGGTCTTCGTCCACTCCCGCCCCGGGGGCGAAGAACCGCGACACGAAATCGAATTCGCCGCTATCCGAGCGCGCCGTGACGATCACCCCTCGCACCGGCACCTTGCGCAGCGTGGAATGGTCGGGGGAGAGCGCCTTAAGCGTCTCTTCGGAATCCACTTCCACCAAGTAGTCGAAAACGTTCTTGCCGACGAAGACCGCCCGCGCGACCCCGAGCGCCGGCAGAAGTTCCGCCGGTGCGGGCGCAGGCGCCACCACCTTGGCGGGAAAGTCCAGTTCGATCCAGTCTCCGCGCCGGTCGGCCAGCAACAGCCCGCTGCGGGTGTGAAAGCGCGCCTGCCGGTTCGCCGGCAGGTGGCCGTCTTCCCACAAGACGTGCGCACTGGCCACGGTGGCATGGCCGCACAGGTCCACTTCCACCGCCGGAGTGAACCAGCGAAGCTGGAAGCCGCCATCCTGGGGCGTCAGAAACGCGGTCTCCGAGAGGTTCATTTCCCGCGCCACGTTGCGCATCCATTCGTCGGGGACCGGCTGCGGCAGCACACAAACCGCCGCCGGATTGCCGCTAAACGGCTTATTTGTGAACGCGTCCACCTGCACCATGCGAATCGCCATATTCGCAGGGTACCGCACCTTGAAACCTTTCCACCCCTCGTCGAGTCCAATAGTTGATGCTGTTGCGGCTATTGGGGAGGGTTGCGGGTGCCGTGGTGTTGTTGGCGGCGGCGTGGGCCGTGGGCGCCGTGCCGGATTCTCCCTTGCGTACGTGGATTTCCCCGATAGGCGCGCCCCGCGGGCCGGTGCGCATTCTGCGATTTTACGCTACTACCGGAAGCATCGCCGCAGGCGGCACAGCGCAACTCTGCTATGGCGTGGAAAACGCCAAATCCGTGCATATTTCGCCTTCCATTGCGACGGTAGCCCCGTCCGCCAACCGATGCCTGGAAATCGTTCCGGACCACACCACCCACTACACCATCCTGGCGGAGGGGTTCGATGGCCATATCGCCACGCGCTTCCTTACCCTGGTGGTGCAGGCGTCGCCGGCGCCGCCTCGCAGCCGGATGAATATGGCCGCGCTGACCGCCCCGCGGCGGCGGATGCGGCTGCGGGCGTAACCCGCGTTCTTTCCGCCCCGGCCAGATCGTCACAAAGCTCCAAAACCCGTCCCAATTGACTCACGAAGTTGCGCCAGCACAGGTAGGCACCCGCTCCGGCCACCGCCGCGGCAATGAACATTCCCGTCATGCCTGAACTATCGGCGGTTGGGCGGGAATCCAACAGGGGCGATAATGATTTCCATGGATTGGTCGCTTTTCTGGCAGTCGCCGCACGCGCTCTTCGCCGTGGAGACCCTACTGGTAATCGCGTTGCTTGCCTTCCCCTGCCGTCTGCCGGCGCCCGAAAAAGCTCTGAAAAAGCTGGCGCGCCACCGGTTGGCGCCGGTCGCGGCGGGAGCGTTCGCGCTGGTTCTGCGTGCCGCGGTGCTGCCCGTGGCGCCGGCGCCCGAACCCTCGATTCATGACGAGTTCAGTTACCTGCTGGCGGCCGATACCTTCGCTCATGGGCGCATTGCGAATCCCCCGCATCCCATGTGGGAGCACTTTGAGACGTTCCATGTGGACCAGTTGCCGACTTATGCGTCCATGTACCCTCCCCTGCAGGGCTTGGTGCTGGGCGCCGGACAGGCGTTGCTGGGAACGCCGTTCGCCGGCGTCTGGCTCAGCGTGGGGTTGATGTGCGCGGCGCTTTGCTGGGGTCTGCGCGGGTGGTTCCCGCCGGGGTGGGCGCTCCTGGGGGCGGCGATTGCGGCCATCCGGCTGGCCATGTTCAGCTATTGGGGCGACAGCTACTGGGGCGGCGCGCTGGCGGCCACCGGCGGCGCGCTGGTCTTCGGCGCTCTCCCGCGATTGATTCGTTCCAGCCGCCCTCGCGATGCCCTGATTGCCGCCTTGGGTCTCGGCATGCTTGCCAACACACGGCCGTACGAGGGGCTGGTGTTTTCGGCGGCGGTGGGCCTGGTGGCCTTGTGGCAGGTCCGCCGGTTGCGGCTGCGGGCCATCCTTCCGCCGCTCTGCGCCGCGCTGGCCCTGGTGGGTGCGCTGATGGCGTATTACAACTGGCGGGTATTCGGCAGCCCCACCACCCTGCCGTACACGGTCAACCGGGAGACCTACGCGGTAGCACCGGTGTTCATTTTCCAATCTCTCCGTCCGGAGCCGGTGTACCGCCATCGGAAGATGATGGAGTTTTACACGGGCTGGGAAGTCAATGCTTATGAGGGATACCGCACGAAAAAGGGGTTTGCGATATTTTCCGTCAACAAACTCTTCACGGTTTGGAACTTCTTTATAGGGCCCGTACTCACCCTCCCCTTGTTGGCGTCCGCCTGGACCTGGAGGAGCCGGCGCACCCGAGTCCTGCTATTTCTGGCGTCCTCCATGGTGCTGGCAAGCTCCGTGGTGCCATTTTTCGTGCCTCACTATATCGCGCCCGCAACGGTGGTGATTTACGCCCTGATCTTGCAGGGCATGCGCACGTTCAGCCGGAGCTTTCCGCGGGTGGTGCGGGCCATACCCCTGGTGTGCGTGCTCATGGTCGGGGTGCGGCTGGCGCTGGCGGCGGCATCCATTCCGCTTGAGGCGGCGTGGCCGATGACGTGGGCGCGACTCTGGCCGGAGCCCCTGGGCCGTGAAACCATCGCCGCCGAGCTACGCACCAAAGGAGGGCGGCAACTGGTGTTCGTGCGCTATGACCACTACACCGGATCGGAATACGTCTACAACGATGCGGACATCGACGCGTCGCCGATCGTCTGGGCGCGTGACATGGGACCGGAGAAGAACGCCGAGTTGCTGCACTACTACAGATCCCGGAAAGCCTGGCTGTTGGACGTCGCTGCGACGCCGGTGCTGACGCCGTACCCGAATCCGTAGACTCCGTTCTATGATGGCGGCATGACTTGGGAACGCGACGGCAGTTCGTTGGAGATTCGGACGCAGGGCCAGTTGCCAGATGGAAGGCCCGCACTGGACGAGATAGTCGCTAGCGGCGCCAATGTCCATCTCGAACAGATGGCGCACGACCATTGGTGGATGGGGCTGGAAGCCGGCGGCAAATATTTCCACCTGAACTTCGGAGTGCATGGTGGACGATTGTGGGTTCGTCTGTCCGACCAGGGCGAGGAAGACACGGAATGGGAGGGCGACAGCCGCGAGAGGCCGTTTCCGGAAGTCGACGAGTAGGCCCTGGCGGCCAACAGAACCGGCTCCGGCCCGCTCGCCAGCGGAGAACCGCCTGAAAGGGCGATCCCGGATAGCGCCGCGCAGCATCGCACGCCGCGCCTGGCGCGCAGGCAGCCGCGCTGTGCGCCCACGTCATTTGCTCTTGCCCACCGCCCAGAGCAGCCCGCCCGCGATGTGTTTCACGAAGAACGGGTCGGAATAATGCTCCTTCTGGTGGCCGAGCGCGGTACAGAAAACCCGCCTGCCGCCGGTGGTGACGGTCCACGCCAGCGGGATCATTTTATTCACCAGCGAGCCGGGATACTTGCCGCTGTCGGGATCGTCGAGGGCGTTGGGGTCGGTGACCAGCAGCGGGTGCAGGCCGGGCGCCAACGATTCGTGAAAGTAGCATTCGTCCTCCCACTCGAACGAGGCGGGCATGCCTCGGGTGGCCGGGTGTTTGGCGTCCACCACCCGCACGGTGAACTTCTGCAGCTTGGGATGGCGCACGAACGCGCCGCCCATTACCGAAACGAAGAACGGCCACTGGCGTTCCGTGGTGGTGGCGGAGTGCAGGCCCACCAGTCCGCCGCCATGCTCCACGAAATATCGAAACGCCTGCCGTTGTCCGTCGCTGGTGAACGCTTCGTTATTGGTATTCGAGAACACGATGGCCTCGTACCGTTTGAGGTTGGCCCGCGTGAAGACCGCCGGATCGTCCGTGGCGTCCACCGCCAGGCCGTGGGCTGCGCCGATTTGGCGCAACGCCGCCACGCTGCTCGCGATGTTGTCGTGGATGTAGCTGGTTCGCTGGGTGACGGTGGTTCGCGTGTAGACCAGGACTCGCGTGCCGGACTGGGCGTTGGCCGGCATCGCGGCCAGGAGGCAGAGCAGCAGGAATCGCTTCATGGAGCCGGCGCCGCGGTAGTCAGAAAGACCACGCCGCGCGAAGGCAGCTCGATGCGCAGCCCTTTGGTCAAATCGGTAACCGGCAGTTCCCGGCTGACGGCGGGGAAGCCCTCCGCGGTCGCCGGACGGTCTTTGTCGAAGTAACGATACATGGCGATGGCGTGGCGCCCGCCGCCGGGCACGCGCATCGTCACGGTGTGTTTGGCGTCGCTATCGTTGACCAGCATGACGCTCAGCGCGCCCTCGCGCAGCGCCGCCAGCGCGCGGACTCCGGGGCCGCTCTCCGCGGCTACGATGCGCGCTCCCACGGGAAACAGCCGCGCCATCAGCGACCACGTATAAAACCAGGGGCGGATGGCCTCGTCTTCCGGATGGCCCATGGCTGCGCCTTGCGTATTCCAGAATCCCCAGATTTTCAGCGTGCGCGCGGTAGGCGGAGTCACGTGGCCGCCGGTGTTGACGTGCAGGGCATCGTCCAGGTCCCATGCGGTGGCGCCTTGCCATCCGGCGCGCGCCACTTGGGCGAAATAATCGGCCATCAGGACGCCGTAGGCGAACTCCTTGACGCGCGGCTGCTGGTCGCCGTTGGTCTTGCCTTCAATCATGCCCGATTCGCCGATAAACAGCGGCTTCGAAGCGGCCTGCGGATCGGCCTTGCCGAGCATCTCGCGCTTCTCCGTCAGCAACTGTTCGATCTTGCCGTCCAGCACGTCGGAATCCTTGGCGTACCAGTGCATTTCCCAGGCGCCGAACTCGCGTCCCAGGTCCGCCGCGCTGCGGTCGAGCCACTCCCAGTTGCCGGAATTGTCCGGCCCGGCGATGCGCACGCCGCCGAGGCCCTGGGCGTCCAGTTCCTTCCGCAGATTGCTGATTCCCTGCGCCCACGCGTCGTAATCCACCTTGCCGCCGGGCCACATCCAATTCCCGTTGGGCTCGTTCATGTAATTGAAGTACTTGATGACGGTGTACTGGCGGACACCGAGGAGATATTTGAGGAAGCCGGCGTGCACCTTGGCCCAGTGCGGATCTGCCGCCCCCACGCGTTCGCCGGCGACGTTCAACCCGCGCGAGGGCGACCACTCGCCAATCAGCACGTCGATATGGTGCGATTGGGCGTAGTCCAGGATGGCCAGCAGCCAGTGCAACCGGTCCATGCCGGTTTCTCCCTCGCTCCACACGTAGCGCGGATTGCCGGCCGCGTCGAACCCGCGCAGGTAGGCCGAAGCGTTCCACATCACGCGCAGGTAGCCGGGCTGCATGAAATCCACCCGGTGCAAGGTAGTCGTCCAGTCCTCCGGGGAGGGCGGATATTCGTACGGATCCCATTGCACGCCGGCGCCCATAAAGCGTTCGACCACGGTCGAGTTGGTGCGCACGGTAACGGCGACCGGCGGCGCGCCGGGAATGGCGGCGGGTGCAAGCAGCGCCGCCGCCAGCGCGAGGGTCGTCAATTGACGCATGTTATTCGTCCTCCCGGAGCACCAAGGCGATGCTATCTCCGGGCGATTGGAGGCGCAAGCCGGCCTGGCGGACAGCGGCTACTTCTGAGCGGGCTCGCTGCGCCCCAACGTATCGTACAGCGGCTGCGCCGGAGTCACCAGCGGGCCCTCGTCCGTCACCGACACGGCCAGCACTTTGACTTTGTCGTTATTCGGCAGAGTCAAGGTCTTAGCGTTGGCCGGTACGTCGATGGCGTACGCGAATAAGTACGAATACTGATACGGCTCGTTGAGCCCGTCGGCGGTGTGGTGGTGCGAGCAATACCACGCCAGGTCGGCGCGCTTGATATAGCCGGGCGTCATGCCCACGAAGTCTTCGGGATAGCGCGGCTCGCGGTCGCGCTCGCCGTTGGCCACCGGTGGCAGGGGCCACACGGCGTGATCCGCGGAGCTGGCCCAATCGCGGTACTTGAGATCCCAAATGCGCGCGTCCCACTGGCCGATGAAGCCGCCCCAGTTTTCGATGGTCAAATCGACCGGCTTGTCGCCCACCTGGAAAGTGGCTTTCTGGTCGCCATCGGAAGACGCCGCCAGCACATACACGCGGTTGAACGGGCCGGCCGGGAGTTGCAACGTCTGCCCCTTGGCCACTACCGCGTCGGCTTTGCCCGTTCCGGATGGGGCTAGCTTGAACTCCGCGGGGCCGAATTCGATAGTCGCCGGCAACATCTCGGCGGGGATGGCGTTGCCCTTGCCATCGAAACCGCCGCCGCCGGTGTGCGTGTCATCATTGCTCGAGACGGCGAGATCGTAGGTAAGGGTCACGGGTTTGGATGTGGCGGGCGACGCTTTGGCCGTCGAGGGGGCCAGTTTCAGGGCGAAGGTGCGCGGCTGGTAGCCGGTGAAATTGGTAACCAGCGTGCCGTTCGAGATGGTCGGGGTACCGGCGACGGGCAGTTCCTGGCCGTTGACTTCGCGCGCCGACTGGATGGCGCCGGCAAACTTTACCACCACGTGCTCCTGCGGATGGCCGTCCAACTCCACCATGCGGAGGATGACTTCATCGCTCATCTCGGCCTTCTTGAGCGCCATAATCTGGATGCGCGGATTGCTCACGGTGACCAGCGAGAACTGCTTGCCCAGCGAGCCTTCGTGTTTGGCCGATTCGAAAGCGATGAGCGGCTGATTGAGGCGGTAGGCTTGCCAATCGGTCCCGCCGTCGCGCCAATCGCCCTGGTGTCCGGCGATGCCAAACGCGATTTCGTGATGGCCCCAATCCTGGTTGGCCTGGTCGGTATAACTGGTGTCCACGCCGGGCGAGCGCATCAGGGTGAGCCGCAGGGTGTTGTCATTGGGCTTGTCGGAGCCGTTCTTGCAGTCGGTGAGGATCGTGGCGCCAAAAGCGCCAGTATGGTCGGTAAGGTCGATCCACTGATGGGAGGCGACTTCGAACTGGCGCTCCATAGCGTTGGGCCGGCGGACAGTGCCGAGGCCCCAATTGTAAGTGGCGTCCTGATTGCTAGCGGCCAGCGGGAAAGTGGCCTTCAGGTTGGCATACAGGGTCTTCCAATCGACCGTCTCGCCGAATTCCACGCGATTGCCGGCATCGCCCGCGGAAAGGCTCACGGTGGAAACGAAGTGCGAGCCTTCGGTGTTGGTGCGGGTCACTTCGATGGTGACGCGGGCCGCGCCGTTTTCGGTGATTTGCGCTCTGCCGCCGCGGACGAAAGCGCGCGGAGGCGCCTGCTCCTGGTCGAAATCCATGTTCCAGGCGGGCCATTGCGACGGATGGTCGTTCGAAATGGCCAGGCGTATGGGGGCCGAGAGCAATTCGCGATTGAGCATTTTGTCGAAAATACTGGCCACGTCGCCGTCGTTGTTGAGGGTGACGCGATAGCGTTCGTTTTCGAGCGCGGTAGCCTCGGCGGCGGCAATGCCGGGAGCGCCGCCACCACGTCCGCCGCGTCCGCCGCGTCCGCCCCCGGCCCGCACGGTCGCTTTGAGGGTGGATGGCATGGCTTCCGCGGCCGGCTCCACGTCATACACGGCGTAGCCCACCGATGGCGCCTTGGCCAGAAACACCACCTTATCGCCTTCCACCTGTGCAGGGACCTCCTTGCCGTCGGGTCCGGTGACTCGGACGCCTTTTGTTCCGGAGGGCAGCGCGACCGCGGCGTCGACTACATCCTCCCGCTCGATATTCAACGGGTTGTAGACCACTACCGCCGTTCCCTTGGCTTGCGTGTCGAGGGCCGAAGCCACCGACTGAGTCGCGTTGGTGATCACGCCGGCGAACTGGTTCATGGCGATGATATCGTCATTCCAGGCGAACTGGTAGGCGCGCGGCGTGGCCGTGCCGGCGGCGGTGTCGTGGAATTGGCCGCCCATGACCAGCGTCCACGCGTCGGTGAGCCGCTGATGGGGATACGGCCTGCCGTTGCGCAGCCAGGCAGCCGCCAGCGACGCCTCTTCGGCGGCATCGGCCAGCACTTCGTTCTGGCGATCCCAGCGCTTGTGATAGGCTTCGGAAGTCAGCGATCCGGCGGAGTGGTTGATCAGCTCCAGGTCGCCCTTCCAGCGCGGCATGCGGGTGGTCATCGCGGGTTTGATGTCGAGGAACATCTGGTCGGCGGTGGCGGGGATCACGGTGAGCGGTCCGTTGCCCACGATCACGGGCGGTGCGGGCGTGGCAGGCGCCTCGTTGGCGCCGGCGAAACGGCCTCCGCCGCGTCCGCCGGTAGGCAGCTCGGTCGCGCTCTTAGTGACCATGGCTTCCAGCATGCGCGCGGTGAACTCCTGCGTGGCGCCGCCGGTGTCGCCGGTGCCGACATAATGATAGTCGGCATAGACGCCGGTGACTTCGCCATCCAAATCGACGCGCTTGACCCAGTCCAGCTCGCCGCCGCGGCCGCCACGGCCGGCGACGGGTTCCTTGCTGAGGTCGGTGGAGATGTTACTGCCGTAGCCGCCGGGGTTGAGGGCCGCGAGGACGGTTTTGCCGTCGGGACCTTCCCAGAGGCCCACGTTGAACGGAATGCCCTCGGGGGTCTGCTCGGGCGAATCGGGACCGCCGACCTTGGGAGCCGGCTGCCAGCCCGACGACAGCTTCTGGGTGGAGAAACCCTTGACGCCGGCATGCGCCAGGAGGCTGGGCAGCGAAGCGGGGAAACCGAAGCAATCGGGCAGCATGTATTCCGCGCTGGCCTTGCCGAATTCCTTGCGGAAGTAGGTGTTGCCGTAGAGCACCTGGCGGATGATGGCCTCGGCGCTGGGCAGGTTGACGTCGCCTTCTTCCACCGACGATCCGGCCGGATACCAGCGTCCGGCGGCGACATATTTTTTGATCTTGGCGTAGTCGGCGGGGAAATATTCCTTCATCAGGCGGTAGCGATTGGAGCCGGTCCAATTGAAGACGTAGTGCGGATATTTTTCGATGAGATCGAAGTTCACGCGCATGGTCTTCAGCAGGTACTCGCTGATGCTTTGCGGAAACTCCCAGCGCCACTGGGTATCCAGGTGGGCGTAAGGCACGACGTAGAGTGTGGGGTGTCTGGTAATGTCGGGGGCCTGAACGGTCTGCGCTTGAAGCGCGACGAAGGTAACGAGGCCGGCGGCTGCCAGCAGGGATAGACGGGGCGACATGCGCTCAGCCTACCTCTATTGAAGTGGCGAGCACAAGGGGCAACTCACACGAACCCTGAGGGGAGGTGCGCCCTGGGCGGCCCAAGGCGCCCGTGGAACGTGGGGCGGACAGCTCCTGAAAGTAAGGAAGAAAGGCTCCGATTTTAAAAAAAGGGTCAAAAAGCAGGCGCAATGTGATAAACTCAACCCGGAGTTGGCAGCTAAAAAGGAAATTGCAGCCTGATTAACGACAGGCTGCGGGGCGTTTTTGGAAATCGAAAAGGGGTCGTATGAAAACGAACATCGCACTTGCGCTTTTATGCGCATTTGGTCTTTTCGCGCAAGACCGGGCCACGTTGACCGGGACTGTGACGGATCCAAGTGGAGCCACAGTTCCAAACGCAACCGTGAAAGCAACCAACACATCGAACAACCAAGTTTACCAAGCCAAGACCACGAACGACGGGCTCTACACGATTCCGTACCTCCCGCCCGGCGTTTACACCGTGGAAGTGACCGCCGCCGGATTCCAAACGTTGCGCAGGGAGGCAATCACCCTGTCGGTGGCCGAGAGGGTGGCACTGCCCGTTCGGCTGGTCGTGGGCCAGGCGGCCACGGAAGTGGTGACGGTTACGGGGGAGCAGGCAGTCCTTGATTCGACCGACGCGGACCGGAGTCTGCTCTTCGACCCGGTCAAGACGCAGGAGCTGCCGCTGAACGGCCGGCAAAGCTACATGTTGCTCACCCTGACCCCAGGCGTGATTTTCACGCAGGAGCAGTTTGGGGCGTCCGGTTTTTCCGGCACCCGCGGATGGGACGTGAACAGCAGCTACAAATTCAACGGCGCGCGCGCCGGAAACGGCAACAACGTATTCATGATGAACGGTGGAGTCATCAGCGACAACGGCAGCCAGTGGGATTTTGCCCCCAGCGTCGACGCCGAGCAGGAGTTTACCGCCATTACCACGGCGTACGACGCTTCCTATGGCCATGAGGCTGGCGGCGTGGTCAATATTACGATCCGCAGCGGAACCAACAATTGGCACGGCGATGTGTACGACTATTTCCGCAATCGCGTGCTGGACGCCAACAACTTCGCCAACAATTACGCCGGGCAGCCCAAGGGCCGGCACAACCAGAACCAGTTCGGCGGCGTAGTCGGCGGTCCGATCCGCAAGGACAAGGACTTTCTGTTCCTCAGTTTCGAAGGCTGGCAGGAAATCGTCCCCTTTCCGGGTTCGGGCGTGACTGCGATCCCCCTCGACATCCGCGACGGCCAGCACTTTGCCGAATACGGCATGGTGGAATACGATCCGTTGACCACCCATCCCTGCGGCGCCGCCAGCGAGCCTTGCAGCGGATCGACCGGGTCCACCTACTGGCGCAATCCGTTCCCCGGCGACGTGATTCCGCAGAGCCGCATCAGCCCCATCGCCAAGAAAATTCTCTCGTACCTGCCGGCGCCGAACCAAGCTGGACAGGGCGGCACCAATGGCGCCATCGGAATCGCCAACAACTACATCAACCCCACGAATGAAGGGCGCTACTGGTATAACCAGCCGATGGCGCGCTGGGACCACAATTTCGGTCCGAACGATAAATTCAACGCGCTGTTCAGCGAGTTCCACGGCTTCGAATACCGGTCTTCGTCGACCTTCCCGCCGCCGGCGGCAACAGGGAACAGCGACAATAACCGCACCTTCACCAGCCTCAACCTGGAGGAAACGCACGTAATCTCATCTACCGCGGTGTTCGACATTCACGCCAACTTCTTCCGGTTCGTGCAGTTGACTCCGTCGTACACCACCCAGGCTCAGGCCATCACTGCCGCGTCCCTGGGCATGACGGGGTTGACGCCTGCGCCCACGGTCAACAACTCGGTGATGCCGGAAATCAATATCGGCGGATACACCGGTACGCTCTTCGGCTCCGGCGGCAGTTACAGTTGGTCGCCATACAACTCTTACCAGTTGCTGCCGAGCATGACCCTGACGAGAGGAAGGCACACGATCCGGTTCGGCGGCGAAATACACTATGAAGCTAAGGGTAATGTGGCTCCCGGCGACGCTTACGGCCAGTTCACTTTTGGCAATATCACCAGCCAAGCCAGTGGCCATACGTTCCTATCGACCGAGACCTACAACGGCATCGCGTCCCTGCTGCTGGGCATCCCCACCAGCGGCGACCAGCAAATCAATGCTTCTTACTACCTCACCCGGCCATATTACGGCGGGTTCATTCAAGACGACTTTAAGGCAACCGATCGCCTTACCTTGAATATCGGTCTGCGCTACGACGTGCAACTTCCGTACCTGGAGCGCTACAACCGGATGGCCTCCCAGTTCAATATCAACGAGGTGAGCCCGCTCAGCAACCAGATCCTGGCCGCCTGGAATCTGGATGCCGCGTCCTACAACGCGACCAATCCGAAGTACCCCTATCCGGCGGCTCCA
>Ga0182030_10021764_pt1 | contig 11987 bp, 18 predicted proteins | sample 812S3MmetaG_FD_121299 | JGI IMG/M metagenome (GOLD analysis project Ga0182030, IMG submission 121299) | Permafrost microbial communities from Stordalen Mire, Sweden - 812S3M metaG (Illumina Assembly) | ecosystem: Environmental > Terrestrial > Soil > Wetlands > Permafrost | place: Sweden...
ATTGCGACTGCCTCATCGCCTTCGAGCTGTTCCGAGCCTGGCGAAGTAAGCGACAATACCTGCATATCAATACCCGCAGCATCCATGTCTGAGATCCTCCGATCGCCTACGTCGGAAAGCTGTTCAAGAAGATTTGCGCGAGGGCCGGTGAAATCTTTCGCGTGCTCTTTGAGGCCCTTCCCAGGCCCTTCCAAGTAGGACGGACTCGCGTAATGTTCTTCAAGAGTAATAGTTTTCATAATATAAGTATATCACCGAGTTCACGTGGTTGCGTTTACTCCTCCGTCTTCGTTGCGTGCGGTTATCGATCTGATCCTATTAATCAATTCTTCGGTTGGAGTATCGGCATCGTGCTCTACGTTAAGATCCTCGGCGATGTTAGTAAGCTTCTCGAGCGCCTCGGGACTGCCGTCGGTCGCAAGCGACTGAAGATATGCAAAGTCAGGATCGCCATGTTCGTTCAGCCAATCCTCCTTTTCTTCAATCGCTTTGTTTTTTGCGCGAGAGGTCATGCGTTCGGCGGTAGGTTTTTGCTGAAAAGCTCTTTCCACTTTAATTTAGCTACTGCAAAAAGATAGATGATTTCAAGAATGCCCACGGTATTGACGACAAGTATGATCACGAACCACCACGGCTGCCCGCGTCTTCCCGAGTGCCACAAGGCAAGACCCTTCCAGAAAATGCTCCACAGTACGAGGAGAATTAATACGGGGCCGAACACGTGGATCCATGATGGCGCTCCGTAATTCATGCCGTAATTAGAATAAAATCTATTCATAAAATTATATGTTAGTTATCGCTCCTTATTTTAAAATTGTCGCGCGCTCCAAAGCGAGAAACAGGTCTTCTCGCTTTACCAATTACAACCTTTTTTCGATATTATTCCTTATCGCCCTCATGCGGCATCTCCTTCCCGGACGCGATAGCTTCCTTCACCTTCTTCACATGCGCGAGCATCTTCTCAAGCTTGGCCTCTTTTTTTTCGAGAAACTCCACCTTCTTCTCTTTCGATGCGCTCATCCACATGCACATACCGCCACAACCGCATTCATGCTCCCCGTTTTCATGTCTGTCCATCATGGTATTTTTATTATTAGTTAATTATTTTTTGACCGGCTCCGAACTCCAAAAACCGAAAATTGCAATGAGCACACCGAGCACCACGAGCGTCCACATAAGCGTTGACCCCGTAAGCCCGGCGAATGCTATGACGATAACGACGATCCCCAATATTCCACTCACCCAGTTCTGCCACATATATTTTTGACGATTTTTATTTGGCGACCTTTATAAAGAATTTTTAACCCGTACGTTTTTTTGAGTCCCGCACAAAGGACATGCCGTCGCCAGAGGCGCATTATTACAGGATATTTTTATAACACATCTGCACGTAGCATTCTGTAATGATTTCCGATCACAGGCGGCTCATAATATGTGTGTGCCGACGGGCGTAATGTTATGCACCCGCAATAATCCATGATCGCTTTTCTTATCACCATATCCGTGCTTCTCGTCCTAGCCATCCTCTGGTCGATTTTCAGCTATCTCTTCGAACGCAGGATTGAAACGCCGAAATACACGACGATTGAACGCAAAGACGGATACGAGATCCGCGAATATGAACCCTATCTCATCGCCCAAGTGGAAGTTGCTGGGACCTATGCCGAAGCGAGTTCCCAAGGATTTCGAATCTTGGCTGACTATATTTTCGGCAACAATACCATGCGAGATAAATTGTCGATGACCGCACCCGTCACCGAAAGCGGGAGAGACAGAGCTCACGGAAACGCCGTCATGGCCATGACGGCACCCGTATCGGAGCGTGAATCAACGGATGGCACATTCCATGTCATCGCCTTTGTTATGCCTTCCAAATATTCAATAAAAACTCTGCCCAAGCCGAACAACCCGGAGATCAAAATCGTTGCGATGCCAAAGAGAAAAATGGCGGTGCTGAAATTTTCTTGGTACGCCAATGGCGAACGAGCGGAACAAAAGAAACAAGATCTACTCATGAAACTCAAAACGGACGGCATGGTGAGTTTATCCGATCCCAAAGTCGCCCGATACAATGCTCCGTTCAGCGCGCCATGGCTCAATCGGAACGAGATACTCGCAGAGGTACGATCGCGATGAGCATGAAGCCTCAAGAAAAGAAAAAGCCCGCGATGAACAATAAGGGGCAGATCTTGTACTGCTTCTCTCCACCGGTCATGCTCGCGACGATGGCGATCGAAGTGGGATCGGCGATCTATATACTGCTTCGATACCGTAAAGGATTGTTCGCAAAAGTTGCGGCAGTTCTCCTTGTTCTCTTAGGAATATTCCAATTATCGGAATACCAAATTTGCGGCGCTCACGACGCGGCGTTTTGGACGCACTTCGGATTCATCGCTATCACGCTGTTGCCCGCAGCCGGGCTTTGGCTGATATCGCTCGTGAGTAAAAAGCGGCATTTCTTTTATATCGGGTACGGCATTGCGATCCTCCTTGCGCTGACCTTTCTTTTCGTGCCCCAGAGCATTACCGGGGCGTATTGCGGGGGCAACTATATTATCTTCAGCGGCCCTGCGGCGCTCTACGAATTCTTCGGCATTTACTATCTCGTGTATCTCGTAGTCGGCATTTGGGAAGCGCTGGAAATTATGCGAGAAACTCCCAAAAAGATGATCCATCGCGTACTGCATTGGTTCATTATCGGATATCTCTCATTCATGCTCCCCATGGGTATCGTCTATGCATTTTATGCTCCGGCGAGAGTGGCCGTAACGTCCATCATGTGCGGCTTCGCCGTGATCCTCGCGCTCATCGTCACATTCCTGATCGTGCCAAACTACTACAAATACATCTATCCGAAAGAGTAGCCGAGGTGCTCATTAAAAGAATCGTTTCCATAAAAAAACCGGCGTTACAATATGAATCGCCGGTACAAAAACCCGCTTTTTGTTTGATTTGCAATGAGGAGCGTGGCTTGCGCTCCCGTCAAATTAATTTTCTGAATGGATTTAGGATGAAGTTCCATGATGTTCGTGATATTAACTATGCATGCTTGAAAGTTAAGACTTCCAGCCGAGCACATCATCGAGCCAATCAAACTCTATTTGGTTTTTCAACAGCAAATTGTTAACCATGCTGTGCCCCTCGCCTCCTTCAGTGGTTTTCCCGATCATCACTTGGCTCTTCGGGTTGTTCATGAATTTCTTCCACTGGATTTTTTCCTTTTCCATTCTTGCGGGATCATACTCGCTTTCTCCGGCGATAATGAGCAACGGGCACGTGATGTCCTTTTCATGTCCCGCTAACGTAAATTCTTGCATGGCGTCCAGCCACTCCGCTATGGTTTTATTGGCATATCCGCTCCTCATTCGTAAGTCACTTTTGACCAACGTCTTAATAAAAGATTTGGACATGTCGAGGCGTGATTCCAAATCGCGCGGATATGGCTTTGTCGTATCCAACCCTAACAGCTCGATAAACATTCCCCCGATATCAGAGAAAAGTGGAAGTGCTATTACCGCTGCCAAACGCTTGTCGAAGGCAGCAGCCCTTGGGGCAAAATATCCACCGAAACTGGCGCCGATCAGAGCGATGCTCTTTGGATCGACTTCGGGACGGCTCAAGACATAATCTATGACATGGCCAATCGGGATTTCGGTATCATGGCGAAAGAACAAATCGGGATGGTCAAAGAACATTGCCTTCTGTCCGGGAATTTCGAACATAAGCACATTGTAGCCCCGCCTCTCGGCGCCCACCGGAACCACGCCGTAGAGTTCTTCAAGGGCGCTATCGCCGCCGCCAAGCACAAGAACCGTCGGCCTCTTCTCACCCTTAGGGCCACCAGGAATGAAGTATCCGGGCAACGTCGCGCCATTTTCGTAGGGCATGTTTACGATTTCAATTTGAGGATCGAAAAGCTTGGCGGCTTCGCGGAAACAAGCCCGCTCTTTTTCGTAGGATGAGCGCTGACGCGGATCATCTGGGTCTGCATATACCGTCGTGGCACCCCAGTAGGTTGTCGCACGCAAGAACGCATCACGGGCGCTCACCTTGTGTCCTTTGTCGAGACAATCCCGTCCAATCGCCTCGACCCGCTTCGCAGTCACCTCCCACGCGTCTGCAAAACTTTGGAAATCTCCATCGACGATCCGGCTTGCCGTTTCGTAACATTCTCCCACAGCCGACCCATCGTAATTGCCCCTCCCCATTACTCGCGTGAAGTAAGCATCGAACATGGCGGCCTCAAATCTATTCGCTTGGCCCGCCGTGTGGCGGAACATTGTCTCCTGTTTTACCTGCGATTTTGATTGATCGGTATTTTCCATATTTTTTATTTAATTGATATATAACTATTTAATTCCACACTTTATCGCGCACGCTTATTCCTAATTGGCCGCCTTTTGTTTTTAGGAGTAGCTTTTTTGATTCGCGCCGCCTCCTGCTCGAAGATCGCCGCAAGTTTTCGTGTAGACTCGACCATGCGCGAAAGCTCGCTTGCGGTGTAATGAGAAAAAACAGGATGGATTTTTGTCATCAGCTCATCGCGCACGGCGATGATTCTTGCGGGGATCTTGGTCGGTTTTACAATTACCATCCTCCGGTCGAGAGGATTGGCTTCCCGCTTGGCGAGTCCCGCGCGCTCCAGTCGGCCGATTGCGGTCGTCATCGCGCCCGTCGTAAGCCCCATCGCTTTTGCAAGATCGCCTGCCGTCATCTCCTTCGCATCGTACAGCCGGATACACGCCCAGAGATCGGTGGGATGAATATTCATCGTTTTCGCAACCGCTTCCGCCCAGTCCGTCATGAAACGCATGAACTTACGCAGCTCTTTCATGTACTGAAGGACCGAGTCGGGATAGTGAGGTTTTCTCTTGGGCATATATTAACTTTACCGTAAAGATATCTAATTGACAATAACGATGCCGTCCAAAGATACAAACTATTACAACGGTATCAACCCCTCGCATGAGAGTATTAGACACTTACCAAAACTTGGGTTTTATTCTCATGGCCAAAAATCGAAAATAAATAGATTTTTCAATGCTAAGCCAAGATCAATGACGCTCCTATAGCCAGGCTTTATATAGGTTTTTAGTGCGACCTGGACGGTTCGTATCCTGCCACCCCCGCAGACAAGGTGAAAGTATCGTAGCAATCGTCTTATATAGGTTTTTAGTGCGACCGCCTCACCCGAGGGCGGGAGGACGCCCGAACTTTTTATTAATCGGGGTATTTGGTTTTTCGATTCAACAAAAAAAAGATTTTCATAAGGCAGCAACAATCTCTTCCGTCTTCCTCACAAGCCCAATGCGCGGAAATGTTTTCGTAATAGCGAAAGCGTGTTCCTCTGCAGACATAGCCGCCATCGCATCTTCCGCAAAAACCTGGTGATAGCCATACTCATAGGCAAACCGGGCGGTGCTCTCAACGCCGATGTTCGTGGCAATGCCGCACAAAACCATAGTCGTTATTCCTCGCCTCCTGAATTCCAAATCGAGCTCCGTGCCATAAAACGCGCCCCATTGGTGCTTGGTGATCACGAAATCGCCCTCCTTCGGTCCAATTTCGGGAACGATATCGGCCCAGCCTGACTGTGGTGTTTGTGTCCATGGCTTTGCATCTGCAATAGGACGCAATGCGTCTTTCCCGTCGTGGGATGGCGTAACCCGCACTAAAAACACCGGCATATAATTTTTTCTGAAAGCATCTGCAATCGCGGCCGCGTTCTTTATCACAACATCGGAAGCATACGGGGCAACCTGCCGCCCCGCGATGCCTTTTTGAAGATCGATAACAACCAACGCCGTTTTCATTTTATCAATGGATAGATCGTTCATGTTTGTTATATTACCACCTTCGGGTACATCCACGCACTGATCACAGAAATGACGAGGGCGACGGCTGCAAGGATGAAAATATCGAATCCCACTCCGGTAGTGCTATTAGTCAGCATGAGCGCGCGCAAGCCATCCACCATGTAGCTCAGCGGGTTGAGAGTCGCCACGACCTGCAGCCAAGTCGGCATGATCGAGATTGGATAAATTGCGTTCGAAGCGAAGAATAGCGGAAGCGTGATTACCTGCCCAATGCCCATGAACCGTTCGCGGGTCTTCACAATGGAGGCGATAATCATGGAAATACCGGTAAACACGGCCGCGCCAAGAAGAACGATAATGATAACCCCGATAATTGACCAGAAGGACATGTTGAGCGCTACGCCAAGAATGAGCGCGAAGATAAAAACGATGACCGCCTGGCAAAGGCCGCGCAAGCCCGCAGACAGCATCTTGCCCCAGACAAGCGCAAGGCGCGGCGTCGGCGTCACGAGCAACTTCTGCAAAATACCCGTGTCACGATCCATAATGATGTACAGACCATAAAAAATGGCGACAAAAACGACTGATTGCGTAAGAATACCCGGCGTGATGAATTGCAGATACGTGAAGCCTCCCGTCGGGATCGCGCGCACTTTGCTAAGAGCCTCGCCGAAAATCCCAAGCCATAAAATCGGCTGCACAGCCCGAGAGATAAGCTCCGTAGGGTCATGCATTAACTTCCGTGCTTCCATCTCGGTCAGAACCCAGGACTTTTTAATTGTTTCGTAGAGATAGTGGATCATCGTTGCGTGCTTATCCCAATCTTTTTTCGGTCTGCCTCATTCTGCGGATATCGCGGAAGTTCCCCGTATCGCTCATACTGTTTCCCGAAAAGAAAATAAAAGCGTCTTCAAGCGTTGCATTCGGCTTATTGGTCTTTGCCTTCAATTCGGGCACGGTGCCAATTACTGCTATCTTTCCCTGATTCATGATGGCAACCCGATCGCTCACGCCGTCAGCCTCCTCCATGTTATGCGTCGAGAAGAAAATGGTCGTTCCCATAGCGTTGCGCAAATCTGAAAGATGCCCCCACACGCTCTGCTGGGCGATGGGATCAAGTCCGGTCGTCGGTTCATCCAGAAACAGAACTTTCGGCCGGTGTAACATCGCCTGGCCAATCTCCATCTTCCGGATCATGCCGCCGGAAAATGTCCGCACGAGGGCATCCGCATGAGCCTCAAGCTTCAGGAATGAAAGTATCTCCTGAATGCGCGCTTTGCGTTCGAATTGAGGGATATCATAGAGGCGGGCGAAAAGCATCAGATTCTCATATGCGGTTAGCGTGCCATCGACTGAAATGGACTGGGGAACGTACCCGATGGTATTCCGCACATCCGCAGCATGGTGCACAATATCGTGGCCGTTAACAACAGCATTACCGCTCGTGGGCACAAGTAAGGTAATCAGCATCTTGATCAGCGTGCTCTTCCCTGCCCCGTTCGGTCCCAGGCAAGCGAAAATCTCACTGGAATCGACGGTGAAAGAGATATCGTTCACCGCGACAAAATCTTTGAATCGCTTCGTAAGATCTTTGACCTCAATTATCTTTGATGCTTCTGAGGGTTGCTCCATTGGTTCTATTCTAAATAAAAAAATCAATTTTTGCTAATAATCGACCAGAAATCTGGGGCACCGCAACTCTTAAGATCTGCAAGGGTGAGCGGTTGATTTTCCGCAGAGCGAGTCGCCATAACAGGGCAAGGTAACGTAAGTGGTGGAGGGCGCAATCCTGCGGCAAAATCATCCGTCGAAAGACCATCTCTATACTCAAAATGAGGCAAATCCCCAGGGCCCCCATTCTCAAGATGACAATAAGCGCCAATGGCAATAAGCTGCTTCCAATCAATATCATATCCTCTCCATCGATCAACAATATCTACCGCATAACCATAATTATGGAGACTATGCCCGGGCGGTGCCTCAGAGACAATCGTGCCCGTACCATCGCGACCATCATCGTATATCTGCGCCTGTTCGGTCATTGAACGAAATCCCGATGTGATGCGAAGGGTATATCCATATATTGCCGCGGTTGGAATGAAACATTCATTCACTTGATTCAAAAAATTAGGATTCATCCCTGTCGGTGTTAAAATTATTGAACCATTCACATTAACCGTTCGGCGAAAGAGAGCCGCAAATCCTGCCGTGCATATAACGAGAAAAAGAACCGCGCCTGTGAAAACCAATTTATTGGAATGCTTACCCGACATGCAACCATTATACCTCCATCGGGATATCGCACTGCAGAATATGGTCCCAAGCGTGAATCCACTAATATTCCCCGGTTTAAAAATGAGGGCACCAGAATAAAGTATCGGGTGACCTGTGTACTATGGCAGTAGTGCACTCTTCGATTTTTCTGAAAAAATGCGAAATCGCCTTGTAAATCGATAATTTAGTTCGAATCCTCTTCCCTCCGCCCGTTAGTGCAGCGGTTCGAGAGACCTTCCAGCCTCGGGTTTTGTTATCTTTTTGAAACGCAGTTCAGGCGACAAAACTTGGCACATGTCTAGGGCTCGAACCTCTACCTACTTAGAGCGTTGCGATTTAGCTCAACCATTTATTTTTTTATAAAGATTCAGCGCAAAGGTGAATACCCATGCAAAATAAGCAACGAGAGCAATGCGCTGAATCAAACCAGCCCATGCGCTTACCGGGGTAGATGGGAACTCGGCAATTTTCATAAATACGACCGCGACGATAATGATGGTACATGTAACAATCGTCCACTGGCTCAATTTTCGCCATTTTGGATCTTGGCGAAAACGTCGGTAAAAAATGAAACAACTGATGGGCGCGAGGGAAAAAACCACCGCCCCAAAGAGACCATGCAATATGCCATGCCAACTCGACTGATTGGTAAACATAACAGATGGATCGGTAATGAAAGGCCCGGAAGCGATCAGACAGACCCCAATGATCGAAAGAAGAATTGGCCCGGCTTTTGATGCCTTTCCACTCTGAAATTCACGGGCGACGCCCCGCGAGAAGATAAATATCAAGAGGCCCGAGATGACAAAATTTGTGATTTGGATCCAGCCGCCCGACCCAATCGACAAATCGCTCACATACATGCTAAGCGGATGGTAGCCGGGACGAAGCCAGCCATCGATCGTGAATACTGAAACAAAGAACACTGATCCAATCATGCCTGCCCATGCTGCGAATGCGATAACTTTTGAAGCGCCGAATTTCATATCTTTGAATGATGGGCAAAATAGGCCCATTTCAATTATATCTGATATATCTTAATCCGAAAAAGGTTATTTAAAGTATTTCCACTTCGCTCCGATATAGATGGCGAAGAAAATCGCGAGCACCGTGCCGACGATGATGGAGAGGGTCTGAAGAAAAGAATTGAGCGGATAGTAACCAAACGCGACGAAATTGATGCGGCCGATAATAACGAAAATAAGGCAGGCTTCGGCAATAATTGCTGCCCATCTTTTCATCGTCAAAAGAAATAATCCGCCTATCGCATAAAGTGCACCGATTCCCATACCCCAAAAAGTCGATACGGCCACACTGGCAGTGGAAAGAACCCCCAGAAAGTTATGGGTGAAGCCTGTCGCGATCTCGGCGAGACCGAACACAATCATGAGGACTGCGACGATCACGATGCCCGTAGGACGATTTTGATTTGTCATAGTTATCTTATTTTTATCCCTTCGGCTCAAACAACTTCGCGTCTATGCCAACCTGCCGAATCCAAGCGGCGGTATCCCAATAGTTTCGTTGCTCCGCGATCAATCCCCGGGTGTCAACCCGGAAAAAGGCGGCGAAGGGTAGCTTGTAAGATTTGTTTGTCGGGGCTATCGCTCCCGTGGGCCAATCTAAAGAGCCAGTGAACGTGGCAGTCTCCAGAACCTCGCATACCACCCTGTCGCCTTCGGCTATTATGCTCACGACTTCTTCCTTTAAATCCGGAAAGGATTTCTCAAAAAGTTTTAGCCCTCCCGCAACCATATCTTTGGTGGCAGGGCCTCCGCTTAATGGACTTCGCAAAGTATAGCCAGCCGCAAGTTGTGAAAGTATGCCCTCTTGATCGTGTTTGGTATACGCCTCCCAATATTTGGTTACGGCTTCTTTCGGGGTCATGATTTATTTATAGAGATAGTGATGATTGCCGGGTTCGGTGACGGTTAGGAGGTCGAAGTATTCTCTGATCTTGGTCAGTTTGCCATCTTGGATATCGCAGCTCAGAATGATTGGTATTTCGATCATCGTCCCCGGAGCTGGTCTATTGGTAGACGCTGGCCATTTATCGGTCACCACTGCCTTATGTACATATTCCCAAATAAGCTTTGTTCCTTCGGCATCGGTGAAGACATTAAAAGGCAGAAGTCCTTCGCCTGCCCCATGAGTTCGCGCCGCTACAGATCGTGTCGCAAGCTCTCGTATTTTATCGAGTCCCTTAAACGACTCTCCCGTTGCCATAACTACCCATTCGCCGTTCGGAGACCAAAGCTTCATCACCGCATCTATGTCATCGTGGGTCATCGCCTCGTTGAACGCTTTAACGAAGTCTGCGGTGGTCATAGTTTCTTGTGTCATTTTTTATTTAGTTTTGAAATTATTTTAACCCTATAGATAGTATGCCGTTCAAAAGGTATTGTTATTACAAGGCCAGCAGCGGTCGCGGATCTAGAGCCATGTTTAATTCGGGCAGTTTTAATGTTCTAATTAACGATATGGGAATCCAACAAATATTGCTCTTCTGCGGAATGGTTGCCGGGCCATTGTTCGTAGTTGTTTTTCTTATCGAAGGATCTCTGCGATCCGGCTATGATGTTATGCGCCAACCCGTGAGTGCAGTCGCCATCGGCAAGCGCGGATGGGTGCAGCGAACCAACTTCATTCTGGTCGGCATACTCATGTTCGCATATGCATTCGGACTCGACATGGCACTTGCTGCATACGGCGGATCGTTCTGGATACCGTTTCTCGTCGGACTCTATGCCGTTGGCCTTATCGGTGCAGGCATTTTTGTGACGGATAAAACCGGTATACCGAGCAAAGAAACCGCGCCAAAAAAACGCGATGTCGGCGGCACTATCCATGATCTTTGTTCGCTTATTGTTTTCATACCCCTCTTTATCGCCTGCTTCGTATTCGCTAACCTGTTCGCGGTATCGGGTTCATTGGTCTGGCACATATATTCCGTAGCGACAGGAATTCTCTTCGGCATCGGATTCATCCTCTTCGCAAAAGGATTCGCCCGCAACGAAAAATTCGCAGGACTACTTCAGCGCCTCACCATCGCGATCGGATGGATATGGCTCGCGCTCATCGCCGCCCATCTACTGGCGCTGATTTAAAGATAGGCCGGGTGTCAAAACGCTCGCCTAGCCTTTCGCCTCCTTCTCAAAGGGTTGCCCCTTGCCACCAGCAATCAAGTTCTGTAAACTGCCGTTAATAATAGAACTCCACGCATCCGAACATTTATTAAAACATTCGATTGCGGGAGCCAAGCCCACGTGCGTAAAGCTGACTTCGGTCTTCTCGCCTTTTTTGGAAATATCGAAAACGATATCCGTACCGTTCCACTCGATCTTGTCCTCGACAAATTTAAGATAGCTATCGACGACGTGCCAAACGACTTTTTTACCGGGAAGGAGTTCTGTTATTTTTTGCTTTGAATAATGGATGTCTTTATAGCGATACGTAAACTCCTCGCCGAGTTTGTCGGTATTCCCCTCAATTTCTCCCGACCACCATTCACGGACATTGTTGATAGCGGCAAAACATTCCTCCGGAGTCTGGTCTACGGTGAAGACGGTGGTGTAATTTTGATCATTCATAATCTGATTCTACCAGATCTTGGATAATACATAAAAAAATATTACCCGCCCACTTCACAGGGCAATCATAGCAAAAATCTTGCGTGGCATTTTCAGCCATTTTGCATAGAGGTATGATAGGGACAAGCTTCATGAACACCAAAAAACACAAGCCGAAGCGGTCGGTCGAACTTCTTTATAAATTGACCCTCACGGAAAAATTCCGGAGGGATGTGGCCGCAGCGAGAGAGGCACTCAAGATTCCCGAAGGCGGTATCGAGCCGAAAGAGTGGTTTGCATGGATGGCGGAGGCCCCCGAGAATTTTAA
>Ga0182030_10021766_pt1 | contig 11986 bp, 9 predicted proteins | sample 812S3MmetaG_FD_121299 | JGI IMG/M metagenome (GOLD analysis project Ga0182030, IMG submission 121299) | Permafrost microbial communities from Stordalen Mire, Sweden - 812S3M metaG (Illumina Assembly) | ecosystem: Environmental > Terrestrial > Soil > Wetlands > Permafrost | place: Sweden...
ACTCCACGCGCCTGCTCAACCGTGTCATCGCCGGACTCGGCGATCCGCCGCGCGTCTGGCTCAACGCCTCCACCGCGACCATCTATCGCCATGCCCTCGACAGACCGATGGACGAAGCCACTGGCGAACTCGGCGGCCACGAGTTCATCTCCAAAACCCGCCGCGCGCCCGACACCTGGAACTTCTCCATCGGCGTCGCCAAGGATTGGGAAGCGGCGTTCTTTGAAACTCCAACGCCGCGCACTCGCAAGCTAGCCATGCGCTCCGCCATCACCTTCAGCCCCGCCCCCGGCAACGCGTTTGAGATCCTGCTCAACCTGGTCCGCTTCAGCCTGGGCGGCAAGCAAGGCAACGGCCGCCAATACGTAAGCTGGATTCACGAAGCCGACTTCGCTCGCGCTGTCGAATTTTTAATCGACCACGAAGAGTTCGAGGGCCCCGTCAATATCGCCGCTCCCAATCCCCTTCCCAACCGTGAATTCATGGCAGGCTTGCGCGAGACCTGGGGCATGCCCAACGGACTGCCGACGCCCGCATGGGCGCTTGAGATTGGCGCGTTCTTCCTGCGCACAGAATCCGAGTTGGTGCTGAAGAGCCGCAGAGTCATCCCCGGTCGCCTTCTCGGAGCTGGCTTCACCTTCGACTTCCCCACCTGGCCTGAAGCTGCCGCAGACCTGGTGCGGCGGTGGAGGAATAGGGAATAGAAGAACAATAAGCCAACCAGCAACGGGTCGCCGCACGGAACCCACTATTCCCTATTCCCTGATCCCTGCTTTTCTCACTTCGGCGTAATATCGGTGACCGGCAAATCGATATGTCCGAGCAGGATTTCAAACCGCCGCTGCTCTTCTTTCTTATAAGTCTCCTGGTCGGGCCATAACTGCTTGATAAGCGCCTCCTCGTCGGGATTCGCCGTAGTCGCCACAGTCGAGTTCTTGAACACAATCGTCACGCGGTAATCCCAGCGAAGCTCTTCCGACACGTGGTTTGCGGGTGTCTCAATCTTCACCGAAAGCATCCGGCCCGTGGCTACAATTTTCTTCAGCAACGGGTAATGATTCTTCAGGAACAGTTGCAGAAACTCCGCCTGATGTCCCCATTGACACTTGTAGTAGTACTCCATGGTGTAAGGCTGGTCCGCACCGCCCTGCGGCGGAGCGCCTTGAGCCTTCGCAGGAACGGCGACCGCGACGGCAAATACCATTGCAAGAAACGCCAGAAGCACCTTGCGCATAAAGCCTCCATCAGAAATGCGGATCAATTGTGAGCAATTGTACGCCGCGGCCTTTCGGCTTCCTGATCAAGCTACCGGGCCGGGCGCCCCATCCTTGTCACAGCCTCACCGTTACAAGGGTGGGAAACCGCCAACCTTAACCAGCCGCTCTTACTCCGCAACCCGCGCGCGAATCCCGGCCCCAATCGGCCCCTTGTGATGCAGCCGCGCATTCAGCCACTCCGTCATCTCGCGCTCCCAGTCCGCCACGCCGGGCAGCTTGTTCCAGCCGCCTGTTCCATGCTTGCCGCCAGGAATGCGGATGATGTCGCAGCGCACGCCCACCGCATGCATCGCAGTCTGCAGATTGGTCGCCTCTGAAAACGGAATGTACTCGTCCTGGTCGCCGAGTATCTCGAGAAGCGGCGGATCGTCTTTCTTCACGTATGTAATTGGCGAAGCCTCGCGGATCGCCTCCTTCTCGCCCTTCGCCGCAATCAACGGGTCGAGCAGCCGATGCACATCCGCGTTCAGCGGCACAAACGCGAAGCTGCTCTGCGCGTAGAGGCTCACCACCGCCTGCGCCTTTGCGCTCACGCGGTCTATCGGATCGGTGGCGTGCGGATCGACAGCGCTCGCATCTCCACCCGCGTTGAGCAGCCCCACCATGTTGCTGAGAAAGCCGCCGGCCGAGCCGCCGACCAGCGCAATCTTGTTGGGGTCTGCGTCATACTCCCGCGCGTGGTAGCGGATGAATCGCACCGCCCGCTGCACATCCTGCACCATGTATGGGTAAGGATACGCAGGCGCGAGGCGGTAATTTACCGAGAACACCGCGTAGCCCGCCGGCGCAAGAAAGTCTGCAACGTAGGCCTCGCTGCCGCTCTTGGCATCGCCGCCGTGGTAGCCACCGCCATGAATAATGATGGCGATGGGATGCGGCCCTTTGCCAAGGGGCGCATAGTAGTCCATGGTTAGCGTCTGCCCATCGGCGGTGCCGTAGACGAGTCCATCCTTGGTTGGCGTGCGCGTCTCAGCGGCCTGCAAACGCGCAACCGAAACTCCCGTAAGAAGAAGCACAAAAAGCAAAAGCCGCAGACATCGTGAACGCATGATGAAGTCTCCCGCACTTCATCATACGGCGCATGCGCTCCACAATCCCTGCATCCTTTCCCGCCCAAACGAATCCTAAGCAGCGGAGGATTTCTTTCACCCATGGCAGAGAAAATTGCATTCATTACCGGCGGCAATCGCGGCCTCGGTTTTCAAACGGCGTTGCTGTTTAAGGATCCCGGAACCCTCACCGATCAGCGGACCAAGGTTGTAATCGGCTCGCGCGATCTCGCGCAGGGCGAAGAGGCAGTGGCAAAGCTGCGCTATGCCGGCGTCGATGCTGACGTGCTCCAGTTCGATATCACCAAGCCCGGCGATGCGCAGGCCGCTTACGACTACTTCAATTCCAAATACGGCAAGCTTGACATCCTGGTGAACAACGCGGGCATCGCTGCCGGCACATTCCCCGGCAAAGGCCCAGAGCATGACGCCACCGAGGCACCCAGCGATCTGCTGCACAAGGTATTTGAGACAAACTTTTTCAAGCAGGTAGAACTCACCAACACGCTGCTGCCGCTGATCCGCAAGAGCCCCGCAGGCCGCATCGTGAATCTGTCCAGCATCCTTGGATCGCTCACGCTGCACGCCGATCCGAAGTCGCCCCTTTACCACGCCAAGTCGTTCATCTACGATGCGTCGAAGACCGCGCTGAATGCCTACACCGTGCATCTGGCGTATGAGTTGCGCGACACGCCCATCAAGGTGAACTCTGCGCACCCCGGCTGGGTGAAAACAGATATGGGCGGCGCGCAGGCGACCATGGAATTGAGTGAAGGAGGCAAGACCAGTGCAGCGCTGGCCACACTCCCCGCTGATGGGCCGAGCGGCGGTTTCTTCCACCTGGGCCAGCCGCTGCCCTGGTAGCTTGTGTAGGGCGCTACAGTCTTTGAGAGTTGTGCCCTCCCACCCTTGCGACCAAATGCGCGTCGCAAGGATGGGGCATCCGGCCTAAGCGGAAAGGCAAGTTCAACAAACATGGAGTGACGATGAGAGTTGCGGTATCCCGCCCATTTCGCAAACTTTGCGAAAAGGACGGGCACGGAACAGTCTCATCGCTCATGGGTCGGCCGCGGTGGTGGACGACTGTTACAAAACATGAGACTATCGGCGGCCGGACACGATTAGCGCGCGGTCCAGGCAGCTATTGAGATGCGTACCCGCGTGATGAAAGAAACGCGGCCGGTGCATGAATCGCTGCAATCGGCCTGTTGCACGGGCGGCTCGGGCCCTGCCGTTCTCAGGGTTGGAATCGGGCCCCCGTGCGGGGCGATCACTGTGGTGCTTCGCCAGATAATTTGCATGACTTACTCCTGGACGAGGAAGTTACACGTTGACTCGGCACTGACCTCTATTTCTCACAGACTGCGGGATGGCCCGGATTTCTAGGTTTCGCGAGGTTTCTTAGGGCCAGGATGCCCTCAGGACAGCCGGTCAGGAGACCGGCGCTACGAGTTTACGTTAGCTGCGAGAAATACGCACTAACATCCCGCATAACTTGCCAGCGCTGACTTATTGGGGATGGTAAGTGTGGATCCGTGGAAGTCCACCAACCGGCGCGTCTTGAAGGCGCTCAGCGTGCGCGTAACCGTCTCGCGCGAGGTGCCGATGAATTCGCCGATCTCTTCATGCGTGAGTGAGAAGCGGAAGCGCGTGCCCGCATCGGTGGTCTGGCCGTTCTGGCCAAAGTCGAGCAGCAGCCGCGCCAGCTTTTCCGGCGCCGAACCAGACAGGGCCACGGTGCGCAACTGTGCATAGGCCATGCCGATCTGCCGGCCCAGTTCCTCGCCCACAATCTGGTACGCGTCCGGGTGGCGCATCATGAAACCCAGAAAGTCGCGGCGGGAGATCTTCGCAATCTTCGTTGGATAAAGGGTTTCAGCCGTCATCTCCGACACCTGGCCTGAGATCACCGTCTCCAGTCCCAATACCGCGCCCTTCTTGGCGATGCGCAGAATCAGGCGGCGGCCATCGCTCGAATTGATGGAGAGTTTCACCTCGCCTTCGAGAACCACAAACACGCCCTGCGCCGGATCCTTCTCGGAGAAGAGCATCATGCCGGAAGGGTAGGAAGTGGGATGCTCCAAAGACAAGAGGTCCTCGATCGCTTCAGGAGCAAGCTTGGAGAAGAACTCGCCGCCGGCCTGAACCGGTAGCTTGCAAGCCGTAACTGAATTACTCATAGTCTGCATCGCCTTGCTCCTTGTTGAAGCTATTCTGGTTTGAAGCATCATTGGATTTGGCCGCTATCTGCTCGGCTAAGTGACGGGTCCATGGCGTGGGAGCTATGAGTTCAGGCTGCGTTTGAACATAGATACTTTTCAAAACCTGAATGCCTTCCGCATCCGCATAGATCACGTTCGATAAGTCAATGGATACCTTGCTCTGGGCCAGCCGCGGCGCCCTCTCATTCCAAACGCGGCCAAGTTCTGCCGCCCAGGGTCCCGCAACCCGTCCTTCCAGCGTGATGACCGTCGCTCCATCGGATTGTTTGGTTTGTTCAATCGTGACTCGCAACGTATGCTGGCCCATCCCTTGCCTTGCCCTGACTAATGCAATGCGCATGCCAAACTGCGCACAGCTCCGCAGTGACACCGGGAGTGCCTGATTCCTGAAGGTTTAATCGGATTTACAGGAGAAACGGCTGGCCGTGATGAAGCCAAGGTGACGAAGTGACGATGACGAAATAGAGTCACCGCGACTTCATCTCGTCACTTTCATCTCGTCAGCGCTCGATGCCGAGCTTCTTCATCTTGGAGTTCAGCGTGGTCCGCTTCAGCCCCAGCCGCGCCGCCGCGCCATCGGGTCCGCCGATCTGGCCGCCCGTCTCACGCAGCACGCGCTGAATATGCTCACGCTCTGCCTCATGCAGCGTGGCGCCTTCGGCCACCGCACTTTCGAAAGCCTCTTCGACCTTCGTCTCCAATTCGGCCAGCGGCACATAGAGCACCGGTCCACGGGTCAAAATCACAGCGCGCTCGAGAAAGTTTTCGAGCTCACGAATGTTGCCCGGCCACGGCCAGCGAATCAGCGCCTTCATCGTCTCGTCGGGAATGGTATGGATCGCCTTGCCCATGCGCCGGCTGTGGGTGGCCACAAAATGCTCGACCAGCACGGGGATGTCGCTGGCCCGCTCGCGCAAGGGCGGCGCGAAGATGGGGAAGACACGCAGCCGGTAGTAGAGATCGCTGCGGAATTGCTTCTCCTGCACCATCTGCGCCAGGTCGCGATTGGTAGCGGCGATGAGGCGAATATCCACCGGGATGGACCGCGTTCCGCCCACCCTCTCAATCTCGCGCTCCTGCAGGGCGCGCAGCAGCTTGGGCTGCAGGTCAAGCGGCATCTCGCCCACCTCGTCCAGAAAGAGCGTGCCCTCATGGGCCAGTTCCAGGCGGCCGATCTTGCGGGCGATGGCCCCGGTAAACGCGCCCTTCTCGTGCCCGAAGAGCTCGCTCTCAATCAGCCCTGCCGGAATGGCCGCGCAGTTGAGCTTGATGAAAGTCCGCTCGTGGCGCGGGCTGAGGCGGTGAATCGACCGCGCCAGCAGCTCCTTGCCGGTGCCGGTCTCGCCCTGGATGAGCACGGTAGCGTTGGTGGGCGCCACCGTCTCAATCTCCTTCAGCACCTGGCGCAGGCCTGCGCTCTCACCCACAATGTCTTCAAAGCGATTCTCGAGATTGATCTCGTCCTGCAGGTACTGCTTCTCCTGGCGCAACTTGTCGCGCAACTCGGCAATGCGGCGAAAGGCGAGCGAGTTGTCGACAGCCATGGCCACCTGCACGGCAATGCGCTCCAGCATGCTCACGTCCTGCGGCCCGATGCCGTGCTCAATACGGCTCAACACGCCCAGCGTGCCAATGGCCTTGCCATGGTGCACCAGCGGCACCCAGCAGCCAGACGCCATCCCTATTCGGGAGAGCGTGCGGATCGACTCCGGCGCATGCGGCGCGCCCTGCAGGCTCTCCAGCAGCACGGTCTGGCGCGTCTTGAAGACCTGCCCAGCCAGCGTGCCTTCCACCGGAACGCGCGGCTCGCCGGGATATGCCTCCACATCCTGCGACCCCAGGAATTGCACGATCATGTCGCCGGCCGCGGCGTCGTAGAGGGCCAGCGCCGCGCGGTCGTGCGGCACCACTTCATGAATGCTGGCGGAGATAGCCGTCAGCAGCTTCTCAAAGTCCATGCTCGACAACAGCGCCGAACTCAGTTGCAGCATCACCGCTTCTTCCGCGCGCTTGCGGTCAGTAAAGTCACGCGTCACCTTGGCATAGCCGGTAAGGGCGCCCGTATCGTCGCGGATGGCGGTAATCACCACATCGGCCCAGAAGCGGGACCCATCCTTGCGCACGCGCCAGGCTTCTTCTTCAATTCGGCCGCGGGCGGCCGCCAGCCGCAGCAGCTCCGCGGGGCGGCCCTGGGCGGCGTCTTCCTGAATAAAGAAGCGCGAAAAATGCGCTCCCACAATCTCATCCGCGGCGTACCCCTTGATGCGCTCCGCCCCCGCGTTCCAGGTCATCACGGTACCGTCGGTGTCCAGCAGGTAGATTGCGTAGTCCTGCACCGCGTCCACAATCGACCGCAGCTGCAAATCGCTGCGCCGCAGCGCCTGCCGGGCGTTGTACTCCTCGGTGTTGTCGCGGACAATTGTGAGCACCATGTTGCCGCTCGGCATGGAAAGCGGCTTGAGCATGATGTCGACCGGAAACTCCGTCCCATCCTTGCGCACCGCAAACAGGTTGAGCGCAGCGCCCATTTTGCGCGAACGAGGGTGAGCGTTGTAGTTCTCGCGATGCGCCGGATGATGCGTGCGCAGCCGCTTCGGCACCAGCGTCTCCACCGGCATGCCTTGAAACTCGGCCGCGGAGTAGCCAAACAGCTCGCTGGCGCGCGGGTTTGCGCTACGGATCAGCCCCTCGGCGTCCGTGACAAAAATGGCGTCGGGCGTGACCTCAAACAGGTTTTCCAACGCGAAACGAGCGAACTCGGCCCGACCTGACTGAACCGCAGCCGCTGCGTCCGGTTCCGGGGAATCAGAAGGGCGCATTCAATGACTCCAGAGCTTTAGAAGTAACATACGACGCCCCTGTTTCGGCTGCAAACCGGGTCTTAGTCAGCCGTGCCCGCTTGAATCAAGTTTAGCCGCGCGGCTTGCCGGCATGGTCAGCCGAATGGATGATCGTCAACAGGCCTGGCGAGTCAGGGGTTCATGACCTTTGTTTCGATGTTCTGTTTCAGGCGGAGGAATCCCAGTGTAGTGTCTCAATGATTGGGTAAATTTTCAGCGCCCCACACAGGGTGAGGCCAGCGGACTGGCATTCCCCCGGAGGCTAAGAACCTATCCGTAAATTAGCTCTTGAAGTAGCGCCGGTCTCCAGACCGGCTGTACTGGCGGCGTCCACGCCGCCGGAAGCGATGTGCGGGTCTGGAGTCCCGCACTACAGCCGGCTTGGAGGCCGGCGCTACCTATTTGCGGATAAGCTCTAAAACCCCATTGATTTTGCGTGGCTTACAGACGGGCTGAAGCCGGTACCCTCCAAAACCGATGCCGTCGACGCCGGAGCTTGAGCTGTTCAGGACGTCAGCTCGACTTTCGAGAGGGGCTTTCCTGGTCCAGTGATTGAAATCACATCGAGAACTGGCGCGAAATTCTAGTGTAGGAATTGCGCTACACTGCCGGGCCTGGCAGTGACGGGGCTTCCGCGATCTGGGGTTATGGAAGCCCCGTTGCGCTATCCGCCCTACGCCATCCGATTTGCGAATTTCCCACAGCCAGTGTGAAAGCGTAAGCCATGCGGTGAAATCAGCGAACCGCCCTCTGCACCAGTTGCGCCGGTACCGCGTGCAGCACTAAGCCCAGCGCCCCCAGTAAAGCCGCGTAATAGAACCACACAGTCCAATCGTCCTCTGCCGGCTTATCCTTGGTAAACAGCCGATAGCCAATTCCAGCCGCAACCAGAAAGTAGATTGTCTCGCCGAAGTAGAGCCATGCTGCGAGCGACACTGCCAACAGCCCCATACGCCCCACCAGCCCCAGCGCATTGGCCGCTTTGCCGCCGTCCAGAATCCAGATCGGAATCAGATTCAGGATGTTGAGCGCAGCCCCGGTACGCGCCAGCGCGGCCCACAGCGGATCGCCGGTGTGGGTGTAAAGCAGGTAACAGGCCGCTGCGGCCATCCAGCCAGCCAGCGGCCCCGCCAGGCTGATCTGTGCCCGCTGCCGCCCCGTAACGCCCATTGCGTTCCACTTCACGTACGCACCCAGGCCGGGCAGAAACACCGGCATCTCCGCCGGTAGCCCGCGGCGCTTGATGTCGACGTAATGGCCCAGTTCATGGATGAGAATGCTCACCGCAAAGCCTACGCCATAGCGCCAGCCGAACAGGGCCACATAGATTGCGATAAAGGAGAAAAAGCTGAACAGAAATTTGAGCTTGAAGATCGCCAGCAGCAGGCCTTTGCTCTTGGCCAGCACAATGGCGATCGGCCCCAGCGGCCCCAGTTTGCGCGCCCAGGCGTGGTCCGGTTTGACGTGCGGGTCGGGCACGGAATTCAGCGTCGTGACCAGCGAACCTACCTTGTCACGAACCCACTCAGCCTGCTTTGAATCCTGGGGAAGAAGCCCGAGCGCGCGGTTCCACACCTCCCGCGCCTGCGCCAGGTCGCCCTTCGCCTCCAGCGACTTCGCCTCGCGCGAAAGACCGTCCAGTTCCGCAGCGTAAATCAGCGTGTGGCAGCCGGGGCAGGCACAGGCGCCCAGCGGCAGATCGCAATCGCAACCAGGGCACCGGCGGATGACACTATGAGTCAGAGTCGCCAACGTCTCAAGCCCCTCAGCCCGTCACACGGTATGGCCCATCGACATCCAGTGGTCTGGAAGCAGTCAGGCGGAACGCAATGCTCAACCCGACAAACAAAATAACCAGGCCCATAAGCCCGTGGGCTGGGTCTTGAAGTTCAAGGAACGGCGATGCGATGCCCAGCAGCACCAACTGCAGCGCGGCCGCACCAAGGCTGGGCGCGGTCCCTGCCTGGTCGCCTTCCGGCGCCCCTGCGGACGTGTCCGAGTTGCCACTTGTTTGCGGGCTGGTCGCCGACTGCCGTGAATGGCTGAATTGGCCGTCCTTCATCGCGTAGCCGATGCTGATCGGCACCGCGGAGATCGAGATCGCCGCATACGTCAAAACGACAGCGGCAATCTGGTAGCGCAGGCCTCCCATCCCGTTTGAACCCTTCATGATCGCCTTGGCCACCAGCCAGCCCACCGCGAGCGCAAGATAGCCAATCGACCATCCAGTAACAATGACTACCGTGGAGTAGAGAATCATGCCCAGCAGCGCACCGCCAATGCCCATCGTCAGCCCGCGGAGAAACGCCCCGTGACTATCCGTCGGCTGCCCCTGCAAAGCCTGTGCGCCGCAAGCGGCGCAGGCCATTTGGTTATTTACCCGGTAATACTCGCCGGAGATGAGACTGCTGCAAATGCGGCACCGCTCCGTGCCCGGTATGTGCGCGTACTCCGCCGTGGCAAACTGCGGCGCCTCAGAAGGCTGCGCGGCTCCCGTAACTCCGGTAGTTAGTTCCTCAGTGTCTGGCATTATGGAGGCCAGATTAGCACATTTCGCCCCCTATGCTCGCTGGCAGTTTGGCGTATTACCAAGGGAATCAATAGCCACCCAAATGCAGGCATCCTGCTCGCCGCCCCTGCCACGCATCAGAATCGGGCAAACTTCGGGATAACCTGAGGAGTTATCGCGTAGTCAAATCGTGAAGACGATTGGAGCAGCAAGGTTTAAGCTGGACGTTGCCTGCTACTGGGCCTGGTTGGTAGTGACATATTCGTCCGGCCGGCCACATCTCATCGGAACGAGGCAATTGGATGCGCATCTCACTCAGGGTATTTGCGGTTGCAGTTCAAGTATTTTTTGCCGTAGTCGTATCGCTCGCGGTGTTGGCCCAGGAACCCGCTTCCGGAGGAACTCAAGCTCCGCCTGCCGCGCCGCCCGACATGGGCGCCGATGCCAAGACGGCCATGGCCCCGCAAACTGACCCGCAGGCTCCCCTTCTCCATCTCGACGTGCGCCGCGTGCCCATTGATGTGGTGGTGCTGGACAAGCAGGGGAACCCGGTGCTGGGGCTGAAGGAGCAGGACTTTCAAGTGTCGGAAGACGGCAAGCCGCAGTCCGTTCTCTCGTTCGACGAGACGAATAGCTCGAAGCCCAGCTTCGTTCCGCCGAATCTGCCCCCGCTCCCCGCGGACACTTTCGTCGACCTGCCCGACGCGCCGGAACGGGGACCGCTTTACATCCTCTACTACGACATGGTGAACACGTCCATGGAAGACCAGATGGCGTTTCACCGCGGGCTGCTGAAGTTTATCGACGACGCCCAGCCCGGCACGCGAATGGCGCTGTTTGTGAACGCCGCGGGGCTGCACCTGGTGCAGGGCTTCACATCGAACCATGCGCTGCTGCACGCCGCGGTGGAACGAAAGGGGCCCGGGCCGCATGTGCCGCAGGTCTTCCTCTTCCAGAAAGTTTACGGCGGCATGGATGCCAGCGCTGCGCTCTCGAATTTGAAGTTCATGGCCGAATACGTTGACGGGCTGCCGGGGCGTAAGAACCTGCTCTGGATGTCGACCAACTTTCCCATTCCTGTGGGCCCGACGCTGGTGGGGTCGGGCGCCATCCCCATGGCATCATCGGCGCCCGCATCAGGCCAGGTGGGCATCGGCGGAGGCCCCATCACGCTGGACCTCACCTATCTTTTGTCCGACACCATCAAGCACACCTATGCGGCCATGATGCGCGCCCAGGTTGCTCTTTATCCCGTGAACCTGAGCGGCGTTCAGGGCAGTGAGGCCGACGGGGCCGGCGCCGATGCTCTGGCAGACTACGCGAACATGGACACCATTGCCAGCGCCACGGGCGGACGCGCCTTCCACAACAACAACCGTCCGGAGATACTGATGGACAAGGCAGTGGACCACGGCGAGAACTATTACACGCTGAGTTACTCGCCCAGCAACACCCACTACGACGGCTCGGAGCGCCACATCCAGGTGGCTGTGGCCGGGCACCACGACTATACGGTCACCTATCGGACGATCTACTACGCACTGCCGGACGATGCTGTGCCCACAAAGAAGAACGACGTGCTGCGCGACCGCTTTGTTGCCGCCAAGGCGTCCGACACCCTCTACGCGAACATCGAGCATGGCGCCCCGATGGTGCACGATCTCTTGTTCAGCGCGCACCTGGCGGTTGCGGGCAAGCCAGTGATGGCAACGGCGGCGCAGATGCAGGAGTTGCAGGACTCGCCGGCCTTCTTCCGCACCCGGCACAAAGACAAGCCGCTGAAACCTCTGGAACCTGTGAAGTTGCAGAAGTACCGCATCGACTATGGCGTGATCGACCCGCAGTTGAAGTCGCAGGAGCAACAGCCTGGGGCGCAGCCGATTCTGGAGTTCGCTGCGGCAGCCTATGACCCCGACGGCAAGCTGCTCAACAGCCAGTTGAATGACGGAACACCGGCTTCGGCCGGTAAGAATGACAGCAAGGCGGACGGGAAAGGCAGCGCTACGTTTCGCGCCGAGCAGGAGCTGAATGTACCCGCAGGCGCAGCATCGATCAGAGTCGCCGTGCGCGACAAGGCGACCAACCGGAC
>Ga0182030_10021767_pt1 | contig 11986 bp, 11 predicted proteins | sample 812S3MmetaG_FD_121299 | JGI IMG/M metagenome (GOLD analysis project Ga0182030, IMG submission 121299) | Permafrost microbial communities from Stordalen Mire, Sweden - 812S3M metaG (Illumina Assembly) | ecosystem: Environmental > Terrestrial > Soil > Wetlands > Permafrost | place: Sweden...
ACAGCTCCGAGGTCGATGCCTGATAGAAGCGCGCCGTCTTATCCATGCCCAGGATGCGGATCGCCTCCAAAATGCGCAGGGTGCCGAGGCCGTCGGTGTTCGCCGTGTATTCCGGCTCCTCAAACGAGACAGCCACGTGGCTTTGCGCCGCCAGGTTGTAAATCTCGTCCGGCTGCACGCGCTGTATGACGCAAACCAGGCTGGCGGTATCCGTCATGTCTCCATAATGGAGGTGAAAGCGGCGCTCCCGCTCGTGCGGGTCCTGGTAGAGATGATCAATCCGGTCCGTGTTAAAGAGGGAGCTGCGGCGCTTCACGCCATGGACCTCGTAGCCCTTTGAGAGGAGCAACTCGGCAAGATACGATCCATCCTGCCCCGTGACACCGGTAATCAAGGCCTTCTTCATTCGCCCCTACCCGTTAACTGAGATGTCCGAGTTTGATTGCAGCCGTTACGCAAAAAGCATATCAGCTTCTACAGGGGCGCGGAATGTGCAAATCCGGCTTAGTCTTTCGCGCTGTCACGGAGCTCCGCTGTCTTAAACAGTTGTGCCGGTGAGCGCCTGCCGCGCATCCTCAAGAGTCTTGATCAGCGATTCCCTGGGAAGTTTCTGGATGATCGGTTCAATCATCCATCCCAGGCCGAGCGGCACGTTGCGCGACAGCGAAATAGCACGACACTCCACTTTGACCGGCCCTCCGGCCAGAATTGCGCCAAAATGCTGCCATGGAGAAGCTGCCGGGTTCTCTCGTCGCTTGCTTCAAACCAACTCGATGGAGCTTTCCCCCGCGATGGCTGCTCCATCTCCGCCTCGGCGTCGCGGACGTAGCCCTCGAACGCCTGTAGCGTTTCGGGCATCAACTGAACCTTTGCTATGGTCTACGCCATGAACCTCCGATCCACACAGAATCTGAACCAGGATGAATCCTTTGTCAACAGCCAGTTGCCAGGCTTGCCCTTAAAAGTCTTGACAAACAATATGACCAGTGGTCAACTACGACTCATGGTCAGGAAGTTGGAGTCTCTCCTCGGCAACCCGCCGGCGCCCGTCGAGGCCGGAAGGCGGCAGCGCCGTCGTGAGGAGACGATCGGCAAGCTCTTCATTGCGGCCATGGATTTGTTCGCCCGCAAGGGTTTTACGCAGACTACGGTCGAGGAGATCACACGGACAGCCGATGTCGGCAAGGGAACGTTTTTCAACTATTTTCCAAGCAAAGAGCACATTCTAGGGTACTTCGTAAGCCAGCAGCATGGCACCATCCAGCGCCATCTGCTGCTGGCGCGCGAGCAGAGCACGACCAGCGAAGAGTTGCTCACTTCACTGGCGCGCGATCTGATAAAGGTTCCCGGCAAGAGCCCGCAAATGGCGCGCAGCCTCATCGCGGCCTTCCTCGGAAACAAAGAGGTTCGCGAATATATCGTCCGCGAGATGTTGGTAGGGCGAAAGATGGTTGCCGAAATAATTTCGCTGGGCCAGACGCGCGGAGAGTTTCGTGAGGAGCTTGCGCCTTTGGAAATGGCGCGAGTCTTTCAGCATGTACTCTTAGGAGCCGTGCTGCTCTGGGCCGTCGATCCGGTGTCATCGCTGAAAAAACAGTTTGGCAACACTATACGAATATTCTTTTCCGGCCTCAATGCATCTTCGAAATCGCCGCGTCCCGCGCCCCGCAAAGTGCTTTCCACGGCGGCAAAGCGCGGAAGGGAGGTGGGATGATCTATCGTCTGCGAAGTTCCCTCTATCTAGTTGTGCTTCTCCTGACGGTCGCAGTCGCTTGCGCTCAGAAGGCTCCGGCCGTCCCGTACCGGCTCACTCTGGAGGATGCGATTCATCGCGGATTGCAGGCCAATCTTGGCGTGCTGGTTGCCGAAACGCGCACGCAGGAAGCCGAGGCCAATTATGAGCGGCAGCATTCGCTGCTGCTGCCGCGGGTACAGATCAAAGCGCCGGTCACGGTGCAAAGTCTCAGTCTGGCGGCCATGGGAATCAGCATTCCCGGCTTGCCGTTGCCGCAGGTTGTCGGGCCGTTCAGCACCTATGACGCCCGCGCTTATGCGGACCAGGTGGTTGTGGACCTGCAATCCTTGCACGCGTCGCGCTCCGCAAAACTTTCCATCACCGCCGCCGGCTCTGACTATCAGGACGCTCGCGACCAGGTGATTCGGAATGTTGCCGCGCTCTACCTCTCCGCGCAATCGCAGTTTGCCCAGGCGGTGTCCGCGCAGTCGCGCGTCGATACTGCGGAGGCGCTCTGCAAGCTTGCCATCGAGCAGCGCGATGCGGGCGTGGCGACCGGAATTGACGTGCTGCGCGCCCAGGTGCAACTGGCAAATGAGCGGCAGTCGCTGGTGCAGTCGAGGAACCTCTTCAAGGGTTCACTCCTGGTGCTGGCGCGCAACATTGGAATGTCTCCGGGAACCGAATTTGAACTTGCGGACCCGCTCGCTTTTCACGCTGTAGCTTCCATCAACGTGGAATCCGTTTTGCCGCAGGCGCTGGCCGCACGTCCTGACTATCAATCTCTTCAGCGTCAGCATGATGCGCTGAGCGAGCAACTCCGCGCCTCAAAGGCACGCTTCCTTCCCAAGCTCATGGCGTCGGGAAACTATGGCGGCATCGGGCGCAACCTGGATTCGCTTCGCCCGACCGGGTTGGCGCAACTCTCGCTCAACTTCACCGTCTTTGATCGTGACCGCAATGGCGAAGCGCTGGAGATCGAGTCGCGAATCCGCCGCATCGAGCGGCAGATGAATGATGCCAGGCTGGGCGTCGAGCAGGAGTTGCGGCAGGCGTTGCTCGATATCGATTCCGCGGCCGAAGAGGTAAGTGTTGCCGGAGTTGGGCTGGACCTTGCGCAAAAGGAATTGGAACTTTCGCAATTGCGTTTCAGCGAGGGCGTGACCAATAACATTGAGGTCATCAGTGCGCAGGATGCGTTATCGCGTGCGCAGCAGAACTCGATTGTGGCGCTCACCCATCATGCCGATGCGCGGATTTCGCTGGCGCGCGCGATGGGCAATACCGAAGCGTCCTACGCGCAATACCTTGAAAGCCGCTGAGCGGCGCCGAACGAAAGGAGCAAGGCCATGAAGCGATTCATCATCCCTTTTCTACTGGTGCTGGCCATCGGCGCGGGATTCTTCTACTACCGCGCTCTGCACAAGACGAAGGCAGCCGATACTATTCTCCTCTCCGGCAATGTTGAGGCGCATGAAAGCGTTGTTGCCTTTCGCACCTCGGGCAGAATCGTGGCGCTGCCCGTTGAAGAAGGCAAAGAGGTGAAAGCCGGAGAACTGCTTGCGCGCATTGATGACGGCGATTACCAGCAGCAGGTACGCATCGACGAGGCAACGCTGCAGACGCGGAAAAAAGAGCTGGACCTCGCCGTTGCCGGTAACCGTCCGCAGGATATTCAGGCCGCCAGGCAGACGGTGGCCGACGCCAGGGCCGACCTCGAACTGAAGCGTGCAGACCTCGCGCGATACAGCGCGCTGTACAAGCGCGACGCTGTCTCGTCTCAGACGCGCGACCAGGCCGACTCCGCCTTCAAGCGCGCGCTGGCCATCTACGAGCGGGCAGAGCAGAATCTCTCGGAGATGAAGGAGGGAACGCGCAAAGAGCAAATTGCCGTCAACCGAGCTTCCGTTCGCGCCGCAAGGCAGGACCTGGAACTTTCCCGTGTGCGCCGTGACTATACGGTGCTTCCATCTCCCGTGAGCGGCGTGATTACCGTTCGCCAGGCCGAGCTTGGCGAGTACGTTGCCGCCGGCACTCCGGTGGTGACCATCGCCGACATCGACCATCTGTGGGTGCGCGCCTACGTCAGCGAGACCGACATGGGCCGCGTGCGTTGGGGACAAGCGGTCACGGTGCGGACGGATACTTACCCCGGCAAGACTTACGTAGGCACCGTCTCATTCATCTCTCCGGAAGCCGAGTTCACCCCGAAGACCGTGCAGACCAATAAAGAGCGGGTTGCGCTGGTCTATCGAATCAAGGTCGATGTGGACAATCCGAGGCACGAGTTGAAACCTGGAATGCCCGCCGACATCACCATCGAGCGGGGAAAGTAGCAGCCCGATGCCTGACCCAGCCGCCATCATCGTTCGTGACCTCGTGCGCAGCTTTCCGGGCGTGAAGGCCGTGGACCGGCTGAGCTTCGAGGTGAACTATGGCGAAATCTTCGGACTGGTCGGACCTGACGGCGCGGGAAAAACCACTACCATGCGCATCCTCGCCGGAGTCCTCTTGCCTGACGCGGGCTCGGCGCAGGTCGCGGGCTTCGATGTGGTTCGCGAGGCGGAGCGGGTGAAGCAGAACATCAGTTACATGGCGCAACGCTTCGGTCTCTATGAGGATTTGACCGTAGACGAGAACATCCAGTTCTACGCCAGCATCTACGGCGTGACGCGGGCTCTCTGCAGCGAACGCAGCGGGCGTCTGCTGCAAGCCGCGGACATGCTGCAATTCCGCACCCGCCTTGCAGGAAAACTTTCCGGCGGAATGAAGCAGAAGCTCGGTCTCATATGCGCGCTGATTCACACCCCGCGCGTGCTCCTGCTGGACGAGCCGACCAATGGCGTGGACCCGGTTTCCCGCCGCGATTTCTGGAAGATACTCTACTCGCTGCTTGAAGAGGGAGTGGCCATCCTTGCCTCGACTGCGTATCTCGATGAGGCCGAGCGCTGCCATCGCGTCGCGCTCATGCATCAGGGACGTCTGTTGTTCTGCGATCAACCGGATGCTCTGAAAGCAAAACTCGGCAATCGCGTGATCTCCATCTCTACACCCGACCCTCGTGGCGTGCGTACGGCAATCGAAAAACTTCCCGGAGTGCATAACGTGGTGCTGGTTGGAGATGGCGTGCATCTATTCGTCGACGATGCAGCGCGGACGATCCCCGGCCTTCGCACAAACATGGACGAGGCGAAGGTGAGCTACGCCTCGGTGGAAGCCGTGACAGCCACCATGGAGGACGTGTTTGTAAACGCAGTCGAGCGCGAAGCCGAGGTGCCGCATGAACGATGAATACTCGGTCGTCGTGCAAAACTTGGTCAAGCGCTTTGGCGATTTCTGCGCCGTGGATCACATCAGCTTTCAGGCCCGCAAGGGACAGATATTTGGATTTCTCGGCCCCAACGGCGCGGGAAAATCCACCACCATCCGCATGCTCTGCGGACTTCTGCATCCCACCTCGGGCTTGGCCAGCGTGGCCGGAATCGATGTTGCCAAGCAACCGGAGCGCGTGCGCCAGCGCATCGGATACATGTCGCAGAAGTTCTCGCTCTATAACGACCTCACGGTGGAAGAGAACATTCGTTTCTTCGGCGGCATGTACCAGGTTCCGGATTTGGAGATGGGCGAGCGTATTCGCTGGGTTATTCGAATGGCGGGCCTCGAGGGCCGTGAGCGCACGTTGACAGCCACGCTCGCCGTGGGATGGAAGCAGCGCCTTGCGCTTGGCTGCGCGGTGCTGCACAAACCGGCGGTCCTCTTTCTGGATGAACCGACCTCTGGCGTCGATCCGATTTCGCGCAGGCAATTCTGGGAGTTGATTCATGAGATGGCGGCCAGCGGGGTTACGGTCTTTGTCACCACCCATTACATGGACGAAGCCGAGTATTGCAATCTATTGGTGCTGATTTACCAGGGCAGGATCGTTGCGTCGGGCTCTCCCGCGGAATTGAAGCGCACCGCGATGAAAGGCGAGCTGTTGCTGATCGAATGTAAGCCTCTGGGGCCGGCCTTGGAAGCGCTTGAGAAAAGTGCGTCGGCGATGGACGTGGCGGTCTTCGGCAACGCGCTGCACGCTGTGGTTTCCAGCGCGGCAGAGGCAATTCCCCGCTTGCGCGCGGAGCTTGAGAGAGCCGCGGTCACGGTGCATCGGATCGAGGCGATCCCGGCGTCGCTCGAGGATGTCTTCGTCTCGTTGACTGCTCATGAAGCCCCGCGGGGTGTGGCGCAATGAAGATCAACCGCATTCGCGCAATTGCCTGGAAGGAGATTCTTCAGATACGCCGCGACCTGCGCAGCATTCTGATCGTTGTTGCGATGCCGGTGATTCTGATGCTGGCCTTCGGCTACGGTGTCAGCTTTGATATCAAGCATCTGCCGGTGTATGTTTTCGACCGCGAGAACAGCCAGCAAAGCCGCGACCTGGTACAGCGTTTCAGCTCTTCGGAATATTTCCAGCTGCGTGGTTCGGTGGACAACTACCGCGATCTTGTCCGGGCCATCGACTCCGGAGATTGCCAGCTCGGAATCGTCATTCCGGCGCAGTTCTCGCAGAAGTTGCGTGAGGGTGGAGCTGTCTCCGTGCAGGCGATTGTTGATGGTACTGACGGCAACAGCGCCAACGTCGGCATGGGTTACGCGGAGGCGGTTGTGCTCGGCTATTCGCAGCAGATTCAACTCGACTGGATGCGGCAGAAAGGTCTGCGCGTCGTGGACTCTCCCATCGCGGTGGCTGCGCGCACCTGGTTCAACGAAGACCTGGAGAGCGTGGCGAACATCGTGCCCGGAGTAGTGGCGATCGTGATGGCGGTTGTCGGTACATTCCTCACCTCGCTGACGATTGCGCGCGAATGGGAGCGTGGCACCATGGAGCAACTGATCGCCACGCCGGTCTCGCCGCTGGAATTGATGATTGGAAAGCTTTCACCCTATCTCGCAATCGGCCTGGCCGATACCGCGCTCTGTGCCGGGATGGGCGTGTGGTGGTTCGGAGTCCCGTTCCGCGGCAGCGTGGCCGTTCTCTTTGTCAGTTCAACGCTCTTTCTGGTTGTGGTGCTTTCGCTCGGATACCTCTTGTCCGTGACGCTCAAGTCGCAGCTCGCCGCGAGTCAGGCGTCGCTGATTGTCACGTTTCTTCCCGCGTTCCTACTCTCTGGTTTCATCTTTCCGATTGATCAGATGCCGCTCTTCGTTCAGGCGGTTACGTATGTAATTCCCGCCCGCTATTTCATGTCCATCATCCGCGCCGTCTTCCTCAAAGGAAGCCCGCTGGTGCTGCTCTGGAAGGATATGCTGGCGCTGTTCATCTTCGCCACGGTGCTGGTCCTGTTGGCCACGCGTGCATTCCAGAAACGGTTGAGGTGACGCGTCCATGTGGCTGAGACTGCGCCAGATGCTGGTGAAGGAGTTCATCCAGGTTTTCCGCGACAAGCGCACCCGCTTCCTTCTCTTCGGCCCGCCCATCATCCAGATGGTGGTCTTTGGCTATGCCGCGATCCTCGACATCCAACACGTTCCCATGGCGGTCCTCGACTACGAAAATTCGCAGGTGAGCCGCGACTTTGTCTCCCGCTTTGAAGGCAGCCGCTACTTCGACGTTCGTGAGCGGACGCTTGATCAAGAGAAGCTCCGCCGCATGATAGATCACGGAGACGTGACCGTGGCCGTGCAGGTGAACGCCGGCTTCACCGAGCGGCTGAGCAAGGGGCAGACGGCGACGGTGCAGGTGATTTTCGACGCAAGCAACTCCAACACCGCGCTGGTCTCGCTCGGCTACGTCAATCAGGTGGCATCAAAATTCGCGCAGGACTATCAGACGCAGATGCTCAACCGCACCGCACCCTCTCTGCTGCGGCAGATGCCTTCCATTGTGCTTGAGCGGCAGCCATGGTTCAATCCCGACCTTAGCAGCCAGTGGTTTTTTGTGCCGGGCGTGATGGGAAACCTCATAACCGTCGTCATCGTTCTGCTGACGGCTTTTGCGATTGTCCGCGAGCGTGAGATTGGAACCCTCGAACAGATCATGGTGACGCCGATCCGCCCGTCGGAATTTATTCTCGGCAAAACGATTCCTTTCTTTCTGATCGGCCTGCTTGATGCCGTTCTGATCACTGCCGTGGGTACGCTCTGGTTTCAGGTTCCGCTGCGTGGAAGCCTGCTGGTCCTTTCGGTGGGCACGGTCCTCTACCTGTTTTGCGTGCTCGGCATTGGGCTGCTGATCTCCACCCTCTCGGAAACTCAGCAGCAGGCCATGATCTCGGCTTTCTTTTTTCTCATGCCGGCAATTATCTTCTCCGGATTTGCCTCTCCCATCAGCAGCATGCCCACGGCATTGCAGTGGCTCACCTATGCCGATCCTCTGCGCTACTTCATCGTCATTCTGCGCGGAGTATTTCTGAAGGGTGTGGGCTTCGGCGTGCTCTGGCCGCAGATGGCGTCGCTCGCGTTATTCGCTGTTCTGATCCTGCTGGCGAGCGTGCTGCGCTTCCACAAATCGCTGGACTAGCACGGTTCCCTAAAAGATGTATCCGCAGGTGCCCAACCTTCGACGCGCTGCTTTTGCGCGGCTAAGGTGGGACGGGGAGGTGCCGAAACAGGGACGCACCGAATGCTTCCGGTCGCTTCTGTTCGCGCGGGATGCCGACTTCTGCGCATACATCGCGGTATCTGCACGGTGAAGAAGATCCTTAGCCGGAGTTGGCCGGAGTACAGGAAACTTAGTGGCTGCGCGCCGAGCGATCCACTCGCGCCCAGAAAGCGATGAAGTAGTCCACCGCCGAAAGCAGCGTTACAAAGAGCATGAACCAGACCGAGATGCGCGCAATGAGTTCGACTCCGATGATGAAGCCGAAGAAGTTCCACTCGTACCAGCGGTGAGCCAGAATCACGGCGACGACGGCGACAATCTGCAAAACCATCTTCAGCTTACCCAGCTCGCGTGCCTGGATGGCAAAGCCCTCGGTTGCGGCCACGCTTCGCAATCCGGTGATCAGGAACTCGCGTCCCAGAACCAAAACGACGATCCACGGAGGCATAAGGTTGGGCGTGTAGCGGACGAGGAGGATGAGGCTGGCGGCGACCAGCAGTTTGTCCGCCATCGGATCCAGCAGAATGCCCACGCTGCTGATCTGTCCGTGCTTGCGCGCAAGGTAGCCGTCAAGCCCGTCGGTAATGGAGGCCAGAAGGAAAATGCCCGCGGCCAGCAACTCCTGCACACCCGGCGCAAAGATGTGGCTGGAGAGAACCCAGATCAGGAACGGAATACAGCCGATTCTGCTCAAGGTAATCGAATTGGGCAGGTTCAACAAATCAAACCATCCGAATAGAAAGCGGGCTTTTCCGTCAAATTATGCGGGATCAATCGTTGAAAAGCAACGCAAGCGCGCGGTCGGGCAATTTGGCGGCGTATAGCTCTCCGCGTTTGTGGTAGCACGCTCCGCTGTTTATACTTCCAGCCAGCGATGGCCAGTATCTTATATGGAGTCAACGGCGAAGGCGCGGGCCACTCGACCCGTTCGCGGGAGATTATTCTTCACCTCCAGCGGCAGGGACACAGCGTGCTTGCCGCCTCCTTTGACCGCGGCCTGCGCAACCTCAGCGACATCTGCGAGGTGCTGGAAATTCACGGCTTCCGCTTCACCTATGTGAATAACCAGGTCCGCTATGATCGCACCCTGGCACGCAATCTCTTCCAAGCCGGCAAGGCAGCGCGCGGCATCAAGGATCTCGCACGTCTTATCGGCGAGCGCTGCATTGAACTGGTCATCACCGACTTCGAGCCGCTCACCTGCCGCGCCGGACGCCGCTGCAAACTCCCCGTCATCTCGATAGACAATCAGCACATCCTCACGCACTTCACCGTGGCCACGCCACCCCGCTACCGCACCGACGCCACCGCCGCAAAGATGTTGACGCGGTTGATGACGCCCTACGCATCGCACTACCTGGTGACCTCGTTCTTTGATGCTCCGAGCCGCCGCCGCAACTCCGAACTGGTGCCCCCGATCCTGCGCCAGCAGTTTCAGGACGCAGTGCCCAGCGCCGACGGCCCCATTCTCGTCTATGTCACCTCGCCCGCGCCGCAGCTTATCAAGATTCTCTCTTCGGTGCGCGCTGAGTTCATCGCCTACGGCTTCGGACGCGAGGGCCGCGAGGAAAATATTCTCTACAAAAAGCCCGGTTTTGAGAGCTTTTTCGACGATCTGCTTCGCGCCCAGGCGATCATCGCCAACGCCGGATTTTCCCTGGTCACCGAGGCGCTGCATCTCGGCAAGCCCTACCTCGCCGTGCCGGTACGCAACCAGTTCGAGCAGATTTTCAATGCGTTCTGGCTGGGCCGTACGGGCTATGGCGCGTTCTGGGAGGAGTTGACCAAAGAGCGTGTGGAATCGTTCCTCTTCAACCTTCCGCTCTTCCGCGAGAAGCTCGCTGAATATCCGCGAAGGTCAAACCAGGAGCTGTTTGCCAAACTGGACTCGCTGATCGCCGCACGGCTTCAACAATAGGGAAGTGTTTCCAGCTCCTTAGCCTCGGCGTTCTCTGAAGAACGCCTGCAAAATCTCCATGCAGCGCCCAGCCAGCACGCCTTCCGTGACCTCCACGCGATGGTTCAGCCGGGGATGGTTGATCACCTGCATGATGCCTCCTGCGGCTCCGGCCTTGGGATCGCGCGCGCCGAAGACCAGCCGCGCGAGTCGCGCATGCATGATCGCTCCGGCGCACATCGCGCACGGCTCTAGCGTGACGAAAAGCTGGCAGCCGCTGAGGCGGTAGTTGCCAAGCGTGCGAGCGGCTTCGCGCAGGGCTTGTATCTCCGCGTGCGCGCACGGGTCGCTGGTGGAAATCACCTGGTTCCAGCCGCGGCCAATAATCTCCTGATCAACGACGCGTTCGCCGCAGACAACCACGGCCCCGACCGGAACCTCGCCCGCAACTTCGGCCAGCCGCGCCAGTCGCAGCGCCTCCTCCATCCAGCGCTCGTCGTCCGGCCCTGGGACACCACGAGTTTCGCCGTCGTTCTGCATAGCTCTATGCGCTTATCCTTCTGCGGGTTCCTGCTGCGTCATGCAGTGAATCGCACCCAGACCCCAGATCAGGTCGCCGCAGTAGATGGGCACGATGCTGTGCTTCGGCATTGCCTGCTGGATAATGTTCAGCGCCTTCAGATCGTTGGCGTCGTCAAAGGTCGGCACCAACACCGTCCGGTTGGAGATATAGAAATTTGCGTAGCTGGCAGGCACGCGCTGCCCCTTGAAAACAACCGGCGAGGGCATGGGCAAGGAAATGACCTCCAGCGCTCTGCCCGCGGTGTCCGTCATCTTCTTCAGGCGCTTCAAATTTTCCTTGAGAATCGCGTGATTGGGGTCTTCCGGATCGGCCTCGCTGGCGGCCAGCACCGTGCGCGGGCCGACGAAGCGGGCGATATCATCTACGTGGCCATGTGTGTCATCGCCAACAATGCCGCGCTCCAGCCACAGAACCTTTTTCACTCCGAGCATCCGACCCAGCGCAGCCTCAATCTGCTCTCGCGTCATTCCCGGATTGCGTTGCTGCACCGTGCTAAGCAGGCACTCCTCGGTGGTCAGCAGAAGGCCGCGTCCGTTCACGTCAATCGACCCGCCTTCAAGCACCATCTGCCGCCCAGCGTCTGCGACCGGAGCGGCATCCTTTGCCGCGTACCCGCCAGCGTCTGCAGTCGCTTCAAAGCTTTTGCAGCCGCGCTGCCGGGCAATCTTTTCCGGCAGCGCGTTATCGAGCTGCCAGTCCTTGTACTTGGCCCAGGCGTTGAACTTCCAGTTGGTCAGCGCCACGCTACCGGCCTTATCTCTTACGAAGATCGGCCCGGAGTCACGCAGCCATCCGCGATTGGTGGCCCACTGGTGAAATCCAATGCGCGGCTGCAGGGTCGGCAATACATTCGCATTTGTCAATATATTCCGTGCCCGTGCCTCTGCCCCGGAGTCGTTGACGATCAGCTCAACCCGCGCGGCGCGCGCCAGGTGGCGTACGATTTCGGCATAGACATAGGGAATCGGCTCGAACTTTCCCGGCCAATCCGTGCGGTTATGCGGCCAGGCCAGCCACGTCGCCCGTTGCGGCTCCCATTCGGCGGGCATGCGGTAGCCGAGCGCGGCTGGAGTGTCGGCTGCAATTCTGGTCTTCATCTACTTTCCGAACCTCTCGGTGATCGGCCCATAGGCGTCGATGCGGCGGTCGCGCAGGAAGGGCCAGTTGCGGCGAATCTCCTCCTGCAGC
>Ga0182030_10021769_pt1 | contig 11985 bp, 13 predicted proteins | sample 812S3MmetaG_FD_121299 | JGI IMG/M metagenome (GOLD analysis project Ga0182030, IMG submission 121299) | Permafrost microbial communities from Stordalen Mire, Sweden - 812S3M metaG (Illumina Assembly) | ecosystem: Environmental > Terrestrial > Soil > Wetlands > Permafrost | place: Sweden...
GCTGAGCTACCGGTGGGAAGAATCAGTATCCGGGCCACCGAGAAAGTATTTTGCACTGACGGGAGAAGGGGCAAAATTTTATGAACAACTCCTGACCACCTGGAACGAACTAAGTAAAGCTGTAAATGATTTAACCGTTTAAATAAAACCACACATATGCAACGTATCATTCAAATAAACATTGCAGGCCAGATACTGCCAATAGAAGAAGACGCCTATATCGTCTTAAAGGAATATCTCAATTCGCTGGAACGCCAATTCACAGGAGCAGACGGCAAAGAGATCATTGAAGACATTGAGAACAGGATTGCAGAATTGTTCTCCATCCGCCTGCAGGGCGGCTCACCTGCCATAGACCGCTCTGATGTACAGAAAGTCATTGACACCCTGGGCGCAGCCACCGACCTGCACGATGGGCCAAGTGTAAGTGCCGGGCAAAGCTCACGGCAGCAATATACCAACAACTCCTACCAGCAGGGAAATTCTTCACGCCCATATCCCTATACACATGACCGATTGCTGCGCGATCCTTATGACAAGGTGCTTGGCGGTGTATGCAGTGGTATATCTCACTACTTCGACATAGACCCTATAATAGTGCGGTTAGTGATGGTGGTGATGTTTCTCACATTTGGTATAGGGTTCATAGCTTACCTCATAGCATGGGCAGTGATTCCGGCAGCAAAGAGCCGAGAAGAATTGTTTAATATGAACAACGGCAACCCTATGACCTTTCATGATATTTCCAGGAATGTAGGGAACGAGATGCAGGACCTGAAAAAACGCGGTGAGCAAATGAGCCGGGAGTTGAAAGATTTTTTTAGCAAAAAGAAATAGCTTCGTGGTATGCGTGTACTACTATGCATCTTATGGTTACTGATACTGGCGTGTACGGCATATAGCAAGGAGGCAGCAGGCAGCTACTTTGTAAAAGGCAAAATAGTTATTACAGCATCAGATTCGGGGTGGCGACGCACTGTATACCTCGCTAAGATGGCTTCGCTAGACGATTTGTTCAGGAGCAGCCCACAGTTTATAGTGGACAGCGCCAGAATAAACAAGGACGGCAGCTTTATATTTAATAAGGCAAGTGTTATTGAGAACAACACCCTGTACAGGGTAGAAGTGCATCCTAAAAAGGGAGGCACAGCATTAATCATGGGCGGAACCCATGAAAATTTCGCAGTAGTCTTACTTAGTAATCATTCCCAGGTCGTTTTTGAAACAGAACTGGCAAGGTTCAATTATGCTTTTAAACTTAAGAAAGGAGATGAAACGAACCGGTCCATTCGCCGGGTATTTGATATGAGGCGAAAGACAAACGAGTCTATTGAGCCAATTGAAGCCCGGATGAGGCGGTTAGACCGTGATCCCGCAGCATCGCCAGACACTCTTAAGCTTCTTAGAAAAAAGATCGGTGAACTTATTGCTGTGCAAAATAAAAAAATGAAAACAGTGATAGATACCATTGCAAATCCCTTGGCATCATTGCTGGCATTTATGTACAACTACTCTTCCGACTCTGCATATTGCCTTGCACTCAATAACAGGTATCAGAAAGAAATACCCGAATCAATATATGCCAGTCAGTTTTCAGATATGATATACGATGAGCTTTATACACTGCCAATAGGTTCGAAGGCCCCGGAGTTTGCCCTACCTGATAAAAATGGGAAAATGACCAGCTTATCTGACTTCAGCGGCAATTATGTTTTGCTTGATTTCTGGGCATCCTGGTGCCATCCCTGCCGTAAGGAAAACCAGGAGATCGTTAAGCCACTGACAAAAAAGTATGCAGGAAAGAAATTCGAGGTAATAAGTATCTCAATGGATACTAAAGACGATATATGGCACAAAGCATTAGAAACAGACCAACTGGACTGGACAGAACTTTGCGACTTAAAAGGTATAGCTTCTGATGCAGCCAAGCAGTATAAAGTAACAGATGTACCCGTTACCTACGTAATAGATCCTGCAGGTAATATTATCGCAAAGAACCTGCACAATACTGAATTGGAAAGGTTTATCGCGCGTAAGCTGGAAGTAAAATAATTGCCTCAAAATTTCCGGCTGCTTCTTTTGTTGTATTTTCGCAATCGCTTTTCACTCACGACTTTTACTCACGATTTACGCCCAGAAAATGCCAAAATCATACAAGCATCTCTTTTTTGACCTTGACCATACCCTTTGGGATTTTGATAAAAACTCTGAGGTATCCTTGAGGAAGTTGTATGACGAGTTTGATCTCAAAGGCCGCGGCATTGACGATTTCAATGCCTTATTTAAGGCCTACACTTATCATAATGACAGGCTATGGGAGCGCTACCGTAATAAGTTTATAAAACGCGACGAGCTGCGCTGGAAACGTATGTGGCTCATGCTCCTTGATTTTAAAGTGGCCGATACGGCACTTGCCCATGAGTTGAGCACAGCCTACCTGGAAATATTGCCGACACAAACGTTGTTGGTACCTCATGCAAAGGAGATACTGGAACATTGCAAAGGCCGCTACGAGATGCACCTGATCACCAATGGATTTGAAACCACTCAAAGGTTAAAGCTTCAATACTCAGGCATTGCCCGTTATTTTAAGCACCTCATCACGTCTGAGCGAAGCAACAGCATGAAGCCCCATAAGGATATATTTGACTATGCACTGGCTCTGGCGAAAGCAGATGTGGAAGAAAGCATTATGATAGGCGATGCAATAGATATTGACATACTGGGCGCCATCAACGCAGGCTGGGATACCGTATATTACAACCCGCACAGGGTACCGCACCCACGCAAGCCCACATATGAGATCCATCATATGGAGGAGCTGATGAAGATTTTCTAAATTGTCTAAACCGATCCCCAAAATATTCGTAACTTTACTTATCATGATACGTACTGTATTAACTCCTGATAAAGAAAAAATTTCTATTGATGTGCCATCAAATTTTATAGGCAAAAAAGTAGAAGTTATTGCTTTCACAATAGAAGAAACATTGCAGGATACAGACATCCCTTTAACTCATTTTGCATCAGAAAAGGTACTCGCTAAAGATTGGTTAACCACAGAAGAAGATAATGCATGGCGGGATTTGTAAAGGGAGATATAGTTGTCATACCGTTCCCCTTTAGTGATCTTTCAGGGTCCAAAAACCGGCCTACATTGGTATTATCAGATTTACCAGGTGAAGATATTATACTATGCCAGGTTACCAGTAATGGTAATGATCCTTACGCAATCCAGATTGACAATAAATCTTTTGCAAGCGGATCATTACCTGTTTTGTCTTACGTACGGCCAACCAGAATCTTTACTGCTGACAAAAATATTATCGTTCGTAAAGCCGGAACTATTAATAAGGAGCTACATCAAATTATCGTAGACAGACTTTGCGAAATTCTAAAATGAAGATTTTCTAAAAAAAACAAACCCTTCCGGAAACCGAAAGGGTTTGTCCATTATAGAAGCTGTTTTTACTTCTTATTGCAACAGCCTGAGCTATTTGTGCAGCAGCCGTCGCTACAATCTCCATTGGAACAATCTGTACAGGTACAATCCTGGCAAGTACATTCACAGCACGCACAGGCTTCCATTTTCGCGGCCGTTCTTGCTGTATGGTTATATTCATAGCCACTTGCCGCGCCCATTGCTACTGAAAATGCTACGGCTGTAAGACCGGCAAAAATTATCTTTTTCATAAAAAAGTTTTTAAAAGTTTAATAATTGAAAACAATCACGTCGTCATCATCAAACTTGCTGCGGAGGGCGTAAAATATCAGCCTGGTAATGGCTGATGAGCTGGCTGTTTTTCGAGAAAAAAATCGGTCTTGCGTAAAAATCCGATTTGGGTTGCGGCAAGATGTACTTCTTCACAGTAGTAGCGTTTGCCGCGCACAAAGGGCATTGATTATAAAAAGGATTGCATTGATTGTTATCACAACAGCCATCACTGCCGTTTGAGCAGTTTTTGTGCGTCCCAGCTTTATCTTTTGAGCAGCAAGCCATTTCCTTTTTTTCTTTGCAGGGCAGGGGAAATATGGAGGGTTGTATGAACAAACCAAGCAGGTACAGAAATAGTATCGATGCAGTGAGCTTCATTGATAAATAAAGTTACTCAAAACTTTGAAGCGGCAACAAATAAAAAATCATTTTAACAAATTACGCTGCGCGCCAAAATCCAAACAACTGAGTCTCAATTATCCAAGGTTCACCCTTTTTATATCCGCTCCTAATGCATTGAGCCGTTCATCTATACGCTCGTAACCCCGATCTATCTGGTGAATATTCTGTATCGTGCTTTTGCCGCTTGCTGACAGCGCTGCGATCAATAGCGCCACGCCGGCACGTATATCTGGCGAGACCATGTTTATGCCGCGGAGTGATACCTGTTTGTCCAGGCCGATAACTACGGCTCTGTGCGGATCACAGAGCACTATTTGTGCGCCCATTTCTATCAGCTTGTCCACAAAGAACAGCCTGCTTTCAAACATCTTCTGATGCACCAGCACGGTACCTCTGGCCTGGGTTGCCAGGACCAATACTATACTCAGCAGGTCTGGAGTAAGGCCCGGCCAGGGGTGGTCATAAACCGTAAGTATGGAGCCATCAATGAATTTCTGTATGCGATAATGTTCCTGAGCAGGAATGTATATATCATCGCCGTGTATGGACAGCTCTATGCCAAGCTTCTGAAAAGTTTCGGGTATAATGCCGAGGTGATCAGCATCCACATTCTTTATAGTTAGCTCACTTTGTGTCATAGCGGCGAGGCCAATAAAAGATCCCACTTCTATCATGTCTGCCAGCAGCCTGTGTTCGCAGCCACGCAGTTTTGCAACGCCTTCTATAGTTAGCAGGTTAGTACCTATGCCGGTAATATTGGCACCCATGCTGATAAGCATACGGCAGAGCTGCTGTATATATGGTTCACAGGCCGCATTGTAAATAGTAGTTACCCCCTCTGCCAGGGATGCTGCCATAATGAGGTTGGCAGTACCAGTGATGGATGGCTCATCCAGCAGCATTTTCACTCCCTTCAGCTTTTCTGTATCCAGGCTGAACATCTGGTTATCTATATCATACACAAAATCAACGCCCATCTTCTCAAAACCACGGATATGCGTATCTAATCTGCGGCGGCCTATTTTATCACCGCCCGGCTGTGGTATATATGCTTTACGAAAACGGCCCAACAGCGGGCCAGCCAGCATTACAGTGCCGCGTAGCTTCCCCGACTTTTTCTTGAAGGCATGGGTAGTAAAATAGTCAGGGTCAATGTTGGCTGCCTGTAGTATGATCTTATTGGGTGCGGGCCGCTCTATGCTCACGCCCATATCTTCCAGCAGCTCTATCAGCGTGTTCACATCTACTATGTCGGGCACATTTGTTAGTGTTACCCGCTCATCAGTTAGCAACGCCGCACAAAGCACCTGCAGCGCTTCATTCTTGGCCCCCTGCGGGGTAATATCCCCTTTTAAGGAATGTCCGCCGCGTATTTCAAATGCGTTCATAAAAACCCCAAACCCCTAAAGGGGCTTCCCCATGTTAAACCCCAAACCCCTAAAGGGGCTTCTCTTTAAAATAAGATTTCTTTTGGGAGTAAATCTTAGCGATTGGAGCGGTTAATAATAATATAGTTCTCTATTTTCTTTATTACTGTTTCCAGGTATTTTTCTACTTCATTGTTTGTAAAACGCAAAACACTGATACCACGCATTTCCAAATCTTTCTGCCGTTCCATGTCCTTTAGAATAACGTCATTATCATTGTGTATATTCCCATCAACTTCAATAACCATTTTCAATTCATGAGAGTAGAAGTCTGCTACATAATTTGCTATCGGATGCTGCCTTCTAAATTTGCATCCTAAGGGCTTTTGCCTCAGATAACTCCACAATATCATTTCAGCATGTGTGGGATTATTTCTTAAAGCTTTTGCCCGTTCAAAGATCAGATTAGAAGCTTTTAAAAACATTTTCCTCTCCATGCCAAAGAAATGATATGGCTAAATTAATATGCGCTTCTGATTTATTTAAGTTCATTAGTCAAAATAATTATGCTCAATAGAATAACAAATGTCGAAAAATCCCTCGGAAGCTCAATAGCAGGTCCCCCTTTAGGGGTCAGGGGTAACTACTTATTCTTATTTTTATTAAACTTCCTGTTTTTATTAAAGTTGTTGCCGTAGCCGCTGCCGCCGCTATTGTTGTCGCGGAAGTTGTTGTTGCGCTGGTTACTGTTTTGGCCGCCACCTTGGTTCCCTTTGAAATTTCTGTTGTTATTATTGCTATTACTATTGTTATTGCGCTGTTTGAACCCCCTGTTGTTATCATAGTGCACGCGGTAACCACCGGTTTCATATTTGAGCAACCCGCCTGTTATTTCAGCCAGCTCATTTTTTATCATGTCATCATGCACGGGCTCTTTATGCCAGTTGGCATAAGCCAGCTTCATATAATACCCTATAGCCTGCGTAAGACCATGACGCTTCTCTTCGTCAGTTTCTGCAATGGCTTTTGCCAGCAGCGCCTGTACGTTCTTACCTAAGTGGCGGTGCTTTATATTCTCCTGCGGGTAGGGCAACACTTCCGGTTTCTTAAAGATCATCTCCGGTGTAGGGCAAGGGTATGGGGCGTCCACATCCAGGTTGAAGTCGGTCATCTGGTAGAGGTGGTCCCAAAGCTTGTGCTTGTAGTCCTCTATTGTTTTTAGGTGGGGGTTCAGTGTACCCATTAGTTCTATGATCACCTCGGCTTGTTTCAGGCGCTTTTCACGGTCTTCCACAGTTACAAGGTATTCCACCATTTTTTGCACATTACGGCCGTATTCAGGCATGAGCAGTTTGCTCCGCGTGGTATTATATTCCATCAAAATATTAAAAATTGTAAGCTAAGGAAAAGATATTTATTGAACAGAAGCTTAAAAATCAGTCCCCGAACGGGTATACTAAAATAAGCCATGGCAAATATAGGGAAAAAATTAACCGCAAATACAAATTGTCAAAACATCTGTTTATTTTTATGCCCGTTGAATACAGAGCAAATAAATAACCCATTGCACGGCAAAACGCTGGAGATGATTCTTAACCACCTGGTAGCCCAATATGGCTGGGAAGAACTGGATGAGCGAGTACGCATCAATTGTTTTGCCATTAATCCCAGTATTAAATCGAGCCTCAAATTTCTCAGGGCTACCCCATGGGCGCGCAAAAAGGTGGAAGATCTATACTTGGAGAGTATTGCATCCCAGCCGTAAGTGACATAGCATTCCTTACCCATTTTTGCGTAAAATGATAAACTATTTTACACTACTGTGAATAATAAAAAAATGGTTGGCACACCTTTTGTATTACAATATGAAAAAACCATCTTATGAAAAACAGGACTATAACCTACTTTAGCAAGAACAGAGCTTTGAAAATTCTGGAGCGCCCTATTGAAGCAGATCTGCAAACGCTGCTTAGCGCCACTTTTGCCATATCACACAGCCACATAGTTAAGAAACATATTCAGAACACGCTTCACGAACTCTCTAAGCCTGTTTACAGGCTCACTGCATAGGAGTTCCTACTGAGCTTTCGTATAAATAATAAAAGCGCCCGATGGCGCTTTTATTATTTGTTTCCGGGCTTTCGCCTGTTTGACTAATGGAAAGTATTTTGTGGATTGGGGTCGTCTTCAAAACGAGGGCACATTACCCCATCGCGGGGATTTTTCTTATGCTCATATTGTCCCCTTACATAGAGTGTTATTTCGGTAGCGCCGGTGCCGCCGGTTGCAGAACCTAATGAAGAATTGTTCACATCGTAAGAGAACCCAACTGATGTATTCTTAAAGTCGAGCTTAACTGTAGGGATGATGGCATCCTGGTAACGGTACAGCAGTCCAAAAGAGAAGGCAAAGGTGCTGGGCAAGCCTACAGGCATTGCGCGCCAAGTCAACAATCCTCCAAAAATAAGCTCCTGGTAAGGGGTTTGTACACTATAATTAGCCTGGAAAGTGAAACTGAGCTGCCTGGCGATCGGCGCATGAAAGCCACCATTGAACTGCCATTTCATAGGCAATTTTGACGCATTGGGATCGTTGGCAAATGTCTCGGTTGGGCTATTGATATTATAGACGCTCGCTCCGAGATAATAATTGAACAGGCTGGTCTTATCAAAGGAGCTGTTGATGCTGATACCGGCGCCTACATCATAATTGCTCAGGCTCTTATAGGTATTTATTTCGCCCGTAGGATTAGATGGATTATAAGTGCCATTAAGGTACTGGCTGCTAAAGGTCATAGCGCTCGCGTCGACAGAGCGGTTCATGTAACCACCCGTGAGGCCGACAGAAAGGTAAGTGTTGTGCGCATCTTCCAGTGCTTTGTTGTAGCAAATAGCCGGGTAAATCTGGGTACTCACAAAATTGATCGTACCAGCTTTATCATAAGTAGCAACAACACCAAAGCTTATATAATCGCCAACAGACCGGTTAACCAGCACTCTAGTCTCCCCTGAAACCATTACCGTAGTGAAGGGAGTGGCGACAGATGACCATTGATTGCGATAGTCAACGCCAAATTTATAGTCGCCGCTGAATATACCGGTAAGGGCCGGGTTTTGTAATATTGCATTTTCATAAAATTGTGAAAAATGAATATCCTGTGCCCTGCCACTCATACTAATACCGAGCAGCACGCTTACTGAAAATATGGTAAAATAACGCTTCATTGTTATTATTTTAATTTTTTTAAACCTTTTATTTCACAATCGACACATCACCCTGGTAATGGAACGTTGTCCCTAATTCGCACTGCGCATCTATCACATAAATAAATACATCAGGCTCCAGCACCAATCCTTTGAATGTACCATCCCATCCGGCACCGGCATCATTCGCCTGTATATTGTGAGCCTGGAAAACCTGTTGTCCCCACCGGTTATACACTGAGAAATTGATGATCTGGCTAATACCCTTGCCGCTAACGAAGAAACGGTCATTTACCCCATCTCCATTAGGAGTAAACGTATTAGGCACAAATATCTCACTGTTATCACATAGCATGAGTATGGTGACGCTATCCGTGTATACACAGCCGTAAATTGACGTTACCGTTACCGTATAAGTGGTATTGGAAGTAGGCGTTGCCACAGGATCGTAACAGGTATCGCAGTTCAGCGAATTTCCGGGTGCCCACATATAATGGGCAACGGTGACATTTGGCGCTGTGGCGATCAGGGTCGTTGGCGTACCCGCTACTATAGATATGGGTGATGCCGGCGATATGGAAATAGCTGGCAGCGGCTGGACGTAAACCGTTATGGAATCCTTTTGGGTGAAACAGGCATTTTCATGTATGTAAACATAGTAAGTAGTGGTGACAGTAGGGGTAGCTATGGGGTTTTGAACAGTATCGAAGTTCAACCCTGTACCTGGCGTCCAATAATAGGTAGGCACATCCAGGTTGCTGGTGACGCTATTACTCGTGGCCAGGAGCATCGTGCTGTCCCCGATACAAATATTGGTATCATCGCTTATGGTGTTCACATTGGTATCCAGCACAGAAACTTTAACATTCAGTGAATCATAGCAACCATAAATAGTGGTGGCTATTACGCGGTAAACAAGATTAAAAGTATCAGATACATATGGGTTGTCGCAGGAATCGCAGGAAATCAGTATGTCAGGAGACCAGGCATACTTCATCGTACTAGTGTCAGCATTAGAAACGGAAACGATTATTTGCGTCGGAACGCCACGGCACACGATTACCGGAGGGTGCAGCGGCTGCTTTACGTAGATATCAGGAATCGGGTTAACAGTAATTTTGAACTGTGCTGAATCCACACAGCCCATGGCGTCAATAGCAACGGCAACATAATTGGTCGTTGCCGTAGGGCATGCTACAATAGTATCACCTATAGCCACTGATAAGCCATTAGTAGGATGCCAGTTAAATACCGCTTCCGGATTGCCGGAAGCCATCAGGGTCTCACACAATCCGTCGCAAATACTATCTATACCCACTATTTTCAGGTGATTGAGCGCTGAGTCTACAGTCACAGTTACAAACGCTGAGTCCCTGCAACCGTATTGTGTTGTGCCTATTACCTCATAAGTAGTAGTGATTGTGGGACTAGCAAAGGGGTTAGGAGTTATAGTGAGGGATAAACCGTATGCTGGGGACCAGACATAAGTACCTCCCGGATCTGCCCCGTTTGCTTCAAGCTTCACCGAGGCGCCTTTACATATTACAGGTGGATAAGCATACCCTGAATCTGATATGGTTACATTCGGTATTGGGTAAACCGTGACGGTTAAAAATGCGGGACAACCGCCTGTGAGCAGGGTGTAGCCTATAGTAGCTGTACCTGCGGTTAACCCCTTTACATAGGCCGAATCATTTGGATAAGCAACCACTGTGGCAACCAAACTATTGCTCGTGGTCCATACACCGCCGGCGGTAGTATCGTGGATGATGATAGAATCACCTGCACACATGAATGTATCACGTCCATATATAGGAGTAGGCAAAGGATCTACGGTAACGATAGTGGTGATCATGCATCCCGTATTGGGCAGCGTGTAAGTGACGATATTGGTGCCTGCAGCTACACCCGTTACAATTCCCGAATCGGTAATTGTAGCGATAGTGGTCGGGAAGCTGGTCCAGGTGCCTAAGCCTCCTGCACTGGTATCAAATAAATGAGTAGTATTACCCACACACAGGCTGTCTATACCTGTAATAGGCGCAGGCAGCGGGTTAACTGTAATAGTTATTGACCGGGGACAACCCCCTACAGGTACAAAATAAGTAATGGTATCCACACCAGCGCTAACGCCCGTAACCATGCCGGTCGCAGTGACTGTTGCTATGCTGGGGTTAGTGCTGCCCCATATACCACCGGCTGTAGTATCTATAAGAGGAATAGAATCAAGTACACATACTGAGTAAACAGAATCTGCTGAATATATAGGTGAAGAAGGGTCCACGGTTACCTGCACATAGGCAGAACAGCCATCAGGCAATGTATAGGTAATGGTAGCTACGCCGGCAGATACACCTCCATACGTGGCTGGTATACCGCCAGGTGTTACAGTTGCTATCGCTAAAGCCGAAGTAATCCATTCCCCGCCTGTACTGTCATTATATAAAAGATTGGTGCTGCCCACGCATACACTGTCCGTACCTGATATTGCGTCTGGTATGGCATTGACCGTCAGATAGTACGACGCATTGCAGCCCGAAGCACTTACAATATACGTAATAGTGTCTTGTCCTGGGGCAAAGGGATAAACCTCTCCTGTTCCATTTACTGTGGCTACAGCAGTATTACTGCTCGTCCACGTTCCGGGGCCTACACCATCAAAAAGTCCAAAGGTATCGTTGACACAGACAGGACCGGCAGGACCACCTATTAATGGGGTCACCGGATTTACCGTTATTTGAAGCGTAGCAGGGCACTGCAAGGTACTGCCGCTATAGGAAAATTCGTAGGTAATTATCGCCGTACCAAAGCCCATACCTGTCACAATTCCATCGCTACCGGGTCCGCTCACCACCACTGCTACTCCCGTATTACTGCTGCTCCACGTTCCTCCCGGCACCTCTGTTAAGACCAATGTTGATCCCTGGCATATAACACTATCGCTGGCGCCAATAGGGACCACGGGAAATACCGTTAAGTTCACCTTGCTTGGGCAAGCACCCCTGCCCGTATAAGTTATAGTTACCACCCCCCCGGAACTGCCGGTAGTAATGTGTCCCGTAAAAGTATCTATGGTAGCTACTGAATCAGAACCCGGATCTATGCTCCATGTACCTCCCGGCTCGCTGTCCGTAAATGTAACTGTTGGATCGCCCTGGCACATTGATGCTGGCCCAACAGGCGTTGGCGGAATAGGGTCGACGGTAATACTATAAGTTGCGATACAGCCGCCTGAAGATAAGGTATACGTAATGGTGGCAAACCCTGCTGCTATTCCAATGATCGACACCGTATCTCC
>Ga0182030_10021770_pt1 | contig 11984 bp, 14 predicted proteins | sample 812S3MmetaG_FD_121299 | JGI IMG/M metagenome (GOLD analysis project Ga0182030, IMG submission 121299) | Permafrost microbial communities from Stordalen Mire, Sweden - 812S3M metaG (Illumina Assembly) | ecosystem: Environmental > Terrestrial > Soil > Wetlands > Permafrost | place: Sweden...
CGCCGGCATCGCCTCGATGGGCTTGCCCGGCTTCAGCGGTTTCGTCGCGGAATTCCAGGTGCTCATGGGCGCGTGGACGGTGTTCCCGAAAATGACGATTCTCGCCGGCGTCGGCATTCTAGTCGGCGTGGCCTACACGTTGCGCGCGATCCAAAAAGGATTTTATTCCGACGCGCCGCCGAAGCCGGTTGATCACGATCATCCGATGGAGCCGATTACTGTCGCCGAGCGTTTCGGCGCGGTGATGCTCATCGGCGCGTCGCTGGTCATCGGTCTTTTCCCCGGCCTTCTGATGAACTGGATTGAACCGTGTTTCAAATCGCCGCTGTTCGCGCGGTTGCTGAGCGGAGGTGCGCAATGAACTATCTCCAACTGCTCCAACTCGCCGCGCCGGAAACCATTGTCACCGTGACGATGCTCTTGGTGCTGGGCGCGGACCTGACCGTGCTGCGCGGCAAATCCATCGCGGCGCGCTTCAACTTCGGTGCGCTCCTGTCCGTGCTCGGCTGCGCCTCGGCGGCGTGCCTCGCGTTCCACCGGCATGAGACGATCAATCTGCTCAACGGCATTCTCATCGTGAATCCGGCGATTGACTTCATCAAAGTCGCGTTGCTGGTGCTGACGGTTTTCACCGTGCTGATCTCCGCGTCCGGCAAATTCACCGATCACGTCGGCGAATATCTTTCGCTGATCCTGCTCGCCACCATCGGCCTGATGTTCCTCGTCAGCACGGAAGATTTGCTGATGATTTTCATCGCGCTGGAACTGGCCAGCCTCTCGCTCTACATCCTCACGGCGTTCAACAAGCACAACGCCAAATCCAGCGAAGCCGCGCTGAAATACTTTTTGTTTGGCGGCATGTCGGCGGCGTTCCTGCTGTTCGGCTTCAGCCTGCTCTACGGAATTTCCGGTTCCACCAACCTGCGCGAAATCGCCACCGGCATCGCGGGCAAAGGTCTCGATCCGCTGCTGCTCGTCGCCATCGTGACGACCGTCATCGGCTTCGGCTTCAAGGTCGCCGCCGTGCCGTTCCACCTCTGGGCACCGGACGCCTATGAAGGCGCGCCCACGCCAAGCGCGGCGTTCATTGCCGCCGGTTCCAAGGTCGCGAGCTTTTTCGTCCTCGCCAAAATTTTCACGCTCGGTTTCGTCGGCGCGGAAGGCAGCGCCGTCTGGCACGGCTACGCTTCCGGCTGGACGCCGACGGTTGCCGTCATCGCCGCGCTCTCGATGGTGCTGGGAAATCTCACCGCCATCGTGCAGACCAGCGTCAAACGCCTGCTCGCCTATTCGGCCATTGCCCACGCGGGCTACATGCTGCTCGGCGTGCTGTCCAACACCACGACCAGCGCCAGCGCGATGATGTTTTACGTCATCACCTACGCGCTGACCGTGATTGGCGCGTTCGGCGTCGTGGCCGTGGTGGAAGACGCCACCGGCGGCGATGCGATTGCCAATTTCAAAGGCCTGAGCCGCCGCGCGCCGGGGCTGTCGCTGTGCCTGCTGATTTTCCTGCTGTCGCTCGGCGGCATTCCGCCGCTGGCGGGATTCATCGGAAAATTCTTCCTGTTCAGCGCCGTCGTCAGCATGGGCGAAAATCTCGGACTGCTCTGGCTGGTGATTCTGGCCATCGCCATGAGCGCGGTATCGTTCTACTACTACCTGCGCGTGCTCAAGGCGGCCTACGTCGAGGACGCTGCCGACGACGCGCCGGCCATCAAAGTGCCGCTGGTCACGTTCCTGACGCTAGTGCTGCTGGCGTTGCTGGTGATCCTGCTCGGCGTTGTGCCGGGCTTGCTGACGCAGTTTCTTTGAGACACGGATTTCACGGATTCTCACGGAGGCAGAAGAGTGAATCAATCTGTGTTAATTCGTGAAATCCGTGTCAGCCATTTCTCTCGCAATTCAACCCCGCAGCAAAGCGTTGATATCGGGCACACCTTCCGATAATCTCAACCATAAGCGAGGTGCCGCCCGGCGGAATGGCGGCCAAAACAACGTGAACCAACAGGATTTAGGTTTTAATCATTTCAATACCCGGCCATGAGCACCGATACCCAAAGCCCCAACAATGCCACCGTCATCGGACGCGAAATCATCCATCCCGAGCTGATCGTGCTCCGCGTCCGGCCCGACGACGCGCTGTTTGAATTCAAGCCCGGCCAGTTCGCGGTGCTCGGTCTGACCGGCAGCGCGCCACGCGTGCCGGAGGCCGACAAGGAAGAAGGCGTGGTTGAGGCGGACAAGCTGATCCGCCGCGCTTACAGCATCGCCTCGGCCAGCGTGGAACGGCGCTATTTGGAATTTTACCTGACGCTTATCAACAGCGGCCAACTCACCCCGCGCCTGTTTGCCCTGAAACACGGCGACCGCGTTTTTCTCGGACCGAAAGCCAGCGGGATGTTCACGCTCGACCGCGTCGCGCTGGACAAGGCGGTCATCCTCATCGCCACCGGCACGGGTCTGGCACCTTACGTTTCCATGCTGCGGACGCTTCTAATGACCGAGACGCAACGCCGGTTCGTGATCTTGCACGGCGCACGTTACAGTTGGGATCTCGGCTACCGTGGCGAACTGGAAAGTCTCGCGCGCCTGCGGCCCAACTTCACCTACATTCCGAGCATCACGCGGCCCGATCAGGATCCGCATTTTCAGGGACGAACTGGACGCATCCAGACCGTGTTGGAACAGGGCTTCGTGGAAAAAGATTCCGGCGTGGCGCTGGACCCGGCGAAGGCCGACGTGTTCCTTTGTGGCAATCCGGAAATGGTCAAAATTGTGACCACGATGCTGGAGGGCAAAGGATTCAAGCGCGGCGACAGCAAAAATCCCGGCAACATCCACGTCGAAGAATATTGGTGATTGCGCCACCGGAATTGGCGAAATAGGATGCCAAATATCAGGCGCGTCCTATTCCCTTGATCTGGCCAAACGTCTTTTGGCCCGGGCACGCTGCCAGCGGCGGTCCAGCCAGCGTGCCAGTAAAATAATCAGCAGCAACAGCAGCAGCAGCCAAAGCAACCAGCTTGTGGCCTCCCAGCTTTCGCGGGCCGCCTGCGCAAACAGGGCTGACACGGGTGGCTCGTCAGCATTTTTCACCGCCAATGGCATTTTCGTCACGGACGATGCCACCGGCCAGACTCCCATGTTCGTTCGTTGAGTTTCGGGAAAATAATTGGGAAGGGTGGATTGTTCCGGCCGATTCAATTGTTGGCTTGATGTGGATTTGACTGAATTTTGATAAGACGCTGCGGGTTTCGCGGGAGAAGATGGCGCGCGGTTGGGCGATGATGGATCAGAGTTTGGCGATGTTGAGCCGGATGCCGGACCGGAATAGTTCGGGGCGTATGGTTGACCTGTCGTTGGTTGATTATTATTGCCTGAATAGGAAGTCGTCGTGAATACAGTCGAATTTGGCGAGGAAAACTGGCCTCCGGTTTCTGCAGTTTCATCAACATCCGGATATAAAGCAACTTCAACGAAGGATTCTTCCGACTGAACAATCGCATTATAGGATTCTTCAACATGACCGTCTGAGAATAGGATGTTGCCAAGCCTATTATGCACCCCGTCCCAATTATGCGGAAACAAGTAGCAAGGTATATGGCGCAGGCTAGTAATACCATAGCCCATCAATGGACACGCCGGCAGGCCACGATCGGCAGCGAGAATTGCATTGGGAGCGTTAGGATCCGTTGTCAGGCCGACGTCAAAGCTCAAATTCCGGTTGTTGAACTGATTGAAATTTGTGGCCGGCCAACGCTGTAAATCAGAAGGACAGGCGAGAAGTTTTGGTGTGGCAAGCAAACCAGCAAGCGGGGAAAAAAGTTGAAATGATTTATAATATCGCTGGTTAATGACTTGATAAGCAGCAGTGACAAATTCCAACGAACCGCCATCGTTGGTGGAGACTTGCATCGTGTATCTGCCATTGTGATCGTTTGCAAAAATGTGGAAGGCGAGGCCGGTTTCTTTCAGGTCGCTCACGCACTCAATCCGACGGGCCCGGGCCTTGGCTTGGCTGAAGACGGGCAGCAACAAGGCCGCAAGAATTCCAATGATCGCTATGACGACCAGCAGTTCAACCAGAGTGAAAGCACCAAATCTGCCTTTCATTTTCATGGGTTGTGATTCATTAAGCATGGGCCATGCCGTGTGAATTCGTGAAGAAAATCGAGTTGGGCCAGATAGAAATGCGTGAAACTCACGCATTTTGCGTGAGAATTTCACGCAGTCAAAGAACTGCGGAGAAACATCTGTGACGAAGCAACAATCCGAAATTACTTCCGCTGCTCCGCTTCAATCCCGGCAAACAAGCTTTCCAGATTGTTCAGCGGCGCACCGCGTTTCGGGTTCAAAACCTGGCGCAGGTAGTCCACGGCTTCAGTGAGATTGCGGACGGATTTGGGGAACATCGCGCCGGAGGCGTTGGCGTGGCCGCCGCCCTGGAATTTCTCCGCCACCTTGAGCGCCTCGCCGTTGCGGCTGCGGAAGCTGGCGATGACGACGTTGTTCGCGCGCTTGAACAGCGTGACCAGCACGGGAAATTTCACCGCCTGCCGTTCGAGCAGTTGATGCACGATGAGGTTGTTGTTGCCGACGACGGTGTCAACGTAGCCGACGGCGGCGCTGATCTCGGTGACGTGATTTTTGCTCCACTCAAATCCCAGCGGATCTTCGATGCGGCGCTTCACGGCCATGACTTCCAGCAACGGATGATCGAGCAATTTCTCAACGTCGCCGCCGATGAGCGCGTGCAGATTCCAGAACTGGTAATTTTTGACCAGATTCGCGTAATCACCGGCCAGTTCGAAGTCGGGGTCGTTCTCCAGAAACAAATCCGCGATGTTGTTCAGGTGCGCGATCCGTGCCAGCGCGGGCGAGTCGAGACCGTTGCGCACGCAGAGTTCGTAGCAGAGCAGCCCGGCGGATTTGGTCACGTCATGGATGAGATGCGCGTTCTTGGGCGTGGCGTCGGTGACGTGATGGTCAATGATGACCCAGCCTTCCTTGTCGAGGCGCTGTTCGTAGGTGAAATCGGTGACCCACGCGGCCTTCTCGCGCAGTTCGCGCTGCTTCCAGTAATTGTAATGATACGCCTCAATCGGCACCTCGCGGCCGTAAAGTTTCTTCGCGAGCTTTTGCAGCATCAGGCCCGCCACCAAACCGTCGAGGTCGCTTTCGTGGGTGAAAATCACATCCGGCTTGGGCAGTTCCATCATCGGCGAAGGTTAATTCAACCGCCGGCGCGTGGCGAGCGGGGAATTTTTGCCGCACGCTTTCACGCAGCATGCCCGGCAAATTACCGCAGGTAAGGCGGTGGTTTCCGGCCGGTTGAAGCGGTTTTAACTTTTCCAGTCAAACGCTTTTTTCTTCACCGCGTAGATATAGCCTGCGAACAAGATTCCCAGGAACGAGATCATCGAGCCGAGGACGAGATTCCGCGTCGCGTGCTCGGCCAGCATGTCGCGATACACCACGGCCCACGGATACATGAAGACCACCTCGATGTCGAACAGGATGAACAGCATCGCCACGAGATAAAATTTCACCGAGAACCGCGAGCCGCCTTCACCGATGGGGTTCGCGCCGCACTCGTAGGGCATGTCCTTGGCCTTGGAAGTTTTGGCAAACTTGCCGAGCAACACAGAAACCAGCAGCGTCCCACCCGCGAAGCCGACGGCGGCCGCGAGCAGAAACAAGATCGGAATGTATTGTGCGAGCTGGGACGGTGACGAACTTTCCATGGCAGAGAATTTAGAAACGCCGCCGCCCGTTGACAAGCGCAATCACATTCAAAACGGTCGCAAGCCTCGCACTAAACAAGAAAAATAATCCAGAATACCGGAGCATCCTTTCTGGAATCCCGTCTTACTAATTGATCAAGCCTGGTATAATTTTAACAACATTGACGCGATGAACATTTCAAAACAACTGGAAGCGCCGCTTGGCTGGAAGAAATCATTTCTGTGGCTCGCGCTGGCGGTGGCGTGTTTTCATGCGGCTTACACTTCCATCCATTTCCCCGCCGCCGGACTGCTGATTTTCGGCTACGCCTACGGACTCGTCAAACTGACCGATCAGCCGACGGTCCGGCGCGCATTTTATTTCGGGCTGGCGACGGGCTTTCTCTGCTACGCGCCGCAACTATTTTTCTTTTGGCGCATCTTCAGCGCCGCCGCCGTGGTGCTCTGGCTTGTGCTGGCGTTTTGGGTCGGGCTGTTCGCGGCGATTGTCTGTGGCAGCTTCCGGCGCTGGGGCAAGGTCAAAACTGCGTGGCTGATTCCGGTGGTTTGGACGGGCGTGGAGTATTTCCGCAGCGAACTTTATTACCTAAAATTTTCGTGGATGAATGTGGGATATGTGTTTCCGCCTGGAGATTTTTTCTTTGGGATGTATGGTTTCGGATTTTTTGTTTTTGCCGTTGTGGTTGGCATCATTTTTCGCGGGCGTGACGCTTGGAATTATTTCTTCAAAAAGATGACTTTGCTCGAACTGCTCGTCATTATTATTGTCATAGCCATTATTGCGGGAATGCTTTTACCCGAGAACTCCAGACGGTTACAGCCCAAGTTAAACCTCGTCGGAATTCAGATGGAATTTCCGCCCGAAACCATCATTCCAAAAATTCTGGATCACGCTCTGGCGAAAAACACCAACGCGCCGATTTTCGTCCTGTGCGAATACACGCTCGACGGCCCGGTGCCGGATTCGCTCAAAAATTGGTGTCGCAAACATTCGCGCTTCCTCGTTGTCGGCGGTAAAGATCAGGTAGGCACGAATAATTATTACGACACCGCTTTCGTCGTCGGCACCAACGGCGACATCGTGTTCAAACAGGTCAAGAGCGTGCCGATCCAGTTTTTCCACGACGGCCTGCCCGCGCCGGAGCAAAAAGTCTGGAACTCGCCGTGGGGCAAGATCGGCTTCTGCGTCTGCTACGACTTGAGCTACACGCGCGTCACCGACGAACTAGTGCGGCAGGGCGCGCAACTGCTCATCGTCCCGACAATGGACGTGATGGAATGGGGCCGGCATCAGCACGAACTGCATTCCCGCGTCGCGCCGGTGCGCGCGGCGGAATACGGCATCCCGATTTTTCGCGTGGACAGTTCCGGTATTTCGCAGGCCGTGACCGGCGGTGGTTACGTCGTTGCGCAAACCTCCGTGCCCGGCAACGGCGAAATCTTCTCCGCCCAACTCCGGCTGCCCCGGCAAGGCTCCATACCGGTGGACCGCTATCTCGCTCCCATTTGCACGGGCATCACCGGCATTATCACGGCGGGGTTGCTATTTCTCGCGTGGAAAGACAAACGGGCCAAACCGAAATCCGGCAAAGCGAAGCCGTGAACAGATAGAGCGGGCAGCCTTCTGCGCGCCATTCACTGCCAACTGACCGAACCAATCTGGCACCCGGCCGACACAAGTTTCCAACCGGCAGATTCAATCCGGCAACGGGCGATTTTCACCGGTAAATTTCCCGACGAGGATAAACACCGAAGGTTGCACATCCTGGAGATTGCATTTAGTTTTCCCCGGATGCCCGACGACTCGTTCAAGGAATTTGTGCTCGACCAGTTGAGCGCGCTGCCGGATGTGCGCGCGAAGGCGATGTTCGGCGCGCACGGGATTTATTCCGGCGAAACTTTCTTTGGGATTCTGGACGAAGGGCGGCTGTTCTTCAAAACGGACGCGGCGTCGCAGGCGGATTACACGGCGCGCGGCATGGGGCCGTTCACCTACGAGGCGCGCGGCAAGGTGATGACGATGAGTTATCACGAGGTGCCGCCGGATGTTTTGGAACAGCCGCTGGAACTGGCCGGGTGGGCGCGACGGGCAATCCAGGTGGCCGCCGCCAAACCAAAGAAGGCGAAAAGGAACTGACATTTCCAACACCGCTTATTTGTCTTGCGACGACCGGACAACGGTGTTTTGCTAAACCCAATCCTATTTAAATCATGAAAAATAAATTTGCCATCCTCCTCGGGCTTGCCGTGCTGCTGACGTCGGGCCAGCGCGCCTTCACCGCCGACGCCACCACTGAACTCAAAACATTGGTTGCGAAAATCCGGACCGACATGGCCGACGGCAAGAAGACCGAAAGCGAACTGGCCGACGACGTGAAGCAGTTCGACATCCTGCTGGCCGAGCACAAAGACGAAAAGACGGATGCCGTGGCGCGGATTTTATTTATGAAGGCCACGCTGTATGGCGAGGTTTTCCAGGACGAAGCCAAGGCGGATGCACTCATCAAGCAGTTGAAGACTGAGTTCAAAGACACGCAATTGGTCACCGATCTGGAAAAGCATGAAGCCCAGGCGGCGGCGGCCAAGCAAATGCAGGATGCGCTCGCCGTCGGAACCGTCTTTCCGGACTTCACTGAAAAGGATGTGACGGGCCAGCCGCTTTCCATCGCCAGCCATAAAGGCAAGGTGGTGCTGCTTGATTTCTGGGCGACGTGGTGCGGCCCTTGTCGCAACGAACTGCCTCATGTCATCGGTTCCTATAACAAATATCACGCCCAGGGCTTTGACATCATCGGCATCAGTCTCGATCAGGATCAGGCCAAGCTGACCGAGTTCACAAAATCCATGGACATGACCTGGCCGCAATACTTCGACGGACAGGGCTGGGGCAACAAGCTGGCCGTCAAATACGGCATCCAAAGCATCCCCGCCACCTTCCTGCTCGATGGCAACGGCAAGATCATCGGCAAAAATCTGCGCGGTGAAGCTTTGGAGCAGGCGGTCGCCGGCGCGCTGGCGAAAAAGTAGGCAGCCCGGTCGGTTCAGAAAATTATTTCGGAGGCAAGCGCGGCGGTTTCTGCTCCGCTCTATTAATCCGAGCTGTGCGTGGTATGATCGTGGCGCATGAGTTTGAACGATAAGACTCCATTTCCGGTTTCACCTGCCCAGCGGCGGGCGTGGCGATTCAGGTTGACCGGGATCATCGTGCTGGTGCTGGGCATTGGCGGCGCAGGGTTGATTTACTGGCTGGGGACGCGGGCGGCGGATGTGTCGGGCGACCTTTCGATGGTGGGTTACAACAAAGCGGAAGAGCGGCAGATGGGAATGCTCTACGGCAAACAGGGTGAACTCATCGAGAACTGGACGAATGATCTAAAACAGCCGGGCACGCAGGCGTTCATCATCGCCGCCGCTTCCATCCTCGTCGCTTTCGGATGTTTTTACTTCGCGCGGCTGTCGGATTTTGACGAAGCGGAGTGATGAATCCGGACGGTTCTTTGAGGGAGTTGCGCAATCAACCGGTTTACGGTTTGGTTGAAACATGGCGTTGAAAGTGCTTTTGGGAAGACGATGAAAGTTGAATCGAACGCAATAAAACTTATGAAAGCCAGACTGCTTGCTCTTGTTTGCCTTGTTGCTTTGTCAGTGCGGGCCGATGATTTTCTCCCCGTGCTCAAAGCGAATGGTGAAGTTTATTCCAACGTCACCGTCACCAAAGTCACCGCCACGGACATTTTCTTCACCTACGCCAGCGGCGTCGGCAATGCCAAGCTGAAGAACCTCACGACCGAGTTGCAGGAACATTTTCACTTCAATGCCGCCAAGGACGCGCTGGTGGAAAAGCAGCAGGCCACGAACAATGCCGCGTATCATCAATACGTTTTAAGCGTCAAGCCACCGCCCGCCGCCGCCGGGGATGATGATTTTGTGGCCCCGAAACTTTACGCCCGCTCCGTGCGCGGCCAGGTTGCACCGCCGTTTGCCGTGGAGAAATGGCTCACCCCGCCGCCGGACATCACCGGCAAGTTTGTTCTGATAGATTTCTGGGCGACGTGGTGCGGCCCCTGTCGGCGTTCCATTCCCGAACTCAACGCATTTTATGAGAAATACCATGACCGGCTCGTGGTCATCGGCATCTCGGATGAACCCGAGGCGGCGGTGCGCCAGATGACCGACCCGCATATCGAATATGCCGTGGCCATTGACACTCAGGCGCGCATGATGAAGGCGCTTGAAATCACCGGCATACCGCATTGTATCCTGCTGGATCCGCAGCACATCGTCCGTTACGAAGGCATGCCAGGCTTTTTGGACGAACAGAAGCTGGAACACTTTTTGGACAAATACAAATAAACGGATAATTCAGCGGAATTTTTCCCAATGAAACCCGCCGCGAAATTCGCCGTCGTCCTGGTCACCGCGCCGGATTTGAAAACCGCGCGCACGCTAGCCAAGACCGCGTTGTCGGCCAGACTCATTGCCTGCGCCAATTTGATTCCGAAAATCGAATCGCATTATTGGTGGCAGGGCAAAATCGAATCCGGCGCGGAAGTGCTATTGGTTTTGAAAACGCAAAAATCCAGGCTGGCCGCGCTGGAAAAATTGATCCTGGCAAAACATCCCTACGACACGCCGGAGTTTTTGGTTTTGCTATTGAGCGCGGGCAGCAAAAAATATCTCGCCTGGCTCGCCGCCAGTTGTCCCTAGAAATTCCTTGGCACCGGCCCGGCGGATTGCCCGGAGAATCGGCGCGGTTTTAATTGTTGCCGGCGCGGGAAGTTTGGCGCAGAGTGCCGTTGGAACAGAAAGGATATTCATGTCATACAACCTCGAACTCGAACTCCAGCAATTTCCGAAAACCATCACGCTCAAGGACGGCCAGCCGGCCACGTTGCGGCCGTTGCACCCGGCGGATGAAAAGGATTTTCACCAGCTCTTCCTCGGCATTCCGGAACCGGAACGGATGTTCATCAAGCATCGCGTCATGGATCTGAACGTCATCCATGGCTGGTGCCAGAACATTGATTACGGCCACAACCTGCCGCTGCTCGGGCTGATCGCCGGCAAGATCGTGGGCGTCGCGACGCTGCACCAGCAGCTCGGCGGCTGGAAACGGCACATCGGCCGCGTCAGCGTGCTGGTGCATCCGGCATTTCGCGGACGCGGCCTGGCCACCAAGCTCATCGGCGAAATCCTCGAAATCGCCCGTGGTTCCGGCCTGGAAAAAGTCGAGGCGGAATTCATCGGTGAACAGGCGGCGGCGATCAAGATGTTTGCCCTGCTCGGCTTCAGCCAGCTTTTGCGGCTGGACGATTACGTCAAGGACATGCAGGCCATTTCCCACGATTATATTTTGATGGGCCTTGATTTGAAAACGGACGAGGAATATGTAAGCGCGGCGGGCTGAAGTTATTTTCGATTTATGATTTACGATTGGCCGTGTTCCGAGATGTTTTTGAAATCATAAATCATCAATCGCAATTCAAAAATGCCCCCGGATGTTTGTCCAAACTGTGGTGAAATCCTGCCCGGCTCGGCGAAGGCCTGCCCCGAATGCGGTTCCGATGAGAAAACCGGCTGGTCAGAAACGGCCGGTGCCGAACGCCTCGGTTTGCCGGAGGAGAATTTTGATTACGAAGAATTCGTGAAGGAAGAGTTCAACCCCAGCTTGGCCAAACCACGCGGCATCCATTGGCTGTGGTGGTTGACTGCACTGATCCTGATTTTGTTGTTCCTGATTTTTTGCCTGCATTGAAAACAAAAAAGCCCGCTCGGGTGAGCGGGCTTGGTGTTTGAAACGAAATTACTTCTTCTCTTCCGGCTTGGTTTCAGCCGCCGGAGCCGCTTCTGCGGGAGCCGCCGGAACTTCGGCCACAAAATCCACCCATTCCAAAATGGCGCGCTGGGCGGCGTCGCCGTTGCGCTGGTTCATCTTGATAATGCGAGTGTAGCCGCCCTTGCGATCCTTGAACGCCGGCGCAATGTCTTTGAAGAGGATTTTCGCCGCCGCTTCCTGGTGCAGACGCGCCACCGCGAGGCGGCGGTCGTGAATGGTGCCGCTCTTGCCGAGCGTGACCATTTTTTCGGCGACGGAACGCGCGGCCTTGGCCTTGGCCAAAGTCGTCGTCACACGCTTGTGTTCGATCAGGCTGCAAACGAGGTTCGCCAGCATCGCGTTGCGATGCTCGGACGTGCGGCCCAGTTTGGCCGTTCTTTTAAGATGACGCATAAAATTCC
>Ga0182030_10021771_pt1 | contig 11984 bp, 9 predicted proteins | sample 812S3MmetaG_FD_121299 | JGI IMG/M metagenome (GOLD analysis project Ga0182030, IMG submission 121299) | Permafrost microbial communities from Stordalen Mire, Sweden - 812S3M metaG (Illumina Assembly) | ecosystem: Environmental > Terrestrial > Soil > Wetlands > Permafrost | place: Sweden...
CGCAACCCTCTATACTATCCGCGACCGGATAAGCGACCTAACATCCGCCCTTAAACCAAAGTCTTGAGATCCTACCCTGTCACGGTTTAGTTATTATACCCTTGTACTCATGGGATATTTACCGAGGGGGGGTGGGGTATAGACCGAGAGCATCCCTTACAAAACAGACCGGGTGGGATTCCTGACAGGTTTTGCGCGAGGCGAGCACCGACAGCCGAAAGGCGAAGACTTACGGCAGCTCAAGTTTCAGTGATTATCCTATTGACACAGACGAGGATTTCTGTCATGATTGGGATGTCTTCAAGAGGCACCCATGAACATCATCGAAGTTAACGACAAACTGAAAACCGATGAGCAGTGCATAGCCTATCTGGAATCGCGCCGTTGGCCGAAGGGCGTGCGCTGCGTAACTTGTGGCGGCGATAAGATTTCGCGGATCACTTCCAGCAGCAAAAAGCAGGCCGTCCGCAAGCTCTACCAGTGCTTAGAGCCGTCCTGCAAACAGCAGTTCACGGCCACATCCGGCACGCTTTTCCATGACTCCCACCTTCCCTTACACAAGTGGTTTCTGGCGATGGCTTTCATGACGCAGGCGAAAAAGGGGATGTCCGCGAAACAGCTACAGGCGCATCTTGGACTGAAGTCCTACCAGACCGCGTGGTACCTCTGTCACCGCATCCGCAAGGCGATGGCTGAGTCCGGCGGCGCTGGTCTCATGGGCATCGTGGAAGTGGATGAGACTCACGTCACGGGCAGATATGACAAGCGGCGCAAGCGTGAACCGTGGGCCACTACGATTGTGGCGGGTATGGTAGAGCGCGGCGGTCGCGTCCGAACGCAGAAGATTCCCACGGCCAGTAAGCAGGTCTTGGTGGGCATGGTGAAAGACAATGTGCAGCCCACGTCAACCGTAATGACCGATGAACTGGCGGCCTATAAGTCGCTGGGCGGAATCGTTGCAAAACATGATTTTGTCACACACAGCGCGGAAGAGTGGGTGCGCGGTGATGTGCATACGAACACGATTGAAGGCTGCTGGTCGCTACTGAAACGCGGGATCGTGGGCAGCTTTCACAAGATTTCTGTGAAGCACTTAGATCGCTATCTGGCAGAGTTCGACTTCCGTTTCAACAATCGGAAGAACCGGGAGATGTTCGACGATCTAGCCACGCGGCTGGTCGCAAGACCAGCGATGCCGTACCGCGAACTCACCGCCCAGACCGCTGAGCCGTTTTAGCTGGCCGCGCGGCTCGCTTCGTTCGGGGTTTTGTTCGCAGATCGTCGCGCTTCATGGGCGCGGTTCGGATCATGCGATCTAGCAGTGCATCGAAGCGCTCTTTGTTGACTTTCATCGGGGTTAGTCTACACCAGCATACTTAATTGCTGCTCTATGGCAAGCCGAGTTTCTTTTTGAGTTCGGCCTTGGCGAGTTCCCAGACTAGTGTGATTCCGACTTCCGGCAACCCTTTAGTGCGTTCTTTCACTTTTTCCCAGACATCAGGGGCGCTGATGTCGGCTAAGAACTCGTGACCCTGCCATGTCAGCCGAGAGATAGCTGCTGCTGGGGCATCCAGTGTCGCAATCCCCTTTACGAAGTCATTCTCGAAGAGCAGATCGATATGGTAGGCAATTTCGGCTTGCGAGTGGCCCTCGAAGTCCGATGTATCAAATACCACGTAACGCGAGCCGTCCATGCGGGGATCGGCCTCGACTTTGCGAAGAATGTCACGGATCAAATCCATGTCCCGCTTCACGACGATTCTCCTGTATTCGTACACTTGCATGTGGGCGGACCTCCGGCGTAGGCTTGGATAATCCACACACAATCGAGAGATTTTTAGGACAGGCCTGACTGTGAATCGGGCCTTTTCCTTTGCTCATAATAGCACGCTTCTGTGTCAAAAGGATAATCACGCAAGTTTCAGCAAAGTCCGCGGGTTCAAATACACGCCTTGCCAGCGCACGGCTAGATGGAGATGGGGGCCGGTGGCGCGGCCGGTGCCTCCACTGAGCGCGATGGGCTGGCCCTTATCGACGGTGTCTCCTTCCTTCACCAAGAATTTCGAGAGGTGCAGGTAGAGTGTGAGCAAGCCTTGGCCGTGGTCGATGACAACGCAGTTTCCTTCAAAGAACAAAGGCCGCGCCAGAATGACTTTGCCGCGGTTGACGGCGGCGACCTCGGTTCCCGTCCCTACGCGGAAATCGAGCCCCTGATGCGTGCTTTGCACGGTGCCGTTGAAAACGCGCGCGACTCCAAACAAGTCGGAAATCTGGGCCTCGACGGGTGGACGGAATGAACCGTCCCATGCGCGATCCGGGCTTTCGGTTTTGAACGCTTCTTCTTTTATTTTCTTGTCTTCGTCAATTTCCTTCTGTTCTTCAGGGCTTGGCGCGGTGTATTTGCCGGGGACTTTCAGGATCACGCGCGGATAGCGTTGGCGCTGAATAACAATTCTCTTCTCGTATGAAATGGCTTGTCCATCGGCCGTTTCGGCGCACAGCGCGAGCGGATAAACGCCGGGTTTGGTTTCGAGGCTCGCGCCCGCCAGTGCAAACCAATCCTTACGGCTAGGGTCGAAGCTGAAGGCGAGAGCGTGGCCTAACCAGCTGCCGGTCAGCGACCTCACCGCCTTTGGCGCGGTGAGGCGAAAGAGCACAGGCGATCCGTTCACAATGCGGACGGGCTCGTAACGAAGAACCCAGCCATTCGCGGGCGCGGCAGCAGCGCGCGCGATCACAGTGAGCAGGAGAACGCTGAGAACGCCGCGCAACGATCGTGACGATTGCTCCATGTCGCTTCAGGCTAACACGACGTCGCTGGTGGTTACGGCTCGGTCTTTCTCGCGGAGAGTCCGATAAACGCCGACGAAAGACGGAAGCCGCAGAGGCCGCAGAGAAACACGAGGAAATGCGGGAACTCAAATGCGATCTTAGGTAACACGCCGTGATTACTTTTATCTAATTACTTGAATTGATTGAGGTCTGACCTATGGACTGTGATGGACATAAGCGTGAAACTATTTTCACTTGTATACCGTAAGTCTTTAATCTTCGCAGGCAATTAACTATGTTATCTAGTGGTTACAGATAAGCATCCCTGGTACGCAAGCTGCATTTGCCGAGTTGGGGAGGATTACACGTGTTCCTCGACAGGCTTCAATGTGGCTTTCTGTTGCTTGAGACACCGCACGGGATGGTGCCCGTGGAACTCACCCGCCGGCAGCGTATTTATCTGCTGTGGACTTTCCGGCATTTCCGCCAGCTTTCGCTGCCACTGTTGAATCGACGGCAGCTGGAACTGATCCATACGCTCGCACGAAACAGCGCGGGGGCTGAGTTGCAGAGTTACGATCCGGAGTTGGCGGTCGGCGTTGTCGAGAATTTTGTGCCGGCAAAGAGGGATAGTAATGCTTCACAGGAGAAGATCACGGCGGCTCTCCCGGCTAAGAGGATTGAAACAGCGAAAAAATCGACGGCGTCTATTAAGATACAACATCGAAACGAACGAACGGAGGAGCGCGCGAAGCTGGTGCAATTGAGCAACGCCGATCGCGACTTTGCACTTAGAGCGGCTAAACTTGGCGCGTCCAAGCATGTAACTCCGACACTTGAAACACCCAAGGCTTCGAAGACAGGACTTAGATTATTTGGACTTAGAGCTTCTACGTTTGCGACCGCAGCCGCAGTGCTGTGTTTCTGCGCCGGCTCCGTGGTTGTGCTAGAGCAAATGCAGATGATCCCAGACTTTGAGGCGTACAGTGGACCGAGATTCCAACAGATCAAGGCCAGTGCACTGGCGAGTTTGTCGAAACTGACAGGGCCGACGGCTGTTGCCGCGAGCGCAGGTGCGGCCTCACAACCAGCCAGTGTCACTACGCCGGAATTGGTTGCACAGCCGATCACTGGAACGCCGTCCGAAACTGACGCGGCCAACGCACCCGATGTGGCAACGAGCACAGTGCCGACGACGGAAGCGGCTGCAGATTCGTCGGGCGCGTCGTCAGCGGCGGCATCGCCAGTAACAGCGCCAGACGCAGTGCCAACACCCGCCAGCGCGCCGCCAGCAACCGTCACACCGGCCTCAGCCTTCGCGAAACCGGCAACGGCCGACAAGCCGATTGCATCCGTCGAACCAGCAGTTCGTGCGAATGCCAAACCAGCAGCGACCGAAGTCGCCTCGGCCGCACCCGCTACGACCTCAACTGTCGTCCCAAGTCCTCGGATCTCGAAACCGGCGAATACCAGCCTGCAAGGAGCGACTCCGGCGCCAAAGCAGCTTCTTACAATCCAGAACCACAGCAGCATCCAAGCAACGCGTCCGCCGCTGCATTTCGTGTACCCAATCCTCGCGGACAACAGCGCGAAAGGTGTGGTTGCGATGACAGCGCAGGTCGACTCCGCAGGCAGCGTGCGCGCCGTGAAAGTAATCAGTGGCAACCGGGAACTGGCTGACGCTTCTGTGCGGGCGGTTCGACAGTGGCGCTACCGGCCTTACCTGAAAGACGGACAATCGATCGCGACTGAAACCAATATCGTGATCTCATTTTTCTCAAGCGACGCAATCTCGATGAGTTACCCGCCGAGTATCGCTTCGACGCGGTAAACACCATCGGGAAAATCCTGTTCCTCCCAGCGGCTGAAGCGGCTGCGGAAAAATGCAGGTTCCTCACCGTCCTCGCCGCGCAAGCGCGGCTGTGGACAATTCGGAATGACAAAATTAACGAACTTAGCTGTGCGGCTCAAGTCGCACCCTATCAAAGCGCCGAGCGCTTGGCCTTTTTCCGCAGCCTGTGAATCAGTGCCCTACTCAAAGTCTATTTTTGAAACACGCAACACGCTCTATGCTCATTCGATTATGACGAGCGCGCCGCACGGGGTGACGACAGGTGCGGCCCCGGTAGCTTTTGCGCGCGAGGCCTCGACGGCGGGACGGTATGGCGAATCGCTTTCGATGACGACAGCCATACGCCGACCGGCAGTGGGCCGGAGCCGAGGCACACCGTCGGGATAAACATCGCGGTCTCCGCCAAACACCTCGCTTGAAACGGCCAGAGTTTCGCGGCTTTCAAAGATCAGTGGATAGACGAAAGAAGGACTGGTCCAGACGGTGGCGATTTGATTTTGCCGCAGATGGCTTTCGACCGCGTCGATGTCGCGGCCCGGTATGCGCACCATGACATAGCGCAAGCGCTTGCCAACTCGGACCAGGGTCAATGTTTCGATCTGATTGGCCGCGCCGACTTCGACGAGAGCCGCGACGCCGGCGGCTACAATCGCGGTGATCAGCGCCACACCCAGAAGCCGTCGCTGCAAGCTGGGATCGACCAAGCACCGTTCGACCAGCCGCGCCATCAAAACAGCGAGAAAGAAATAGCCACCGAGAAAATATCCAGGCACGCGCGACGGCGCAACCACATAAGGAACAAAGCACGCTGCGATTAGAGCGAGCATGAGAAAGTCCTTATCCTCCCCGATATTGGTGAGTTGGCCGCGGAGGGCCAGGACGATGTTTGACGGCCTCCTAAGAAAAGGCCAGAGCGCGACGGCGACGCTCAGCAGTGCAATCAGATAGAGAACCCAACCTAGCACCGGGGTCTCCGGGTAATACCAGAGGACGGTATCGGGACCGAAGAATTTGGGCATCTCGCGAAGAAAGATGTCAACGAGGGTGCCTGAATGAAACAGGCCAGCCGACGGGTTGGCGCTGGTGATTGAAAGGCCGCCGGCCCTCGAAAGGAAGGCAGACCGCCAATTGCTAAAGTGGTGCGTGAAATTGAAAAGAATGGCGGGAGCGTAACCGGCGAGAAACCCCGCTGCTCCGGCGAGGGCACTACGAAGGGATAGTTTTCGGCGCAGGCCGAGCAGCAGCCACAAAGTGCCTATGAACGGTAAGACGAGTTCCAGAGAAAACATGCTTAATCCCGAGAGGAGGCCGAAGAGGAATGCTCTTCTGGCGCGGGCTGGGCGGGAGTCGATGGAAAGAAAAAGAGCGGTAAGAATCGGCAGCGACAGGAAATAGAAGGAATAGCCGCGCACCTGAAAGTGCCATTTGAGCAACGAGGGCGACAAGGCAAAGACCAGCGCAGCTAAGGCGGCGGTATGAGGCCCAGTCCGTGGTGCAAACAGCGTGCACGCCATCCAGTAAAAACAGGCGAGGCAGACCAGGGACAACAGCAAAATGCAAGCTTTCAGCGGCACCACGCCTACGCCGAAAAGAGCAAAGCTGGCGGCGGCGAGATACGCTTCCCACGCGGCCGCGGCGTTGTAGTCCTGACCATACATATAAATGACAAAATGCTGCCGGCCATCCAGAATGTGTTTCCCCATCAGGCCGATGATGGATTCATCACTGTGCACATGGGTTTGCGAATGAAAGAGGATGAAGAAGCCCGAGGCGGCGGCAAGAATAAAAATCGCCAGGAAGAAAGCATGTCTGCGCATCGGGGGAAAGCTTATCAAAAAAACCGACGACTCTTCTCTCGCTCAGTTGTACCGAGATTGAGCGTCCGAATAGTCCGCGAGATCTTGATCAAACCACCTGATAACAAGATGAAGAACCTCTAGCCGGGCGGCGCGTGGAACGCTTGGGGCAAAACTAGTAAGGGCCGGGATGCAAGAGCCAGGACACCGCTATCACGCCAGCCCGCGCTATGTGCGCTTCGCGTGACAAGGAGCACCGCACGGACGTACTTCGCCCGTGATTGCATGCGAGAACATTACTCAATGTCACATCTGTCAGGTCCCCTCGCGACGCAAGACAAGGAAGGAAGTACAAGTTTCTACCCAGCTCATTGGGACTTCCGCACTCATGCCAACAGGCCCACAGACGCCCAAACAGCTCGTCCCACGGCCCGGGGGGGCTCCCCAGGCTCGAAGCGCTCCGCCACGCAGTCTGCATTGCAGAGAATTCTTGCGTTACATTCTCGCAAGACTCGATGCACAATAGTTTCCGTGCATGCGAGTGATTGCCGGGGTTTCGAGAGGCGAAGGCGGACTGATGCCGCGCTTCGCCTCCCAGGGCCGAGCAATCAGTTACTCGGCGTCAAACTGGCCGCGTACGCCTGATCGAGGAGATCCTGCGTTTGGCCGTCATAGTCCTCATCAATCGACCACATGAACACTCCGCCCAAATTCCACTGCCAGTCGGAGTACCACACGCGGGTATACGTCGATACCTCGTCGTCGTAGGTAATGAAGCCAGGCTTGCCATCCGTGCGCAGCATATAGGGCACCAGCGCGATCGGGTCGTAATAGGTATGCCAACCCCTTTTATTGATTCGCTGTTTGAAATAGGTTCCGTAGTTTTGAGCCGCAATGGCCTTACAGGCTCCGTCCTTATACTGGCCTGCGGGCGGGCATTCTCCAAACAATTCCGACACATCTCCATAGACATAACCGTAGAAAGGGGAGCCCATGTTGAGCTGTGAGGGCGGGACGCCTTCCTGGAGGAAAATGTTGACCGCCTCGTTGGCGGCGCCTCCCGGCTGGCATTCCCAGGGGTCGGGATTGTTCCAGTCCCAAAAGATTTCTGAATTCAGCTGGCCATCCGACTCCCCGTTGGTAGCGCACTCGTACATCATGATGTTGAAGTAATCGACGAACTGGTCCACCTGTGGGATGGCATACCCGCTGCCGCCGTTTCCCCAGGGTGGAACATCCGCAGAAATCAAGTAGGTCGGGGAAGGAAGCGCCGCCCGTAAACCCACCATGAGACTGTAGAAGTTATCGGTCTCCCCCATTGTGGGATATTCCCAATCGATGTCCACGCCATCGTATCCGTACTGAGTGACAAACGTCTCCACGTTGCCAATGAGCGTGGCCATGCCATCGGGATTGCCGTCAAATTCATTAAACGGTCCGCAGACGCCTATCTGCACTTTAACGCCGTTCGCATGTGCCTGAGTGAGAAGATTGGGCTCAAGAAGCCCATCGGGGCCACTGGCAATGTAGAGCGAGCCGTCGGAATAAAAGCCGAGGCAGAAGTGAATAATGTGCGTCAATTTGGCGTAGGGGATCTGCTCCGAGGTGTAGGGAGGTGTCTGAGTCCGACTCGAAGAGCTGTAATCGCCAATGAGCCGCTTTGCCGGTTTGGGGATTGTCGTTCTTGGCAACTCGTGGACCTGCGCGCTTGCCCATAGGGTGGTGAAACCGACCAGCAGCACCATCGCCAGCCGGATGTAGGTCTTCAAGCAATCAAAATGAATTTTCATATAAGTCCTTTCATCTCCTTCCGCAGTTGCACCTTATTAGAATATTTCGATTCGCTGAAAGAAACGCGTCCGTCCATGGTACGCGCAGCGATCAGTCTTTCACGATAAAGCTCTCTACACTTGTGGCGGTACCTCCGGCAGTGGTGATCGAGATTGTTCCCGTGGTTGCGTCGGTGGGAACAGTCGCGGTTACCTTCTTGTCGGAGTCCACGGTGAACGCAGTCGCGGGCACACCGTTAAAGCTCACAGCAGTGGTCTGGGTGAGGCTGACGCCGGTGATCTGCACCTGCGTTCCCACTGAGCCTCGGCCCGGTGTGAAACTCGTAAGCCGTGGCGTCACAAAAAATGTCCCGCCGCTGATCGTTCCGCTGGGCGAGGTCACTGTGATGGGCCCGGTGGTCGCACCGGAGGGAACCGTGGCCGTAATCTCAGTCGCCGAGACGACCTTCTTGCGGGTGGCGGCTGTGCCGTTGAAGCTAACCTGGGTAGCGCCGGTCAAATTGTTTCCCAGGATCGTCACAGCGGAGCCTACCACCCCCATGGTTGGACGGGGCTGCACAAAGGGAGCGAGGCCCATCGACAGACTGAACGCTGTGCCATAGCCCCCGGTCCCACCGGCCCAACTTGTCCCATAGAAAGCGCCGTTGGTGGCTTGCGTGAGCCCCGCATCCGCATTGCAGCCGTCGGTGTAGTCGAAGTTGTGGACCGTGGTCATCGCGCCCGCGGGGGTGACTTGAAAGATGGTGCCACAATCGTAGTTACTGGCTGCCTGATTTGTCCCGTAAAAGTTCCCATCGGTGCCTTGTGCCAGTCCCTCTGAGTAGGGCATGGCGCCGTCACTCCAGTTGAAGCTCTGCAGTGTGGTCAGCTTGCCTGCGGGAGTAATTTGGAAAACCGTGCCATAGCCGTCGGCTCCGCCTTCCCAAGTTGTTCCGTAGAAGTTCCCGTTGCTGGCTACCAAGGCCACGTTCGGGGTGGCGCCGTCAGTCCAGTCGAAGCTGTGCAGCGTGGTCAGCTTGCCTGCCGGAGTGATCTCGAAGACCGTGCCATAGCTGCAGGTTCCGCCAGCGTTGGTTGTTCCGTAGAAAATTCCGTTCGTGGCTTGCAACAAGCTCCCATTCGGGAAGCTGCCGTCGGTGGAACTGAAGCTGTGCAGCGTGGTCAGCTTGCCTGCGGGCGTGATCTTGAAAACCGTCCCGTAGTCATTAGCGCCGCCTTTGTAAGTTGTCCCGTAGAAGTTCCCGTCCATGCCCTGCACCAGCCCTGCCCACGGGTAGGCCCCGTCGGTGGAACTGAAGCTGTGCAACGTGGTAACCACGCCCGTTGAGGTGATTTCGAAAACTGTGCCAAAGTCGTTGGCGCCGCCGCTGTAAGTTGTTCCATAGAAGTTTCCTTTGGAAGTCTGCACCAGGCTTCCATTGGGAAAGGCGCCGTCACTGGATTCGAAGCTGTGCACTGGGGTGACTGTTCCCGAGTCGATTACGAAAAAAACGCCATAACCGTGACCGCCGGTCCACGTTGTCCCGTAGAGATTCCCGTCATTAGCCTGTACGAGCGCCCCGTTCGGGTTGGCACCCTCGGTGTAATTGAAGGTGAATATATTGGTGAAGGTCTGTGCGGGCGAGGTGATTGCCGTTAATGCAAAAAGTACAAAAAAGATGGATACCTTGGTTAGTAAGCCGTATTTCTGCATGTTGAAACCCTTTCCGGTCTCGCGTCGGTTGTGAAGATTAAGTAACTCAAAAAACCGGGATTGTGAAGCCTCGCAGATAGAACGTAGTTCTCTTGTCGGAAGGCTCATACGAGGCGACTCGCATCCTGGGATGTGAAGCGTGTTCTGGAGAGGGCCAGACAAGCAGCAGGTTAATTGTACTCCCGGCCGGATTGACGACCCAATATAAATCGCGAGAAACACGCTGTCCTGTGCATGGATTTGCGCAAAAGTGCAATTTCTACGACTGATCGGCCGTTTAGTCAATACCGCCGAAGTGGCAATAAACCTACGGCTTTTCTGCCACTCGAAGAAAGGGCTACAGGACGTTCTGGGTCCGCTAGGATCGCGGTTCCACAAGGGGTGTTTTCGGGGTTTTCCGACCACCCTGGATTGGGCTCGCGGAGAACCCGGTCCATCTTGAGGGCCAACATGCGCCGCTATTGGGAGCACTTCGACTGCGAATCGGTTTCCGATCTCATTTGCGACTTCAGAAAGCCGCCCGGCTCGAGGGCCAACTAGGACGAGATTCACGCCGTCGTCCGCGAACTCGCTCGCAATGGCACGTCCGATTCCTGCGCTCGCCCCCAGTTATGATGGAGGTCCTGGATGAGATTCCCAGATCCATGAACTATTTATGACCTTTCGGGAATGAAGCGCCCGTCAGTGGCCGTCCGGGGCTTTCGACTTCTCCAACGTGATGTCATGTCGGGCTTGGCACTCGGTTGACGGGTTGAATAGCCCGGTGCCCGCGAAATCATCCCTTGATGCCTGAAATTCAAGTGGAGGTCGCTGTACCCGGATGGGAAGTCCGGCAAACTTCACCTTCCCGTCCGAATTGGTTCCAGCCTCAAGATCGAGCCTCCGCATTCCGCCAAAACCATACTTGATGTGAACCTTCACCGTCGCCCCATAAGCGGGTTTTGCGTCGGCGCCTCTAACCGTAAGTTCGACGGAACAGGGATCAAACTCAATGTTTCACAGGTGTAGCAGGTGCGGCCCGCACGGTTGCATTTGGCTGGGCATGCAGCGCCGCTAGACCGTAGGCTTAAATAGTTCCGGGCGCGTCGCTCTGATCCACCTTTCCACGTCCGCGCGGAGGCCGGTCGCGAGTTTGAGCATCTCGTTTGCTTCTTTGTCCGACACGGACCCGGCAACATCGTAGCTGCTCACGTTGCGTTTCTTGCGAAAGCCGTCAAAAGTGGCAATGAGTTTCGTGCCCGGCGCTGTCGTGAACTCTAACGATTGGATAACGCGATAGTGATGATTGTCCCGCGCGGCTCTGTAGCCTGCAGCGGCCAGAGCGGCGGTTGCAGCCTGGAGTCCGCATTGTAGGCGATCGCAAACCGCCAGTCGGCGGGCAACTGCTTGACTTGGCAAGCTGCAAGATCCCGATCCGAAATCGCCAACAGGTTCGTGATCTCTTCAGGACTTGTTGTGTGCTGAACCAGCCAACTGTTTTGAAGCCAACTTTGTAAGCTCATTCTCGGTCCCCAACACGAAGAGTCTCTTCTCTTTCATTACACTTCGCAAGAAGTGGTTCCCCCCTGTCAATTTTGATCGGAATTCGGACACTGGGAAAAGGGTCGGGTTGATCTCCCTGCCGAGCGCTTTCTGCGCTGGACCTAGGGCGGAAACAACCTCGCTGAAAGATGCATCGCCCAAAACCATCAAATCCACGTCACTATTCGCCCGCTCCTTTTGACGCGCTACCGAGCCGTAGACGAAGGCAATCTGGATTTCTGGCCCCAGAGGGACCAAAGCCGAACGGATGACATCGTGGACACCTACGGTCTTCGTGATTAGACCCTTGATTTCTGAAAAAATCGGGCTTTGCGAGTTCGCCTGATACAGAACTTGGTTGCCCTGGGTTCTTCGCAGAACTAGTCCCATCTCCGTCAGGTATTTCAGTTCCCTCTGAAGAGCACCGTGGCCGGCACCCCTCAGCGATCACCCAAAACCGGCCAGTGATTATCACCTGAAAACCGGCCAACGAGAGTAGCGTCCGGGACATTGATTCCCGCGGAGGCTTGTAGGCTCCGTGGGCATGGCCAATGTCTTGA
>Ga0182030_10021773_pt1 | contig 11984 bp, 14 predicted proteins | sample 812S3MmetaG_FD_121299 | JGI IMG/M metagenome (GOLD analysis project Ga0182030, IMG submission 121299) | Permafrost microbial communities from Stordalen Mire, Sweden - 812S3M metaG (Illumina Assembly) | ecosystem: Environmental > Terrestrial > Soil > Wetlands > Permafrost | place: Sweden...
GGGAAGGGAAGAAACGTACCAGTCTCGCAGTCTAGGTCGGCGACTCCAAGAACGTTGACATCACAGCATACTGGTGAGCCAGTAGAGCAGAGACCGGCTTGACGTTGGGAGATGGTGGGTGTGGCTGGCATGGCCATGGAGCTTGCAAGGAAGCTGGTGAGGGCGAAGAGGCTTGTGAATGAGGTTCTCATGGTTGCGGTTGACTTGGGGTTACTAAGAAGTTTGGTGATTGGTTTGTTGGATGAGGCTGTTGATGATTGATGAAATGATGTCTTTTCTGGAGAGAATGATGCCTTCTGGAGGGAATCTTTGCCATCTTTATAGATTTCTTGTCCTACCTGGTCAAGTCCATTTTGTAGCTATACAACAGATCGTCATAGCCAACATGAGCCTGTTGATGACGATCAATGGCAGTTTCTATCCGAACTGACCACAGAAGCTGAGCTTTGCAGCTTAGGCGTCGTCATGTGTAGTTGGAAATAGGAGAAACTGGGAGGAGATTTGGGCATGCCAATTACTTTCTGGTCAAATTCGTTGTCGATCAGAAACCGTTGTTTCTTCATGCGCGAAACTATTGCCAGGGGGGCTTCGTAGTCCTCCTTGGAAGAACGTAACCCCTCTACTTCCGATGGTTCCTGACATATACCAATCGAGCGAGTCGTTGGCAATTGCCACTTTCTTCCATGCAGGGCTCAGCTTCTCTGGGGTTGAAAATTGGATTAAAGGGGGAGATCAGCATCATCGATCGAGCTGCATCGCTTAGAAGCATGGACAACGTCCCGGGAAACGTTGCGGAAATGGAAAACTTCCCGAACAGGGGGAAGAACACAAATGAGAGTAATTTTTACCGAGCCGTTGATGACGGTGGTGGTTCAATAGTCACGGGTTGTAATACCCGGGGTGACTCTGATATCTTTGATGTGATATTAATCCACGTGCAGATGAGGCTGCACCAAAATTGTCACTGATATGCAATTTATTCCTCAGAAGAGCTGGATGACTGATCCATTGACCACTCAGCAAATACCCTAAGGGCTGGGGAAAGGAACAGCTTTGCCCCTCAACTGCTGAAGTTCTTTGCTGACCGGAAGATCTCTACTGAAAGCAGAGCCGTTGGCCCGCAACTCAAAGCGGTAGACGCAGAGAAACAGATAAACGAAAGGAACATTAAGGTCGGGGCGTAAAGGAGGCGTAGGTAAATTGAATTGAAACCTTATGCAAGCATCCTATCAAGGTTGAGATGCCTGTCTTCTGGGACAAGGCTCTGCCGCCTCAAGTGGCGACTACGCATATAGTTTACCTTTGACGTCAATCTTGGACCAAATGAGAATGGCTTCAAAAGACCTTGAAGTATATGTCGAGGATAAGGGTGGGGTACGTCGGAAGAAAAACATGGTTCTGGAAAATGTTGACGCGCTTACTAAGATCTTGACTGCCGATTCGGCTCTTCATGCCAGGGTCTTATCGCATTTCAACTAATTTCAGCGAACCGCTGAATTCAGATGAAGTCAATTTGCCTTTCCAGCCGAAGTGAGCTATATCGTCTGCGTTAAGTGTCCGTCATCGCCAGATTGGGTTGAAGCCTCTCATAAACTTGCCACAGATTCAAGCCTCTCCCAACGTCTCCACCAAGTTTAGAAACATCCACGTTGGGTCACCGCTGTTCAAGGGTTGATGTAGTGGCTGAAGCTGTATTAAGGCCCGCGGTAGCTTGTGATTGTTGATATTCAGAGGTCGTGACGACGTCAACGATGTTTCTGCTAACCGTGCTGGATTGTTTTCACTTCAGTCACTCCTAGCATAGAGACGGCAGGTTCAGCAGAAATGTTCCTTTTTTGAAATATGGAAATACTATGGAACCCAAGTTAGGGCCACCTTTGAGCCCAATCTAAGATATGTGTAAGAAATATTGATTCTGAAGTGGAAGAATATGCACCACCGCCGACTTTCGAGCGTAGGCTAAGCGATTGGTACCACTGGAGGCACTGCTATCGTAGTAGTGGCAACTTCCTCTATTTCAGGAGGATTGCTTGTTTCTGTGGTTGGTACCACCACCTTAGTAGAGTTCTCCTTGCTCTCTGCGAGCATCTTCTGTAGTGATTCTGCCACTTGCATCAAAGGACTGCGGGTGCTCTCGAGATGCTCTAGGCGCTTTTCTATGCTGACCAATAAGTTTTGTGGTTTCAATTTTTCGGTAATGGCAGCATCTTCCTTATGTTTCTGTCGCCGAAGATCCAGCTGCCTTCTGCATTTCTCCCACTTCTTTTCATGAACAACTGATGGGTATCGGTGGCGGCTCTTTTCAAAAATATCCTTCGCTTTCATCAAATGCGACTCCAGTCCTGCCACTCGATTCGCATTCTTACGCTTTCGATTAGCTAGAGTCTGAGGTATTGAGAGAAGCGGTGAGACCTACAGTAGGATGCGTACTCAAGAATTCAGGCAGACTTTCATAGCCATCTAACCGCTCTTCCTCGCGGCGCAAGTTTTCAAGACGAAGGTCGATATATTCCTGGGGATCAAAGCCAGCATCTGCCATAACGATCAATCCGATATGATCTGCCTCAGCTTCGATCAGCCTTGAGGTGACTAGATCCTCAGCTAGAGGTCCTCTGTATCCAAAGAAATAAAACAAAGATGCTGCAAATCGCTTCGAAGCTCTTATTTCCGCGACATGACGAGCAACAACATGCCCTAGCTCGTGTGCAAGAACACTGGCAACTTGATCAACTGACTGACATCTAAATAGCATGCCAGTGTTTATAAAGATCCTACCACCGCACTTGGCAGGAGCTGCGAAAGCATCGGGACTATCTGAAAGTCAGGTCAGTTAATACTGAAGGCATCTATTCCATCGAGCTTACCAAAATCTAAGAAGACGAGGAGCTTCAATCCGATACCCTTCATCACTTTCACCTCAAGTAGTCGATCCAAAACGTCCCTGACCAACTTGGTTATATTATTGTCCTGGGATAAGATCGGCTTTTCTCGCTGGTTCGACATCCAGCGCTGCTGCGAGTAACCAACTTCCTCGTCATCGTCCATACTGCGTGGTATGATTCGCCTCCTGTTGGTAATTGGTACCCTTTCAAACAGAGATAGGTAGTACAGGTAGGCGCCCGTAGGGATAACAATAACCCCGCAGGTACCGCGAACCCAAAAGGCTGGATAATAAGAAGTCCATTGCTTTGCCCGCGAAAGCATTGACGTCCAGTCAGGCCACCAGCGTCCTCTACCTGCTGGCAATGCCGGTAAGCCAGACGATCTACGAAGAGAAGAACCATTACCAAAAGCGCCATGCGAACAAGAGCAACGGGAAATAACTCCATATGGAAGGGCAGCGCTTCTTGGCGGACCGAGGCCTGAAGTTCCTAGAAGACGAGCGGTTGATGAAAGCCTGATACGAAACATGGTAATGATGGTCGATATGAGGATTTTGGGTAAGAAGATCTCGATATACTCGAGAACCTCTTTCAAATAGAGAAAGAAAAAATGGTAGAGCAATGGCACTATTATTCTTACTTGCCTTACGTGACTGATCATGAAGGAGACGCCATTTAATAAAGGCTGAAACGATAGTGCTGAGCAGGGCAGAGAGCAAACTTGAGATGTGATGAATATGCTGCAGAAACCATGGAAATTCGATACCTCGAAGGCTTGAATATGACCCTTTCAATGAATTGAGCACATTAGGGTGCAATAATAGAATCTGCTCCAAAATGTGATCATAACTAGGGGATTTCGAAGATCGGAGAAGGCAGCACAAGCCACAACCCCTTAAGCTATGCACTGAGCCTTCGACACTCATAAGGGACCCTTCGCGCAGGCTGAGACTTCCCTCTATGTTGGGATAATTCGTGAAGGGATAAAGCTGAAAGCCATGATTGCGATCAGTACCGCGCTCGATCGCGTGCTCATCAAAGGCCCCCAAAGCTTACCTTATTAGCCTACTTGTCCTAGTACTCGCCTCGCCCTATACCTAGGTACTCTATGCTATCATACCTAAATTAAACCATCCACCTCGGCATCTAATCCTTATCAACAACAAGGGGGGTTGTATCGTACCTGCGCCTGATGACGTTGCTTGTCCTCGATAGTATCGCATGGTAAGACGCAAATGCGTGAATTGTCTCCCGATGTCTCCTAGATGTCTCTCAATTGTTCCAATTTCCCCTCTTATTGTCTTCAGCATAATTCCTTTGTTGCTGCTTCGGTCAAGATGTCGAGTGGTGTTCTTCCCAGCTTTCTTGGTGCTTTGCAGGCGTCGCTCGCAGTACTGCTTACGATAAGCTATGGTGCAGTTGCATCGAGGTTCATTCTCTTGAAAGAATCATCCTCGCGCGATATTTCCAAGACTTGTGTACGACTGTTTCTACTCGCTCTACTGATAACGAATGTCGGAGCAGAGTTGCACGCAGATACTGCCATGAGATATGTCCCAGTGTTGAGTGAGTTACATGCCGACCGCGTCGAAGGCTATTAACATTTAAGCACAGTCTGGGCATTGGTATACACTCTCTCCTCAATGGGTCTCGGATGGGCCCTTAAAAGGGCCTTCAAGTTTCCTGCTTGGACCATACCAGCGATTTGTTTCAATAACACAACCGCTCTCCCTTTGTTGCTCATACAATCCTTGGAAACGGCGGGAATATTGGCAGATTTGACAATAGATGGAAGTGACACGAGCTCGGCCGCGCTAAGCAGAGCCAAGTCGTACTTTCTTGTGAATTCAATGATTGGAAATAGCTTGACATTCGCGGTTGGCCCCAAGCTCTTAGACGATGAAGAAGCTCCAGATAAGGAAGAAGAGCAACATAAGGAGCAATCTAAAAACCAGCCTGATATGCAAGCAGAAAGTGATGAGGAGTACGCTCACCCAAGGAATTCCTCAAGAAGGACAGAAGTGGAGGAGGAAGAGTTCCAAACTGAAACCTCGACGCTTTTACCTCACTCAGTCGCCCCGAGCGGAAGAGGTCGCGGCTGAAGAAATATCAGAACGGTCTATGAAGCAGTGGGCCAAGTTCCCAGCTGCTCTTCAAAAATTGATCTCTTTCGCCGGAAGTTTGCTGAATGCGCCTTTAATTGGAGCAATAATTGCTGCAATTATCGGGCTTACTCCGCCGCTTCATAGAGCTGTCTTCAATGCCCCGTCAGATGGAGGTTTCTTGAAGGCATGGCTCACGTCATCGGTAAAGAATATTGGTGAGCTGTTCACATCTCTCCAGCTTGTGGTCGTTGGTGCGAAGCTCAGTAGTAGCCTCATGAAGATGAAGAAAGGGCAGAAGAGTGGAGCAGTGCCGTTGATACCTATGTTTTCAATATTCTTCATCCGATTCATCCTTTGGCCAGCGTTAGCGTATTTCCTGTGCTTCTTCCGCGGAATGTGTGACCTTCAGTTAACATCTTGCAGCATCAGCATAACTGTAATCTACCTCATCGCATCCAAAACATCCTGGCTGGTTCCGGACCCCGTCCTCTGGTTCGTCATGCCAACCGGCCCTCCGACAACTAAGCTTACCGCGCTCGTGGATGTCAGCGGAGTATCTCAAGAGGAGAAAATGACAATCTCAAAATTCGTCACGATATGCTATGGTATCTCACCGATCTTCTGCTTGGCTGTTGTAGGGTCTTTAAAGGCGTGTCTTGCAGTAAAGTAGGCCCAGGCCGTAAAGACAAATACAATACATTGGCGATGTCAGTCATGTTTCTTCAAGCTTGGGTATGAAATACAATGAGGAAACGTTGTGATTAATCCCGAGAAAAGCGTCAAGTGCGGCAGACGCGGGATGTGGGCATGTTCCAGCAGAAGGATTAAAATGCCAGGCGGGTTGCTATTGTATTGTCTATTGCGGAATCAAGGCTTGTGCAGCAGGGCGAAGGGCGAAGGGTTAGGATAACGCTCCTCTTGGTGTCGGAACCTGAATTTCTGTTGCACAAGACTGGGCGACGAAATGCTAGACAAGGCCACCCTGCATTCTACAATTTTAACTTTTATAATCTCATCCTCATTTGGACCTCATTTGGACTTCACTTTGCATGGAAACATCAATATGATATCTACATTAGGCAGTTAATTCAATTTATTCCTTTCCGTTGGTTAATCTTCTTGATCTTTGTAAATTTTTACGAACAATCTACTCTCCTTTCATATCTTTGACTTTGCTCTCTCAAAATATAGAATTTGTACTACACTTCTCCAATTCTCTCCATAATATCGCCTGTACCCCCAGGACACTCGTTTCCTCGCGTTGACAGCATAATACATATTTATTGACTGTGCAGGTAACATCCTTCTCGCCAGCCTCTATTGGTGCTGTTAGGATAAATGTGCACGAGGGGCCAAGGATCTTGCGCAATAGATGTAACTCAACGTACAAAACCATAGATGGAGGTGCGTTCCGAAGCAAAGCTCAATATCAGTCGTGTCATATGAACTGTATCTTCCCTTCCGACGTAACCTACCTGCGACATCATCCATTAAGTTCCCGTGTAGAATGTGTACACTTCTCCCCACCGTTGTCGCCTCATTCGTGCCACGCACTTTCTCCCAACATTATTTTCTACTGAAGGCTGGTTGAATATACCGTCAATGATTTTCACGTCTCAATGCATGAGATAGCCAGTCCAATATCTGGATCAGGAAGGCTAAACACAGTTTTCTATAAGTATTTGAGACGGTTTGATTGGCCTGAGACAAAAGGAATCGATTCTGTACCCCTTGGAGACGTGATACAACGAAAAGGGATCACTGGACGATTCGGGGTCTCCAGCCAACCATGTAGTTGATTGAGTCGAAGAAGGTAGTCAAAGACCCTGATTGTTGCGGGGAAATTAAGCGATTTCAACTCCCTGTGATCTCAATTAATAGGAGAAGGGATAGAGGAAATGAATACCAATGTTGTGCTATGTTGGAGCTACCTCTAGCAATCTACCCACCTTACCTAGGTACAGAGCACGTGATTATGCCATAAACCGACGACCGATCGTGAAAACGCAACTCCAGCTTCACAATCTACTTCGAAGAATCCCGCAAGTTCATTTTAAAAAGGTAATACGAGTACAATGGCTGTCTTACATACAATCTCTACTAGTCTGTGCCTGAGATGCAGCTCACCATTCATGGGGCTGATGAGGCCCAGCAAATGGCTATCTTGCAATATTTGTTCCTGGACCTTTAACCTTCAGCCTATGGTCGAATCCCTACCAAAAAAGAACTTTACGATTATCGAATTGAGACGATCTCGTTCGATTATCACTAATGAACTTCGGAATGGATAATGAACCTGACCCGTGTCTTTTTCCCTTCTTGGATGGAGGAGGAACAGGAGTTGGAGCAACGACAGCTTACCGAGAAGTAAGCATTGAAGCGGAGAAGCTGCCGGATATCTCTGAGTTCTGCGAAATTAACGAGACCAACAAATATGCGTTCTTCAAAGTTGTTTGGTCTATCATACTCAGCCGCTTCACCGAGATGCAACTTCTCTACTTCGCAATCAATATGGGTAGTGCTAGTGCTAGTGCAATGACGGACAATGGAACCTCTAATGGATTCTTGGAGAAACCTCTTACTGTGCATAAGGTATCGATTACTCCAGAGACAAAACTCAAAGATCTTTTTGGGATTAGCAGCCCTTTGCTTGATCCTCATGATCGCCATCGCTACAGGAAATTCAACACCGCATTGGCATTTTGCCACGATGATGCGCCCCAATTGGAATTTTCAGATGGGGATGATCAGGTAGGGATCAGTTTCTTAGGTGAATCCAACTACTGATATTGCAGCAGAAACATTGTGTATTGCTGCTTGTCAAGAATTGTGATGAGAAGCCGAGTTTAGTGCTTCAGTATGATGTCTCCATGTTGTCGGAGGGACAAGCCAAAAACCTTGGTGGAATCATTGTGCAAGTCACGCGCAGTATTTTGGGCGGTATAGAGCAAGCTGTCAAGAATCTTGATCTACTCAGCCCAGAGAACAAGCAGGACATCTTACGATGGAACGGCCGAGTCACTCCTGAACTGAAAAACAACTTTTTCCTTGATGTCTTCCGCGATCAATGTCTTGCACAGCCAATGGCTCTGGCTGTATCCTCATGGGATTCCAACTTGACGTACCACGACCTCGACAACCTCTCTTCGGGGCTGGCTCAGCATCTCAAATCTCTTGGAGTTGGGCCTGAGATCATGGTTCCCATCTGCTTCGAAAAGTCTAGCTGGGCCATTGTGGCTATCCTGGCCGTATTGAAGGCTGGAGGAGCTTACGTCCCTTTAGACCCGGCAATCCCATTTCAGCGTTTGCAGAACATTGTACAACAAGTAAATGGGCGCGTTATCTTGTCATCACCGCAACAGACGCAACTCCTAGCCACTATGGATGGAGTTATCACTGTCTCCGAGGAGACTATGACCAGGTTTTCCATGGATAATAAAGCGACTTCCATCGAAATTTCTCCTGATCAGCTGGCATACGTTCTTTTCACGTCAGGATCTACAGGACAACCTAAAGGTTGTGCTGTTGAACATAGGGCTATGTTCGACATGGCATGCCACGGAAAGTCAATGCAGATGCATTCTGGGAGCAGAGTACTTCAATTCTCTTCTTATGGCTTCGGCGTATCTCTCATCGAGATATTTTGCACTCTCGCGATTGGGGCTACAATCTGTATGCCGTCCGACCACGATCGACTCAATAAAATCACGGAGGTTATAAATGCCATGGATGTTAGCTGGGCCCTCTTAACACCCACTATTGTCAATACCATCAAACCCCGTGGTGTGCCTTGCCTCAAAACACTCGCTTTGGCTGGCGAGCCGCCCAGTACCAATCATATCTCCATCTGGGCGGAATCTGTCCAGATTGTAGTGGCATATGGGTTTACAGAGTGGTGTGGCATCTGCTCTGTTCAAGCAAATGTAGGCAAAGGGTCAAATCCACAAAATGTTGGTGTTCCGTCTACTGCAAAGTTTTGGCTGGCTGAGCCTGGTAACTGCAACAAACTCGCTCCAATCGGTACTGTCGCCGAGCTTCTTGTGGGCGGGCCCAGTCTCGCGCGAGGATATCTAAACTCTCTGCAGCTGACGACCGAATCATTTGTTGATAGCCCAGCATGGTCAAAAGATTTCAGATCTAATTATGAAGGCAAGTTTTATAAAACCGGTGATCTTGTGCGGTTTACGGCGGACGGAAGCCTTATTTATCTTGGCCGTAAAAATATGCAGGTCAAAATCAGGGGTCAGAGAATAGAACTGGGAGAAGTTGAATACGAAATCCGACGAGCTTTTCCCGATGCTCCCAAAGTGATCGTCGAGGTAGTTCTCCCTGCCGATACTCAGGAACCAACTCTGGCGGCATTTATATTGTACCCCAAAAAGGAGGCCAATGTGGTAAAGGGGATGATCGATGAGACGAGCAAAGAGTTTCAATCTGATATCGCGGTGGTAGAGCCCAAAATCCGCGCTGCATTGCCCAAGTATATGATTCCAAGCCTTTATATTCCATTGATTCATATGCCACTTACTATTTCTGGTAAGGTTAGTCGGCGACAACTTCGCGAATGGGCGGCTGGGTTAGAGTGGGAGCATCTCGCCTCCTACAGCACCGCAAAGGCTGAAAATGTGCGCCCTGGAACGGAAATGGAATACATTCTTCATCGTCAGTTTGGGAAGATTCTTGCTTTGGATCCCGGTAGCTTCGGTATTCATGACAGCTTTTTCCGGCTGGGCGGAGATTCAATACGTGCTATCAAGCTCACGACTGAATGTCGGTTGGACAATATCCACCTTACCATACAGGATATATTCCGAGAAAAGACGATTGCAAAGCTTGCAATAGGTGCTACGAGGAACGTTTCGCATGCTGTAGAAACTAAATCCGCAGGACCACTAGGCAACGGCCACGAAACCTCTCTCCAACCAACCTCTTCGTCACACAACCAAGACCTAAAGGATATTTTGACTCGCAGACTACCGATGTATGGGATATCATACGAACAAGATGTCGAAGATGTATATCCATGTCCACCCATACAAGGAATGCTGGTCAGCCAGGCCAAGTCTGCGGGGCATTATCAGCATCAATTTGTGTGGAAGTTTCTTGCAGAGATCTCAGAGCCTATTGCTCTTGATAGGCTACAACATGCTTGGTATGAATTGGTTCATCACCACCCTATGTTAAGAACAATATTTGTGGAAAGAATGGAGGGGGGATCCTCGTTCATCCAAGTGGTTCTCAAGTCTCAAGTAGCGCTTGCTTTAGCTGCTCAAATCGTTGAAGAGAGTGTCTTTCCTCCTAAAATTCCCTCTCTCACAAACGGAAAGGATTCACTCCCACGTTTCACATTGTGCATACACCACAGTGGTGAAGTACGAAGCGCGCTATCGATTAGTCATGCACTGATAGACGCGACGTCTATGTATATCTTAATCCGAGACTTTAGACGGGCTTATGCCGGTCATGCCTGGCCGAGAATCAGTCTATGCAATCGTGAATATATAAAATATCTTCAAACTTTGTCTACTGAGCCCGACCTGGAATACTGGAAAGATTATTTGGCAGGCTCCACACCATGTTTCTTCCCGCAGCTCAGCGCTGAATTCTACCCACCCGGCGAATATAAACAAGTTCGAGAGCTTACCCTCCAGCTCGATAACAGCCCCGAATTTTACCGCTTTTCTGAGGAGACCGGTATTACTCTTGCCAGCATCTTTCATCTTGCGTGGGCTTTTTGTTTAAGAAGTTTTACTGGAATGGACAGTGTGTGTTTTGGTTATCTGACATCGGGACGTAATATCCATCTTCGTGGAATTGATGATGCCATTGGACCATGTGAGCGCCCGTTTCTTCCAAGGCCTCTTCAAATCCCACCCAGAAGTGGTGTGTCCCGGAAGGTGTTTACGCAATACTGACTGAGAAATGATGGCGTATAGTCGTTAATATCCTAATTTGCCACCTCAAAATATCTCCGCATATGTCTTTACTGCAACTACTTGGAAAGATCCAGACAGATTGTATCAATGGCATTTCGCACCCGCACATTTCCCTCACGGAATTGGCTCACGCTATTAAGCCCGCCCGTGAAGGGCTGTTTAATACTATTATCTCATTTCCACCTGAGATGTCGATCATAGCCCCAGAAAATATCAGGATTGAAGGCGTTGAAAGCCACCAATCTACTGAGGTCAGTTCTAGGGAAATAAGTCACCTACATTTTATTGACCCGTTACGAGTACGATATAGCGATTTTAGTGACCGCCGTCAATAAAGTTTTGAACTTCTCAGTCTACTATTGGACGCCAGCAATCTCGGATAAGCAAAGTCAAGGCATCGCAAGCACTTTCATGCATGCCTTGTTAGAGATCCTGAAGGATCCTGATCAAAGGGTGAGTGAGCTAACGTTGTGTAGTAACCACGACTTGAAGCAGATTTAGGATCGGAGCAAGGAATGACTTTTGCGAATGAACTATTATGTTTATGATTTTATTCATTAATTTTGTTAGGAGCAGCCGGATGTTGCTGCAATTTGTACTTGGGATGTTTATTTTATTTATAAAAGTTCAGATGAGCTTTTCGTTGATCTGCTAAACACTTAACAAATTTGGGTATCGGCCAGGGGATTATTGTCCTGTTATATTTCTAGAAATTTTGGTGGATAATAATAGCTATTGTTTCTGTCTTTAGATCAAAGAAGACTTTTCTCTCACTAGATTCACAGTATCCATCAAATCGTCTTTAAGAGATGTGAATGGCTGTGGATACCTCGCTGATATTACGCTTATCCAAGCAAGCTATCTTGAATTTTTTTTTTTTTTTTTAAAATTATGCAGGAAATATGATAATATTTAAAAAAGTTTGTCCCCCAAAAGTTATACCACTAAAAAAAATCCATTGATGAGACTAATATTTTTTTTAGTAAAAATTTTGTAGATATTTTCATAACTCCTGCATAATTTTAAAAAAAAAAAAAAAAATTCAAGATAGCTTGCTTGGA
>Ga0182030_10021775_pt1 | contig 11983 bp, 3 predicted proteins | sample 812S3MmetaG_FD_121299 | JGI IMG/M metagenome (GOLD analysis project Ga0182030, IMG submission 121299) | Permafrost microbial communities from Stordalen Mire, Sweden - 812S3M metaG (Illumina Assembly) | ecosystem: Environmental > Terrestrial > Soil > Wetlands > Permafrost | place: Sweden...
CATCGCCTGTATGTCCGCCTGTTGCTGTGCGTAGGTCGGCGCGGCATACGGACTACCGTCCGTCCAGTTCGCGCCGTTGTTCCATTCCGTGACCCAAATTGGCAGATGCGTGTTGTTCCAAATATTCAGCAGGAAATTATACATTTGCGACGCGCAAGCTGATGGATTGGAAGGGTCGGCCGATTGATAATAATGCTGCGCCACGAAATCCACACGCAAACCGGGGGCGTTGTCCTCATTGGCCTGTGACGTCGCTATGTCTGTCATAAACGGCAAGAGCCAACTGGAAACCCCGCCGTCCGTGCAGGCCGGAGAACCCACACGCAGCCCGGTGCCGAGCAAATCCGGCCATGACCAAAAGGCGTCGCCAACCGCAATATTTGCCTGTGCTGTGTTGTCTGGCTCATTGTAGCCAAGCACGGTATTGATGCCCAGTGATTGCCAATTTTGATTCATGCCGGGCCAATACCGAAGCTGGTGGATGGCGACGTATTCCAAATCGCGCGAGGAACTGGAATCAATGTTCCAGTCATACCACCAGTTCACGTTGAGGTCGGAATAAGGCGGATTTCCGGCGATGCCTTTCTTGCTCGTCCAGCGCCACGGCGTGACGTAAATGAACTGCACCTGATTGGCCAGCGTCGCCGGCAAAACGCCGATTTCCAGATCGCCGTCCTGCGCGACATAGCATTTGCTGTAATTCGCGCCGTTGGCCGATTGCGCCAAAACCGCTTGGTAGCCGCGCTTCAATTTGAACGAGCTGATGTTGGTGTAGGCTGTGCCCGTGTAGTAAGTCCACTGGCTGTAGGACGTCGCGGCGCCGGTGAATTCCGCGCCGGTGAAAACGGTCAGCGGCTGGAAGGTCGAGGCTTGCGGAATCACCACCGCGCCGTTCTGGCCGTATTGCACCACGCGCACATTGCTGTCAGCCACGGCACTCGCGCCGCTCACGCGCATCTGGCCGAGATATGTGGACGCCACGACGGATGGCTTGACATTCGGCAGAAACAGCCAGGCATCAATGGAATTCAAATTGATGGTGCAGCCGGAAAGCGGCGTGGCGGCATTCGTCACCCACAGCTCGCAGCGCCCGCTCATGTTCACCGTGGTGCTTGTGAGTGAAGCGTATTTCTGGACGCCGTTGGTGAGCGTCAAAGTTTGAGCGTTCGCCACCAGCGACAAACTCGCCACGGACGCAAGCACCAATTGTTTCAGCAGTCTCAATTTCATAGTAAAATTTTTGCAAAACCAACCAGCCGGCAAAATGCGCTGCGGCGAGCGGTTTCTTGGCTTCGAATCGCGGCGGCAAATTTTAAGCACAGGCAAATCGCCCCCTGCCGCCTGACGCACATGAAAACGGCGGCACAGACAATCATAACATGGCTTCATCACACTATAACGCGATTCTCGGCATAAATCCCCGCCAATTATCCACTGAATTCGGACCAACCAGGCCGGCCGGCACAGGCAACGAAATGATTCGGTGAAATTTCACGCATTACCTTGCCCGCAGCGAAATTTTGAAGACGTTGGCGAAATCGTTCGGGATTGTTTTCGGCTGCGAAATATCCAGAGCATCGTCGGCCTGCTGCCATTTCAATGTTTCTCTGCTGCCGAAGAGTTGGATTTCGGAAATTTGTTTGTCGAGCAGTTTTGCATTTTTTCCGAGCGATGCGATGCTCACGCCATTGGTTGGCGCGCCCAGCACGATGGCATAAAGCATTTGACCGTCCTTGCTCTGCGTGAAGCGCACGTCTTCGGACGTGAACGGTTTGCCTTTGCCCTCGTTGAAACCTTGTGCGCTCAATGCCGCGCCCGCGGAGGCCGGGCCTTCGCCAAACACTTTCCACGGGCGTGTGCCAAAAATACATTCCTTGTTCACTTCCATCCAGTCGCCGATGCCCTGCACGACTTTCAATTCCTTCTCGTCAATCGTCCCGTCGCCCCGCACGGGGACGTTCAGCAGCAGATTCCCGTTCTTGCTGACTACATTCACGAGCGTTTGGATCACCGTCTTGGTGGACTTGTAGCCATTGCGATTGTAAAGGCCGCGGTCATAGTGCCAGTCACCAAGGCAGGTGTCCGTCTGCCACGGCTGGAGTTGAATCTCGTTGGCCGAACCGCGCTCAATGTCCCACACCATGCATTGCTGCTGCTCGGGCGTGAGGATTTTTCCGAAGAGCACGCCGTCGTCGCCATGCAGCTTTTCGTTCGTGTTGTAAAAATCTGCTGCGATTTTCAATCCCGCATCGCTGACGGGCCAGAGCGGCAGCGCGGTGTCATCGAAGTAAATCAGGTCGGGATGATATTTTTTGATAAGGTCGGCGGTGCGATTGTAGAACTTTTCGCAGTAGGCTTGGTCTGGAATTGAAATGCCGTTGCCCCAATTCCATTGTGAATGGATCTTCCCGGGATTCCGATAGTCCTTCGTCGGTGGATGTTTCTGCGCATACAAATCCTGCGGGTCGAGGCCGTCCCACCATTTGCCCGCACCGTCGGCTTTCGTCAGTTTGCCGTCGTAATCCTGGGCCGGTTCATACCAGCTCCACGCGTGCGCGGCGTGGACACTGACGCCGAACTTCAATCCATTTTCGCGCGCTGCTTTCGCCCAGCCGCCGATCAAATCTTTCTTCGGACCGATGGCAACCGAGTTCCACGGTTGATAGGTGGAATCCCACAAATCAAAGTTGTCGTGGTGGTTGGCCAGCGCGAAAAAGTATTGCGCCCCGGCGCGCTTGTAGAGCACCATCAATTTGTCAGGATTCCAGTTTTGGGCCTTCCACTCGTGAATCACGTCCTTGAAACCGAAATCCTTGGGGGAACCATAATGCGCCAGGTGGAATTTATATTGCGCACTGCCGGGCTGATACATGCCGCGCGCATACCAATCGCCGTCCTCGGGCTGGCATTGCGGCCCCCAGTGCGCCCAAATGCCAAACTTGGCGTCGCGAAACCATTCCGGCACCTGGTATTGCTTGAGCGATTCCCACGTCGGCTGAAATTTACCCTCGGCCATTGGTTCGGCGTTCACGGTGGCTGTAACTTGCAGCAGCACGCAGCCATGCGGCGGCAATTCGGCGGTGAAATTTGGCTGCGCGCTCAAAACTTTGTGCGTCCACAAATCGCGGACGTTTGGCGGAACGACAAAACCATGATCCCGCCATGAAACATTCGCCGCCAATGGATTCGCAGTCCGGTTGAAAATGCCGACGGCCAACGCGCCGCTGGCGAGTTGCCTTGTCCAAATTTCCGGCGACGCGCCCGTCGCGCTGACACGGTGCGCTGGTTGCCCCAGCGGGTCTTGGTTGATGGCGATCACTTCATCATTGATGAGCAGCGCGAGCGTGGCCTTGTCGAGATCAGTCATATTCGCGCCCAACAGCAGCGGCGACGGCGCGAGCGCCCAGAGCGACATCAGCGTGCGCTGCTCATCTGGCGTGAAGCGCGTTTGACGCTCCTTGCCGGCGATGGTGCATTTGATGCCGAGATGGCCAAACGGAATCATGTCCGCATCCGGCCAATGCCCCGGGCCGCCTTTGCCTTGCCAGGCCGCCACCAAGTCAAACGCATGGTTCAAATCTTTCCAGCGATCCCAAAAGTCGCCGGAGATGCGCCACATGTTCGCGTTGGCGGCAATGTGCGCCGCGTGCGACACGTCCGTCGGCCCCGGTGACGTGCTGAAAACAATTGAGCGACCGCACTTGTCAATCGCCTTGCGGATCATCTCAATTTCGCCCGCGCTGTAAGGCACGGAAAGATCATCCACCTTGATGAAGTCCAAGCCCCACGCTGCGTAAAGCCGGAACATGGAATCATACCAGGCCTGCCCGGCGGCGGTGGCGCGCACGCCAAACATGTCCGGGCACCAACCGCAAATGCTGTTGGTGTTGGCCGCATCGGCAGCCGTGAACGTGCATCCTTCAATCGGCGTCCGGACAAACACCGCCTGGCGCGGAATGCCGCGCATCATGTGGAAACCGAATTTCAAGCCCAGCGCGTGAATCTTGTCCGCGAGCGGCTTGAAACCTTTGCCGCCGATCGCCGACGGAAAGCGATTCGTCGCCGGCAGCATCCGGCCGAATTCATCGGCAAACAATTTTGCGCCGTTGCGTTCCTTGTTGAAATCCCGGTCGTCAAATGAGGAAACGCTGTCATACCAGCGCGCGTCAATCACCACGTATTGCCAGCCGTGGGCGCGCAGGAGTTTTTTCATGGCGGCGGCATTGGCCAGCGTTTCGGCCTCGGTGATGCTGGTGCCCCAGGCATCGTAACTGTTCCAGCCCATCGGCGGCGTCATGGCGACGCGCGTGCCGGTGACGAGTTTGATTTTGGTTTCGGCTTTGCCGACAGAATTTTTGGCGAGCACGGAGAAGGTAAATTCACCTGAAGTCTTGAGGGAGCCGGTGACCAAGCCGCGCTTTGAATCCAGCGACAAGCCGGCGGGCAAATCCTTCGCCGAGTAACGAATCGGCTGTTCACCGCCAGCGACAACTGAAAACACCAAGGGCGCGCCTGGTTCAATCTCGCGCAGTTGCGCCGAGTAATTTGCCGTGCCGGATGCCGCCAATGTTGCGTTGGTGACATCGGCAAGATTCACGCCGTTGGCCTGCCAACGATAAAAGACAGGAATGCCAGTCGTCACCTCGACAAAACCTTGCGGCGCGTCCGGTGCCGGTTCAGCGGGGACCGCCGGCGGGCCGAGCCGGGCAGCCAACGGTGTGACGCCCAAATCGCCGACGACCGCCGTGGTGGTTTTGCCAGCATCATGCGACGACGTGGCGATGCCCAGATACATCACGGCGTTGGTGAACGCGCCGTCGCCTTCCTTCGCACCGTCAAATTGGTAGATCGGCGTCCAGTTCGTTCCATTGGCGCTCATGAAATCGGCAAAAACATTGCCGTGACGCGTGAGCCGCACCCAGGAATTGCTGCCGAACGCCGGGATGAGCGTGCCGTTGTCCAAGGCGTTGTCGCCGGCACGCGTCCGGTAAATGGTTTGCGACGTGTTGTTGGCGTTCACCGGCACCATCATGTGACGGCTGCCGGCAGTGAGCGCATCGCGCACCATCAAACCGGTGCGGGCGAATCCCCCGCCGTCGGCGTCTTCCACGGAAAGCACGCGCAGCCGGAAATCAAAATCATTCGTCACCGCGAAGTAGTTGAAAACAAAACTGTCTGCGGCTTGCCAGATGTCCGCGCCGCCCGCGACGATGGTGGCTGTGTTGCCGACGCTGGTGAACGAATGCGGCTGGCCGGTGTTGAAGTCGTGAGTCTGGAGCGTGGGCGCGGTTTGGGCGTGCAAACCAAGCGGCAACAATACAGCCAGCAGCGGGGCTAACGTGGATTTCATCGGGTGCATAAATTCTAATGAGCGAACGAAGCGCGGCGAGTTAAATGTCACCCCCTCGAAGCATCATTTCATCAGCCGGTAAAACATCGCCCCGGCGTTAGTGGCGGGCGGCAGCGCCAACTCCCACCACAGGTTGCTAACATTTTGCGACGCGGGCGAGGTGATATTCAGCCAGCCGCCCAGCATCAGGTTAGTGCAAAACTGCACCGTGAAGCCTGTGTTCGTCTGCGACCACGAAACCATCAGGTTCGTTCCCACCAGAGCCAGACTCACTTGCGGAGGTATGGCTTTGCTGATCACCAGCGTGTTGGTCGCGCTGCCTTGGTAGTTGGCATCGTTGATCGTGCCAATCACCGTGTAGCTGCCGGCGTTGGTCGGCGCATTGGCTGATCCGTTGTAAGTGAGGTTCACCGTCAGATTAGTCGGTGTCGTCGTGGCACTCGCGCTCTTGGCTGTGCCGTCGTAGGTCTGACTCAGGTTTCCCAGCGTCACCGTGCCGGTCGCCATCACCGCGCGCAGCACCAGGCAATTGAAGTTCCCGTAGCCGGAGTTGAGCAGGTTCTCCTGAATCACTTGCACGGCGTTGGAGGCCACGAACGTCAGAACGATGTATTTATTGTCGGCCATGGAATACGTGGGCGAGACGTTGGTGGTGTCCGCCGGGTTCTGCCAGTTCACCGTGCGGGCGCTGCCGACTGGACTCAAGCCGCTGCGATTGTCCAGGGCGAACAACTGCACGGAATACTGCCGCCCCACCACGAGGTTGCTCAGCGTGATGATATGCGGGCCGGTGTCGTAATAAAACGCGTTCAGGCAACTGTCGAAATTGGCGTTGCCGGTCAAGTTGGTGCTGGCACCGGTGGTGTAACCGCTGCCGCCCGCTAGGCCGGCCCACGAGGTGTTGGCTGGCGCGAACACGATGGTCGAGCCGCTGCTGGGCGTGACGGTGATCGAACTGCCGCCGTTTTGCGCAAACATCGCCCCGACAATTTGCGTGCCCGGGAAGTTGGTCAGGATTTGGTCGGCATTCAGGCCGGCGAAGGAAACCGGGGTGCCCCAGGAATAGACGAAAGGCGAGAGAGTGGCCGCCGAGGCTTGCGCGCTGTCCGGGGTTTCGCTGCCGGAAACGACCGCGCTGACCACATAGTAATAAGTGGTGGTGCCAGCCAGGCCTGTGTCGTTGTAATTGGTTGCGGTGACACCGGTGGCGATGACAGTGTAAGGTCCGCCGTTCGTGGTCGAGCGTTTCACGTTGTAAGTGGCCCCGTTGTTGAAAGAGTTCCAGACCAAGTTGATCTGGTTGGTGGCTGCCGCCGTCGCGACCAAACCCGTGGGCACCGGCGGCCAGTTGAGCGCGTCCGAGCCGCCGAGCGGAATGTTGGTTTGAATCGTCTGGCTGCCGTATTGAACGATGCAGTTTGTGCCGCTGACGCTGTGGATTGTCGCTGCGGTCAGCCAGCCGTTCGTCCATGCCATATCCACCGTGAAACCGCCGCGCGCGCGCAGACCAGTCACCGAGCCGGCGGGCCAGTTGGTCGGCAGCGCCGGCAGCAACGCAATTCGTCCCTCGTGGCTTTGCAACAACATTTCGGCGATGCCGGCAGTGACGCCACAACTGCCATCGCATTGGGGAATGCCGCCCAGGCTCGCGACCAGATTTGGATAAATGGTGCCGCAGTAAAGCGCGAGCTTGTGGTGGGCGTCCACGGGATCGAGCAACCGCGCGAACAGGGAAATGCGATTCGCATGCGCCCATTCGGAGGAGCTGTCGCCGGTGTCGCCGCGAGCCAGCAACCCGACTTTTGCGGCGGCCGCGAGCGCGGGCGTCTGGTCTGGTGTGAACTGGTGGCCGGGGAAAAGGCCAACGAGATGGCTGGTGTGACGGTGGTCATAACCGGAGTTGGGGGGCTGGATGTCGGCGTAATAAAGCCATTCGCGCAACTCGCCCCACGGTCCGATGCCGGGCACAAGGAGGTTGGCCTGCAAATTGGAAACGGTCTCGGAATACACGGCGTCCGTGTTCAAAATCGCGCATGCCTTCTGATAATTATTGAACACATCCCAAATCAATTCCTGATCGAAGCTCACGCCGTTTTCCCAGGGGCCGTGTTCGGGCGACCAGCCGTTGGTGGCGACGAGCGTGGTGACGGGCAGTCCGTTGGTGTTCGCACCAAGCGGTTGCAGATGCTGCTGCCAGAACTGGCAGGTGTCCTTCAAAATCGGATACACAGAAAGGAGATAATTCGTGTCGCCGCTGAAGGCGTAATGCTCCCAGAGGTGCATGCAATACCAGGCGTTGCCTGACTGAATCCAGTTCCAGCCCTGGCCGCCATTGATGTTCTCCGACGTGCGCGTCGTCCAACCGTTCGTGCCGCCGAAGCCATAGCCGTAGCCGCCGTTGTTGATACTCGTGCTGGCGTTGGTCGTCACATAGCGCCATGCGGGAATCTGGCTTTGCAGCCAGTTGACTAAGGGATTGAAACATTCCGGCAGGTTGGCCACTTCCGCCTGCCAATACATCATTTCGATATTGATGTCGGTGTGGTAATCGTCGCCCCACTCTGAATAGCTGACATTGTTGTTGTCATTCCATAAACCGCACAAATTCATCGGCAAGCCGCCGCGCGAACTGGAAATCATCAGGTAGCGCCCGTATTGAAACATCAACTGCTCCATCCACGGATCGTCGTCGCTGGTGGCGTTGGCAGTGATGCGCTGATCGGTCGGCAAATTCGTGCGCGCCGACGGCTCGTTGCCCAACCAGATGGAAACGCGGTTGAACAGCGCCGTGAAATCGTTCGTGTGTGCCGTCTCCAGCGTGGAAAAGGTTTTTACCGAGGCCGCCGTCACCTGCGCCAGCACGTTGGTGTGCGGATTGTTGCCCTGATAATTCTGGCTGTAATTCATGACGTAACTGGTGCCGAGCGCCACGATGATGGTGAGTGAATTGCAGTTGGTGAAGTTCACCGCACCGCCGCTGAAACTGACTGTGCCGCCGTTGTTACTCACGACGAGTTGCGCCTCGTATTGTTCGCCATTGGCCAGCGCGCCGGAGAACATCAGACCGTTGGCGGTGTTCGTCGTCGTGGAATGAGCATCGGCCAATTGGATGCTGCCGGTGTAGGCGGCGTTGGAACTGGCGGTGAGCTGCATGGCCAGCACCTGGTCGGGCGCGCTGCAAAACAGCTCGCGGTGAAACTCTACTCCGTTGTTCGTGTAATCCACCGTGGCGATGCCCGTGCCGATGTCCAATGCGCGGACGTAGCCGGTAGAATTCGTGTGCGACGGCAAATTCAGCACCAGACTGCCGAACATCTCGTAGTCGCCAAACGAGGCGCTCGGCCCGAGGCTGTAACCGCCTGAAAAATTCGCAGTGCCAGCCCACAGGCTGTCCTCGTTCAGGATGATGGTGTCGGTGGCGACGCCGCCGGGAACGATCGCGCCCATCCGGCCGTTGCCGATTAACAAGCTCTGCGTCATGTTGTTTGAGCCGGGCGAGGAATACCACATCCGCAGATTGCTGGCGTGAGTTTGAGCGGACAGCAAAATAGCCGCAATAACGTTTAACAAGAATCTTGGATGTTTGGTCATAATAACTAACTAATGCTAAAGGGCGCCGGTTATTGTTGAATCAGCCGGTTCATGCCCGGCATTCAAAATTATTTCAAATTTGAATCCGTAAGCGGGGACGTGTCGTAGTTGTAACCAAGCCCACCGTTGGCGTTAAACTGGTTTAGACTGGTGAACAGGGCGAACTGGGTGTGGCCATCCACAAAAAGCAGGTTCATTCCCTTGCCATGCGCACTGTCCATCTGGGGTTTGCCAGTGTAGTCGGTGTTAAAAGTAACGGTGCTGCTGAAACTGGCCATACAGACTTCAATGGCCTTGTTCACTGGACTTGTTACCTTAGACACTTTGTTTTTGGCACTGTAAAACGCAAAATAATAGGCGTAGGTGCTGGGAAATGGGATGTCAGTGATAGTGTAGGGGGTGCCACTGCTGGGAAATCGAGTCGCCAAATCATAGTTCCATCCCAGAGTATACAGATCCGCCGGACAGCGAAAGAAAGCACGATTGTTGGTGCTGACGTAATTGTTCTGCAGTTTGAGAAGGTCAACCAACGGCATTCCCCACCACCCATTGCCAGTATATGGGAAAGTCTCCTGATTGTCCCCGACATACATGGTCATCACCAAGCCCACCTGCTTGAGGTTGGATACGCAACTGATCCCCTTGGCTTTTCGTTTGGCGTTGGCCAGCGCGGGCAGGAGCAGCGCCGCGAGGATGGCGATGATGGCGATGACCACCAGCAGTTCAATCAAGGTGAAGGCGCTTCTGGAGCGCACCTCTCTTCCGTCGCGATGATGCGAATTATTCATTTTATCTTTCTGCATTTACAAATTTAAACGGGGTGCCGGAACTCTGGCCGGCACCCCGCAACCGCCTGCCGCAAGGCAACCCAAAGCCCTACGGCAAGATTTTTGTCAGCCGTTTGCGCTTAGGGATAGCGCAACTGGAAGAACACATTGTGCTTCGTCGAATCCACCGTGATGCTTTCGTTGGTGACCGACGCCGATCCCAGCACCGGGAACCAGCTTCCGGTGGCCGTCAACCCGACCGCGTTGGTGTAGAGCTGCCAGCCTTGATGATCCGGTGCCCAGGTGAAGTTCAACGTCTTGCTGCCAGCACTGCCAGCGACACTGGCCGCAAAATTGGCCGTTGCCGGATTGGTGTTGACGCCTGTCATCATCACCAGATTGATGTGACCTGCGCCGTCGTTCACGATTGAACCAACATTGTTTTGCGCCACATCGAACACCGGCGTGGCGTTGAACGCCCCGCTGATGGTCCCGCAGGTGAACAGTGTGTTCGTGCCCAAGCCCAAGGCCGTGCCGGCGGCGATGTGAATCACGCTGCCGTTGGGCGTCAAGGTGCCGGTCACCGCGACGTTGTTGCTGGCGCCGTTGGCGGTCACGACAAAGTTGTTGGTTGAAGCGGCGTTCAACGTGAGGTTGTTGGTGAACGTCAGCGTGCCGACCCCGTTGATGCCCGGGACAAGATAGCCGCCGGCATTAACCGTCGTTGCGCCACCAATGCTCCCAACGCCACCCAGGGCGCCAGAAGCCACCGTCACGGCGCTGCCCGCAGCCAGAGAGCCGTTGACCAGCAGCGTGCCGTTGCTCACGATGGTCTGGCCGGCATAGGTGTTGGCTCCCGACAATACCATGGTGCCGTTGCCGTCGAGGATGATGCCCGTATCGTGCATGCTAGTGCCGTTGATCAAAGTGCCCGTGACATTCAGGTCAACGCCGCTGGCGGTTCCGCCGTTGGTGACGCTGAAGATTGTCCCGCCTGCCTGGGTCGGAATCATGTCCAAGGCGCTCATGGTGGAGGTGTTGGTGCCACCGTTGACCACCACGCCACCATCCAAGTTCCAAGTTCCCCATTGTGGTTGGGCACCGGTTCCGCCGTTGGCGAGCGTGCCACCGTTCAGCGTCAACAACCCGAAGATGTGCGCGGACGAGCCCGCGCCGCCATCGACGGTGTCGGAGCCGGTGAGAACGCCACCGGCATTAATCGTCACCGGCACGCTGCCGACGACGAAATTCCCACCAGCCAGGCTGTTGTCATTCATAAGGACAACCGAAGCGCCATTGTTGATGATCAGGCCGCTGCTGGCAGCGATACCGTAGGAGTTGCCGACATTCGCGAAGTTCAGTTGGAGTTCGCCGCCGTCAACGATGGTCGGTCCGGTGTAGGTCATCAGGGAACCCGCTCCCGAACCCAAGGTCAGCACGCCTCCGTTCGTCGCGTTGACTGTCATTCCGCCCGTGCCGGAGATGGCTCCGGAAAGAACCTGGCTGGCCGAACTGCTGTAAGCAAATGTCCCGTTGTCCACAATCGCCGCCGCATACGCCCCGGCGTTCAACTGGCCTGCGCCACTCACATTCAGGACGCCGGCGTTGATGGTGGTGTTGCCGGTATAGGTATTGGTGGCCGCCAGGATTACTGTGCTGTTGCCAGACTTGGTCAACCCGCCGCCGGCATCGGCAACCGGCACGTTCAACGTCTGGGCGTAGGCCGAGTTGTTGGTAATGCCGCCGCCCGTCAAGGTCAATGTGCTGCTGGTGGTGCTGCCGATGGTGAAGCTGCCGGCGTTGCTGCTGAAGGTCAGGCTGTCAACGCTGTAGCTGTTGTCCATGTTCGGCGCCGTGCCCACGTTGCCGGCAAAGACCAAGTCGTCGCCGGTCAAATCAGGCGCAATGGTGCTGACCCAGTTGGAACCGGTGTCCCAATTCTGATCGCCGCCAAGGCCGTTCCACACTTCCGTGGAACTCACAATCAACGGGATGTTGGCCGTGCCCACATCGCTGTAGCTGTCGGTGATCGTCGCCGTCAGGATGTAGCTTCCATAACTGGCCGCCGCCGGGATGGTGATGGTGTTCGTATAGACATTGGGCGTGCCGGACAGCACCAACGGCACCGAGGACGACCCGCCGATGGTGCTCGCGTTCAACACCACGCCGGTGTTCGGATCCACCGTGCCGCTGCCGTTGGTCACGGTGACACTGATCAAGACGTTTTGGTTATGCACCGCCGTGGACGGGGTGGCGAAACCGCTGCCCGTGGGCG
>Ga0182030_10021776_pt1 | contig 11983 bp, 8 predicted proteins | sample 812S3MmetaG_FD_121299 | JGI IMG/M metagenome (GOLD analysis project Ga0182030, IMG submission 121299) | Permafrost microbial communities from Stordalen Mire, Sweden - 812S3M metaG (Illumina Assembly) | ecosystem: Environmental > Terrestrial > Soil > Wetlands > Permafrost | place: Sweden...
ATCGGGCTCATGGTGAGTTGGGGCCATCTTGCGACCCTCGTCCGGGCTGGGGAGCTAGATAGCGTGCCGTTGATATTTATGCGGAACCCCTATCATCCGCTGGTTCCACTCGCGATCGGATACCAGATCGTCAGGGGTGGCATTCCGGGATTGCGCGCGATGTATTTATGGAGTTTTATCATCTGGGGCGTCTCGGCTTGGCTAGCGATGGCAGGTTTTCGCAAGTTGTTTGGCTAGCGGAGCATCGGCGGCAAAGACGCTGCCGCAGTGGCCTCGGCCGCAAAGGCGGTGTGAAGAGGAGGAAGACGCGTCTTTGAGAGTCTGTCAGCGAAGCGCCGCGCAGAGATCGCTAAGCGGGCTGCGGCGACGCGTTGAAAGACGGATCGTAAGTGACTTGAGGGGGTTCATAGTCGTCGGGAAAGGGCAGCATATAAGACTCGCCCCATTGCGGGAATTCTTTATCTAATCTGTTCATAAATACCTTCCAGTCTGGCGCGTATTTCATCAGCATAACTACGCCCATCAGGTGTTCGCGCAATTTCGGATGCCCAACTTCTTCGGTCAGGCGTTGAAATAGTTTGTTCTTCAGGCGCCCGCTTTCGTCTCGCGGAGTCTGCCTGCGCAGTTCATCAAGGACACCGGGAGCTAATCGCCTGTAGACGATGTTATTAGTCCAGTGGCCTACTACCCCCGGTCGACCGCTGCTTGCTTCGTAGGGCCAGTCATTGAGCCTGTAAATCTGCTCGTAGTATTCCGCCGGAAAGGTCTTAATCCACGGCCTCAGTTCTTTGGCAACAAACCTCTCAAGAATTAGCGCCAGCGCATTTCTCTGGCGAACGTCTTGATAGCCGGTGATCTCATCAACGAGCGCAATAATCCCCACGGTGGCGAATCCGTGCTGGAGGGTCGCCGCACGCTCAGCTAGGGTTCTGTTACCTAGAACTCCCTTCTGATCTGCTTCAATTAACACGGCGCAGATATCGGGAAGAATTGTCGCCTCGTAACCGTGAGCGGCATTCCCGCCGTGCGGAGGTATGAATCTAATCGGTGAACTAGCGCGCGCGATTAATCCCCTGATATCTATGCCCTTAACGTGCAATTTCTCCATCAAACTAGGTATTTTGCGCGCGCCACCCTTACCGCCGCCCTCGGAGAGGCCAATACCGGCCTGCAGGCCGCGCTGTACCAGGACGCGTGTCCCATCGGCAAGCACATAGCAGGGGATCTTTATATCGCCGATCTTCAGGGGCCGATCTTCTGCGCCGTACTTAGCAAGTAGCGGCATTGGCTTTCCATCCTTCAAGGCTTTTGCCAAGCCTCCGAGGCGAGCGATCTCGGATCGTCGTTCTTGACTAAGCTTTTTGGCCCGCATTTCCCCGCCCTTCACGCGCGCATCCGACATGGAACCTCCTAAATCGAGGGCGAACTGTACCGTATGCTTGCTGAGCAAGCAACCGACATGCTTGCTAGGAAGCACCTGACTATGACTCCAAGGTCGTACGCGGCGGTAATCTTGAAAATGAATAAAACAATCGATTTATCAATGTGTTACAATTCATCAATCCAACCATACACACTCCGTGACGTATCGCCCCACGACTGCCAAAACCTCGGTTTATTGCGTATTACCGCGTATCGACCGACCGGCAGGGACGTTCTGGGCTGGGATTAGATGCCCAGAAAATCGCGGTACAGGCATTCCAGAGCCGGTCTGGCGGCCTCCTGACGGCTGAATACACTGATGTACAGAGCGGGAAGGACGACGACCGACCGCAGCTTACAGAGGCTCTCAGGCTCTGTAGATTGACTAATTCAACTCTGCTTATCGCGAAGCTTGATCGCCTGTCCCGCAATGTTGCTTTTCTGGCCACCCTGCAGCAGGCGGGTACAAAGTTCGTAGCGTGCGACCTTCCCGAAGCAAACGAGCTTGTCGTCCATATCTTGGCAGCCGTGGCCCAAGCTGAGCGCAAGGCCATATCAGAGCGAACGAAAGCGGCCCTCGCGGTGGCCAAAGCGCGCGGCATTCGACTCGGCAATCCGCGCCTGCGGCCCGGTAACGCGACATCAGCGGCGATTGCGAGGAAGGCTCGAACGAAGAAGGCCGACGTTCGCGCTGCTGAGTTGCGCGATGTAATCGAGAACGCCGAACGTCGTGGCAGCTTGACGCTGCGTCAAGTAGCGCGTTACTTGAACGACTTGGGAATCTCATCGGCGTATGGTAAGCAGTGGCACGCCAACAGCGTGCGGCGCGTTCGACATCGCGTCGCGGTTCAATCGCTGCGACAATGCAGTTAATTGCACGGGATATCTGGCAAGAATCCGGCCGCTACTCACGTCTCAACAGCAGGCTTCAATGAACTGCCTGAGACATGATGGTAGGACGCCGGTCGAGTTTGAACGCTCGTTGATTTGGCCGACTTGATGCGATGAACTTTCCAAAACCGGGCGGCCTGATCTGCAAGACCGGGCCGCCAAACGTTTTCAAGTAACAGGCACAGCACCGGACGGCACTCAATATTCCGTTTCGTACATGACGATATTCGGCGCACCCGACCCCACCATATGTTTGTTATGGACGATTCACTGAAACCCCGCCGACTGCGGGTTTTTTGCATTTATGAGGTCGCCAAATGCTATTAGACTTCTACGGCAAGTTTGCGAGGAGCACCGTGACATGCCGACACTGCGGCTGGACTGGCAAGGGTGCCGAAATGACAAACGGCGAAGGTTTTGGGGACGGCGTCGAAAAGGATTGCCCAGCATGCGCCATAGATTTGCTCTAATGACAATATTGCCGCCTCGATAGCCTTCGGCGAACTAAACCCAACCCAGACGGAAAGGAATAACGATGGCGCGTGGACGTACTGGTAAGAGTGGAGATGCCTCTGGGGGATCGGATAAAGGCGACAGCGCCAATCTCGGCTTTGAGGCCAAAATGTTCTTGGCCGCCGACAAACTTCGCAAGAACCTAGAGCCATCCGACTACAAGCACGTCGCGCTCGGCCTGATCTTTCTGAAGTACATCTCCAACGCCTTCGAGTCGAAGCGGGAAGCCCTACTCGCCGACGACCCCAGTGCCGCCGAAGACCCCGACGAGTACCTAGCTGTCAACGTTTTTTGGGTGCCCAAGGAGGCACGTTGGTCACATCTGCAGGCCAGCGCCAAGCTGCCGAGCATTGGCAAGCTGGTTGATGACGCGATGACGGAGATCGAGAAGGCCAACGAAAGCCTCAAGGGCGTGCTGCCAAAGGACTATAACCGCCCGGCGCTCGACAAGGTGATGCTGGGTGAATTGATCGACCTGATTTCTGGCATTGGCATGGGTGAACCAGGTGAAAAGGCCAAGGACATCCTCGGTCGAGTGTACGAATACTTTCTCGGAGGATTCGCAGGCTCCGAAGGTAAACGGGGTGGCGAGTTCTATACGCCCCGCTCGGTTGTGCGTGTGCTGGTTGAGATGCTGGAGCCTTACAAAGGCCGCGTCTATGACCCCTGCTGCGGTTCAGGCGGCATGTTCGTACAGTCAGAGAAGTTCATCGAGCAGCACGGCGGCAAACTCGGCGACATCGCGATATACGGTCAGGAGTCCAACTTCACAACTTGGCGACTGGCCAAGATGAACCTTGCGGTTCGCGGTATCGATGCCGACATCAAGTGGAATAACGAGGGCAGCTTTCTCAAAGACGAACTCAAGGACCTACGGTTCGATTACGTCCTCGCTAATCCCCCGTTTAACATATCTGATTGGGGCGGTGAGCGACTGCGCGAGGATGCGCGGTGGCTGTACGGAGCGCCACCAGTTGGCAATGCCAACTACGCATGGCTCCAGCACATCGTATGGCACCTCGCACCGAATGGCACGGCGGGTGTGGTGCTAGCCAATGGATCGATGTCCTCTGCACAGTCCGGCGAGGACGTAATCCGCAAGGCGATGGTCGAGGCGGATGTCGTGGACTGCATGGTCTCGCTACCGGGACAACTCTTCTATTCAACGCAGATACCCGCGTGCCTATGGTTTCTTGCTCGAAACAAGAATCCCAGTGGAAAACTGCACGACCGGCGTGGTGAGGTTCTGTTCATTGATGCCCGCAAGCTAGGGACGCTGGTTGACCGTACGCGAAAAGAGTTCTCAGACGAAGATGTCGCCAAGATCGCAGGTATTTATCACGCTTGGCGTGAGGGCAAAGGATACAGCGATGTGCCGGGTTTATGTAAGTCGGCGAAGCTGGATGAAATACGAGGACATAATCATGTCCTGACACCTGGGCGGTACGTTGGCGCAGCGGGCGTCGAAGATGATGACGTACCGTTTCTGGAGCGGTTTTCGGCCCTAAGGACGAAGCTTGATGAACAGTTCGCGCAGTCCGACAAGTTGACGAGCACCATCCGCACGAAGCTGGCTGAGATTACAGTCGATGATTGATTTGGCAACAGGCACGATCGGAGAGTTTTTCAACCTTGACCCCGGCTACGCATTTCAGAGCGGGGATTTTATTGACGCAGGCATTCCAGTCATCAAAATCAAAAATATAAAGGCAGGCTACTTTAGCGACCATGAATTCTCCTATGTGTCGTCACGGTTTCTATCCTCGCGAGCTAACAAATTGGCAAAGACAGGCGACTTGCTGATTTCCATGTCTGGCAATCGCCATGATGGTTCACCTGAAACATGGGTTGGCAAGATTGCGTTATTCCAACCTCGTGGTGACTTCTTCATTAATCAGCGCGTCGGGGCGCTTCGAAGAAAGGCGGGCGCAAAGATCGACGTACGATTCGCCAGCTTCTTGCTGTCCTCAATGCCGTATCAAGAACTGTTTATATCGATCGCAACAAGTTCAGGTGGGCAAGCCAATCTGTCTCCACAACAGATACTTTCTGCGCCATTGTCGTATCCGCGATTGGAAACACAGATCGCGATTGGCGAACTCCTCGGTTCTTTCGACGACAAGATCGAACTCAACCGCCGTATGAACGAAACGCTCGAAGCGATGGCGCAGGCAATCTTTAAGGACTGGTTTATAGATTTCGGACCGACGCGGGCGAAGATGGAAGGCCGTGCGCCGTACCTCGCGCCGGAAATATGGAAATTGTTTCCTGATCGGCTGGATGGTGAAGGGAAGCCGGAGGGATGGTCGTTAGGGACTCTTGGTGACATTGCGCAGCAAGCCGGAAAAACCACGCGACCGGAAACGCTTTCACCTGCCACACCGTACATTGGGCTTGAACATCTGCCGCGAAGATCAATTGCCCTCGATGCTTGGGATGGCGCTGGAAAAGTTACCAGCGGGAAGCTTTCCTTTAAGCTAGGCGACTTTCTTTTCGGTAAATTGCGGCCCTATTTTCACAAAGTTGGGATAGCGCCCGTCGATGGAATCTGCTCAACAGATATAGTAGTCCTCAATGCGAAAGCACCTGAGGCGAGGGCATTTGTAATTTGCTGTATTTCACAAGATGACTTTGTCGCTTTCACAGATAGAAATTCGGAGGGCACTAAGATGCCGCGTACTAGCTGGGGGCGCATGGGGATGTACGAGGTCATGCGTCCGAAAGCTAATATCTTAAGTGCATTTGAGTCTGTTGTCGGCCCTCAGCTTAAAAAAATTGTAGCGTCCATTCATGAGTCGCGGACGCTCGCTGCCATCCGCGACCTCCTTCTCCCCAAGCTGATGTCAGGCGAGATTCGCGTGAAGGATGCTGCGAAGACAGCGGTAACTGCGCTGTGAGCAAAGGCATCGCTGAGAGCCACGTCGAGGAGGCCACTCTGGCATGGCTCGATGAGCTTGGCTACACCACGGTCAACGGCCTCGACATTGGCCCTGACAGCGAAACGCCAGAGCGTGTGAGCTACGGCGATGTACTGTTAATTGATCGAGTGAAGGCAGCGATAGCGCGGCTGAATCCGACACTGACCAATGATCTACACGCCGAAGTACTCGCACAGATCCTGCGAGCCGTCACCCCCTCGCTTCTGGAAGAAAATCGGCGCTTGCACAAATTTATTGTCGAGGGCGTGCCCGTTTCGATTCGCCGTGATGACGGCAGCATTAGCGGCGAATACGTCCGGCTCATCAATTTCGACGACCCAGATGACAATGACTGGCGGGCTGTCAATCAGTACACGGTAGTTGAACACAAGGCCACACGCCGACCTGACGTGGTGGTTTTTCTGAATGGGTTGCCGATGGGAGTAATCGAGCTTAAAAGTCCCGGTGACGAGAACGCGACTCTCGACGGGGCGTTCAATCAGCTTCAGACGTACAAGGATCAGATCCCATCCCTATTCAGGACAAATGTGGCGCTGGTGATTTCGGATGGCCTTACGGCTCGAATCGGTTCACTAACGGCGGACCGCGAACGGTTCATGCCGTGGAGAACGGTCACGGGCGATAGCATCGCACCTAGAAATACACCAGAGCTTCAAACGGTTCTGGAAGGTGTATTTGAACGAGGCCGGTTCTTGAAGCTGATCCGGGACTTCACCGTGTTCGGGGATGCCGCTGGCAGCGTCATCAAAATACTGGCGGGCTATCACCAGTTCCATGCAGTCGAACGGGCCGTAGCGTCAACGCTGAGAGCCACCCAAAATGCGGCACCAGAGGTTCGTGACGGCGGCGGTCGGTACGGCAATCAAGGTGAACCGCAAAAAGCCGCTGGTGATCGCAAGATTGGCGTCATATGGCACACCCAAGGGTCAGGTAAAAGCTACCTGATGGGTTTCTACGCTGGAAAAATCATCAAGCATCCGGCCATGCGGAACCCGACGCTGGTGATTCTCACTGATCGAAATGATTTAGACGACCAGTTATTTGGCACGTTCAGTATGTTCAAGGACTTGCTTCGTCAGACGCCGCAGCAAGCTAAGGACCGCGACGAGCTACGTAAGCTGCTCGATAGACCATCGGGTGGCGTGATCTTCACCACGTTGCAGAAGTTTTCACCGGAGGCTGGGACGACGAACTACGCCGTTCTGACCGAACGCCGCAACGTCGTCGTCATTGCTGACGAAGCCCACCGCAGCCAATACGGGTTCGCGGCACGCATCGAGAAGGATACGGGTGCGGTGGCCTATGGCTTCGCCAAGTACCTTCGAGATGGCCTACCGAACGCTTCGTTTATCGGGTTCACCGGCACCCCAATTGAGAAGGAAGACGTAAACACCCCGCTGGTATTCGGCGACTACATCGACATTTACGATATCAGCCGGGCAGTTGAGGATGGGGCGACAGTCCCGATTTATTACGAAAGCCGACTCGCCAAGATCGAACTGGATGAGAGCGAGAAACCAAAGCTAGACGCTGAGATTGCGGAACTGACCGAGGATGAATCGGCGAGCGAACAGGAGCGACTCAAGCGCAAGTGGGCTAGCGTCGAGGCCCTTGTTGGGGCTGAGAAACGACTTGCACTGGTAGCGAACGACATCGTCACCCACTTCGAGGCGCGGCAGGCCGCTCTTGAAGGCAAGGGCATGATTGTTTGCATGAGCCGCCGTATTTGCGTTGCGCTTTACGATGCCATTATCAAGATCCGTCCCGGTTGGCACAGCGATGAAGACGCGGCTGGGGCCATCAAGGTGGTGATGACGGGCGCAGCATCCGACCCGCCAGAATGGCAGCGCCACATCGGTAAACGCCCCAAGGCACGACGCGAGGACATTGCGAAGCGGGCCAAGGCCCCGAGCGATCCCCTTAAGCTGGTCATCGTGAGGGATATGTGGTTAACGGGCTTTGACGCGCCCTGTATGCATACGATGTACGTGGACAAACCGATGAAGGGTCATGGCTTGATGCAGGCGATTGCGCGGGTTAACCGCGTATTCCGTGACAAGCCTGCGGGGCTTGTGGTCGATTACATAGGCGTCGCCCAGAATCTCAAGAATGCCCTCGGCCAATACTCGCCCGGAGACCGTGACCAGACTGGCATCGATGAGGCGCAGGCGGTGGTCGTCCTGATGGAGAAGTACGAGGTAGTCCGGGCGATCTTCCGTCCCGACGCGACGGGCGGCTTCAACTATCGACCGGCGCTGGACGCCGGAGCCACGCCGCAGTCACGCTTGGCGATTATGGCGGGTGCACTCGACTGGGTGTTGACAGTGCAGCAGGAGGCTGCGGCAAGGGAGTCTTTAGAAGACGCCAAGAAACATGCCCACCGCCGCTATCCCGATACTGTCGCTGCCTTGTCGAGAGCATTCGCTTTAGCGGCTGCCAGCGACGCTGCCCGAGGCATTCGGGAAGATGTCGCATTTTTTCAGGCGGTGCGTGCGGCGCTCGTCAAAAGCGTCCCCGGCGATGGGAAACGTAGTACCGCTGACCGTGAACTTGCCATACAGCAGATCGTAAGCCGCGCTGTGATCTCCACCGAAATCGTGGACATCATGAAGGCGGCGGGACTTCAAAGCCCCGACATCTCGATCCTGTCGGATGAGTTCCTCGCTGAAGTGCGTGACACGGACAAGAAAAACCTCGCCATCGAGGCTCTGAAGAAATTGATTAATGGTGATGTACGGTCGCAGGCCAAGCGCAACGTCACTCAGGCCAAGGCATTCACCGAGCGACTTGAGGCGGCGATATTGCGATACCGCACTAACGCCATCACGACGGCCCAAGTGCTTGAGGAACTGATCAAGCTCGCCAAGGACATTCGAGTAGCGCGGGCGCGTGGTGAAGAGTCGGGACTATCGGATGACGAAATCGCTTTCTATGATGCTCTCGCAGAGAATGATAGTGCCAGACAGGCTATGGGTGAACCCGCGCTGCGTTTGATCGCCCACGAGTTGGTTACGGTCATCAAAGCCAACATGACCATTGATTGGATGCATCGCGCTCCAGCGCGGGCGAAGATCAGGGTTCATGTAAAGCGACTACTGAAGAAGTACGGCTACCCGCCAGACCTGCAGGATAGCGCCGTGCAGAATGTGCTGCGTCAGGCGGAGGCGCTTTCGACGGAGTTGGCGGCGTAGGGCCCGAACTCCTTATCCAGCGGCTGCTGGATAAATAATTTGGTCCAAGGGTTAGAGAGCAATGCGCGAAAACGACTCGCGATAGCGACAGCAGAGACGAGCGCAATTTAGAGGCAAAGGTTGCTAAGTGGCTTAAGGACAGCGGTAGCATTGCCTGAGAGGTGGTGAGGCGCCCTATCTAGCCGCTATAATCCAGACACCGCAGACGTGAACTGCGGAAGGAGGGATGTGCCGTGAAGGTACGTCTGACCCTTTCTCCGGGGAAGCCGATTGTTCCCGCAGGGCGGTGTGCTGGCATAGGTGGTGAGTTGGATTCGCAAGTGCTCATCAGGCGACGGTCAGTAGCGCGCTTCCCCTACTTGTCGTTACTGTTAGCGTTATGTGGCCAGTCGTCGCAGCACCCGGCCACGGCTGTTCACTCCACCGGGCGGGCTCGGAAGCGATAGCGAAGTGTTGCACTCCGTCGCAGTTCGGCGGGAAGACAGCAGGTACGCTATGCTCTGAACCTCATGAGAAGGACCAGCCATTTGGGCCCCTCGCGCAATCCGACCTTTACGCGGCCTCCGATAACCGAAATTGGTGTTGGAATTACTTTCCAGCGTCCCAATTTTCTAAAGACGGCACATTTAGGAAGGTTTTGGGAATGGGTTGCTAAGGACTTGCCAATTGCAGAGGACCATACTCCCAGTGGTTTGCCTTCAGATTGGGCAACGTCGGTGGAGGGGATGCCATTGCCCCGTCTTTGGTTGTGCCAAGCGGACGGTGCGGCAATATTGCAACTTCAGCTTACTAGGTTCGACTTTAACTGGCGGCGTCAAAGCCAGGATACTCCGTATCCGTACTTCGCGGAACACGCAAAGCGGTTCATGCATTACTGGACGAATTTCGCCGCGTTCGCTAACGGAGAGAGTCACGATCCTCTCGTGATTCGCAGCGCTGAGGTGGTCAAGGTTAGCCAAATTCGAGAAGGAGACGGCTGGAATACCTTGGGTGACATCGAGAGCATGTTTCCTTCCTTCAAGTTCTCCGTCTTTAGCGGCGATTGGCAAATAGGCGGCATAGTGTGTGGTCTAGAGATGGTCTCTCCGGAGGGTAAGGTGCGAGCAGAAATTAGGAGCGCAGCCCTTCCGCTAGAAGCCGGAAGAAAGATAATGCACGTTGAAATTAAGGCCGAAGCTGCGGCTGTAAACGCAACATCTGCTGACTTCGGAGATCTTGAGGAACGCCTTAAAGTAGCAAATGAACTTGCAAACTTGGCTTTTACGTCTCTAACTTCATCCACGGTGCAGAAAGATGCCTGGGGACGTAGCCGTTAGTCACGTATACCTTCTCTTGGCGCCCGCGCACTCACCCGCAGGAGTCGTTGAACTCCAGGCGGATAGCGGCGAACCGCCGAATTCTTGGTTCGTGGGATTTGGGGCGGCGGATCACGCAGTCGCCAAATCGGTTGCTGGATCTGCCGTCGCTGGCGTAACGACAGTAGGCGTGGGCGGCATCGCATACAACGTAGCAGGCAACACTGCGGTCACCTTTAAGCCGATAACAGCCGGGGCAGGCAGTGTTAGCGCATCCTTCATAGAAGGACTACATTCCGACGTCGTTACGGGTACCTCCATCGAGCGCGTGTATTCGCACGGCCAGTTCCAAGGCTTCTATTCTTATCCGACTGAGTCAACACCGACCGTTCCCCCGGTCTCCTCATACGAGCCGATGCAAAGTGCAGAAATATGGCTTTGGACTAAATCAGCGTCTTTGCCAGCGTCGCTCCGCGACGCCGTTAGAGAGGAGTTCTCGGATTTGATGGAAGCCTTCAGAGAGAGTTCTGAAGTCGTCTTGATCGATAGTGATTCGATTACGACCGCCATGAGATTTCTATCGGTCTCAACGCCCAAAATTCCGCCCCAAATTTCAATCACTGACGCTGGATATCTCTACTTGCTTTGGTTCGATGGTAAGGATGCTCTACTGGGCGTCACTTTCAAGTCGAATGGGAAGGCAATTTGGTCTTACTCACAGGGGAATCCAGCCTGGGCCGCCACTCGAACGGCTGAAGCCGGAGAGCGACCAGCGGAACTACTGCCAAGCGTCCTGCTAGAACTTGCCAAATGGGTCTTCAGCGATGATCGGACCAGACGAAGCGTTGCCGCTTAACTCAACGATTACCCGCCACGCGAGGGCGCCGGAAGCAAGACAGAATCCGCCCGTACAAGTCTTCAGACTTAGGAGAATTAGAGCGGAGCAGGATTTGTCCGCAGGTTGGCTTGAATTTTTTGAGGACTGTCCGACAGAATATGAGAGATATGCGGCGGCCTGTACGCAACTTGCCGGGAACCTAAATCCCAACAAGAATGACCAGTTCCTAGTTATTGACGTTGACCGTGCGCGCGAAGCGCTCGCGTCTAGTTCCGCACTGAGTTCCGTGCAGATCGTCTTTTCGCCTGTCTTCAATCGGCCCGGATTTATTGATAACCCGTCTCATGCGTCCGTCGTTGGAATGTATGAGCTTGCGGAGCCTTTGGAGCAGCTTGCCGCTGAGCAACTAGCATTGGCCGTAAGGGCCGACCGAATGACCTGGAGAGATCTGCAAAGTCATGGTCTCGTGCTAAAAAAATGAAGTGAGGCTTGTATGCTGGGCTACACGAACCGCTACCAAACTGCTACCAACCCAAGCCGACTCCATAACGGCGGAAGCGGGCGTTCAGCAGTCTAATAATCTGGCTGGTACGTTTTGCAGTGTCCAATATTAGGTGGCGCTATCTCGGGGAATCAGGGCCTTAAGTGCCCGTATCTCAGTGAAATATTGGACACCCAGGCGGCACTGTTAGTAATGATTCCAACAAGTTAGTTGACTCTGGGCACTGGACTGAAAATCCGCGTGTCGGTGGTTCAATTCCACCCCTGGCCACCATTAGATCAAGGGTCTATTCCGGACAGATGGGTAACGGATTATTCCGGAGACATGGGTAACACTCTAGCAGTGAAGGGGTTCGGGGCGCACTCCACCCGACTGCACTGATCGTCGAAGAA
>Ga0182030_10021777_pt1 | contig 11982 bp, 14 predicted proteins | sample 812S3MmetaG_FD_121299 | JGI IMG/M metagenome (GOLD analysis project Ga0182030, IMG submission 121299) | Permafrost microbial communities from Stordalen Mire, Sweden - 812S3M metaG (Illumina Assembly) | ecosystem: Environmental > Terrestrial > Soil > Wetlands > Permafrost | place: Sweden...
CTGGCCGAGCAGGCGCGCGTCCCCAGCCTGCCCATCATCGCCGGCCAGACCCCGGTGCAGATCGCCCAACGCGCCATGGATACCGCCCGGCGCGAGGGTTTCGATATTGTGCTGCTCGACACGGCGGGACGCCTGGCGATCGACGAAGCCTTGATGGCCGAGGTCAAGGAAATCCGCGCCGTGACCAACCCGGCCGAGACGCTGCTGGTGGTCGACGCGATGACCGGCCAGGACGCGGTCAACACGGCCAAGGCGTTCAACGACGCGGTCGGTGTCACCGGCATCGTCATGACCCGGATGGATGGCGATGCCCGCGGCGGCGCGGCCTTGTCGATGCGCGCGATTACCGGCGCCCCGATCAAGTTGGTTGGTGTCGGCGAAAAACAGGACGCGCTGGAAGACTTCCATCCGGAGCGTGTCGCCGGCCGCATACTGGGCATGGGCGACATCGTCGGTCTGGTTGAAAAGGCCTCCGAAACGATCGATCAGGCGGAAGCCGAGAAACTCGCCGCGAAGATGATGCGCGGCAAGTTCGACCTGGAGGATTTCGCCCAGCAACTGAAGCAGATCGCGAAGATGGGGAGTTTGTCGGGAATTCTGGGGATGCTGCCGGGTATCGGCAAGATCAGGCAGCAACTGGAAAACGCTGATCTCGACGGCAAAATCCTGAAGCGGCAGGCGGCGATCATTTCGTCGATGACGATGAAGGAGCGCCGGGTTCCCGACATCATCAAGGCCAGCCGCAAGAAGCGCATCGCCGCCGGTTCCGGCACATCGGTGCAGGAAGTTAACAAACTGCTGAAGCAGTTCGACGACATGACCACCGTCATGAAGCGCATGAACAAGATGGGCCAGAAGGGCCTCATGCGTAATGGACTGTCCGCTCTCATGCCGAAAGGCATGGGCCAGCAACGCCGACCATTCTGAACCGTTAAGGAGAAAGCCTGATATGGGTCTCAAGATCCGCCTCGCCCGCGCCGGCGCGAAGAAGCGTCCGTACTACCACATCGTCGTCGCCGACAGCCGCAGCCCCCGCGACGGCCGTTTCATCGAGAAACTGGGCTCGTACAACCCGATGCTGCCGCAAGAGCACGCGGACCGCGTCCGTTTGCAACCGGAACGCATTCAGCATTGGCTGAGCCATGGGGCACTGGCGACCGAGCGGGTGGCGAAGTTCCTCGGCCACGCGGGTCTCGCGCCGATGCCGGTGTGGAAAGAATCGCCGATCCAGTCCGCGCCGAAGAAAAAGGCGCAGGAGCGTGCGAAGGCGGCCGAGGCCGCCGCGGCGGGCTGAGTTGCCGGATCGTCCCATCCTGTCGGGTGTGCCCATCCTTTTGGGTGTGATCGGCCGCGCGCATGGCGTGCGCGGCCAGGTGCGTGTGACCAGCCACACCGCCAATCCCGCCGACCTGACCGGGTACGGACCGCTGTCCGATCCGTCCGGGCGGCGTTTCACGCTGCGCTGGTTGGGCGAAGGCATCGCTGAAGTTTTCGAAGTGATCGACGGGAAGAAGCTGAAGGTCAGCGACCGCACGGCAGCGGAACGGCTGACCAATACGCGGTTGTTCATCGAGCGGGACCGGTTGCCGACACCGGAGGACGACGAATATTACCTCGCCGATCTGATCGGGCTGGAGGCGGTTCGCGCCGATGGGACACCGTTGGGGGTCGTTTCAGTGGTGCATGATTACGGCGCCGGCGTCAGCCTGGAGATCGAACGGGAAGGAGCCGGTTCGCTGCTGGTTCCGTTCATGATGGCGTGCGTGCCGGTGGTCGACATTCCGGGGCATCGCCTGACCGTCGTGCCACCCGACGAAATCGACGTGGTGGACGAGACCGACATCGCCTCGCCCCACGGTCAGGGCCCGGCCCGGCCGCATGGGCATCAAGATGGGCCGGCGGAGCGACAACCTCTCCCCGAACGTCATCCTCGGGCTCGACCCGAGGATCGGCCTGCTCAGGCACATCGCCCTACTTTTGAAGACCTTTGCGTGTCGAGCGATTCTCGGGTCGGGCCCGAGGATGACGGGGGAAGGCGAACGCATCCGGCCCGGCCGGGCCATCGGTCGCATCGCACCGGAACAGACGACCCGCCCGTGGGGGAGGCCGCCGCATGACCTGGCGCGCCTCCATCCTGACGCTGTTTCCGGAGATGTTTCCTGGTCCGCTCGGCTACTCGCTGGCCGGGAAAGCCTTGGCAGCCGGCATCTGGTCGCTGGACACCGTGCAGATCCGCGACTTCGCCACCGACCGGCACCATTCGGTCGATGACACGCCGTTTGGCGGCGGCGCCGGTATGGTGCTGCGTCCCGACATCATCGACGCGGCCCTGGACCAGGTCGCCGACGGGCGCCCGATTCTGTGCCTGACCCCGCGCGGCCGGCGGTTCTCCCAGGCGGAGGCGGTGTGCCTCGCGGCTGGCGAGGGCGTGATCTTGCTGTGCGGCCGTTACGAAGGCATCGACCAACGCGTCATCGAAGCGCGCGCGATGGAAGAAATCAGTCTCGGCGACTACGTGCTGTCGGGCGGCGAACCCGGAGCGCTCGTGCTGCTGGACGCCGTCATCCGCCTGCTGCCGGGCGTGATGGGCGCGGCGGACAGCGCGACGGAGGAAAGCTTCTCGCACGGATTGTTGGAATACCCGCACTACACGCGGCCCGCGGAATGGCGCGGCCGCCGCGTGCCGGACGTCTTGCTGTCGGGCCATCACGGCGCGGTCGCCGCGTGGCGGCATCAGCAATCCGACGACATCACCAAAGAACGCCGCCCCGATCTGTGGGCGGCTCACAACGCGGGCTTACCAGCCCAGGGTTTAGCGACCCCCGTTTTATCGAAAGGACGCCTGCCATGAACATCATCCAGCAATACGAGGCCGATCAGATGGCCGCCCTGTCCGCCGCCCGCGCCGTGCCGGAGTTCTCGCCCGGCGATACCGTGCGCGTAGCGGTGAAAGTGGTCGAAGGCGACCGCACCCGCACCCAGGCGTTCGAGGGCGTCTGTATCGCGCGGTCGAACAAAGGCCTGAACAGCAACTTCACCGTGCGCAAGATCAGCTATGGCGAAGGGGTGGAGCGTGTGTTCCCGCTCTACGCGCCGACGATCGCCGAGATCACCGTGGTCCGCCGCGGCGATGTGCGTCGCGCGAAGCTGTATTATCTGCGCGGCCGCCGCGGCAAGTCCGCTCGGATCGCCGAGAAGGCGCGCGCCATCGTGGGCGGCACGGAAGCGGCTCCGGCGGCCGAGACTCCCGCCGCGGAGTAATCGTTCGATCCGGCGTTCCGGCCGGCCCACCGCCGGTTCGCCGGGCCCGACCCCATACGCGCTAAAATAGCACCGGGAGCGGCGGAGGCCCCCTTCATCCCTCGTCATGGTCCGGCTCGACCGGACCATCGGCGGAAGCAGACCGGTGAGGGCGATTTTGGGGACACTGATGGTCCGATCGAGCCGGACCATGACGGCTTGTGAACGATGCCGTTCCATCCGCGCCAGGCGCCGAGGGAACCCCGACCCGGTAATCTCTCGCGGGATCGTGCCCGATGGCCCGTCAGGACCGGCCATGATCCGAGGCACGCCAGCACCGTCATGACGGATCGCCCGAGGATTCCGGATGTCGAAGGCGTCGGGCGCGTCGGCATTCGTCACGATGAGCCAAGGATCAGGGGGCGCGCTTTCCTCGGCCGCGGACCGGATTGACGCGACAAACGTCGCGCGCCGCGATGTCCCGTTAAAGATTCTGATCCAGAACGACTTCATCAGGGCACGGTATGGCGAGATCGCGCGCAACGAGTATCACGCTCACACTTGCGACGCATTTCGTCGCTTCCCGCGGGACCCCATGGAACAAACACGCCTCCCGCTTGTTAAATCACTCACACCAACACGCTTGAATTAATCTCGTCGGAGGCAACTTTGGAAGTTCGCGTCGGCTTCGATATTGAGTTTCACTGCCCGAAGGCGACGCCGGCCGTGTTGATGCTGCGCGTCCATCCGGAGCGTTCGCACGATCTCGTCGGCGCCGAGCATTTGCAATTAAGTTCATTGGAACCGGTGCATCATTATCACGATACCTTCGGCAATATTTGCAGCCGCATCGTCGCGCCCGCCGGCCGGGTGACGCTGCGTGGCGACGCGCTCCTGCGCGATCACGGCCAGCCCGACCCGGTGGCTCTCTCAGCCGAGGAAATTCCGATCGCCAGGCTTTCCGACAACGTGCTGCTGTTCCTGATGGGAAGCCGGTATTGCGAGACAGACGAACTTTCGCCGCTCGCCTGGAACCTGTTCGGCGGAACGATGCCGGGCTGGTCCCGGGTCCAGGCGATTTGCGACTTTGTGCATAACCACATCGGGTTCGCGTATTCGAACGCGCGTTCGACCCGCTCCGCGCTGTCCGCTTATAACGAGCGCAGCGGCGTCTGCCGCGACTTCGCCCATCTGGCCATCACGTTATGCCGCGCGATGAATATTCCCGCGCGGTATTGCACCGGTTATCTCGGCGATATCGGCGTGCCGCTCGCGCCCGATCCGATGGATTTCAGTGCCTGGTTCGAAGTTTACCTTGGCGGCAGATGGTATACCTTCGACGCGCGGCACAACGTCCCGCGTATCGGCCGCATCGTCATGGCGCGCGGGCGAGACGCCGCCGACGTGCCGCTGATCACCAGCTTCGGTCCCCATACGTTGACGAAATTCCACGTCGTGACCGAAGAAGAGCGGCAATGGGCGTATCAGGCGCGCGCCTGAACCTATAACGAAATGACCTGACCGTCGCCGATCGCCGACAGGAACGTTACGACACCGGCGACCTCAACCTGAGGCAGCAACGAGCCCGGTTCGATCCCTTCAGCGCGCAATCCCGCCTCGCACGCGATCAGCCTGACGCCCAGATCGATCGACGCTTCTCGCAATTCGTCGAAGCCCGCGACACCGGCCTCCCGAACCCGTTGGTCGCGCGCCGCGTCATCCAGCGCCGACCAATCTTTCGCCAGAGCCAGACAGCCGCGGTTGCTGGCGAACAGGATCACCTGGCGATCCACCGCGGCCGCGCCGGACGCCAGGACGAATGCGTAATGCGCCCGGTCGTGGCTGCCGGACAGCAACAGCAAACCAAGCGGCTCAGACGGCACAGGCGGGTCCCGAGGTGTCCGTATGCTCGGACAAATCCTTTAATGTCGCCTCGGGGCCGCATGCCTTGCACTTCGGGTCCGGGCGCAGTTTTACCGTGCGGAACCGGGTCTCCAGCGCGTCCCACACCAGCAGACGTCCCGACAACGTCTCGCCGATGCCCATGATTTCCTTCAGCGTTTCGGTGGCCTGCAAAGTGCCCATGACGCCGGTCACCGCGCCCAGTACGCCCGCCTCGCTGCAACTCGGGACGACACCGGGAGGCGGCGCCGCGTGATAGAGGCAGCGATAGCACGGGCCGCCGGTATGCGGCTTGAACACCGATAACTGGCCCTCGAATCGCAGCACCGCCGCCGACACCAAGGTCCGTTTCGCCAACACGCAGGCGTCGGACACCATGAACCGCGTGGCGAAATTGTCCGTCCCGTCACAGACGATGTCGTAATGTCCGATCAGTTCCAGCGCGTTGTCCGCCGTCAGTCGTAGCCGGTGCGTTTCCAGCCTCACGTCCGGATTGATGGCGAACGCCGCGTCGGCCGCGGACAGAACCTTCGCCATGCCGATTCGCGTCGTCGTGTGCGCGATCTGGCGTTGCAGGTTCGACAACTCGACGTCGTCGTCATCGACGATGCCGATCGTCCCCACGCCCGCCGCCGCCAGGTACAGCAGCAACGGCGAACCCAGCCCCCCCGCCCCGATCACCAGCACGCGCGCGGCTTTGAGCTTCGCCTGACCAATGCCGCCGACCTCGGCCAGCAGGATGTGCCGGGAATAGCGTTGCAGTTCGTCGTCGGTGAAATCGAGGTCCATGGCGGGAACATGGCCCCGCCGGAGCGGACGATCAACCCGCGTTGAGGGCTCGCCAGATCCGCTCGCTGGTCACCGGCCCGTCGAGGATCCCGTCGGAGCCCAGAGCGTCCGCCACGGCGTTGTTGATGGCGGGGAAGACACCGACCGCCGCCGCCTCGCCGCAGCCCTTCACGCCCAGAGGGTTGGTTGTGCAGCGGGTGTTGTTGAACGCGAGATTGAACGCCGGGAAATCGTCCGCGCGCGGCATGGTGTAGTCCATGAACGATCCCGCGACGAATTGACCGGATCGCGCATCGAACACCGCGTGTTCCATCAGTGCCTGCCCAGATCCCTGAGCGATCGCGCCGTGCGCCTGGCCGGAAGCGATCATCGGGTTCACGATGACCCCGTAATCGTCGACCGCCGTGTGCCGGGCCAAAGCGACCCGTCCTGTGACGCGATCGATCTCGACCTCCACGACATGTGTGCCGTTCGGGAAGGTCATGTGTTCCCGCGTCCAGAAATGGTAGGTGTCGAGCGGCGTACCCGCGTCCCGGGCTTTCGCGGCGACATCCAACAGGCCCACGCGCCGGTCGGTGCCGGCGATTGAGTATGAACCGTTACCGAATTGAATATCTGACTCCGCCGCCTCCAGCATCGACGCCGCGATCGGGCGTCCCTTGGCGACGATTTCCTCGGACGCGCGGAAAATCGCCGTGCCGCCCATATACGTCGCGCGGGAGCTGCCGTGCCCACCGCCCGTTCGGATCACCGCGGTGTCGCCTTGCACGAGGCGAACGCGATCGTTTGGAATGCCCAAACAATGCGCCAGGATTTGCGGAAATGTCGTTTCGTGGCCCTGGCCGATGGTTTGCGTACCGGTGATCAAGGAGACGCTACCATCGTCCTCGAACCGAATATCGACATTTTCGGACGGATTGCCGCCGGTCGCTTTGATGTGGCAGGCAAAGCCCAGGCCGCGCAGCTTACCGCGGGATTCGTTATCGCGGCGACGCGCGGGAAAGCCCGGCAGGTCGGCGGCCTCAATCGCTTTGTCGAACGTTTCCGCGAAGGCGCCGCTGTCCACCACGTAGCCCAATGCGTTGGTCATCGGTGTGCGCGCCATGTTCCGCCGCCGCAGCGCCGCCCGATCGAACCCGCATTGCCTCGCGGCCGCGTCGATCAATCGCTCGATTACGTTGATGGCTTCGGCGAAGCCGGGCCCTCGGGTCACGCCAACCGGTGTGGCATTGGTCAGCACGGTGCGGATGCGCAGGCCGACGGCGGGGATCGTGTAGATGCCACCTTGCAAATGGGGATACTGGAAGGCCTGCAGAGAACCCGCGCCGCCGCACATGTAAGCGCCGATATTCGCGATGCTGTCGACATGCAAACCGAGGAAGCGTCCGGCCGCGTCGAGCGCCAAAGATGCGTGCGCGAGATGATCCCGCGCCTGATGATCGCTGACGAATACTTCGGTGCGGCTGGCGATCCACTTCACCGGCCGGCCGCAACGTTTCGCGGCCCAGGGGATCAGCGCCTGCTCGGGATAGGGGAAGTTTTTGGCGCCGAAGCCGCCGCCGACATCGGGGGCGATGAAGCGCAACCGCTCCGGCGGCACGTTCAGCACACGAGCGATGGCGTCGCGGTTGCCGTGCAGGCTCTGGCTGGAGACATGCGCGATAAACTGTTCCGCCGTCGTGTCGTAATCGCCGACGACGCCGCGCGGCTCCATCGGGTTGGTCACAATGCGATGATTGTGCAAGCGCAGCGAAACCACGTGCGGGGCATCGGCGAACGCCGCGTCCGCGTCGCCCAGACGCCAGTCCATGCAAAGGTGGGCGGGATTCGTCGCGGCGGTTTCGGCGGCCATCACCACCGGCCTCGCCTCATACTCCACCCGCACAACTTCCGCCGCGTCCAACGCCTGGGCTTTCGTCTCGGCCACCAACAGCGCAATCAATTGCCCAACGTAACGAACCTCGTCACGCGCCAGCAACGGCATCGGGGTGAAGTTGAAACGCTCGCCGGTCTGTGGATTGGCCTCCACCGTGGGCGGCAAATCGTTCAGCCCGTCCGCCGCCAAATCGGCCGCCGTCAACACCGCCAGCACGCCCGGCGCCACCCGAGCCTCCGTCGCGTCAACCGATACAATCCCCGCGTGCGCATGCGGGGAGCGCACGAAAATCGCGTGCGCCACATTGGGAAAAACCAGATCGTCGAGATACGCGCCTTTGCCGATCAGAAAGCGCGCGTCCTCACGCCGCTTCGGCGAAACACCGAGCCCGAAGCGATCCCCATCCATGCGCCGCGCTCAGTCGCGCGCGCGCTTCGGGAACTGCATGCACAGAAGGTCAGCGCCCAACGGACCGGCCGTCATCGCCATCGCCGCGTCATCCGGGCCCACGAATACACAGGAGTTCACCGGCAGCAACGCGCCGCCCGGCACCTGAGCCGCCCCCCCGCTGACCAGCCAGAACTGTCCGCCGCCGGTAGCCGGATCGGGCCCGCGCGCCACGCCGCCCGGATTGACGGTGTAGCGCCAGGTACCGAGACCGTCCTTGGTTTCCTCGATCACCGCGCCGCCGCCGACATCGGCCAACGCGGCGAGTTCAGCGTCGGTCAGCGGCGAGAGCGGCCCACAGGTTGCCTCGCGATGCTTGAACCGGGCGCGCGCCTCGCGCAGTAGTTGACGTTCGGCGGGCATGTAGCGCGCACCGGGATCCCACGCGTTACGCAGCGTGAACCAGGAGATCCCTTCTTCCGCCGCGACGATCGGGCCGTAAGCGGAATAAGAATCGGTGTAATGGACCGATACGGTCGCGACATCGTGCACACCCAGACGGCCGCCGCCCTGCACGATCACCTGATATTGATCCGCCTGATGGAAATGCGGCCTGACGATCGCGGCCGCCTCTTTCTCGACCAGGAACGCCATCGGATAGACGATGTTCGGGTCCGGCGCGGCCTCACCTTCCTTCAGCGTGTTGCGATTCTTGCCGATATAGGCGGTGTTCCAGCCATTGCCGGTGCGCCGGCGGTTCATCTGTTGGGCGACGGTGCTGTCCGCTGTCAAAATCATGGAACTGCCTCACGTTCGAGTTCTTTGCGCGCAGTCTACCGCGAAAACCGCTGCTTCGCCAGAGACCCTTGCCAGCGACGGCGGAGCGGTGTTGATGCGTGGCCAAACAGTCCCGCACGGAGCATCCGATGTCCGCGAACCCCTTCGACCTGACCGGCAAGCTCGCCCTCATCACCGGCGGCAACTCCGGTATCGGACTGGGCATGGCGAAAGCCCTGGCGTCAGCGGGAGCGGACGTCGCGATCTGGGGCACCAACGCCGCCAAAAACGAAGCCGCGCGCGAAGAAATCGCCAAGGCCGGGCACCGCGTGCTGGCGCTGGAATGCGACGTCGGCGATGAGGCGGCGGTGGAGGCGTGTTTCGCCCGCACCGTCGAGACGCTCGGTCCGGTGTCGGGATGTTTCGCCAACGCCGGCGTCTCCGGCCGTTCCGGTGGCAAACCGTTCTTCGAAATGGCCGCGGAAGAATGGCGCCGCGTGATGCGAGTCAACCTCGACGGCGCGTTTTACACGTTACGCGCGGCGTCGAAGCATATGGTGCAAAATAAAGTCGAAGGCGTGCTGGCCGGCACCGCGTCCCTGGCGGCGATCGAGGCCTCCCCGCGCAGCGAGCATTACGCCGCGACCAAAGGCGGCATGATCTCGATGATGAAGTCCCTCGCGGTGGAGCTGGCGCGCTACGGGATTCGCGCGCACTCGATTTTGCCTGGTTGGATCGATACCAACATGACTGAGAAAACGCTGGCCAGCGACGGGTTCCAGAACAAGGTCTTCCCGCGCGTGCCGATGCGCCGCTGGGGCACCGGCGACGATTTCGGCGGCATCGCGGTGTATTTGATGAGCCCGGCGTCGCGGTATCATACCGGTGATACGTTCGTGATCGACGGCGGTTACTCGCTATTTTGAAGTCCGGACCTGGCCGTTACGCCTTCCCAATCATCCGTCCCAGCGGGCGGCCGCCAAACAGGTGCACGTGGAAATGCGGCACTTCCTGGCCGCCGTGCTCGCCCATGTTGGCCAGCATGCGGTAGCCCGGCGTCTCTAGTCCCAGTTGTTTCGCGACGGTGCCGACCGCGCGCATGAAGCCGCCGATTTCCGCGTCGGTCGCGTTGGCGCTGAAATCGGCGAACGAGCAATATGGCCCTTTCGGAATGATCAGGATGTGCAACGGCGCCTGAGGATTGATGTCGTGGAACGCCAGAGCCCACTCGTTCTCGAACACCGGCTTCGAGGGGATCTCGCCGCGCAGAATACGCGCGAAGATGTTGCTGTCGTCGTATGGTGGCAATCCGCTGACCGGCATCGCGTGTCTCCCTTGAATCGTCTCCGCGTCATGACGGCTGCTTGCGCGGTGGCCGTCCCGATCAGGGGATTTTCGTCGTTTTCAGCACTCGCGCAACCAGGCTCGTCTGAGCGCGGGAGGCTTTCTCGGCGATGCCGCTGACGCCTTCGCGGCGCATCAGTTCGGCCCATACGTCCTCCGGCGCCACGCCGGTGGAAACCCAGAGCACGACCAGATGATACAGCACGTCGGCGCTTTCCGCGATCACCGCGTCGCGGTCGCCGCGCACCGCTTCGATCAGGCACTCGACCGCCTCTTCGCCGAACTTCTGCGCGACTTTGGCGGGCCCGCGCGATAGCAGCCGCGCCGAGTGACTGATCGTCGGATCGGCGTCGCGGCGCGCCGTGACCACCGACCACAGCCGGTCGAGCACCACCGCCCCCGACTCGGCCGACATCGGGACCTTCATGGCGCGTTTCAACTTGCCAACGGTCTTGTTGCTCACGCCGGCCTTGACGACCTTCTTTTTGACGATCTTCTTCTTTACGCCACCTTTGCTGGGGACTTTCCGTTTGGTCGTTTTCGCCATCGTCAGGCCGCCGCGGGCAATAAGCGCACCGGAAGTCCGGCCGCGGCCAGGGCCTGTTTCACCTGCGCGATGGTAAACGTTCCAAAATGAAAGACGCTCGCCGCGAGCAGTCCGGTCGCGCCCGCTTCCGCGCCCTCGACAAAATGCCGCAAGGTCCCAACCCCGCCCGAGGCGATGACCGGAACGCGCACCGCGCCGCACACCGCGCGCAACAAATCGAGGTCGAACCCCTTCCCGGTGCCGTCGCGGTCCATGCTGGTCAGCAGGATTTCGCCGGCGCCCAATGAAACGACCTGCTTGCACCAGTCGATGGTGTCGATGCCGGTGGGGCGGCGGCCGCCATGGGTGAACACCTCCCATTTGCCTGGCGCGGACTGTTTGGCATCGACCGCGACGACGACGCACTGGCTGCCGAATTTGGTCGCCGCCTCGCGCACCAGTTCGGGCCGCGCCACGGCGGCGGAGTTGATGCTGCATTTGTCGGTGCCGGCCAACAACAAGCGGCGCATGTCCTCGGTCGAGCGGATACCGCCGCCAACGGTCAACGGCAGGAACACCCGCGCCGCCGTGCGGGAGACGACGTCCAGGATGGTGTCGCGATTTTCGTGGCTGGCGGTGATGTCGAGAAAGGTGAGTTCGTCCGCGCCGGCCGCGTCATAGACAGCGGCTTGCTCCACCGGATCGCCCGCGTCGCGCAAGGAGACGAAATTCACGCCCTTGACGACCCGGCCATCCTTTACGTCCAGACAGGGAATCACCCGAAGTTTCAACATGGTGCGCCTTTTAGACTCCACGGAACGTGAAGCGTGCAAGCGAATATCGCGCGGCCGGGATGCGGGATTGTCCGGACAACCGGATAACTTGCCCACTGGTCGGTCTAAATCGAAGAGTTGTTGTAAGTGTCCGGCTCCCCAGGCGGATCGCCCCCCGGCCTCGCCGGCCGGATTCCGAATCGGAGCTATCAGATGTGCGTTACCGCGTGGTTATCAAGCACGGTCCGAGGAAAGATTGGGATGAACCTCCGGCGCCGCCGTCAAGCACGGCATGATCGGAGGACAGGGACAGATCGCGGCGCGGCTGGCCTGGCCCGAACCCTCCCGCGGCGACCCGGATCGGCCAG
>Ga0182030_10021778_pt1 | contig 11981 bp, 11 predicted proteins | sample 812S3MmetaG_FD_121299 | JGI IMG/M metagenome (GOLD analysis project Ga0182030, IMG submission 121299) | Permafrost microbial communities from Stordalen Mire, Sweden - 812S3M metaG (Illumina Assembly) | ecosystem: Environmental > Terrestrial > Soil > Wetlands > Permafrost | place: Sweden...
CCAAAAAAGTTGCTGCTGCCCAAACTCAGGTAATTTTGTTTGGTTAGAATCTGAATGCCCGGCGCGCCGTTGGTGGCCCGGCTTTGGGCCAACTGTAACAATTTGACCGTGGAGATGGAGTCGGCCTGCTGGAAAAAGCTGTTGATGATCTGATGCTCCTGCGCTGAAAGGTTGGCGAGATTCAAAAGCGTGAGGTTGGCTTCATCCGCGTTGGGGTCTTCACCGGAATTCGCATGTAAGGTGCGATTGCCCACATACACGGTATCCATGAAAGTCATGTCCACTTGCGGCTCAATCAAATCTATGTCGCCGTTGGTGATGACCCCATTGACGCGCTTGGCGCTCAATTTGCTTAATCCAAAATTATAGGTGCTCAGGCGGGTGGCCTTTTGGAGCTGTTCATTAAAGTCGTTGAACTGGCTGACTTTCTCGTAATAGGCCATGCCCATCAAATAGGCGGCGGTTCCCTGATAGATGTCCGGTGAAATTGAATTGGTCAGGCTTGGGTTGGCTTGCAACTGCTGCTCCATGTTCCAGTATTCCTGCGCGTGCGGCTGAAGCATTTTTTTGGAGACCGTGCCGACGCTGAAACAGAGTGCCGCCAGATCGCCCTTGCGAATTTGCGGACTGCTGACGTAGCTGTTGGTCGTTTCATACGCTCCGAAAAACCCAAAGGCGTTCGTGACTGTAAGCGCCCGGTGACGCAGATAGGTGGTTTGGATGGTGATGACATCATCCGAGTTGGTTATGGTGCTGTTGGTGATGGATTCCTGTTTTAACAGCGTCAGGTCATTGGTGAACGCACCGATGCCGGTGACATTGGTGCGGTAGGGTTCCAACGACAAAATCATCCGTTGCGAATTGGTAGTGATTTTCTCGAACCGCAGCAGAAATTTCCGGTTGAGCACGTCCATCATCCGCAGATTGCCGGTGGCGATCTGCTTGTTGGTGTTGCTCTGGCTGAAAACCTTGACACTCACCAGATCAAAAATGTTGGTGAGATTGCGGGACACATTGGTGATGGCCGGATCGCTGAAACTTTCCACCGAATAGCTGAAGTTGGTCACATAGGTCGGGCGGGGAAAATCAGTCCAGCGCAGATACGAATTTTGCCGGTCGTTGAATTGCACGCCGACATCAGCTACGGCAATGCCGGGATGGTTCTGCAACAACGTCTGTTTTAGATAGGCCGGAAAAAGCGCCCCCGGCGTGTTTTCCGAGGCCAGTCCAAGCAGGTTGGTATTGCCTTTCACATAGTCTAAAACCCATTTGTAGGCGTTGTTGTAGTTCGGCGGCATCAAGTCCCAGAGGTTCAATCCCTCCACGACTTCCGTGTCCTTTACCCAAGGAAAGACATGCACCCATTGGTTTGACACATACGTCGCCACCCACGGATAATTGACGGCAATGAGCCGGTTGCTGGTGTAAACGCTGCCGTTCAGAGAATTCACCGCCCCCTGAATCTGCATCCGCAGCATCTTGCTCAAGCGCGTGTCCAGCATCAGCAATTTATCATTGGGTGCATATTCATACACCGCCGGATAACCGGCCTGCCGCAACAAATAGACCAATAGTGAACATTGCTCGGCGGGCGAGCCTTCACCCGACAAAAAGGTTGTCAAGGCGCTGCGGTTCACGCCGCCAAGATTTACGGACGCATCGCTGCTTGAACCGTTGTCGTTGAGCGCCATTGCATCCACCAGTTTAATCCGGTTTTGAACGTAACCCGCCAAGGCAATCGGGTCGTTGCGCATGTCTGACACGAATTGATCGAGAATCGGATGCCGCCTTAATTCGGGGCTTAGGTCAATATTGGTATAGGTGGTGGGCGAAAATGGCAGCGAGACAATGTTTGTGACGGGCGGCGGATTGGTCAACAGTTCGTCCGTCGTCTTGCCATCATAGCCCGGCGGCATGGGTTGCCCGGAAAATTGCGGCTGGTCAACAAAGGTTGAACGCCAGGGGGAGCGGTTTTGAAATTCAATCGTGTAAAGATATGACCACGCGGCTTGCGCGGAACTGTTCAATACCACGTCACCTTTGTCGGTGAGGCCCGCAAACAGGACTTGATAAATATAGGCATTGGTGCTGGCCACCTGGGTCAAATGATAGGCTTGAAAATTGTTGCCCCACGTCCGATAGGGGTCGTCAAATTGAAGCGTGGTGGTCAATCCGTCGGCGGTGACGGTTTTTGAATAGCCGTTGGTGACGAACACTGCCCATTCATTCGTGTTGCTGATCGGGTCGGGGATGGAAATATAGAATGTGTCGGCCAGCCCAAAATCGCTTTTCCGATAGACCATGATGGCCAGCGATTGGGCAGTGCTGACGGGTTGTCCTGCCGCAATGCCAAATTCATAAGGCTGGCCGGTGTAAAGCGCGCTGCCGCCTGCGCGCGCGCCGAAGGCGACAATCGGCTCGTTAAACTGGATGCGTCCGCTCGTGCCGCTCTGTGAGGCGGTATTCGTCCCGTTATAGTGATATAAAATACCGTTGGTGGCGTTCCACGGAAAATAATCCGTGCCCACAATCTGGTAATTCATCAGCGGCAATCCCACGCCCTGTTGAAAGCTTAACGGGATCACCACTGACATATAACTTTCATTCGTGCCGCTGCCGCGCAGAAAGCGCCCGCCACTGGTGTTGGTGACCAGTTGCGTCAACCCGGTGGATGTCAGAGTCAAAAGAAAAAATCCGGCAAGTGTTGCGCGGGAAAACGCTGTTTTTGAGATTTTCATATTCGTGGAAATTAGGAGTTGGCTTACTGAATGATTGCCCGGTTGCTCGGCTTGGTGATCGTTACGGGGGTGGCCGGGGGCGTGTAAGGCAGGTCGCTCACCAGTGGATTCAGGCCGTGGGCGATTTCCCAACCATCCGGCATCCCGTCGCCATCCGTATCCGCATTAAATGGGTTCGTGTGCGAAACCAAGGCTTCGTATCCATCCGAAAGCCCGTCGCCGTCCGTGTCGGCGGCGCTGGCAGTGATGAAAAACACGGTCGGACTTCCGCCAAAACTGTTGGCAAAGGCATAATTCGTCTGCCCGACAACACCGTGAGAAATGAGCGCCCATTGGATGGCCGGTGACAAATTGGTGGTATAATAAATATCGTAAGGCACGGAAGGGTCTTGGTCATAAATGGAAACGCTGACATTTCCATTCGTGAAAACGGGCGGGGTGATTTTCAAGCCCGGTGGCAGCGTGTAGGTGACTTGTGAACCATTGTAGCTGTAACCGTTCGTGTCGCCATCACCCGGACCCGGCGGACTTGGATCGTCCATCGCCTGCATAAGCCCATTCCGGGAAATGGTGAATGAACTGACGCTCAAGGCGGCATAGTCAACCGAACGATCATCTATCAGATATTGGTTCGTGCCGATTTCATAAACGGGCAAATTGGGATAAACATCATATGGGAGGGGAACGGGCTGCTTCAATGTCCAGAAAGTCCCCAGCGGTGCGTCGCCGCCGCGTGAAACCACCGGCACACTCAAGACTGGCGGCGGTTCGGCCAGTAAATTGGAAGCAAGATCAGCGGCGGCGGGATTTTCAACCAGAATGGGATTTTCCAGAATCACGCTCATTGGAGTCCGCTTGGAAAGGACGGCGGTGGTCTGCGCCGTTAAGGTGATGCCGACGAATAGGGCGGCAACAATTGCCACTCTGCCAACAGTTGTTTTTTGCCAAGTTTTCATAGTGAATTTCTGCCGGTTGCGTTTGGATAAGTTTTGAAAGTAAAAAGCGCGGGACGATTCAACCACTGGCGCGGCGGCCGGCGTTTGGTGAAACCCCTCCGCCCGCATGGCCTCATGCTTACAATTAGCGAAACTGCTTCAGAGTGCCACATACAATTATTTGGCGAAACCACCCCCGGACGGCAAGCACAAAATTTTAGAAAATACCAACCATTGGTTGGTAGTTCGTTTCTGTCGTTGTGATTTCATTGGCGACTGTGGATTCATATTCACGCAAAATTTATCGCTTGTTGGGGGCAAAAATCCGTGCCAAGCGGAAAAAGCTCCATTTGAGCCAGGAAGATCTGGCCGAAAAAGCCGACTTGACGCGAAATTATATTGGCGACATTGAGCGGGCCGAAAAGAAAGTCACCCTCGAAACTCTGGCAAAAATCGCCAAAGCCCTGAAAAGCCGGGTGCGTGAACTTACTTGGGAGATTTGATCGCATTGGTCAGTGGCAAACGACGGGTTTTAGGCAGGACAAAATTCTTGAGATGAAATCCTGTGCGCCAAACGGCTTCTCAATGAAATCCACCGCACCAAGATCAAGTGCGCGCTGCTGGTTTTCTATCGTGACGTTGCCCGAAATAAACAGCACCGGGGTTTCCTTCAAATGAGGAATTTCTTTCAAACGCTTAAACAGCTCAAATCCGTCCACACAAGGCATGTCAACGTCGAGGGTGATTAAATTAAACGCACTTGTTTCCGCCAACTGCAAGGCTTTCGTGGAACTCAAAGCCGCTTCTGTGTCATAGCCGGCGCGCGTCAGGAGAAATACAATCGTCATGGCCACGGCCAATTGGTCATCCACCACCAATATTTTTGCCTTATTGTTCATAAAACCAACGGAGTTCCCGTCAATTTGTCAAAATCATTTCCGAAATTGTGATCGTTTCTAAACTTTTATCCTAAAACATGCAAGTAAAAACCACAGTATAATGGGTGTATGGGCGGCGTGCTTCCTGTTCTATTAAAGAAAAATGCCGTTGAAACCACTTCATCGCCGTATATTGGGCGACAAAATCCGCAACTACCGCAAGCAAGCTGGTTTTACCCAGGAGCAGTTGGCAGAGAAAGCGGACTTGCATCATAATTTTATTGGCGAAGTCGAGCGTGGCAATATGGAGATTTCACTGACTTCCATGTTGAAGATTGCCAAGGCACTGAAAGTGAAAGTGCGCGATTTGGTTTCTGAATTCTGACAATTATCGGACAGGAGACTTCGACAAAACAGGGTATTATTTTTCTGGCCGGGGATTTTTCATTTCCTCGTGTCGCTGCTGATGCCCTCTGATTCATTCCGATTAGCTTTTTAAGATTACAAAAACGTAGTTTAACTCCGTTCAAAGATTCAGCGCAAGCACATAGTTTAACTGCGTGCTGAAAAAACAATTGGGCAAACGAATAGCAATGTTGCGCCAAGCTGCCAAATTGACGCAAGCGAAACTTGCGGAGAAAAGTGGCTACTCGGTTGAATTTATCAGCCTTGTGGAACGCGGCATCAATGCCCCGTCGGTCGAGGGTTGTGAGCGAATTGCCAAGACGCTTCACGTCTCGGTTAAAGACCTTTTTGATTTGGAATTCTAAATTATGAGAAAAAATTGTTGCGCGTCGAAATGTTTGTTGTTTTTTCTCTTTGCGGCGATTCTCTCGGCATCGCACAAGGCGGATGCACAGGGCGTCATTGTTCCGCCCGCCTTCATAACCTACCTCTCAAATTCTGGCGAACCTTCTGCCGGCAATGTTTTATACGGAAACGATTCTTGGATCGCCCAATCTTTTGAAACTGGAACAGGATTGGATGGTTATATTTTGACCGGCATAATTGGCATCAATGGCTCCGCCGCACCAACATCAGAATTGTCGTTCTACAGCGATAACAATGGCGTGCCGGGAGTTGACCTTGGGGGCGTTGGAATCACAGTGGCACCTTCGACTATTTACTGGTTTGTGGCCACGGCTTCAGAGCCGGCACAAGGTTCCGGCCAAATGAATGTTTTTCCAAAATACTGGAATTATGCCAGTGATGCCAATTATACGTCCAGCGATGGTTGGAGCATAAATCCTACTTTTGCCATATCCAGCAACGGAGCTAATTGGCTGAGAGATGCCAGTCACGCCCCGTTTGAATTTACAATCAGTGGTTCACCAGTGCCTGAACCTGAAATCACTGCGCTCGCCGGATTGGGGCTGGCCATAATGTTTTTGCGACGAAAATAGCTCCACCATTGGCAATGCCTTAAAGTGAAGCTGCGCTTCAATGATAAATATGGCGCAATGCCCGAGTGAGGAATATTTCCATTACCAATCAGCACATGGTCAACAACGTCAATTTTAAGCAATTGGCCGCTGCGAATGAGATCGCGCGTGACTTGAATGTCCGTTTGCGATGGCGATGATTCGCCGCTTGGATGCCTGTGTCCGCCGGATTCGGCGTCGCGGAACGAAACGAAGCGCAAGCAACCGGCGGGCGGGCGTAGGTCGGACGCGGTTGTGAAGCGTAGAGAAGTGAAGCGATCCCGAACCGGACGGACTCAGGCTTAAATTTTGAACGGCGGAGGCAGTCTGCGGTTTTCAGCAGGTTTCGGAGAAACCAGTGGCGAAGCCCGGTGCGGAAAATCGCAGTCTGCCGACGATCCCACCGGGCTTTTGCCGATTTATATGGCGAACCAAGCGTTGCTTACGGGAGATTTCAACATCGCTTGGGTAAGCAACCGATTATTGGCTTTCCAATTCAAAATCCTCCTACTGGATGCGAATATGGTAAAAGCGACTTGGGCCAACAGTTCCGGTGTTGGTCAAATTCATCATCCCACCGTTTCCACTGTTAGTTTGAATGGGCGTCCAATTTGCATCACTCAACAAGTTCTTAAATTCCAAAATATAGTTAGTTCCAACCTGCGTCGGCACGGAAAGTGTGAAAGTCGTTCCAGAAAGTTGTGCATTGCTGATGTTTGGTGCAGAACCGTCACCGCTACTGCCAGTTACATAAGCATTGAGAGCAGCTAAATTACCGTTGAATACATTCAGGTCTTCCGGTGGATTCTGCACTGCACCATCAAGCGTATGCCCCTGCACCGAATACTGTAGAAATGTCCAAGAATAATTCCATGAACCAAACGCCGCAGCACCGTCCGTTTGAGGATTTACGTCTGGAAGACTTTCATAATATGCAATCCAAAGCGGGTATTGGGCTAAATCCGAATCCATCAGGGTTCGTGTGAAAGATGGAGTCGTGTAAATCATCGGTTTGACGTGTTTCACAGCTACAATTTCTGCACACCAGTCTCTGATCCATTGAGATAATACAGTCTTACCGAGCGCCGACACCGGATGGTTGGGTAATTCATCATCCGGGTCTTCAATGTCTAGGGCCGGTGGCAAATAACCAGGCCCGATGTAATTTCCGGCGACACTAATAAAAAAGTCAGCTTCATCTTTTGCAGTATTGATGTATGGCCTCGCAAAATCATACGCCCCTACAATCAAACCAGCTTGTTTTGCTGCGGGTGCGTAAGTCGAAAAGTTTGCATCTGTAATCATCGGTAAAGCCTGAGAAGTCCGATAACCATCAATCGCCTTGATGATTGCAAATGTTTCTTGGGAAGCAGCTACTGATGTCCAGTTGATATTTCCTCTGCCGTGATACACGTCAACACCAAGCGCACGGTTCGACGTTGTCGTGGAATTGGTCACGGTAAACGCTGCCGAATGTTGCTCATCATCACCATAATTGCTTTGGGTAATTGCGCCACTGGTCACATTGTCAGCGATGATCCAAACGTAATAAGTTCCCGCTATGGTTGGAGCAATGAGTTGCGCGCTTTGCGGTGTTGAAGAATTGCCGGTGAGGGCTGGCATCACAACATTCGTGATAGTCGTGCCGGAAAACGAACTTGAGGATTGATTTATCCGCACGCCGGTAACTGTGCTTGGCGAACTGCCGCTATCAATGTTGGCCAACGTCCAATTGACGGTAAGGATGCTGCCCGGCGCAGGCGAAGTTGAACTCAAATTAATGTTTTGCGGCACAAGGTTTGGCAACTGCACTGGTGCGGTCACAGTGAACGCGACCGAATGCTGCTCATCGTCGCCATAATTGCTTTGGGTAATTGCACCACTGGTCACATTGTCGGCGATAATCCAGACATAATAAGTCCCAGGTGTAGCTGGGACAATGAGTTGCGCGCTCTGCGCCGTTGACGAATTGCCATTGAGAGCGGGCATCATCACATTCGTAATGGTCGTGCCAGCAAACGACGATGTAGATTGATTTATCCGCACGCCGGTAACTGTGCTTGGCGAACTGCCATTATCCGTGTTAGCCAATGTCCAATTGACTGTAAGAGTCGCACTCGGCGCAAGCGAAGTTGAACTTAAATTGATGCTTTGCGGCACTAGATTCGGTAATTGCGGTGCTGTCACGGTGAACGCGGCTGAAGGTTGTTCATCATCGCCATAATTGCTTTGGGTAATTGCGCCGCTACTTACATTGTCAGCGATAATCCAGATGTAATAAGTTCCGGGTGCTGTTCCTGCCGGAACGGTGATTGTTGTGCTTTGCGGTGTTGAAGAATTGGCTGCAAGGGCTGACATTGAAACATTGGGATACGAAGTATAGGTGGCGGTAAAACTGGTTGACGATTGATTGAGCCGCACGCCGGTAACTGTGCTTGGCGAACTGCCGCTACCCGTATTAGCGAGCGTCCAATTTACGGCGAGTGTGCCGCCTGCAACAACGGAGCTTGCTCCCAAAGAAATATTTTGCGGAACTAAATTCGGCAATTGAACTGGTGCTGTGACCGTAAACGCGACTGAATGTTGCTCGTCATCGCCATAATTGCTTTGGGTAATTGCCCCACTGCTAACATTGTCGGCTATAATCCAAATGTAATAAGCTCCGGGTGCTGTTCCTGCCGGAACGGTGATTGTTGTGCTTTGCGGTGTTGAAGAATTAGCTGCAAGGGCTGGCATTGAAACATTCGGATACGAAGTATAGGTAGCCGTAAAACTGCTTGATGATTGATTGAGCCGCACGCCGGTTACGGTGCTCGGTGAACTACCGCTGCCAGTATTAGCGAGCGTCCAATTGACGGTGAGCGTGCCGCCTGCCACTACGGAACTTGCCCCCAAAGAAATGCTCTGTGGCACGAGATTGGGCAATTGCACAGGTGCTGTGACCGTAAACGCGACCGAGTGTTGCTCGTCATCAGCGTAGTTGCTTTGTGTAATTGCACCGCTGCTCACATTGTCGGCGATAATCCAAATATAGTAAGTTCCGGGTGCTGTTCCAGCCGGAACGGTGATTGTCGTGCTTTGCGGTGTCGAAGAACTGGCGGAAAGGGCTGGCATCGAAACATTGGGATACGAAGTGTAAGTGGCGGTAAAACTGGTTGATGATTGATTGAGCCGCACTCCGGTTACGGTGCTGGGCGAACTACTATTTCCTGTATTGGCCAGCGTCCAATTGACGGTGAGCGTGCCGCCTGCCACTACGGAACTTGCTCCCAAAGAAATGCTCTGTGGCACGAGATTGGGCAATGCGGATGCCGAGGAAATACCAAGCGTAAAAAGTGCGAGAGTGAAAATCCAGAGCGAGGCAAGGTGTTTGGTTTGCATAATAATTTATTTTTTGCGCTCCTGCACTGCTGCCTCGAAAAGCAAAAGGCGTGACCTACTCACGCTCCGACACGGGCACTGGTATGCCCTCACTGGAACGCTTTCGGGCACGCCCGATGGGGCGTGCCTCGAATGTGTCCAGTGAGCCAAAATTACCAGTTTTGTGTCGGACAGCAGCCGAAGCCGCAAATTTGTGATTGTTGATTTTTGGATTACATGAGTCTTCTTATGGAACGATTACGATTGAAACCGAAGCATTCGATTTCATCAAGAAATATTTTGGGGTGTTTCGCACAAAGAAGCCAGTCTTGAAAACCAAAATGCGACAGTGATTATTTCGTTCCAAAGCAATCGTCTCCACCAGGAAAACCATTTGGCAGTATGTCGCTCGGCTTCCAATGGCAGCAGCGTTACGCGCCGAAGTCCCTTTTCACAGCGAACCAGCACGCGTTCGTGGTCACGGAGATTGCGGAGAACTGTTTAGGAACTCGCAAGTTCGTGTGCCACCTCAAAAAAAACGAACTCGCAGGTATTCAGAAATTCGACATCCGGGCTGTGGGATTTCACTTTGAAAAAGAAACCCGGCAGAATCAGCGAGGCCAGCCACGGCACGGAATTCGGCATTTTCGGCGTATGTTTGGCCCATGACACCTTCGGACAAACATCGGTTAAATCGTAATATTCTTTTTCAATTTGTGCCCAGTATTCTTGGGCATACTCGGCAGACCAGGTGCCGGTGCAAACGGAGATATTAACATCTCCGCTGAAAAAATAAAATGCCACTCCCGTATCAGACACGTCCGTCTCGATGCGGTAGGCCTTGTAGGGAAATGGAAAGGAACCACCGCTCTTGTCAAGAAACGAGCGAACCATCTTCCCAAGTTGCGGTGGCAAGACATGCCTCGAATTCCGGCGGGATTTCCCTGAATTCAATGTCAGATGAACCATAAACCGCAATAATTATATTCCGCAGGCCGGATTCGTCGAGCATCTGCTAAATGAAAACATCGTGTCAATCAAACGCAGGCTGAACTGTTGAATAACAATGATCAAAAGTGGACCCGACTCGCTTCCACCAACGCCGACCGTATCATAAAAGCGTCTTGCCTCTGCTGGGATGAATCCTGACTTCCTCACGGATGGCGGCGCGGACTTTCGCTTCGATGCGTTCAATGAAGCTCATGCCCACCCGGCTGAATTTATTGGCTGGCCGGATCGAGGCGGCAATTTCCAGCGCGGTTTGTTTCACCTTGCTCCGGCAAAGGTGCGGAGTGGTGTTGATGTTTTTGAGTGTGTCCGTCATTTCAGTTGTTTCCATAATTTACTTTCTTGGTTGTGTCGCTGATTCATTCAACGACCCCACTATTTTATCAGGCGCACTTTCGCCAAACTGCAAATTCAGCGGACGAAGCCTTTCAAACATTGAGTGAAACCACTGTTGCCACCGATGCTTGACACAAAAGCATCTTGATTTTACGCGGGGCGACTTGGCTTGATTCCAACTTCGATGCTATTTCCATTCAATGTTTGCAAGGCGAAAAATAGTTTTAGTTTTTTTTATTGCCGAGGCTGGCGGCTATGGTGATTCCAAATTCTTCGCCACTCTGGAACACGAGTTTTCGATATGGATCGAAACTCCACAGAAGGGGGACTCTGGCATTATCTGCGGCGTGATTTGTTTCAGTGTTCAAACGCGCATTTGCATTTGGGTTTGTCTTCATCCGGCAGTCTTGCCAAATCCCATATCATGTCCCGATGCGGCCAGTCCAACTCAATGGCAATGGCATGATAAGCCAATCCCCGCGTATGAGGTTGCATTTGCCGGACGATGGCACGATAAGCGTCAAATAGTTCTGGCGGCGCGGATGAATGGAGCAGATTGCAAAGATTCACGCTGGTTACCAGCGCATGACAATCGGTGCTGGTCAACGGTGCGGTGCAATGTTTGCCAAGGTTGGCTTGCAACCATTTTAGAATTTCCCTTTGTGTTTTCATAAGCAGGTCAGAAAACTTTTTTCCACCACGAAAACCACTTCGCAACGCTTCGACCCGGTTTGCGCGGCGGCGGTTTTCCCTCATTTTGGAATAGCGGAGGAATTTCCAGCGCGCCGCTAAAGTCAGCCGGCACGTCGTCGCTGAAAAACAACACAATGGGAATTTTCAATGCCTTGGCGATGCTTGCGATCTCACAGTCAGTTACCGCGCAACGCTGAGTTTCAATATTAGCAATTATCTGGCGCGAGATGCCTTCCCTCATTGCCTGAAGATGGTCCGCCAGTGTTTGTTGTGTCCATTTTCGTTGTTTGCGGTAAAACCGTATTTTGGGGCCGGTAAGGTTTTTTGTTTTCATACTTTTTGTTTTCAAAACAGTTTTCGCCACAACGAGAACCATTTGGAGATTTGCCCATTGGCTTCCAGTGGTGGCAGGGTTAAGCGGCGGTATCCTTTTTCACAATGAACCAGCACACATTCATGGTCGCGGAGCGTGCGGAGTTGATATGGCTTGATTTTATGTTCCTCGGCTTCGGAATAATTGACATTGCGCCTGCCAGCACTCGATCCCCATGACCGTTTGACCACGCGCTTTTTGCCGAGAAAGTCCGCCGCCTGCACCGCGTCGGCTTCATC
>Ga0182030_10021779_pt1 | contig 11980 bp, 9 predicted proteins | sample 812S3MmetaG_FD_121299 | JGI IMG/M metagenome (GOLD analysis project Ga0182030, IMG submission 121299) | Permafrost microbial communities from Stordalen Mire, Sweden - 812S3M metaG (Illumina Assembly) | ecosystem: Environmental > Terrestrial > Soil > Wetlands > Permafrost | place: Sweden...
GTTAGACCGCATGAATTGGTAATTCATCATGTACAAGCGCGGACGAGGACGTCCGCGCTACAGCCGGCCAGGAGGCCGGCGCTACATTCTGGCCATTACCAAATCATGCGGTCACAGTACTAGACAGGTTCCGGATTGGAGCAGGACCGGATCGGAGTAGTTCTAAGGAGGTCTGTCGTTTGATTCGTTTTCGTCGTCGTCCCTGCCTTGCTCTGGCGGCTCTTTGCTTCGCGCTTCTGTCTTGCGCGCGTACTTTTTCGTGGGCTGCGCCGCGTCAAGGACAAGCCGCCACCACTCAGGCGGCAACGCCCGCCGCGCAACTTGAAGCGCTCTCCGGCGAGTACACAGACGCTTTCGAGCCGGATACGCCGCTCAGCTTTTACGTTCAGGATGGCAAGCTCATCTACGAATCCGAGCGCCGCATTCCCGCCGAGCTGAAGCCGGTTTCCAGTCTCTACTTCGCTATTCCGGACACGCAGGCTACCCTCCGCTTCACGGTCGATTCTTCCGGTCAAGGCGTAAGCGTGGTTCTCTCCGATGGGTCCAACAGCACCCTGCATCGCCGCACCGGCGCGCCCGTCCATCACCTCTTTCACGACTACCAGCGCGCTGAAGTCATGATTCCGATGCGCGACGGCGTCAAGCTGCACGCCATCATTCTCAAGCCAGCCGACATCCCAGGCCCACTGCCAATCCTCATTGAGCGCACTCCCTACGGCGTCTCGCGCATGGACCGTGCCGTCAAATTCGCAAGCCGCCCCGAGTTGGCTCGCTCCGGGTACATCTTTGTCGATGAGGATATCCGCGGGCGCTACAAGAGCGAGGGCGAGTTTGTCATGATGCGCCCACTTGCCGGCCATCGCGACCCGAAGGCTGTCGACGAGAGCACCGATACCTACGACACCGTCGTCTGGCTTCTCTCGAACGTCCCCGGCAACAACGGCCGCGCCGGATTTGTCGGCACCAGCTATGACGGCTTTCTGGCCATGATGGCCGGCATCGACCCGCACCCCGCCGTCAAAGCCATCTCTCCGCAAGCGCCCATGATCGACGTGTGGATGGGCGACGATTTCTTCCACAACGGCGCCTTTCGCCAGACCTATGGCTACGACTACGTGCTGGACATGGAGTCCAGCAAGGAGTCGACCGAAGTGAGTTACGGCAAAGACAGGGACGGCGTCCCCCTCGACGGTTTCGATTACTTTCTCGAGCGCGGCTCCTTTGCCGAGGATGTGAAAAAATCAGGCTCCAAGACGCTGCCCACCTGGAAGCTCTTCCTCGAACATCCCGTTTATGACTCTGTCTGGTCCTCGCGCGCCGTCGAAGATCATCTCAACACCGTTGCCGTTCCCACGCTCACCGTCGGCGGCTATTACGACCAGGAAGATATGTATGGACCGCAGGAGGAGTACGCCACACTCGAGCCTCACGACACCAGCCACCAGAACTTCCTCGTCCTCGGTCCCTGGCGTCACGGCTCTTGGGGCTCTTCGCAGCGCCATCTCGGCAATCTCGATTACACCGAACCCATCGGCAAGGAATACCGCGCCCAGATCGAAGCCAAATTCTTCGCCCACTACCTGAAGGACGAATCAGGCTTTGACCTTGAAAACACGGCCAGCTTCCAAACCGGCTCCAATCAATGGAAGCGCTATGCTCACTTTCCGCCGAAGGAATCGCAACCTACGAGCCTCTATCTTCTGGGCGACGGCAAGCTGAGTTGGAGCGACTCGGACGAAAAGACAGCGGTGCAGACCAAGACTACTTATGTAAGCGATCCGGCGAACCCTGTGCCGTATCGCCATCGCCCCATTCAGCCCACCTACAGCGAGGGCTCGCAGTGGTTCAATTGGATGACGGAAGACCAACGCTTCGTCACCGATCGCAAAGATGTAGCCGTCTTCAAGCTCCCCGTTCTGAAGAAGGACCTCATTGTCACGGGCGAAGTCATGGCCGATGTTTTTGCCGCTACCACCGGCGCCGACAATGACCTGGTGGTCAAGCTCATCGACCAATACCCCGACGACGAAACCGTCTCCGACCCCAAGATGCGCGGCTATCAGTTGATGACCAACGAGGAGATTTTTCGCGGCCGCTATTTGGAATCCTTCGAAAAACCCACCCCGTTGCGCTCCGGCTCCATCCACGAGTACAGGTTCTCGCTGCACGATGTAGATCACGTCTTCAAGGCCGGCCACACCGTGATGGTGGAGATTCAGAGCACCTGGTTCCCGCTCTACGATCGCAATCCACAGACCTTTGTGCCCAGCATCATGACCGCCAAACCAGAGGACTATAAGCCCGCAACGATCACCATTTATTCCGACTCGGAACACGACTCAACATTGCAGGTTCCGTTGATGAACGCCTGCGACCATATCGAGTGTTTTTGAGGGTGCGCACCGGAGGGCTTTGCATTGAGGACAAACTCAACAACGCGGGCCAATTGATCAATCTTGCGGAGGAAACACTGTAACTTCAGCTCTCCCAAGGGTTGATGATGGGTACACCGGCGGCGAGAAACGGGGCAGTGTCGCGCGTGGCTACGGCGAATCCATGAACCGCGGCAATCGCGGCAATCTGGCAGTCTGCCGTTGAGATGGGATAGCCCTTCGCCGCCGCGCGGCTCCCCAAGAGAGAGAAAGCGATGGCCGCTTCCCGGTCGAAGGATAGAAAGCGGCCCGCAAAGAGCTTCACGTGCAACGATTGCGCGGCCAGTTCCATGCCACGCTTTCGCTTGCCCGCAGGAAGCAGCGCGATGCCAATCAACACTTCAGACAGGTTTACGGCGGTGAGGTAGAGCGTGTCGGGATCCTGTGCGTCGAGCCATCGAATGACAGCCGGATCGGCGCGCGGCTTCAACGGTTCCGAGATGACGTTCGTGTCGAGAATGATCATGGCCGGAATTGTTGGAAGGGGGTCATTCGAATTCCGCCGGTTCGATGGGCCTCTGATCGCGCTTGTAGTTGAGCTCTATGCCGCCATAGCGGCGGCCAAAGGCGGCAAGTTCCGATCCGATTTTGAGGCGCGGCTTTGCAGAGACTGCTCCCTCCAGAATGACCCGAATCTCAGCTTCAGTGCTTCGACCGTTGTGGGCCGCGCGCAGCTTGAGTGCGCGATGGGTTTCCTCGGGAAGGTTGCGAATGGTGACGGCGGGCATGGGCCTCAACTCCCGATCAAAATGATATCAATGATAGCATATTGATGATAGTGATATCAAATCGTTAGTGTAGGCCGCCTGAGATGGGGCATTTACCAATGCCGACGAACGGGATGAATTCGCAGAAAAGACTTCCCTCAGGGGCTAAAGCCCAGCCTTTATTTTGTTGCATTTGTGGCACGACTGAAGTCGTGCCCTTTCAAAACATGAACGACCGTCTGTGTGGCGGGCACCCCTATAGCGCGAACCAGGCGATGGCCACAACGGCGACGCCGATCAGCTGGCTCATGCGGTCGGTGAGAGCAAAAGCGACCGGATCTTCGTCCAGTTCGCCGCGCGAGGCCAGCAGCCATACACGGTTGAGCCAGAGAATCATGAACGGCACAATCAGCCACAGCAGTCTGGGCTGGCGATAGAGCTTCACCACGTCCGCCCCGCTAATGTAGATGGCGAAGACCACCACCGCGGCATAGGCGCTGGCGGTGCCAAAGCTGCGCATCTGTTCCATATCGGCGAGCAGATAGCCGCGGCCGTTCCTGGGCGTCGAATTGCTGGCGCGAAGGTTCTCCAGCTCCGCAAAGCGCTTGACAATGGCGAGGGACAGAAAGAGAAACATGGAGAAGCCGGCCAGCCAGTGGGAGATGGGCGTCAACGTTACCGCGCCGCCCGCCAGCAGCCGCAGAATATACAAGCCGGTGAGCGCCAGCACATCGACCAGCGCAATGCGCTTCAGATAGAGGGAGTAGGCAAGCGTTATAGCCAGGTAAAGAAGCAGCCAGCCGTGGAATCCGCCGGGAAGCAACCGGCCGCCCAGAAGACCCAGCAGCAGAAAAATCGCCACGATGCAGAGCCCCGCGAAGGCCGAAAGATCCCCCGAGGCAAACGGGCGCAGGCGCTTGCGCGGATGACGGCGGTCGGCCTCAATGTCCAGGAGATCGTTGACGATGTAGGCCGCCGAAGCGGTGAGCGAGAAGCAGCAGAAGGCCGCCAACGCCGTGAGCAGCTTGCCGGCGCTCAAAGCATGAGACAGAAGCAGCGGCACAAAGATGAGCAGATTCTTTGCCCACTGGTGCAGACGCACTGCCTTGAGCAGCGACGGCAGAGGAGGCCTGCGCTCAATGAACCTTTGCGCCGGCTTGATTCCGCGGGCCCTGAGCCTCATGCGCAGCCCCACGGTCGGATTGGCCACCATCGGTTCATTGGCTTGGGCCAGCAACGGCAGATCGGGCGTGTCGTTGCCTATGTAGTCGAACGCGCCGGAGTCCAGATGGCGGCGCAGGCTGTCGAGCTTCTTCGATCCGGTGAGATTGGTAGCGCCGTCCGAGCCCAGCACGCCGGTAAATACACCCAGATGGGCGGCAACACGGCGCGCCAGCGACAAGTCCGCACCCGTGGCCAGGTAGATTGCGCGGCCCCGCCCGTGTTCCCGCTGAAGGAACAGCAACAGCTGGCGGTTGTACGGCAAGTGGACAACATCGAGCGTAATGGATTCGGAGACGAATGCCTTAAAGGCAGCCTTGCCGTAAATGAGCCGGCCCGGCAGTTTGAACACCAGCGCCGGATGGGTGCGCAACAGCACCAGCAAGGAATCTACGAGCGTATCCGACTTAACCAGTGTGCCGTCCAGATCGACGCAGAGCGGCAACTGCGCCGCGCCGGGGAGTGGCCGATTGAAGTTAGTCTGGGGCAACCGCTCACCTCGTCGAGGTTCACTGGCCGATGGATGAAAGAGAGCCGGATGTTGAGGGTTCCAGCCCAACCATGGAGTTGAAGCTGAACTCTTTTGCCAGTGGAAGACAGTTCAAGTATACAGGCGGTTTTGATCGGATCAAGTAGCTCAACGCCGGCGGGAACGCAGCAGCGATGCGGCAACTCATCGAGTGTATGGTGGAGCTGAGCGGGATCGAACCGCTGGCCTCCTCGTTGCGAACGAGGCGCTCTCCCAGCTGAGCTACAGCCCCACGACTTCATTATCTTAGCAGCGCGGGGCGTATCGGGGAAGGGCGCGCACACCTGGCTGGGCCGAGATCTTCTTATGCCACCTGAGACTGCTTCGATTCCAACCTCGTGAGCCGACGGTCAATATCCAACATGTCTTTAACTTGAGCTACATCCTTGCTGAGGGAACCGAAGCGCGTATCCATGATGGTGATCAAGTCATCGAAGCGTTGGTCCATCGCATCCAAACGGATGTTGATGGCATTGAACCTGCCATCGGATCGCGCGCTCATCGCGTCCAAATTAGCGCTCAAGCGGCTCTCGATTGCATCCAGGCGCGTGTTGACCGCGCGCAGTTCCGGCGCGATGAAGTCTTGCAAGACCTGGCGAACATCTTCGACGACGCTCATAGGATCGATTCTAGGCTTCGATTTTCCTCGAAGTCAAACCAATCACCTACAGCTGGTTCATGTTCTGCAGGAACTCGGCGTTGTTGCGGACCTTCTCCAAGCGGGTGATGAGCAGTTCCATGGCCTCCACCGGCGACAGCGGGTTCAGCACCCGGCGCAGAACGAAGATGCGCTGCAGATCTTCCTTGGGGATGAGCAACTCTTCCTTGCGGGTACCGGAGCGCTGAATGTCGATGGCCGGGAAGACGCGCTTGTCCACCAGCTTGCGGTCGAGGATGATTTCCATGTTGCCGGTGCCCTTGAATTCCTCGAAAATGACTTCGTCCATTCGAGAGCCGGTGTCAACCAATGCGGTTGAGATGATGGTCAGCGATCCGCCTTCCTCAATGTTTCTTGCCGCGCCGAAAAAGCGCTTGGGCCGCTGTAGTGCGTTAGAATCCACGCCGCCGGAGAGCACCTTGCCGGAAGGAGGCACGATGGTGTTGTAGGCGCGCGCGAGACGAGTGATGGAGTCGAGCAGAATGACCACGTCGCGCTTGTGCTCGACCAGGCGCTTGGCCTTCTCGATGACCATCTCGGCCACTTGAACGTGGCGGGCAGCCGGCTCGTCGAAGGTCGAACTGATGACTTCGCCCTTCACCGACCGCTGCATATCCGTGACTTCCTCAGGACGCTCGTCGATGAGGAGAACGATCAGCACGACTTCGGGGTGGTTGGTCGATACCGAGTTCGCAATCGACTGCAACAGCATGGTCTTGCCGGTGCGCGGAGGCGCCACGATCAAACCGCGCTGCCCCTTGCCCACCGGGGTCAGCAGGTCCATGACGCGGCCGCTGATGCCCTCGCGGACCGTCTCCATCTTGATGCGTTCCTGGGGATAGAGAGGCGTGAGGTTGTCGAAGAGAATCTTGTTGCGCGTCTCCTCGGGCGACTCGAAGTTGATGGCCTCGATCTTGACCAGGGCAAAATACTTTTCGCCCTCGTGCGGCGGGCGCACATTGCCGCTGATCGAGTCGCCGGTCTTCAGATCGAACTTGCGGATCTGCGACGGTGAAACGTAAATGTCGTCCGGGCCGGGCAGGTAGTTGTAGTCCGGAGAGCGCAGGAAGCCGTAGCCGTCGGGCAGAATCTCGAGGACGCCCTCGGCAAAGATATGCCCTTCCTTTTCGCTTTGTGCCTGAAGAATCTTGAAGATCAGATCCTGTTTGCGAAGGCCGCTGGCCCCTGGGATCTCCAGGGTGCGCGCTATACGGCTCAGTTCGGTGATGTTCTTCTCTTTTAGTTCAGCGATGGTCATGTTTACCTGCAATATGGAGGGATGTGTGTGAAGGGATTCGCGAAGGGGAATGGCTCCAGGGGAAAACCGGAAGGGAGTTGAAGAAGCTGTGAGCGCGGGCCGCGGTTGAAGCTTCTCCCGAATTCAAAGGGAAGATCGAAGCGCCGAAGGAGAGCAGCTTCCTTTGACAGGAAGCCGCCTTGAAACCGATGCCTGATTCAACTATACCCTTTTTGGAGCGTGCGTCAGGCCGCGCGGCGCCGTTCGACTGCGTGGGCCAGTTGGGCCGCAGGCTCCCCTATAGGCGCCAGCGTCCCAGGATTTGCTGTGTGAAAGCGGTCCAAGACCTCATTGGTGGTGTCCTGCAGCCGTGTATTCGGCTTGTGCAGCTTGCGGGTTGCCTTGCTAGCCAGTTGACAGAGCTGGTAGCGATTGGACACATGAGAAAGTGCCCCAAATACTAAATCGGAACGCATTACAGTCTCTCCTTCTTGAGTTGCCTGCCCGATCGGCACCATCTGGCGCCGCCGGTGCAGCAGGGGCGCCAGCGCGATCCATGGCTGCCCCAAAAATTCAGTTCCCAAACCTTAGACGCTCGAACTGTGCATCAAGTTCAAAATATTGACACACAATCGCACGCCATCGAACAGCTTTATGCCGTATTAGAAAGACACATCGCCGCCTTGGGAATCCATGCGCCCGCATTCCCATTTCCGGCAAACTCCAAAACACACCGGGGCATCAACGGATGAGCCTCAGCTCAGTATGATGCGGGAAATGACAGATGGGGCGCGAGAAATCGCACAGTTCAACCTGCCCTTTATGGATGGCACTCATGAATGTATACCCAGATTGGCTTCCGGTCAACTGTTTTTTAAGGCTTTTTCCCACCCTCTGCGCCCCTGGGCCGGCTCTCCATTCCGAGCAAGTAATACCTTTTAGATCAATAAGATGAGAGCCTATTCTCAAGGGCAATTGGCGCGCCCCGCGAAGCAGATTCAGTCCGCCAAACTCTCATGGCTGGCGGGCGGGAACCCATTTGGTTACTTCTGCCCCGCCAGCTTGGCCGCCGGGCCGGAATCCGCAACTTGGATGCACTGAGATCCTTGCCGAACCCTGCGAGGATGCCGCGCCTTCACCACCCTACCGTCCGGATCGCGCAAAATGGACTCTCCAGCTTCATTCATCCCGCACACGCGCCGTCGCCGATTCATCGCTTCTTTGGGAGTCGCCAGTGCCCCATCCAACCTGAAAACATTGAGGAGCAGCAGGAAAGCAAATAGGATTCCAACCAACAGCGTGTCCCTGCCGGGACTCAGAATCATCTCGTGCATCTTGAGGCTCCGTTCAGCTGAGCGGCATGTCTGAGGGGTTTCTCATGCAGCCAAAGCGGTTATCGGCAAAAGGTTAGAGAATCCTTAGAACCGGAAGTAACTCAGAGAGCAGGGATCAGAGATCAGGGATCAGGGATCAGCGGGCAGAGATCAGATTTCAGACCCAGCGGTGCTCACCGAAACATCTGCACTGGGCGCACGAATAGTTCATTCTTTCCGCAGTCTCTTCACGGAAAAGTGGTTGGAACCAACTTTGATAAGATTTGACCGCGCTCAAGGATCTTAGACGGCCCTGATCCCTGATCTCTGTCCTCTGCTTCTATGGCCAATGACTGCGGTCCAGGGTGCGGTATTGGATGGCCTCGGCAAGGTGGGCCACGGTTAGATGTTCAGCGCCCTCCAAATCCGCAATCTTCCGCGCGACCTTGAGAATGCGGTCGTGAGCCCTCGCGGTCAGGCCCTGTTGCTGCATGGCCCGCTCCAGCAGACGCTCGGCATCGGCGCAGAGTTCGCAGTGGGTGCGAATTTGCCGCGTGGTCATCTGCGCATTGGCATAGATTTTTTCGCCGGTCTTCCTGAAACGCACCCGCTGTCGCTGTTGCGCGGCCATCACTCTGCCCCGAATCTCCGCAGAGCCTTCCGCAGCCGCACCGCCGCGAAGCTCCTTATATTGCACAGCGGGAATCTCGATATGAATGCCGATGCGATCCAGCAGAGGCCCGGAGATTTTAGCCACATAGCGCTGCATCATCAGCACGACTGAAGTCGTGCCCTGACACGATCAGGTGAAGCTGTTATTTATGCGCAACGACTTATGCTCGATCTTGAGGTTCCAACCTCATGTTGTCTTCATTGCGGCATTCCTCGATGGCCGCATCCAGAGTTCTGCGCAGCTCCCGGGCAAACTCATCAACATGAGGCGGCCTGAACGCGGCGATATGATCCCCGTGCAGCCGCGTGACCCTCACTTCTCCTGACGTATGCTGAGTCCATAGAGATAAGTCGCTCCCGTCGCCTCGCAATTGAAAATCATCGGATAAGAAGACGTCCATCTTCCCGTGGAACTGTTTCAGAGTGTAGTTGCGTGTGGCTTCCAAAGTGACAATGCGAATACCTTCCACCAGTTTTAGACGCAGAAAAGCTGGGATCTGCAGCCCCCAGCGCATGCACAGCCTCACCAATCGGCTACACCACCATCGCTGCATTCTCGCCGAAAGGTGCTGCAACTTTTCAGCCGCCCAGCTTTTCAGGTAGATCATCAACTCCGCGTCCGCCGGCAGCTTTTCTCCCTTGATCTGGAACCACTGTCTCAATCGATTACCGCCCGGCCCGCTCTGAAAGAAATCCGCTCCCTGGAGTCTGCCCAGGGAATCAATGAGGATCAGCCGGCCGACGGTCTCGTTCGCCTCCTCAAGTTGTCTGGCGACTTCAAAGGCCGGAATCGCCGACGAGCAGAATCCGCCGATAAAATACGGCCCATGGGGTTGCACCAGGCGAATTGCCTGCACGTAGCGCGACATCATGGCTTCCAGCGACCAGTCCCCCACCCATTCCCCTGGGGAATATTCCTGCACTCCATAAAATGCCTGATCGCCGCCCAGCCGTTGCGGCAGCACCGGGTAAAGATGATAGGCATGGATCATGAAAATCGGCGGCCTTGAAGCGTCACCATCCTGAACTGGAACAATCAGGCGATGTAGATGTTGCCCTGCGGCTTCGCCGATGAGCCTTGCCTGGCCTTCAACGGTCGGCGCGATAAACAGGTCTTGCAGAGAAAGGTTCACACGAATGGGGGCCAGTGTTGAGCTGCTTTTTTGCGCCGCGGTGGGCGGCTGCTGCGCCTTGGCGATGAGGGCGCTGAGCCGGCGCACGGTGCGGTCTTCAAAGAGGACCCCAAGCTCAAGATCGACGCGGTAGGTCTTCTTGATTTTGGCGAAGAGGCGCACGCCGATAAGGGAGTGGCCGCCGAGTTCGAAGAAGTTGTCGTCGAGGCCGACCCGTTCCACGCCAAGCAGTTCCTGCCACCAGGCGGCCAGCGTTGCCTCAATGCTATCGGCGCGCGGCGCCGTGCCGGCTGCGGCGGCTGCCTGCGGCACTGAAGCAGGCATGGTGCGATCCGTCTCGTTAAGATCCGTCAGCTCGAGGGGCTCGGGAACGGCGACAACTGCCGTGGGAGTGGCGCTGAGCAGAATGCGCGCAAGAGCTCGCGCGCCTTCCCGCGGGGGAATGCCGGGGCGGACGGCGATATCGATCAACTCTTCCGGGCTGATTTGCTCGGCCAGGATGCCATCGCCTTCCATGATCTTTTCCGGATCGGCGATGCGGCGCATGGCAAAGCCATCGATCTCAGCCAGCACCTGGCCTTGCTCGTCAAAGATGGTGATATCGAAGGTTTCTACCTCGCCGCGGTTCTCCTGGCGGGTGCGGATGTGGCTGAAGAGACGAGCAGGAAACTGGTGGTAGACACGCATCTTCCGATAAGAGATGGGCAGGAAGAGATCTTCAGCGCGGTCGTAATCCTGGGTGAGATAAAGCGCGGCCCCGGTAGCCATATCGAGCAGCGCGGGATGCTGGCGGAGGGTGAGGACATCGGCGGAGAAGCGATCTTCCAATTCAATCTCGGCCAGGGCCTCGCCTTTGCCCACGTGCAGGCGGCGCAGCGATTGCCAGCGAGGCCCGAAATCGAATTGGCGCTCCTGCCGAGTGCGGTGGTTGGCGTCAAAGACAATCTCCCGATCGCGGCAACGCGCGGCAATGGCGGCGCGATCGACCGTGGCTGCAGGGCGCTCGTGGCACGGCGCAATGGTCCCCGTGGAGTGCTCGACCCACTCGCTGCCGTGCGAGAAGACCGAGAAGCGGAATGAGCCTTTCACGGCACCTTCATCGCGCTCGCGCTGGAGCTGGACTCGCACCTCTTTCGATTCGGTACTCGAAAACATAATCGGCGCGAGGAAGAAGACATCCTGGAACTCGACTGCGCCCTGAAGGGAGCCGTGCGCGAAGGCTCCGGCAACCATTTCCAGGTGGCCGGTGCCGGGAATGAGGGCGCCGCCGTTCTTGAACTTGTGCTCGGAAAGCACCCAGCGCCGTTGCTGAGAGAATTGGCCTCCGTAGACGATCTCATTGGACGTGTCGAGCAGCTTCTCCTCGAGCCAGGGATGCGGAGAGATGGCGCGTGCCGCCATGCCCACCTCGCGCCACGAGCCCCAGTTGACCACGGTGATGGGACCCTTGCGGCTGAGCGCAAAGGCGTCGAGAAAGGCGTTGGCGGCGGCGTAGTCCACCTGGCCCGCAGGCGGAAGGATGGAACTGATGGAAGAGAAGAGGACGAAGCACTTGAGCGGAATATTGCGCAGGGCCTTTTCGAGGACCAGCGTTCCGCGCACTTTGGGATCGAGAACATGGGCCGTGCTCTCGGCGGTCTTGAGCATGAGCGGGCCGTCGTCGAGAACGCCGGCGGCGTGAAAGACGCCATCGATCTTGCCGAATTGTTTTTGCGCCTGGGCAACGGCCTTGCGCATCTGCTCGAGGTTTGTCACGTCGGCCTGCGCGACCACAAGGCTGCCGGCGAGGGAACGGATTTCGATGAGCTTGCGGATTTTTTCCTTCTCGGGTTCGGCGCGTTCGGCGTCGTGAATCGCGGATTCCCATTGGGATTCGGGAGGCGGCGCGGACCGGCCCACGAGAACCAGGCGGGCCTTGAAGTCGCGTGCCAGTTGCTCGGCGACGACGAGACCGAGGCTGCCGAGGCCGCCAGTGATGAGATAAACGCCGCCGCGCTCCAGGCGCGGGCGTTCAGACGCGGCGGCCAGGTTGAAACGATCGAGGGATTCAGTGAAGCGCTCGCCGTGGCGATAAGCGA